>Ga0307508_10000086_pt1 | contig 109939 bp, 130 predicted proteins | sample 9_EM_MG_FD_203089 | JGI IMG/M metagenome (GOLD analysis project Ga0307508, IMG submission 203089) | Populus trichocarpa ectomycorrhiza microbial communities from riparian zone in the Pacific Northwest, United States - 9_EM | ecosystem: Host-associated > Plants > Roots > Unclassified | place... | reverse complement strand
AAGCGCGGCACTAGTCGAAAGGAAGGAGTCAACGGGAGGAAGTACAGAATGCCGCAGACTCAGCGCCCAAACGGAGCGGTGGCCCGGGGATCAAAGTGACTGGCAGGGCGGTTCCATCGGCTCAGAACGGGGCACTGGCGCACCGGGCAGTATGTACCAGAAATGGACGAAGAACGCGGACACGGCGGCGCGTGGATGGTGAGAGCACTTGTTTAAGAACTGCAAACGACGGAAGCCGCAGAAGAAGATTCTGTGGGCGGATCCAATGGTACGGGAAGAACCGATTCATCCGATAGGGTCGCATACGATCAATGAGTCATCATCAGCACCAGCACGGCCAGTAACTATGGAATGGTCGGCGGGTGGTTCTTTCGACGCCAACCGGTCGCCGACATCCATTCTGGAAGCAGGCGTTGTGCTCGAGAAGAACATTGGCATAGATGGGACTTGTTCCGGGAGCTAGCCCGCCGCGCAGCCGTCTTGGCAGGGGTGAATTCGGGGCCATCGCGGCCACTCTTTGAGGCTGCAGTTGTGTAGCTAACACTCAGGGGCCTGTTGTATATATAACTATCTATGTACTCGACACGGAAGTTAGACATACATATGTATCTCGGCTCCATCCGGTCGGGGCGGAATGGGGGCAACAATCCGAGTCGATCCGGGGGCTGAGCACAGATGTCCCAACTGCCAACGCGCGCTGGCGGCGCAGGCTTCATAGCGTGTGGATGGCGTTCTCCGCGGCGATCGCCGTCTGTCTGTCGCGACGCCCGTCCCATCCGCCACTCTTTTGTTTGATCATAACGGCATTCAGACCATCCGCCACGCGTGAGAACAGGAAAGCCAACGCCGCTTTTGAGCGCTGGAGTTCGTGTTCGGGGCGGATCTGCCTCGCCAACTCACTCGCTGGAGCCTCGCTCCCCCTCCCCCCCATATATCGACGTGTCGTCGCCGTTCCCCCCCGCCCCAGGGGCACAAAGTGTGTCCCCAAGCCTTCATCGAAGGGCTGGATTCGACGGAATTCTGCCAGCACACACACACACGCCACCCCCCGTGTGCGGGTTCAGCTGGCTGCGCGCACACATGCCCCACATGTTCGCCACCGAGTGAGAATCCGTGAACTACCGGCTGCATGAGTCGACGGAGCGGTTACTGTGACCCGAAAACGCTGCCGTGCTCAACAACGGCTTCGTGCGCAGAGCACACGTCTTGCTGGAGCGGTGCATCAACCCAGGGCGGAAAATTCGCAACCCTGGACGCGGACCACGGGGTTGTGCGAGATCAGGTGTACGGATGACATGACTGTGCCACAAGACGAGGTGGTGATGAGGTGCCGTGCATAGTCGTGCTTACAGCCGCAGTAAGGAGAGTGCATACCGTGGACATCCGGCTCGCATCGACGGACTCCAATTCTGGTCGATGCCCCAGTGCCCACCCTCACGGGTTTCTCTCGGGCGAAGGGTGGAATGTATGACGCGAGCCGGGACGCGCGGATACAGATCGAGGAAGGCAACTATTACTCACGGTGATTGCCAAATCGATATTTCAGGCAACAGACCGAAAGGTGTGCATATGTAGAGAGTATCTAGGTAGGTATGTATCATGCGCAGCAGTAGCGTAGAGCGGATAACCGGCATAACTAGTTGTGCTTACATAGTCGGCGTCTTGGTGTGCTCGCCAAATCCCCGCAGCTGACACTCCCTGCTATATAGGTAGATCTGCCACCACCCCGCGATCGGCGTCGGTCAGCTATGTACGCGTGTGTGTGGTGGCTGCCGGTCTCGGCGGAGGGATCCACGAATCCGCTGCTGTGTTGTTGTATGTTTTTCCCAACGGCCAAATGGCAGCCGCAGCGGATCCTGCAGAGTCAAGCTTCTCACCGCATGGGCGAGGCAGACTTTGGTCGGTGGAGAAACGTGCAGGCAGCACCCGCCAACCAGCGAGAAATACTGCGAGATCTGGGGTTCGGTGCACCTGGCTGGTGTGGTGCGCGAGGTGCGCCGGACCACTGCCACGGTGGTGCCTATTACTCACGAGCCCCCCCCGCTGCGAGTAAGCCTGACCAGTCATGGCACGCGTCGACAACGGGGTACGTAAGGATACCGTATATAATCTCCAGCATGCGCCGCCGTTTGGAGCTCCTCTTCTTGCCGTACCATATAACTCCAACGTGCGCATCACCCCGATATCCTGACAACCACAAACGATTCTTCCGGACTTGCGGAAACCAACACACAGACATAACTAGAGAGAGAAAGAGAAAGAAAGAGAGAGCACTGTATGCCTGTCCCCTTCCTTCGGAAGCTCAAACGATCGAGTACTGTACTTCCGGCGACTCCTGCCAGTCCGTCCGCTGACGTCCCGACAGACACCGTCGTTCATCACCCCGAGCACCAAGGCACCATGCTATTCACCATCACCGGTGTCATCTTAGCCGTGCTCTCGCTCCCGTTCATGGTCTACGGCGGTGACCGGACGATCCGCCGGCTGCCGCGGCCCGGGTTCGTGCGGTCCCTGAGCAACCGGCTGCGGAACAAATACAAGGAGGACGCGGAGCTGGACCGGGCGGCCGGCGCTCAGAGTGCGCCGGCCTCGCCTTCGCACACTTCGACGGCGATCAGGCCCGGCCTGCGCAGGGCCATGACGTCCCAGGGCGGCATCAGCCGGATCGACACCGGCCTCTCGGTGGCTTCGAACGATACGTACATCCGAGGGCCCATGACGCTGGAGAAGACGGGGCTGGACTAGGCGGAGGGGACTGAGGAGTGAAGGAATGGAGGAGGACACTGGGGATCAGATAATGGCATGGTTGTGTCTCGGCGGGATTGGACTAGACGGAGGAGACTGAGAAGTGACGATATGGAGGACACTGGAAATTGGATATTGGGGGCTATTGGCATGATTATGCATCGACGGGATGTATTGGGCGTGCTTGAACTTTGCTTTGGGTCTGCTTTTCGGCGTTTTTTGGCACGCTTTTTCGGTTTGTTTCGGACTGGTATGCGTGGGTTTGCTCGTTTGGTTATAGACTGCATGTATTCGGACCGATTGCTTTCGATGTGGAGACTGCAACGGCCATCGGGGGGGATAGTCGACGATGTTGGATTAGTCATGTATGTAGCATCAAAGCCTCGTTATGGCCCCCTGTATGAAATTGGCAATACTTTATGCATTTGATCCATTGCAGCCTTCCCATCACTGTCTCCGCCGCCCTCCAGGGCCCAGTCCTTCTCATCCCCACCACCCTTCTGCAACACCACCCTCTCCACTCCTCCCCCCCTCTCGCTCCGACACACTACACCCAACTCTCAGAGAGCGAAAGGAAGATGAGCAATAACAGCATGGAGGAACAGAGCTTCCCTTTCGCCCCCAATGGCATTCTGCCTCCGTCCCCTACACCCTCACACTCGCACCCCTTAGTCTTCCCCCATAGCCCCATGTTCCCCCCCTTTGGAGACGCCATAGATCATATGGAAGATTTAATATCGAGCATGGAGGGTCATGAGGCGCACTCGGCGGAGCAGCCCAACCCCCACGGAGGCCCACAGCAGCAGCCGCCCCCTCTCCCTCCCTCCCACTCACCTCATTCTTCCTTCCAACAGTTCTTCGCTCCGAATGGCCAGCACGGTGAGTCTCGATCCAGCTCTGCCGCTGGCAACTTGGAACATCCCCAGCTAGTGCACTCGGAAGGACAGTCCAATTCTCTCGGAGGCCACCAACATCAGTTCTCCCAACACTCGCCTCTCCCCCACTTCCACCACTTCCTCGCTCCGAATACCCAGCATGGTGGGGTTTCATCTAGCCCGGCCCCTGGCAACATGGCCTGGCTGCATGATGGCGGGCACATCAACAAGAGCGTCGATGCATTTCTCGCCAAAGACCGTGACCCACTGGCCCAGTTCGCTTCTAGCTTGAACTCTCTTCATGCGAGGCAGACCGAGATCCTCCAGAAGCAGCAGGAGAGCTTGAGGGAGAATTTGGATCATCAGGAGAAGTTCAACGTTAGACAACCCTCAATGCTTTCGTCCTCAAGTAGCATCTTCCCCGAGTGATCGTTTTCAATGCTAATATCTTCTAGAGTTACCACCAGGACCAGCAGCAGATAATCAAGCGATTTATGGATACATGCGTCGCTCGGTTGCCTCATCGACAGGAAATACCAGCCGCCCACGAAGCCGGTCTAGCCAATCAGCATCACAACTCAGCATTCGGCTCAGCGTTCGGCTCTCCATTTCGTCCCAACTATTTGAGCCCGCAGCATGGAACTTCCTCACCAACAGCTGCCCCGGGCGCCTCTAGGAAACGAGCTAGAGGCTCTTCACTCACGAAAGCTGATGAGCCCAAGTCTGAGGAAGCCACCCGGAGTGCCGCTGCCGGCCTGCTCAAGCTTAATGGATCCTCAAAAGAATCTTTCAGCGCTGCCTTCGACTACTCCAAGATGATCGAGCACGCGCTAGTTGGCGATACGAACGTACTTTTGTCACATCAGCCTAGGAGGTTCCTTGCCAGTATCGTTCTGGGTTTACTCCGTGAGAAAGCCGTACCGGATGCGTTCAAAGGAGGAATCAGAAGGAGCCTCGTCCAGTCTGTCCGTTCGTACAAAATCGAGGACTGCGATGACAATAATGTTCGACAACGCCACTTCCAACTCCTCTGCGAAGAGGTGGAAGGGAACATGGAAACATCCTCTTTGGTGCCAGTTTGGCTCCGGAACTGTTCGAGAGAATCTTTGCAGGTTGTCGTCTTGAAAGCAATGACGAGTGCCTCCCTGCATACCAATACAATTCTCGAGCTCCGCAAGCTTTGCATGCAGAATATCACGGGAAACATTGAAAACTTGGCCTGGTATCCAGGCGTTTCGCCCGCATGGGCGACACAGCTGGATGATGGCAACGGCCCAATCATGGGGGGAAGTGTTGGGACGTTCAAAATGACGCCTGAGTGTACACTATCCAGTCGCAAGTTTTCTCTGACCATCACTGACCCCGTATAGGCTTGTCGCACCTTCTCACTTATCTCCCTCTTCGCGACATACTGGCCTTATTCTTGAGAACGTGCAGAACTTTCCGTGCATTCTTCGACCTGAAAGAAGTTTGGTCCAAGGCGCTCATCGACCCGAAGGACACTTTCAAGTCCGCTACTGCCTTCTCGCAGTTCGTTCGTCGTTTGCCCGAGACCTCGATTCGTAAGTTTACCATCGACTTCAATGTCTTCGGCATTGAGGGGGCGGTCGAACTCGCGGATCTGTTGATTCGCAGGAAGCACTGGGAGCTGCACTCCTTGCATATCGTTGGCAGGAAGCTCTCTCATGCCTCCTTGAACCTGATACTCCGGCGCCTCTGGTCGGGTGCCTTCAAAGTCCTGTCGGTCCATGACATGTCGGTCAACAAACTGGATGCCAACCAAGTTACAAAAGCCGTGGTCTCTCATGCTCCGAATGTCGAAAAACTGAGGTTCGATGGTTCGCTGGATCTGGAATCGCTGGAGAGCCTCTCGGGGCTTCGCTCCGGTGGTTTGGTGATGTCCGATAATCGTATCACTCACCTGAGCTTCCTTGGGGCCTGGCGATCCGCGATCCATTGGGGCGAGCTGAGGTGCTTCGGCACTTGGTTCCCGAATCTGGAGCGCCTATACGTGGCCTGCATTGTATCCTCTCCTTATTGGGTCGAGACGCTCGGCGTTGACGGAAGCGTGGATTCCCTTCGCACTCCCACCGCCGAAGAGATCCACTGGCTCAGCATACCGCGTCTCAGGTCCTTCAGTGTGGAGCACCTCGGAGAACTAGATATCCAGACCGTTAGCAACCCGCCGGAGAACGTTCACGCCGCATATCTTTGGGCAATGGTCGAAGGCAGCAAGGACACGCTGGAGCGCCTGGAGATTGGTCCACCTCGTTCCGAAGTTGAATCCAAAAAGGGTGAGCATCACTTGAAACATCCGAATTCGACCAGGTACTAACCTGGGCGTCTAAACAGCTCGCAGGAACGACACCTCGCCGTCCCATCCTATGCTGAACCTCAAACCACAGCTCCCCGTGCCTCCAATCATCTTCTCGCGGCTCGAGCACCTCTTCCTTAGCCATTGCGTCATCGGATGGAACTCCCTGTTCCCCACGGACGCCGATGCGGCGACGGAGGCCTCACCACCGTCGCCTCTCCTCGTGATGCCTTACCTCCGCACCGCCAACTTCCACCGCTGTGAGGGTCTGCCCGCCTCTGAAGCCGACCCGCCCAGCAAGAAGAAAAAGGGTGCTGCTCCGAAAAGGATGCTGTGGCTCGACAAGCTCCGTGAAAGCCATCCTTATCTCGAGGGTTGCGAAGACGGCAGAAAGGGCTATGTCGGTTCCGGGCACTGGTAAATGGGATCCGGCGTTGCTCGGGCCGGGACGCTGTTCTCTGTTTTTCCGTGGCTGTTTTACTGAATGTGGCGGACAAAATTGTGTTTGATGCGGTTGCGATTTCCGTGATATTTCCCCCAGGGTCGGTTCCTATTTTTTCTCTGGTCAAAGATTCTAGCCGGCATAATAGTTTCCTTTTACTCTTGGTTTTTGCTTGCACAGTTGCTCGGATTTGTTTTTGTGGAACGGGGGGCGTAAGTAGTGGCTTTTCTTCCGGTCGGGTCTGTGTTTTGTGTTTTGTGTTTTTCGTTGCTCCAGGACTTTTCGGGGACCTGGGGACAGCTGGATAGGAGAGGGCCGAGGGGGCGATGAAGGCGGGGGAAAACAGAGTGTTGTCGTGGAATCGATTCAACAGTTGCTACGTACTTGGACACTATGAAGACGTGCTGTGATCCCAATCATTGCCGAATATGCGGGAGACACCATGTTGCCTGTGGATAAGAGCCTATGTACACGAGTGATATGAAGTGGACGTCGCAGCCAGCCGCGGCACGTGTAAAAGAAAAAGGGCATGTACAAAGATATGTACACCTATGTACGGGTGTCTGTTTTGTTTTGTCATTTTGATCGCGTGCGGCCCCGGCGATATCAGTGCAAGCACTGGTATGTATCTACAGTGCAGTATGTACGCAAGAGTGACTTCATCTCGCAACTCGGAACATGCGATCCGTCGAAACGGCGACGATCGCCATCTAACTACGCATGAACGAAGAAGAGTTACATATCTCGACGCCCAGAGCAGATGTGTACACAGTTGTGTATGCACACATACATAGTCTGGATAGATATCAAGTATCTATCTATCTAGGCTGTATGTATGTGCGAGTACTTAATGTATGAATAAATAAAAAATAAAAAAACTTGGTTAAGTTGGCAGTTACATATATATGGTACATAAGTATGTATGTATGTAGTGCATAAAATGACAGCCATGCGCGATGGCGTCACCCAGCGTCATCGTGCGGGGTTTGCATATCTACTATCTACATACACAGAAAGAGTATATATAGTTAGTTATATCCATAGAAAATTCTGTTCGGGATGCAACGGGATGCGACGGGATGGCATGGCTGCACATGGGGCGTGTCCGTCCGTCCGAGTGGAGATATGTATAACCGTGTAGATATATGTACAGTATCTAGATTTGTAGATACATATGTTGCCGTCTGCCAGTGCCGACGTGCCCGTTGCGATGAGATAGATAGGTATTGCAGATATATAGATATCCGGAGTGATGTCGGCTGCATGCGGCTTTCCGTTCGCCTCGCACGCGCGGACGATGGCGACCTCTGCTGGATTGTGTATCTACATAGATATCTATGATAGATGGATATACGTACCAGAGGAGGAGGTGGAGGAGGAGGAGGAGGAGGAGGAGGAAATGTGATCAGACATGCACTTCCGTCGCTTCGTCGCATCTAAGTATGGATATCTGCACAGCTCTGGTTACTTCGTATCGTCGCATCGCGTCGTCGTATCGTATCCAAATATCCGTCTCACCTCCTGCGCCGCCTTGAGGTGGTATCTATCTAGAGTAAGTATGAGGGTACATAAAATGTACTTACATATGTACTTTATGTAGGAATATGTAATATCTACATAGATACCTAAGTACATACATACATACATACATACATAGCATGCACGGGGGCGTTCGTTTCTTTCGCCCATATCTGGACTAGACTGTTTTTCTCTCATTTAATTTTTTTTTTTTCCCTCGCCCCACATGACCCAGCCGGGGGGGTTGCGTGCCTTCCAGTTCCAATCAGCGTATGCAAATCTGACCCCCCCCCCCCTTGTAGAGCATATGTAGTCTAGATATGTAAGTACATGTAAGTACATAGATATCATATGCGTTACATATGTACTGTACAGTCTGCAATTTTGTTTCCTTCCCGGGTCTCTCCGGATTCCACCCCGCGCCCCGATGGTCGGTGCTGTGCGCCGATAAGGTTCCGTTTTCCGTGCAGACGCGGGTGTGTTGCGGTTCGCGTGGACAGGAGGGAGGGAGAACATGTTTGGGTGTATGTTTGGGTGTGATATGTATGTGTGTATGATGGGTGTTTAACGGCCGACTGCCACTGGAGACGAGCGTCACCGGTCGTCAATGTACAGTGGGCACAGTAGTCTGCATACTGTTGTTGCACTCTCCGTCTGCTGTTGGGGGGGGGGGGGAAGGGGGGCAGAGACGTCGTGATTCGCCAGCCGAATGTCCGCAAGCTTCGGACTCCGGAATCTACCGTAGCCCCTTGTCGATGTCGATGTCGATGTCGGGAGTGGGATGTGGAGTGCAGCCGGATTGGAGTCGACGAGTCACCCGGCGGGGGCTGTGATCGTCGAGGCCGTGTGCGAACATGTGATACACATATCTACATGTGTATCTATGTATCTATCCTCCGGGTTTCCGCCCCGCGAATCCGTCAGGCTGGCCGAGCGAGCACGCATGCGGTCCGGTTCGGTCCGGTTCGGTATCTGCATGTGTGTGTGTGTGTGTGTGTGTGTGTGTGCAGAGTAAGTAGATAGATACTCTATGTAGAGTATCTACACACCTAAGCGGCGCATTGCAGGATTACGTAAGTACACAAGCACAGTATGTATGTACGTATACACAGTCACGGGGAAAAGAGTCTTTTCTGTTTTGTTTGGTCCTGGTTTGCATCAACCCTTTTCTCGATCATCTTTATTCGCCCAAACCGTTTAGTCTATGTCTGCTATTTGCAGCGCACCACAAGTGCGGGTGCGATTAGTTGTATATACGAGCAGCTCTGGGTGTCGATGTCACCAGTTTATGACATGCGGTCGTCGTGGCTACGTCTGCAACGGTGCTAGTATAATAGGTAGGTAGCTCGCCCATTATTCATCATGGCCCCATGTGTATAGGTACTCTATAGATATGCAGCTTGTGCGTGCTCTCGACCGCAGCCGTGTCGGTCGGCGGAGCGTATGTAGAGTAAGTAGGTATGTACTGGAATGTACGCGCGGTGGGCGGAGATCGAGAGACATGACCGAAACCGCCAGTGCGCATGCGAGCGAGACATGCAGCGGCGGGCCACGGGTGGAGGAGAATTCCGGCGCCCCGTTGTTCCTCCCCAGTCAGCCAGATCTCACGATATCTACATTGTATCTACATACTTATCTACATACATATTAGATATATATCTCCGCTGCCGCGAACGTTCGACGCCGCCCTCCCCTGGTTGGTGATCGTGATGAGTCGCGCTGCAGCAACGGCAAGCTGCAATTGGTCAGCCAGTCAGCACCGAGTCGCCAGTAACCTCTGGAATTGTGTTGTGCTCTACCTACCCCGCTCGACGACATGCATGTTGCTGTCTTTTCTGCTGTGTGATGCGAGTTCTGCTGACATTTGCTGCGGGGTGCCATGTGGATTTCCGTCGAGGGTGTCAGCATGTTATGTAGATACCTATGTATGTACGAAGGGAAAAAACAAACAAAACCAGGTGAGTGATCCTCCTCGCGCGCCCCTATGTATCATATGTACTGTATAGATATGGGTCGCCCCCGCCGTGACGAGACTCCGTCCGCATGTGTTGTAGAGTGCGCGCACACATAATCGATATTTCTACGTTTCTACATTTCAGTTACACGCAGCTCAATCCGCAGTGTATCTCCCACCGAACAGTCCTCGCACGGCAGTATATGTATATCCATCCTACATAGATACCATTCGTGCACTGTGTGATATACATATCTATATGTACCTGCCCCCCCCCCCTTCCCCCGTGCCAGAGGGCTGCAAGGTCTTCAGCTGTTGATGTCGCGGCCGTGCATGGCGACGACTTCTCTGATTGGCCTCTGCAGCCGGACGCCCGCATATGTAATACGACGCCCACTTCGTCGCTAACCACCACCACCACCACCACCACCACCACCACCACCGCCGCCGCCGCTAATCGTCCACCGCAACACCACCTCCTCCGCTGCCACTGGAGTAACCGCTGCCACTACACCCTCTCACCACTACATACTACTACCATTTCCGGGACATTCACTGCCCACCTCCCGTCCGCCACCGCCGTCCGAGTTCTCTGTCGATCTTCGTCTCGATATACCCCCCCCCCAGCTCTTGGGTGTGCCCTCGTCGTCCCTCTATATCTGAGCTTCTTCATCGTCATCACCATCCCCCGCCGCCGTTCACGGCAATTCAGCCCGGCCGGCGAGAGAGTGTGCGGTGGGAGAAAAAAAAAAAAAAAAAAAGAAGGATCTGCAACACACTACGCAACCGCCCGCCGAAGCGAAGAGCTTCGAAATTTAGGAAAATCAGGAACAGGTCTTTCCTGCACCCAGGTGGGTAGATACTCTATGTACATAGATGGCCGGCCCCATTATTATATACCCAGCACCCAGCACCCAAGCCCACCACAATTGTCCCCCCCCCCGCCCCACCTCCCATAAGACTCGCCAGCCCGCCGCGTGCGAAAAGAATGCGCGAGAAAAAAAAACAACTGTGCAGCTGACCACTTCTCTCTCTCTCTCTCTCCCCTCCCCTAGATTCTTCTCGTTCGCAGGATCTACGGTCCCACCTACTCCTTGCATCGTCTGCACCTCGCGGCCCGCTGTATCTCGCCGAATGGACGAAACGCTCTGAGGAACACAATTCGGTCCGATTTGGCTCGTTTTCGCGTCTCGCTCTCCTCCGCCACCGATCCCTGATCCCCTCCGGCTTTACCACTCGGGCTCAGCGAAACAAGCCATGGTCGACTATGCAGCCCCATCGCACCAGTTTCGAGCGCAGAGCATGCGCCCACGCCCACACGACGGTGCTCCAGCCCCGCGGACGATGTCGATGAGCTTGGCCCACCTCGCCCCGCACAACGCTTACGGCCGTGCCTCCTCGCCCTCGCATCCGCACCTGCGGCGTACCTCGTCGACGGAGATCTATCCTGCCCAGCAACAGGCAGCCTACGGCGCGTATCTCTCCCACCAGTCGCCGCATCAGAACTATCAGAACTACCAGCAATACCAGCAGCCGCTGCCACACGCGCAACAGCAGCACCTCCACGGTCCTCTGCAGCCCCACAATCACCGGTCGAGCACGGCTTCGACGGGCACGGTGAGGAGCACTGCTTCCTCGACGCAGCTCGGGCGCTCGCGTAGCAACAACACCAATTCTATCCCCGGACCGTCGAGCACCAATTATGTTGCCGCGTTGCGACGCCAGAAGGCTACCGTGTGGTGCGACAAGTCGCAACTGGAGGACCCACTACTGGTTGCGTCGCAGAAGGCGGCGAAGGCGAGGCGGGCAAAGGATGTAGTTGGGCCGTCGTCCAGCGCTTCGAAGGGGGGGCTAGGATCCAGCTCGAGCTCGAGTACGTCGCTGCGCGGCAGGGCTTCCGGTCATCACAAATTAGGGAAGAGCCATTGCCACACCACGGTTGGCATAGGAGCGAACAGTCTGGTCAATCAACCGCCACCGCGACTGTCCGCCACGGAAGCGAATGACGACAGCAGCGACGAGGACGAGCTCTACATGGGCCACCGCCAGCGGTCTGGGTCCGGGTCCGGAAGGTCGTCCTTGAACTCGAACCACCGAAGCTACCCGAACGGCTGTCGCAATTCGTCGATCGGCGGAATACAACGCACGACCTCGACCGGCAGCGGTTCCTCGACCTATTCGCCGAACATGTCCGTGACGGAGCTCAATGAGATCCAGCAGCCGCGCTTGGGAAAGCCCTCGAGGATACCTTATTACGTTCCGTACATCATGGAAGAGACAACTCGGCACGCGACCATCTCCGGCGGTTATTCCGAAACGCCGATCGACAAAGGTGGTGTCCGTCGGAGTGGCAGCGCCTTGCGGCGAAGCGGAAGTGTCGACGAAGGCGACGTCAGGACGATGACCATGAGCGGACTGCGACTGGTCGTCGCGAACCCCGACTGACCCCTAGCAGCGGAGGCGGGGATTATTATTTTATTTTTTCATCTTTTTCGCCCGCGAAATTTTTCTTGTTCATTTTTTTTTTCTTGACCATTTGCCGGTGTTCTATTGGGTCCTTCGGTGTTGAATCGTTTTCGTCCATCTTTTTGGTTATTTTTATTTCGCATTGAATACTAGGGAAAGAGGGGGCGGGGCGGCTTTCTGAAGTAACAAGGTCTCGTTCACTTTTTTTTTCTTTTCTTTTCATATCGGGTGTTTTAAATCTGGGCAATGGAGTTGGTTGAACTTGTAGCGCCTGGCTTTACAAATACTTTTGTCTGGGAACTGTCTCTGTATTTCACACCAAAACAAAAATGGGGGCCGGATGGTAGTCGTCTGTTATCTTGGCTGGTGGAGGTGGAGGTGGAAATGGAGAGGTGGATGGCAACCGTGACTTTGTGTGCTGCGATTCTCATGTAGTTGCTATATGGAGTTATATTACCATCTGCGCGAAGCATTCTTGCGTCCTGTCGACGCGAACGCGTCGCGAGCAAACACGTTGCGTTGCGTTGTGCTGTAGTCTCCGTCTCAGTGTCTCCGCGATCCTTCACCAGCTCTGCGGTCAGTCCGGGTCCGTCCCGCGACCCACAACCGTGCAACGCCGCCGCGCACTCGCGCGCGATCTCCAAACTTCCCCCAAGTCTCCGCTCGACAAACCGAGCAAAACACGCCCCGGGATGTCTTGGCGGGATTGACCCAACTCGTCCCCGGCGTCAAAAATCACGTCGCGAACACGAAAACTTGTATCTAAGCCCTTGCATCTATTTTTTTCTTCTTTCTTTCCCGCACTTCCATACTGCCTTTCCCCCTGCCTACCCTACTTCCATCTTCCTACCTACCTACCTACCTATCTACCCGTCTGCCTAACTACCTACTTCCACCTACCTAGGTAACACTGACTGCACAGAAAGACAACTGTGTATCACCAAACGAGCTGCGCCCCGTCGGACGCGCGCGAGAAACGAAGGGACGGAGCAAGTTCAATTGATCCGGAAACCAAAGAGCAAAAGAAAAGAGAGAAGAGTGCAGAGTGAAAACTGAAGAAGATGGAAGGTACTACCATGGCCGTATCGCAGCAGCAACAGCAGCTCCCGACAGCTACTGCAGCTCCCGAGCCCACGAAGGACGTCGTCCCCGTGGCTTCGGCTTCAGCCACGACCACGACCACGACCACGGCCATGACCGTGCCTTCGGGCGCTTCGGCGGGAGGCAAGAAGAGGCCCGCCGTTGACGATGCCGACGCTGCGGAACACACGCCGAACGGGTCCGCTCCTGCGACGGCGGCGGCAACGACCACGTCGAACAAGAAGCCGAAGATGACCGACGAGGAGCGGAAGGCTAAGGACAAGGAGAAGGAAGATAAGCGGCGCGAGCGGGACCTGCGGGAAAAAGAGAAGGAGGAGCGGAGGAGGGAGCGGGAGGCCCAGGTACGTTTTCCTTTCTGTCTTCTTCCTTCCTTCCTTCCTTCCTTCCTTTCTTTCTGGACTGATGGAATGTTCTCCGGGGGGAGGATGGGGGTAGAAAGCGGAGAAAGACAAGAAGAAACGCATCCGCGACGAAGAGAAGCAGAAGAAGGACGAGGAGAAGAAGAAGAAGGAACGCAGCCAGCCCACACTCAACATGTTCTTCCGGACGCCGAAGAAAGACCTGTCGACGTCGACCGCGGGTGCGGGGGCGAGCGCTGCGGCGTCGGAGCCGGCGGGGGCCGAGGCGGGAAGGTCGAACGATACTTCCTCGGCGTCGCACGACTATCGGAGGGCCTTCGTTCCGTTCTTCGTCAAGACGAATATGATCATGGCACCAGAGGTTCCGTTTCAGCGAGATACAGAAGCGAAGCTCGCGGTTACCAAGGCCATCGATGCGGCCCTCGGACTGCCGCGCGGCGAGGCGGCGGCGGATGAGATGGAGACGGACGAGGCGGCCCCGGTGCGTGGTGTCACGGTGGTGGAGATCGCCGAGCTGCTGCACATGCACCCGCTCAAGGCGCGAGCACGACGAGGAAAGACGGCGACCTTTACCACCCGAGACATTCTCGCCCGCATCGAGAACCCCGACGACCCCAGCCTACCGCCGTTGATGACTGCGGGCCGAATCGGAAACGAGACCTACACCTCCGCGTACTACCTCAAGCTGTTAAACGGATTACCGCACAAGTTCCTCAAGTTTCCCGAAGTACGGCCGCCGTACAGCGGTACGTACACCAAGAGGCCCAGCACCAGCGGTCTCCGCACCGGCAGGAAGCCGTTCGACAGATCTCTTCCCGGTGTGAACTACGACTACGATTCCGCAGACGAGTGGGTGGCAGACGACGAGGACGGCGAGGATCTCCTCAGTGAGGATGAAGAGGACAAGGATTCGGAGGGCGGAGATTCGCTAGACGGGTTCCTGGACGACGAGGAGGATACGGAGGTCAAGCGTGCGAGGATGGCGGTGCTCATCGCGACGAATTCGGGCATGTGTTGGGAGGATACAGCGGGCAGAGCGGCGCGTCCCGATCTGGAGGTGATGAGGATCGGGTTTCTGATGGGTTCGTTTGACATCCCCCTGAAATCGTTCTGCAGGACGCTAACGGCGCTATTTTCAGAAGGCATCTCGGCCCCAGTCGATCCATTCTCTACCAAGTACTGGGAGCCTCGACCGTCGGCGGAGAGCAAGCGCGGCTCGGCACCGACCGCAATTGGTCCACCACGCAAGCACTTCACAGCACTGACGCGCAGCTTTCCGGCGGCAGCGGCCACCGTCGCCGGCACGCAGAAGAGGTTCGTGACCCCGGACAGCATGGAGGACTTCAAGCGCGCAATCATCGACGACAGCGACATGACCAAGACCGGCCTGGTCGAGGTGTTGAAGAAGAAGTTTCCCAAGATCGGCAAGGACTGCATCAAGAACACGCTCGATCTGGTCGCCGAGCGTGTGGGGGAGAAGCGGGACGACAAGCGATGGGTTCTCAAGTGATGTGGGGTTCCGCGGGGCAAACTAGAGTTTTTTTTCTGCCTCTTGGGGTTTGTGAGAAACATACGGATGGATATGGACGTTCTTCCGTTTCGTCTTCTGGTTTTTTTTCTCTCTCTTCTTCTCCTCTCAAACTTTGCAGGGGGGGGGGTTCTCTTTTTTCTTCCATTCCGAGGGCGTTGTTGCAATTATTACCCAAGATATGTGTGTGTATGTACGTGAGTAGAAATGTAAGATGCTCTGCTGCGTACCTACCTATGTACCGCGCCGATCACCCCACATGGTAGATAGTCGAGGAAATCGCCAGGTAGCTATAAGGTAACGTCCGACTATTTGGAATCGAAACTGAAGTCGAGATCGAGATTTGAATTTGAAATTTGAAATTTGAAATTTGAAGGATTGAAACTCCCCACGCCTCATGCCGGCCCCCCGTTACCACCCCCCGCGCCGCACCCACCAGAGTGATAGATAGTGATGCAGAGTACATACACGTCTCAGCCGCTTAGCCACTATTTTTGAGTCCACGATTCTCAAACCGAGTTCATTTGTCGCGCGGACAGTGATGATCGGGAGGGGGGGGATTTGGTTATTTTCCCTGCGCAGACATGTAACTACACGCACGCAAGGTGGCGGCGGACGCGAGGGGCAACACGATGACGAGCTCGACCTCTCTTGTGAACGTACTTCAGACACGTGCCGTTACATACTTAAGTATGTACCTACATAGGGGGTATGTAGGTAAGGGGGGGGTAGGGGTGGGGGGAGTGGAAGCGGAAGCGGAAGTGGAGAGATCACTCATTTTTTCCCAAGCTCAACAAACTCTAGATATTATCTATGTATATCTAAGTAAGTATCTATCTAGTGAACGGACCGGCTAGATACATAGATAACGGCAGGCGGGCGGGGCGATCACTGGCGTTCGTTTAAGGTTTTCACCACGGCCCGTGTCATATCTACTTATGTATGTATGCGTAAGTACATATACATCATATAAAGTATTTTACGGCAAAAAAAAAATGTCTAGTTAGTATCATGGTATGTTTCATTAGATAGATAGTTTTTTTTTGTTTGTTTCCCCCCCCCCCCCGGTGGGGTTCGTGGGGGGTGGGCACCTCAAGTCCGATTCAGTCACAAAATAGTATGTACATACTCTAGAATGAAATAAACAGTGGGCGGGCGACTGGGGGGGAAATAATAATAATAATAATTGGAATTGCCCTCTATTCCACCGAGTTATGTACCTAGCTATACAAATTAGGGGGCTGATAGAAAAATTCCAGCGCTCCGGCCATTTGCATGCCCTTCCCTCGCTTTCTCTTTTTCTCTCCCCACGTTTCTGATCCTCCTCCTCCTCCTCCTCCTCCTCCTCCTCCTCCTCTCCTTGCCGCCTACATACCGCGTTTGTGCGCCTTTTTGACGGAGGAAGAGAGCACTCGTCTTCCCGTAACTACATAGGTACATACATGTGTGTAAATAAGTAAGTATGTACATATGTATGTAGATACCTATGTACATAACTACATAGGCAGCGGCGGCCCCTGAATTCCGTCTACATACACACGTGGTTGTGGTACTAGATGTGTCGTTACGTATCTACTTATCTAGCTGAAAGGTCTGGGCGCGGAAATATAGATTCTTATGTAGTCATCATGTATGTGCACGTTCGGGGGGAGAGTGATCTTCCCGCCGGAATGTATCTACACATATATATCATATCTACATACATACATACATACATACACACATACATACATACATACATACATACACACATACATACATACATACATACATACATACATACATACATACATACATACATACATACATACATACATACATACATACATACACACATACATACATACATACATACATACATACACACATACATACATACATACACGCCCTAAAAAGAACAGGGCCTTATCTAACTTGAGTACATACTGTAAGTACCAGGCAGGCACGTACTTGTGCATTACATACTCTAGGTACTCTGTACTCTGGATATGTATGCGCATGCCCCCCTGAGCTTCCTCTCCTCCCCGCCTTTTCTTTTCTTTCCTGCGGACAACTCCCCCCCAGTAATAGCTAGCACGGGAGCATGTATGGCGAGGCGCTGGCTGGGTGGCTCCCTATCGTCGTCGTGCCACTACATATGCACATATGTAGGTACATCATGTACTTACTTAGTTACTTGCTGTGGAAGTAGTTTTGTGGGTACATACATGTGGTTCGGCGTGGGCAGGAGAAAAGAAAAAAAAAAAAAAGCCCGCAATCGGACAGATTGGGATGGCGGCCTCGCCCCAACATTCCCAACTCGGCCGCGGCTGCACTTTGCAGGCTTGCACTTATTCGCATTCACATTTACTCTACAGTTACATTTACGTTTGCATTGCATTGCAGTGTAGATACTTTGTACTTTATCAAGAGCAGAGTGACAGCTATCTGCATCAAATGTATGGCCGACGGATCCGGGTGAAATGAAGTACGGTAGGTATCTACTTATTGAAGAAGAAAAAAAACCAAAGGGTAAAAAAAAAAAAAAAAAAAAAAAAAAAAACCTGCACGGATGGTGGGCTTGCAGTGGAAATACGATGCACAGTCGTAGAGCACGTATGTATGTACTATGTAATCAACAAAAACTGTGCCTCTGGTTTGTTTTTTTCCCATCCGGTCCTGCAGGTACGCTCTCCCCCGTGCTGACTGCGCCGTGGGGCGGGAAGATTATGCGTATCCCCCTCCACCATCGCCGGGCGAGTCAGTCCGGATCTGCGTACTGTACAGCTGCACAGGCGACGGGGTGAAAAGACAGAGAGGGGGAAAAAGGAAGGAAGAAAATATGCACAACTCATCCCCAGAACGCCCGCCGCTGCAATGAGATAGGATGGGGGTGGGGCGCAATGCGATGCGGCGCGGTGCGAGAGAAACTACTTCAGTGCCCCCTTCCGTCCATCCTTCCCTCCCTCCCTCCCTCCCTCCCTGAAGCTTCATTGTCCCCCTGCCCTCGCCTCCCAATTCGCCCGTCTCTCTTCGGGCTCCCATATCAATCCCTCTTGAGCTGTTCGCCTGCCCATCTTCCGTCGTCCGTCCCTCCGTACAGCCGTCCCCCCGCCGCTCGCCGATTCGAGGTCGGCCGTAAGTGAGATCTCCCCGTATCGAGTTGTCCCCGATGTCGAAGGCTGACCGCCCACAGACAGCCATGGCATCCGGCACCGAGAGCATGTCCGTGTCCTCGCACTCCGCCTCGCCGGAGACCGACATCTACTGGGCCGCAACCCGAACCAGAACGCCCCCCTCCGCGGCACCAACACCGCACCACAGTGTCGCCATCCCTGTGGCGTCCGCATCCGTCTCAGTCGCCACCACGCCCACGCCCACCTCCTCCTCCGCCGCCGCAGACACCTCCGCCCGACAAGGGCTCCCTAGCGCGGCGATCGCAGGCATAGCAGTCGGCACAGCGGTCCTTGGCATCCTCCTCGTTCTGCTGGCCGCGTTCCTGTTCCTCTGTTGGCGCAGAAGAAAGAATGTGATCCGCAACCGAGAGCTGCTGAGGAGCAGCATCACCGTATGTCTTCCTCCCTCGAAGGGGGTTGGCGCAGGGATGGGTACCGGTGAGCCGAAGACGCCCGAGAAGGACCAACTGCACGATCTCGAGAGCGCCTTCCCGATGCCGCCGTCGGGTGCGAGAATACCGCCACGGAGGAGCATGCCCGCAGTCGGCGGGTTTGGGGTGGATGTGCCGGACGCGCACTCGGTGAACCTTTTGCCACCGTCGCGGCCTGCGCCACGCCCGAGAGCACCACAGGGCGGTGGCCGTCGCGGAAGTCAGCTCCCGCAGCTACACATCTTACCGTCGTCCTCCCTGCCGGGAGGGCGGTACACACCGCCACAGTACCCTCCGCCTGAGACCCCCACCGTTCCGTCGAGCGTGTGCAGTCTCCAATCGCAAACACGCCCCGCAGCTTCGATGCGCAGATCGAGTACGCGCAGCTCCAAGAGCCATACGCTGGTTCTCTCGCAGTTCCGGTCATCCGTAGCTAGCAGCGAGAGCGCCACCGGGCCGCCGATGGTGACATTTATCCCTGGGGCCGGCCGGCACTCGTTGCCGGACGGGATTATCCCCGGCCCAGCGACGACGCTGACACCGAGGACGAGTGCGAGCAGCCTCATTGGGCGACATGGGAGGGTTATCATCAGTGCGGCGAGCAGTGTCGAGCCGTTGGCATCGTCGCCGTCGTTTCAGTATATCGAGGAGGAGCCGGCTGTCTATACGAGGCAGACAGCGGTGAGGAATTCGGACGGCGGCGCAAAGTTGCCGAGGACACACTTTCCATATCCCGCACCGGTCTCGGCTCAGTCGAGGGACGTGACGCTAACCACTCCGGCGCCGCTCGAGTACAACAAGCGCCGATCCACCAGCGCGCGGAGCAGTTCACCACTGCCACCGTTGAGGTCGTCGAACGATCAAGGCGACTGTCCAGTGTTGGGCCGACCCTCCTGGGGCGACAATCCAATGCCGTTGGATCTTCAGTTCAGCCCGAGGAGCTCAACGTCCGTCCAGCCGGTACCGGGCAGCAAACTACCAATCCGCAGTGTTTCGGGCTGCACATTGCTGCACGAACAATCCTCGCAAACACTCCACACCATCTCTTCGACCGGCGATAATGGACGCGCGCTCTCCCGTATGTTGCCTAAAAGTTGGTGGCACGGTGCATTGTAGTTAAAGGATGTGTGGTCGTCTTCCTTTCTTTCTTTTTTCTCGATGGGGCTGTAGAGAATTAGGTTTCTTGTAGATGCTGCAGACTGTGCCATCCCAATTCCGCGGTTAATACACCATGCTGCCCCCTTTCGTGTAATCATACTCTTGTAATGAGAAGTCATTTGGTTTCTGAGAATGATTTCAAAGCTTTTGCCGCTATGGGACCTGCCCCCTACCTAGTATACAACAACGCTTTCAAACGGGCGGTGCCGTATGGCGTTTCTCCCCCACAAATGTCAGGGGAAGTACCGTATCGCAGCTCATATTTGCCATCATTCGGTCCGCCGCCACTTCGCATCTTCCACCGCTTTCGCATCCTCCGCGTCATCATCCCCACCATCGCCCCCCTCCCTCCGTCGTATGCTCCCAGCACCGGGGCCGAGAATGGAAGTGGTCTCCTCATCCGCGTCTTCGAACCGGAACTGATCCACATTCTCGGCAGTGATCCATCCGCCCTCTCCGGGGAACCCCTCGAACCTGAGCTCGTCGCCGTCCCCCTCGAAGACGATACGGTCCTCGTCATCGCCATCATCGCTGACCGACGCCGTCGAATGGAGGCTCGTGCAGACGCTCAGCTCCTTGAAGATCGCGTTCGCAACGACGGCCTGCGACGACTCGCCAGACGGCTTGGGGAACACCGTGAGCTCGACCACTTCGTCGTCGTCGTGCACGTCGTCGTTCGACGTGCTCGAGATGTCGGGCGTCAGCGAGATCTGCATGTACAGGCCCGTCGCGTCGTGGACGCGCTGGACCGCGTGGAGTGTGAGCGAGAGGTATGAGACCATCGCACCGACGGAGAGCGATGTGTTGAAGAGGATCAGGTTCCTGCAGGGAGAGATCACATTAGCTCGACGCTACGGAATTGGCGACAGGGCGGAAAAGTTAACTCATTGGTGACCCAGAGATCAATGCCGTCGACGCGAACATCCTCAATGCCGCCGCCGCCGCCGCCGTCGGCTTTCACGTCGAAGATCGGGATCAGTGAGGCCTGGTCGCTGGATACGACGACCGTGCAGTCAGCTTGGAGGTGGTGGAGAACAGGCGTCGAGAACGACGCCGGAGTCTCCGACTGGAAAGTCGACAGCGGAGTGTAGGCGTCCACATCGGGGGATTCTCTGATGATTGTGAGCGGCATTTTTAAGACGCGATGGTTGTTGTGGCAAATGGTGGGGTTGATGAAACTGCAGGAATGGGTTACGTATGTCTGACGCCCATTCCGCGCGGAGCCGCACAACTTACTCCTGACGCTATGTATCTAGTTAGTTCCATCACTCGATGTAGAGTATGTAGAGTAGATATTCCGAATCGTATGTAGCCCCTTACTTTAAACGGCCGTTTTTTTTATCCCCCATGGACCAAATATCTCTATCCACGATGGACCCCACACAAAATTGCATTATCTACATACTTAGTTACTTAGCTTAGCAGTTTGGAGCAGGATAGACGAGTTAAATCACTACTTTTATTCTTATTATCCCACCGCGCCGTATATGTATGTGCCGTATGCCGAGACAGAGAGAGACACCTTCCAATGTGTGTATATGGACCAAATATCTTGAAAGCTGCGAATGCCACACACAAAGGAGGAACGCGGCCTCATCAATATGGTGATCGGATTTTGCCATAAGGGGATGCGCAAAAAAATAATTCTATGGCATCAGAAAGCCACCCAGCAGATGGCAGCCCCAATGTTTCACTCCGTGGGTTCAAGCTTTACTGCTCCGTGAATCGCTGGACGGAACTGGACGATACACATACGGGCAGTAGCACCAAGAGTCACGTCACCCAGATATATATATGTCAGTTTTTTCCGACTCCTGCATTCGTTGCCAGGACATGGGCGTAGACTATCATGTGGTCATGCGGTCGCAACCATCCAAGCGCTCCAATCGACTATGTATCCACATTCCTAAGACGCTTTCTCGCGGCAATTGGGTTGAAACCTACCAAGCCGACATTGCCGTGTTCGATACCGAGTTGCCCCAAAAGTTGACCAAGCTGGACCCGAACTTGCTGCGCCCAGGTGTAAGATAATATGTAGTTAGTGAAGAAAACGAACTTGACCTTGACCAAGATACCTCGGGGTGGGCCTGCTAAAAAGCAAGTACAGAAGGGCGACATGCGGAGGAAGGCTGGGGTTGCAATCCTAGCACTGATGAACTTATGTAGCCTGCTGGATGTTCCCAATAAACCCGCGCTATGCTGTAGCATCTACGCGCCTAAGTAGTATGATAGGCAGCTGGACAGACACATGGGTGAAAATTTACCCTACTTCAAAATCATACTTAATTATGAAAAATTTGTGTAGGCTCCATCGTGGATAGAGGGTTGCACGCTGGATATTTTGGTGCTGGGAGGGCATAGGGGATAAAAGCCGTACTTTTAAATGGATCCGCCAAAAACAAGTCACCAGTAAAGAAAATAGATTGGGTCTGCTACATACCTAATGCAGACTTCTCCTTTTTCGGCCCCCCCGCGCGCGCCCCACGCATCTTCCTGCGTGCCAAGTGGAATCCAAAATCCTGCCCACATTGCGGTTGCTGGAGGGTCGTCACTCACCTCATGGACACAAAACTCGCTTGCACTCCTCCAATCCCCCCTTCAACCTATGCTACCTCTCCTGCACGCGGTTTAGTACCGTACTCGAAGTCACATCTTATCGAGACCGGTCTCTGTCGGAAGGGATCCGTGTTGCCACAGGACCAGAGAATGCCTGCCTTCGCGTCGGCAATTCCTATCTCCGGTGACCCGGTCGGCCCGGACATCTCGGCGGGCCAGTCAGCGTGGTCGGTGCACCTCGTTCTCGGATGCATCGCGCTCGGCTGGTATGTTTTCAACTGGGTGGTCTGTGCTATTGGATACTCGCGGATGTAGGTTGTTCCGGAAGAGACTATGAAGCTTACCTACAAAATGTGGTTGGATTGGCATCGCGGACTGACAATGCTGGGTTCCGCAGATTCCGAACCTATAATCGACTCCCACCTCCATTGCCACCAGTCTCGGAAAACGATGTCCCCTTCGTTACCATCCTCCGGCCGATCAAGGGCTACGATCCGAACCTAGATCTATGCCTCGCCTCGACGTGTCTCCAAAACTACCCACGATCCAAGTTCGAAGTTGTCTTCTGTGTTGCAACCCCTCAAGACGCCGCTGTTCCAGTGATCAACCACGTCCTCGAGCAGCACCCTGATGTCAACGCGAAATTACAGATTGGCGAGGAAGGCATAGGCCCGAATCCGAAGATAAGGAATCTCAGCAAGGCGTACCGTGAAGCTACCGGAGACATCGTCTGGATCCTCGATTGCAATATCTGGGTTAACCCCGGCACCCTGAGACGGAGTGTCGAACTGCTGGAGGGAAAGCAGAGCCAGACGGGATATAAGCTGGTGCATCACCTGCCGATAGCTGTGGACGTTTCCGATGTTCGCTCGTACTCAACGGATCGTTCGATGAGGACGCCATCGACCGAGTCGTCCGGCTTGTTGCTGCGAAGGAATCCCGTTGTCCCTGGAACGGAGAAGAGCTGGTTGGCGGGTGCGCTGGCGTACGGTGGCGGCAGGCTCGAGGAGAACTTCCTGTCGAGCTCACACGCAAAAATCTACTGCGCCATCAACACACTCGCTGTCGCATCATGCGTGGTAGGGAAATCGGAAATGTTCCGACGCAGTCACCTTGCCGAGGTCACTCGCGACGGAGGCGACAAGAACGGGCTGAGCTACTTCTCCGACTACATCTGCGAGGACCACATGATATCCGAGAAGCTCTTCCTAACACCTCTCGACGAGGAAGTCTCGGGCAAGCGAAAATGGCGGCGGCATGGGATGGGTACGGATCTCGTCTTTCAGCCACTCGAGGACATGACTGTAGGCGATTATCTTGCGCGACGGATGCGGTGGATCAGGGTTAGGAAGTACGCAAACCTCCCTGCAACCTTTGTCGAGAGCCTTACGGAGTCAGTCACATGTTCGCTCATCGGGAGTTACGCGGTGACCACCGTCCCCTCCCTGGTGAGCCGAGCGGGCTCCTCGTGGATGACTTTCTGGGGCTTCTGGACCGCTAGTATGGCAGCTTGGGGGCTTCTGGACCGGGTGCTGTTCAACTTCTTGCACGCCCACAAATCGGTGGCGGTCGACGATAACACGCCGGAGTTCATCATGCAACACAGCGGAAGGACTATGGCGGAGTGGATGCTCCAGTGGATCGGACGGGAAGCGTTCGCTTTCCCGGTCTGGTTGAGTGCTTTGTGGCCTGGTCCCATCAGCTGGAGAGGGGGCTTGTATCGAATCAGGTGGCGGGATATGAAGGTGGAGGAGTTGGGGATGGACGGTATGTAAGCGGCGCCGAGATTTGTCCAGACGCGGGCAGAGCCATGTGATGGATCATCTCGAACTGACGGACTAACTGAATCGAACATAACTTGGGTGGATTGGGAATACTGAGCGAAATGGGTTTTCTTTGCATTCGTCCATCAAACAAGTACCTTTTTAATAATGATCGAGTATTCGTTACTATTAAGGTTAGATGGAGGAGACGGAACGAAGGTTTGGTGGGCTAGGTTTGATATTGGTGGAACGCCAACGATTCCGGGCCCAGAAGACCTGAAGATTTATACCTTGAGCTAGAAGTAGTTATCACTGTCACCGGACCACTCTTCCGCATAATTCACTCTAGTGAAGACCTGTTCCAGGCCTATAGAAGAAAGCACACACGAAAGGAAGGTGATGGGAGGAAAACTGAGAATTGTATTGTGACTCCGTGATCGAAGGATGTGTACAGGGCAAACACACTAAAGAGTCGCCGAAGCTGACTAACCCCCTGAATCGACGCTAACCCATCCGAGTGCCTTAACACCGCGGAATATAGATACGCATCCAACGAGTAAAATCCACTCACTTCATAGACAACTACATAGAGGTCCTCAAGTTGGCTGGGTGTCTGGAAAATGGGCCGCGCTGAGCAGCCAATATAGGAGTGTTTTGAGTGCCCCTTTTTGGGGATCGCAGGCTGCGTTGCACCCCGCTAGCCGGGTTCGGAGATCGTTGAGCCACAGCATTAAGGATAAAACTACCTTATCTAGCGCTTACAGACAGGCACGACCGCATCAACCACCCACACCACCACCAAAACAATTGTGTCTACCCCCTTATCAAAAACACAGTCGACTACGCACCACCGAGGATCACCCAGAGTGAAAGCAGTGGGTTGTGTCGCGGAAGGTACATACTCATATCACGCTTTTTCTTTCTTAATATTCGTATTAGTAATTTTTAAATCATAGGAATCTACATCATGATATCTACTTCACATCGTGCAGCAAGCAGATAACCGTGATGCGAATGCACCCAAGGCGTACCTACAATGACTTTCGCGTCAACTATCTATCAATCGTCTACATACCTATATATTACGGATACCCGGAGGCTGGGCTATTTCCGTGCCCTTGTGCAAAACTAAAGCACATCTCAAACCCACTCACCGAAAAGACACATAATTCTGCTATGTCTCCGGTGAGAACTTTGGTAGCTATCGGGTTGAAAAATATGGAAGTGGTTGAGCCACTGGCGGATGCATTGCCCGGACAGATACTGAAGGAAAATAGTCAGCCGTGGGAATTACGATTTAATATGTAGAACTATGTGTGTGCTGAAGAAAGATATTAAACATTATCACCATCATCACCATCACCATCACCACATCTACTATCATCACCCACTGCCTTTAGGCCATCTATATTAGTACTTGCAATTCGATAGCACATGAAGCAGAAAGGTCGTCGTTCGGCAGCTGCACTCGAAGGGCGCACCCGAGAAGAAGCAACGCGTGACGAACGAATACGCAAGATCACCCTGCGTGACGACGCCGATGGAACTGGACAAGATCGGTAGAACACTGTGAATCAACAGGAGGACTTGCGCACGTATCTACGAGCGCTGGACGCAGCACGGCAAACCCTCGAACAGAAAGCGATCAAGCAGACCCACGATCTTTGACGCTGCCGAAAGAGAACGACTTCTATCCTTCGTTACGCGTAACAACTGGGCCCGCCGCCCTAGCTGGGAAGCCATTTGTACAGAGATGAACTAAGCCTGTGCTGCTCGCACCGCGATGAGGGTGATGCACGAGATGGGCCACCACAAGAGGGTCCCGAGGGGGAAAGTTCAGTGTCACCTCATGGGACCTATGTTGCTTCCCTTTTGGCACCAGTGCCACGGAGAGTTTGGATGGCCTGTCATTTCAGGAAGGCAGCGCTCTAGGCCACAAAGGAGTAGCCAAACACTTCCGACGCATGAATGAAATGGAGGCTCTACCGTGGCCAGCATAACCGCCAGATTTGAGGCGCGGAGGGAGTTGGAGACGGAGTTGGGTGAGATAAGGGGACGCGCAGCTGACGTTGAGGTTTTACAATTGTATACATATACGGACTGCGTGGCGGACACCTACCTAGCTATCACGGAGGTGTTAGATAGATTGGTTGGTACATAGTATCCTCCAGGGTGTGGTTGATGCTAGAGGAGAGCCGATTCCGTATTAGAATTGATCATGATGTTTTTTTGTTCGATGAAAATTTCGCAGGTGGACATCACTTTTGTCCCCGATACTAAATGTTCATTCTCACTCACTCGGTTCGCTACGTTGGGGATAACGCGGTTTCAATCAAGACTAGTGCTTACGCGCGCCTATCTATACAGGCGTAATGGAGGTGGACATCCTGTCCTGGTAGATTGTAATTCTCGCTCGCTCAATCCGCATAGTCGTTGTTGTCATGTCTGTAAAGCCGTCTCGGTGTCGTCCCGCAGGTACGCATATGTACCGCGATCGCAGTAAAGTTACCGAGTGGTACTTATTACATGTAACTGAGTTATCTCTTTGATCAATCAATTTTCGTTTGGTAATGATATACGCGGCTGCGGCTAAGATGAATTCCAGATTTAATTTGTGGGGTGCAATGCAGCATGCGACCTCCCTGAGGGACTGGGCTGGCTGAAAATCCAGTTAAATAGATATCGTTCTGATTGGTCCGAATTTCCAGCTCGCGCTATTCACTGCAAGCCGATTGGCGGGGCATTCCTCGGCAAGGAGGGGGCTGAGGTTACAGGTTTTTTTTTTTGCTTCATTGTTGAATGCATACAGCCGTATCCAGATCTAGACTGCGACAACATACAAAAACCGCCCCCAGCAGGGCTACCCACTGGCCCGCAGTCAAATCCAAGTGCGTGAGTGAGGTCAAGTGCCATATCTGCCAACATAAGTGAGTACACGCCGGATGCGCCTAACTATCCGACAGCTTTCCACCAAAATTCAATGATCGGGCATCTTGCCATCACAGCCATTCATCTAATGGGGTTGAACCCCCCCACACACACCCCCACCACACCCCCACCACCCCACCCCCGCTTTTCCACTCCCCCTTTTGTATCCCTGTTGTTACGCGATCACTGTGGTCCCTTTCCTTTCCCCTCAGACGCTACATATCTTATGTAGATAGATGGACCATCGGGAGAGTGAGGGCAAGAGCACACGAGCATCTACTGTATTCGAACATCTCACTCTCACCCTGACGAACGAGCACACTCAAATGTACCGATCCGTCGCAGGGATACCGAATCGGTCGATTACCCACGAATTCGCTCACGAACTGGAGCAAAGCCCCCCCATGAACCTCTGCCTCTCTTTCGACCCGTCACATCCGCCCTAGCCACCTCCCCGCTGTTACTGATAAAGGGTCCCATTTGTCGGCAGACCGGAACGAGGGGAAGAAGGACGACCTTCGTATTTCGCCTAGCCACAACGCGTGTTTTTCAAGCCGCCGCCGCTGTCGTTCGGTCAACTCCATCCCCCCCGTCTACCTTGCCGATGAAGTTCGCCAAGTAAGACAGCCCGAATAGCTTTCCCCCGCAGCGGCTCTCTCGATTACTGACTCGGTCCCGTGGGCTATGTTTGACAGAACTCTCGAAGACCTTATGGTCCCGGAATGGCGGACACAGTACGTCGACTACAAGGTTTGTTGCACGTGTTGAACCCCTCGCGCCCGTCGCTGACAGCAAGGCGATTATGCAGGTTGGAAAGAAACGCATCAAAGCGACAACAAACAAACTCCGCAACGCATCACCATCACCTGCGCTCACATCCCTGAGGCGCACCGCGACGCGTGTCAGCGGCATTGGCGGCCGCGGCCGTGACGGAGAACTGAAATGGAGCGGGAGCACTGCGGTCGGAAGCACTCCGACCAGGCGGGTGCGAGGTTTGTCGATACTGTTGAAACCCACGACCTCACCAAATCCAGAGCGGACGCCACGGACCTCCAGCGGTGAAGCCGAATCTGCCACCCCGGAAGCGCTCCAGGAGCGATCGCCTCTGCAGCCGATACCCATCCAACGTCCGCAAACAGCCAGTCCCTCCATCGCGGCACCATCTAGGAGGCTGTCGATAAACTATGGGTCCTCCGGGTTCTCTCCCAGCTTCTCGCTACCGAGGTCTCCAGACGAGAATCACCCACAACCGCCCAAGCCGCCATCGCTGCAACTGCCGGATCCGATCCAGCCGTTTGAATCCTCCAGCGCTTACGATAGCGACGGCATATCGCCCGCCCCGCCCGTTATGGGTCTCAAGAGTGTGCCGATTGCGAGTCCGACTACTGAGGCAAGCCGACCGGTGCTTACAAGGTCTGATACGAGGGAAACTGGAATAGGACCGAATCCTCCGCTGTTGAAGCGGCTCTTTACACTGGGGAAGACGCCGGTGGTGCAGCCGTCTAGTGAGGAGCCCTCATACGAGGAAGCGCAAACTATTGCTGAGAAGGAATTCCTGAAATGGCTTCTGGGACAGCTCAAGAAGTGTGAGAAATTCTACGTCCACCGCGAAATGGAATTCTCGAAGCGCTTCGACGAGATGCGGGAACAGTTGGATACCATGCGAGAGCGATGGTTCAAGGCGAAACATAACATTCCCTTCGAAGAAGACGACGTGGAGGACGTTGGCGGTGACGAGGCGAACGGACAAGAGTCGTACGATTCAGCTTCGTCGGATACCGTCGTGATTCCCAAGAAGAGAGTGGGGTGGAAGTCATTTGCCGAAGCTATGAACGGCCTTACACGACCATACCCGACGACCGCGCAAGCCAACACGGCGGTCATGCATCACGGCCCGGAGGGAACCAGGGATTATGTCCGTCAGCTGCCCACTCCAACTCGCAAACCACTCAACAACCCCGCGCACAGAGTCGCGAAACGCAAACTCAAGAAGGCCTACATAGAGTACTACCATGGTCTGGAGATGCTGAAATCCTACGTCACGGTCAACCGGGAATGTTTCCGTAAGATTACCAAGAAGTTCGATAAAGCTAGTGGGTTGAGAACGTCGCATCGATTCATGACGGCGTACGTCGACAAGAGCAAATTCGGAGGAGCCGACAACGATCTGGACGACATGCTCAACGACACTGAGGTGCTGTTTGCGCGGTTCTTTGAGAGAGGGAATAGGAAGGAAGCGTCGGCGAGGTTGAGGTCAAGGGAGAGCAAGACAGTATACTACAGAAGCGTGTGGATGACGGGGTTCTACCTTGGATGTTCGTTGGTTGTGGGTATATATGGACTCTTCAATGCGTCGATCCTGTTGTACGACGATAATCAGCCGGAGCGAGCTACACAAATGAGCTATCTCTTACAAGTATGTGCCGTTCGCGCCCCACTGATGCGGGCTGGAACTGATCGCGCGGCAGATCTGGGCTGGGGTTGCACTGCTACTAGGCCAGGTGTTCCTGTGCGCCATCAATCTTCGGGTCTGGACTCTCAACAGGATCAATTACGCCTTCATCTTCGAGTTTGACTCCCGCCACCAGCTGAACTATAGACAGTTCTTGGAGGTTCGTTTCAATGATTCACGCTCAAGTCTGAGGCTAATTGCTGGATGTAGCTTCCTGCTTTGCTGAACTTCATATTTTCGGTGTGTTTCTGGTTCAGCTGCCAAGATTTCTGGAATGGCCGCATGGACATGATCTACTGGCCTGCGATCTACATCAGTCTGGCTAGCGTGCTCCTGCTCAATCCCCTCCACATGTGCTACTATCACACGCGAATGTGGTTACTGGGCGTGCTCTGGCGGCTGTGCTTCTCCGGACTCTACCCGGTCGAGTTCAAGGACTTCTGGTTGGGCGACTTACTGTGCTCGCAAACGTATGCGCTAGGGGTGGGTTTTGACCATTCCGATCCCGTGATCTACACTGACCGTTTGAGTAGAATATTTCACTCTTCTTCTGCCTTTACATCAATGGGTGGCAACAGCCGGCGCAATGCAATTCCGATCACTCCCGTTTGATGGGATTCCTCTCAGCTCTCCCCTCAACCTGGCGTCTTTTCCAGTGCATCAGACGTTACAAGAACTCGAAGATGTGGTTCCCGCATCTAGTCAATGCCACAAAGTACCTTTGCACCATCAGCTACTACATGACCTTGAGCCTCTGGCGTATCGACAAATCCAACCAAAGCTTTAAGGCGGCGTTTATTGCGACCGCCAGTATAAATTCCATCTATACCACCATTTGGGATGTCGGCATGGATTGGTCTCTCCTCGATCCATATGCAAAGCGGCCTTTCCTCCGCAAGAACCTCGGATACAAACAGGCGTGGCCTTACTACTTGGCCATGTTTGTGGATCCCATTCTGCGGTGCACCTGGTTCTTTTACATCGTGTACGCCAACCAACTCCAGCACTCCGCGCTGATGTCCTTCATGCTGGCCATTGCCGAAGTTCTGCGACGATTCATGTGGAGCTTCTTCCGCATGGAGAACGAGCACGTCGGAAACGTCGGAGCAAACCGCGCTTACCGCAACCTACCGCTCCCCTACCGCTTCGCCAGAGAGTCCCCTTCGCCACCGACCGAAGATGAATCGCTCGAGCCCATCGACGCCACCAATGTCTCTGTGGAGCTCGATCTCGAGCGCACGGACACACTCCGTCACCGTTTCTCGCGCAGCGCGGCACCACCTAGCCCCATGGTTCGGGCTATGAACCGAGTCGGGCGAACGCTCAATCAAGCACATTTGCAAGATTATGAGAGAAGAAGGTCCGACGACAATGAGGAGGGCGAGATCAGCGGTGAGAGTGACGATGAGGAGGATGGAGAGGACTATTACGAACGTACGAGAGAAGCCGAAGGGTCAACGAGACGGAGGAGTGCGATTCCCGGGGGTCGGGTGTAGAATATTTGTTTGCATGACCGCTTTTTCCCCTTGATCTGTATTTATTTGTTTGGATTTGTATGAAACTTGCGGTTGGGAAGTTGGGAGGGAGGAATCCGGAGGATACCCACGATGGGGTTACATTAGTACCTGCGGCGATAATGATACTTGCTGTGAATATTGATTATACTTTTTTGTTTAATCATTAATTGCATGCGACCTATCCTAGATCATGGCAATATATACACTCTCTCCGGTTCTCATCCACTGTCCAAACCCCGACCTCTATCTGTCTCGAGAATAAAGAGAGCTCTAAGGGAATAACAAATAAAAGGAAAAAAGAAGCCTGCCTTAACCCTCTTCTGCTGAAGCTAGCAAGAGGGCGTGGGAGATTTACTTTTTTTTTGTTGATTCATTACTCGCATGCGACCTAGCGAGAAAACGCGTGGGAGACTTGTCTCTCGTTACTCTGTAATGCCGAGTGCCCGCCCATGATCGCGAAGCTTACATCCTAAGCGCGAAACTCGTCATCTCACATCCCACAATGTCGCAGCCGCTGCCACTGCGCCTTCTCCGGCGGCGCCCACCGCCAGACCCCAACCGAATCGTCAGGCGAATCCCATACCGCAGTGCACGATTCTATACCTCCTCGCAATCTACTAGCTCAGTTGAGGTCCCCCCGCCACTCACCCAGCGCCCACCCACGCACCCTTTCTCCCGCCTCCAACGCACGCTCCAAACGCTTCAGACCACCGGCCACGGCCCACCCTCCCGCATCGAACTTGCTCTCCGCGGCCTCGAGCAACGGGATGCACCGATACGCATTGCCGTCATGGGTGCGGTCGTCTCCATCGTGCCTCCTCTCCTCGGCGCCTCCTTCTCCACTGAGGAACTTCTCGCCTGGGTCGCGTCCCACGACAAGCCTGGGCGCGGCCTACTGATCCGCCATGGAACATCTCTGAAACTCACCACTCCCACTGGTTCGCCGTTGTCCATCCTCACCGCGCCGACGGCGTTCCTGAAGGATGTCGAACTCGTTGTTTCCTCACACTGCGGCAAAGATCCGCTAGTGCCGGTTTTCCAGGCAACAGATATTCCTGGTGCGAGGGTTATCAAGTATCCTGTACACAAGACAGTGTTGTGCGCGGGTGAGGGGGCGGAGGGGGTTAGGAGGTTGGTGGAATTTCCCATGGAGAGGGGGCAGTGGGAGGGAGTGTTGAGAGTACTGGCGATGCCGGGGGCGGGGAAGGCGGCGGAGGGGGGGAAGGTGATGGTTGTGGATTCTATGAGTGGGCAGGTGATGGAGAGGGTAACCGAGTGGTTACTCGAGGGGGCTGCATCGCCGGACGGTGATGGAGTAAAGCCCGCCGTCAATGCGCTCCTACACGATATCCTCTTGCACGCCCGCCTCTCACTCACCTCGAAACCCATCGAGTCACCACCACCGCCATCCGCACAGGCGGCCACAGAAGGTGACACGGCTGAATCCCTTGCCACGGCGATAAGCACCTGGAGCCATTCCGCACACCTGGAGCTCAAGTCCGCGGCCGAGGCCGCGTACAGAAGCAAAGAGTGGAGAAAGCTGGACTGGTACAAACTCCCCTACCGCATCGATGATGTGCCCAACATCTCGCGGCACATCCTCACGATCGGATTCCTCCCCGAATCCGAGGGAGCGGCTACATTCCTTGCCGGACGGATGCACGGCGCAGGATACAATAAAGTCTCGCAGAGCCGGACCATCACTGGGGAAGTGGTGGAATCCGTTGAGAACCTTGCGCCTACGCATATTTCCCTACAGCGCGAGGCGGCGATGGCGGAGCTCGTCCCCGCATTGCACATCGCCGGACAGAAGTTTTTGGTCTCATCTCTAAGTACTATGGTGCTTTCGGGCGCGTTCTCGGCGCTGCTGGTCGCGTCGGACGTGAGTCTGTACACCGCACTTAGTGCGGCGGCCCTGGGTACGGTGGCGAGCGCAAGGTGGCTGCAGAAGAGGTGGCAAAGAGAGAGGGGGGGGTTCCAAGAGGCGGTCAGAGAGAAGGCGAGAATGGCCGTTGTAGAAAGCGAAAGGTGGGCATGGAGCAGGTTGAAGGAAGGGTCGGTGGAGGTGGATGAAGAGGTGGAGAGAGATATGAGAATGAGGAGGGTACTGGAAGAGGAAGTCAATGAAGGGCTGGAATTATGTAAAAAGTGAGGGTGCGGAGCCCACGGCGCATGGAATCGAATTCATCCATATAATTGGGCGGCAGTCTCTACATCTGTGATCGCCAAATTCACCGCGTAGATAGCTAAGCGATAGCGCACTCTAGCTGTATCCACCCCTCGGATCTATGCCGGTAAGCTACCTTCCCCGCGTGCTAACGGTCGGTCTGAGCTGTCTGATAGATAGCTTCCGATTCACAGAGTAGTCTTCCCCAGACTTTTCTTTTTCCAGTTCCGTACAACCACACATCCAAGATGTCGTCTCCACCTCTCACCGACCTCCGTGTGCTCGAATTCGCCGGCCTTGCGCCTGGGTAATCTTCATTCTCCACTGATCATAATCCACACTTACACGCGTATCCACAGTCCGTTCGCCGGCAAGCTGCTCGCCGACTACGGTGCCTCCGTCCTCCGTATCGACCGGCACACCAGCAAGAGCAGTATTGACCTCCTCGCTGGCCGCAAACGCAGTCTCCGCGTCGATCTCAAATCGCCCTCTGGCGTCTCCCTCATCCTCGCCCTCACCAACCGTTCCGACATCCTGATTGACCCGTTCCGCCCTGGAGTCCTGGAAAAGCTCGGCCTCGGGCCCGTCGTCCTACTCGCTGCCAATCCCCGCCTGATCTACGCGCGCATGGCCGGCTTCCGACAAGAAGGGAAGTACACTAGCATGGCGGGCCACGATATCAACTACATCGCTGTCTCGGGAGCGCTTGCTATGCTCGGGCGAAAGCACGAGACCCCCTATGCGCCAGCCAACATTCTGGGGGATTTCGCCGGAGGCGGAATGGTCTGTTTCGCCGGTATACTCCTCGCGCTGCTGCACCGAGCGAATACGGGACGCGGGCAGGTCGTCGAAGCGAATATGGTCGACGGCAGTGCGTATCTGACCAGTTTTCCGAGGTTCGCGATGATGAATCCCGCTGGAAGAAATGCCGGTATGTGGAGTAAGGGTAGAGGAGAGAACCTTCTTGATGGGGGGGCGCCATGGTACGACACCTATGCGACCAAGGATGGCGGGTTTATGGCTATGTGAGTCTTCGCTTCCCCCTGTAAGGTTCCCCTCCCTACAGGATTGAAGGATGGAAAATAGCGGTCCCCTAGAACCACATTTCTATGCCATCTTTCTCTCGCTCTTCCTACCCAATCACACCTCCATTCCAGACCGTGCCGACCGCGCAAACTGGCCCGCGCTCAAGACTCTTTTCACCGAGACATTCCTCCTGAAGGATCGCGCGGAATGGGAGAAGATCTTCGATGGAAGCGATGCGTGCGTTACGCCGGTAAAGTCATACCAGGAGCTGCAGAAGGAAGGGTTCAAGCATGAGCCGGTTGTGACGTTGAAGGAGAGCCCAGCTCTACCGGCGGGCGATGAGTCGTGGACTGGAACGGCGGTGATGCCGGGACATGGAGGGAAGGAGGCGCTGGAAGAGTGGTACGCACTCAAGGAGGGGAAGCATTGGAAAGACGGAGAGGAAGGGGCCGGCCTAGTAGACGGGAGGGCAAAGCTATGACTTTCCGTCGGTAGATCTATGGTCATTGGGACTTTGAGAGACCGAAGGGCCAACACTGTATTTTATCGCATTGATTACTAGTACAAATCATACCGAACGAGCCTGAATTATAGTAATCACAACAAAAGCGCCATTCAAATACCGTGCCAGAATTCCGTTTTAGTTCAGTCAGAGATAGACACACGGAAGCAAGAAGAAAAGCTGCTACCGAAAGAATCCTCCTTTTTTTTTGTTTACTCATTAATTGCATACGACCTGTCTAGATTATGGCGATACACACTTTTCCACTGTTCTTGCAGCTCGCGAAAGTAATCCTACTTTATTGGTTTGTTTTGTCCTTAATCGCATACGACCTATCAAGATCATGGTGATATGGACCGTAATCCTACTATTATCATTACTATCTCACTTATTCATTACTCGACTGTCCGCAGTCCGCGCGAAAGCGGCTCGTTGCAAGCTTTTTGATTAACTACTCGCATGCGACCTATTTAGATCATAGCGAGCCAGGAGAAGACTCCTGGATTGAAGTAGGGAAAGGGCGATTAACATCTGCCTCTCTGGGCCCACAAAACCCTAAAACTCGCCAGGAACTCACGAAGAGACCAATCCAAGCTTCGGGAATTCAAGGGCCAGAGCACGACGCAGCACCTCTCCTCAAACCCATATGGTGGTGGGTTTTCATCTGTCATTCCTACCTAGGCCAGTTGGCGAGTTTCATACGACTTCCCAGGTCACTCGGGATTTATTCTTCTGGAGGGAGCGATCCATTGATTTCGGACCTGACCCGCTCATTGCTACTTCAAGTAGTTAGACTGTATGAGCTTTCATCAGGGAGTATTCCCATCTGCTAGTGACTCGTCATGGTGGACGTTCATCTGGGAGTAATCTCATCAGCTAATAACCCACCCAGAACCTTTCTCTCAGCTCGATCTCTTGCTGCAGTCATTGAACTTCAAGCGCAAGAATCAAGACCCTCCAAATGAGTCTTCTAAACCTAGGATGGATTTAAAGACTTCCTAAGTCCAAACGTAGTCCTACTAAATAGGAAGATAGTGAAAGCTACAACAGAGACATGCGAGTGACATCGTATGATGGTCGTGTTCCGTTCATCCTTGATACACAAATCAAATTCCAAATTCACATCTGATCTGAATATAAGCAGATGGGCTCCTCGCCGCGTTTGAACCGGGTCGTTGGCGAGAGGACTGCTGGCGAGAAGGACTGGCAGAGGAGACGATAGGGCTGTGGGGTGGCTTACTCATAGACTGACCTGTTGAACGTGATTTCTACATTATACAAGCTGCACAAAAGCTCGTGACATTTGCGATCCATCCTCGGTCGCTTCCGATTTCGGTGGGTGTGTAGTGTGGACGATGGTTCGGATACAGCCACGAGGTGGTAGTTATGCTTCAACGATCCTTGATTCCGCTCGCCAAAGCATCCAAAGCGACAACCTTGGCAGATACTACTCGGCAAGGGCGGATGCGGCCAGAAGGAGTGCGGCAGAACGCCTCCTTCGTACTGTGTGGGTAGCGAGTCGGGTGTAGCGAGTCTTTCGCTCGGGTGTTAGCGGACACTGCGGACGCGTGACGCCTGATCACGTGCAAATGTCACATTAGACTTCGCGAATCGCGACCTGACTTAGATTGGTAGTTCAAATACTCGACAACGCAAGTCCCTCGACAACCCGGAGAGCTTACAACACAAACACAAACAATTGAGTGGCTGTTCTGCAACATCACTTACACCATAAGATCCGTTCAAATGGCAGCCCCCGTCCACTCCCGTTCTGCGATCGCCACAGCGCTCTCCTCCCTTCTGCCCTCCGACCTTACGATCTCACTCTACCACATCGCGACCTCGCCCGGCAAAACCAAGCCTCTTTTCGCACCTGCGCCGGGTAAGAAACCGTCCTCGACGACACTCGAATCCCATTTCATCGCGATATCGCATGACGACGTTCTCGTCTTCGCAATCGAACTACTAGTCTACACCCTCGTGCACACCGGCGAGCGGATAGTCTTCGTTTCCAAAGCCGACAGTAGCGGATACCTCCCGTTCTCGGCGGCGTCCTACGCCACCTCCGCATGCGGCGCGCGCATCTCCCTCGTTCGCAGCGTCGCCGAAACGGCAGTCCGCATTGTCCTCGACGGCGCCAAAACGGCCAACCCGGCGGCCAAGGTCACCGTTTCCCTCTTCGCCAGGAGCCAGTCCGCATACCTATTCCCCAACTCGTTCGAGAATAAGAATAAACATATCCTCGAGGACAGAGGGCTGATCGCGTGGTGGTGCCGTGTGCTCGACCCGGTGTTTCAGCAGTACTCGGCAGCAACGACTGGCGGGGCGAAGGCGTACCTGCTCGTTCCAGGCTTTGACAGGTTACAGACGAAGAAGCTCTTCCCAACGCATGACACTGGTGGCAAGACGGAATGGATAGTTGGCCACCCTCTCAAGATCGATCCGGAGCGCGACCTGCTCGTCCGCGAGATTATTCCGTACTTTCCTGACGACCCCAAGGCGCGGTTCTTGGACGAGCTCAATGGTGACGGAGCGACAAAGAAGAATGGAAAGACTCAGCGCGCAAAGCAGTGGGCTGGGATCACTACGGTGGAGCACTTTTGGGACCTCATGAGCATGCGATCGGAGTGTTCGGGTGGACGGTGTGTGGGCTTTATGTGGGTTGTTGTTGAGGGTGATGGGAGTGCGAGGAGGCCTAGCTCGCCGACGGAGCTGGAGAGCCCGTTGAGTCCATTGGAGCTTGGGAGCGGGGTGTCTCCGGTCACCATGTCACCGGTTGCAATGCCACCACTCTTATCTCTCAAACCAATAGACGCCGGTAGTCCAAGCTCACCACCACGAGCCGCAGCGCCTCCAACCCAACCTCCATCATCCGCGCCACTCCCGCCTCCACCACTGGCGATCCATCCTCCTGAAGCCAAATCCTCCACCTCCCCTAAATCCCCCAAGAAGCGTAGCCACGCCACTGTCCTGATGTCGCCTCGCAAGAAAAAGCTTCGTACTCTCGATACCGATATCGTGCTGCGCAAGCAGCCGCTCGTCAGCGCCGCCGTCGCCCTGGATGAGAAGCGGTATCAGCGCACTATCGATGCGTTACTGAACCATACCGACTTCAAGACGCTCGAGCTTGCAAAGGCGGGGACTAGGAAGTGGGTCCAGAGCTCGTATGCCGTGGTGAAAACTAGTGATGTCATCATTCGCGACGGATGGGACTGGGGTGAGGTGGTGACGGGGACCTTGCAGAGGGTGCAGAGGGAGGAGACAGAGGAGGCGGCGGGAGCGAGTGTCAACATGCTGGCCGTGAGGAAGAAGCAGACTGCGGCGGCGGTGGTTAATACCCTGCAGCCTCGGAAGAGGGAGGATAAAGCTGGTCTTGTGGTCAACACATTGCAACCTCAGCAGAAGGAAGCCCCTGTGGTCAATTCCCTCGTGCCAAGGAAGAAGGAGAAGCCTTAAGAGAACAACGGAGAGCTAAAGGATAGTTTGCTGGCTGGTGACTCGGCGAGGAAGCAAGAGTTAATGGAAGTTGAGACGTAAGGCGAATGGGGGGGATTTTTCTGCTTGCTAATTAGCTGTTCGTTCGCGGTTGGTTGGAAAGGGAAACCCATGTGGGTTGAGACGAGTGTATGATAATTTAGATCACGACTTTACGAAATGGATCATAGTCGTCTGTAGCATTGACGATGCATTGTAGCTGTCTTCATGATCGATAGATCACCTGTTCTCACTCGCTGTATCAAATTAACATGTCATCCATATCCTCCTTCACCCCATCCGCCGACCATATATCCCCCTCCCAAGGGATCCACTGTTTCAGTAGCATCTCCTTCTTCTCCTCCTCCTCAATCCTCTTGGTCACCCACTTTTCAAGTCTTTCTTCAATAATCTCAATCTCCGCCTTCATTCCGACCCAAAGCAATCTCTGCAGGGCCGACCTGATCTCGCCGGTAGTCTTCTCCAGCATCGATCTCGCCTTTTGTCTGTCCCCATTCCTCATCGGGATCCACCCATTCCTCGCATCCTGCACATCCGTCCAGCGAATCCCAAGCCACACCAACCGCCGCACCGTCAGCGCCGCACCCTCGTGCGCAAGCGCCATACTGCCGTCCTTAACGGTGAGCATGATCTCGAGTCCGTGCGGGTCGAGGTCGACGAGTGCGTAGACGTTCTTGCCTTGGTGCGCGAGAGTCGCGACAATCTCCCTCGTCGCGATGTCCGCGTACCCCTTGCCGGTGATCAGGATGCCAGCTCGGCGAAGCGGCGTGCAGAAGAGGCGGTGGTAGATGGTTTCCTTCTCGATGTAGAGCACCCACGGCTGTCCGGACGCTTTCAGGCCCTCGTCCTCCGTCACCGGCGTGGGTATGTGGCAATGTGCCCTGTAACAGTCGTGCAGTAGCAGAGCGGCCTCGCCGCCGCTGACGAGCCCCTTCGTGGCTGCCACGATGCCTAGCTCCCTGCGCCGGACACCCAGTGTGGCCGCTATGTCGTCGACCGCCCGGTCCACTGTCTCTTGGGTGCGGAAAAAGGCGACTCGCCGGTAGTAGATTTCGCGCTTCGTGGCCGTGGTGTTGCTTACGAGGAGGTCGTGGATGATCTTCAGCATCAGGAGGTAGACGCTGAAGCGGTGCGACTGGTGGGGGGTCGAACCTGGGAAGCGCAGCGTCTGTGGGGTCGCCGGTGATGAGGTGCGGGTTAGGATCACGAGGGTGAGCGGACGATTGAGGGATAGCTGGGTGTTGACGTTGGTGATGAGTGTATTGATTTGGTCGATCAAGGCGGTCCGGTTTCCGGCTGGAGGTGCGAGCTCTGGTGACATGGTGATGGTAGACATGGTGAGGTGGAGTGGAGTTGGTTACGTACGAGAGTGGTGAGGGTGACAGTGAGAGTAAGTGTGAGTGCTGAGGTATGTCTTCGGTGCACACCAGCAACCCCAAGTCGCACGAGTAGACGTAGGGTAGAATAGGAATAATATGATGGACTTGTTCGCAGTATCCTAGAGTATTCGAATTGGTACATGGACAATCAAAACATCTGCAGATATACCCCAATCATTCGCCCCATTTACCAACGAAGAAAGAAGAATAAGACACCAGTTTGTGACGAAACCCCGAACAGAAGCGAAAAAAAGTCACAGAACACAACCAAAACAACCAAAGCAACCCATCTGCCCTAGCTTTCGGATACTATGGTAAACAGCAGTACACACCAATACGATGACATTCCTCCAGATGGTAAGGCTCTATGCGTTATGTAGGTTCAGAGAATTTAACCTCTGCTAACGGCCCCTAAATCAGTATCAGGGACCTAGAAGTTTCGAGCAGTGGTAGATGAAACTGACATGCTGATTCTCCTGGCTACTCTGTTCAACTCCTTATCGTTATCAGCTTCCCTAACAGCACGACTCATTGCTTCGGCCTTGGCATCTTTCTCCTTCTTCTCAACCTCTTCGTGAGTAGGCGGCAGCCTCTCGTTCTGGAGGTCAACCTTGCGGGCGTCTTCGAAGGAAGTGATGGCCTCCTTGATGCCCTCAGCGCCGAGCATGAGCGTACCAGCAGGAAGCCGGCCACCGGTGGCGGTCTTGAGCTCCGTCACCCTCTCGGATTCCTCACGCAATACCTGAAAGACACGAGAGAGGCGTCCTATCGCTAGAATCTTATTTTTGATGGCGCGTCTCTTGTACTCAATGCTATTCACGTCCGGTTCGGCCGTGGGTGATTGAAGAGGGTCCATAGAAGTGGCAGAGAGTGGGGTCTCCTCCTCGAGTTCTTCCTTGGAGCAGGTGTTGAGGATCGCGATAAGCATATCGGTGACTGTGAGCCATGTTAACATCAAAAAGGAATCTGTGGATATCAGGATTGCTCACTCTTCTCTCCTACGAAGGGAAGCGACCAAGTGAAGACATCCATAAAGTTTGGAAGCCAGTAGGGATGGGGGGTGCAGTCTCGAGGCATTGTCAGCCACTCTTGCTCAACGCGACACAGGACAAGGCATCTTACTGAATTGGCGAATATTCATGACATTATTCTCGTATTTCAACACAGCTGCCTTGTTGTTGTAGACATCCAGGTAGTTAGGCGCCGAGAAGATCGTCATGACACTAGGGAAACCAGTAGTCTTCGTCTTCCTATACATCCGATATCCAGCGTCTTGCGCCTCATGTGCGCGGATGACCGAGAGGAGGTTGTTCTTCTCCAGGAAAGAGCAGGCGGCCGGGTACGAAAAGAAGTATGAGCATCCGCGGACGTGGTTGTGAATGAAGAAGTCCGAAGTCTTCTCCTGGCCAAACTCCTCCAGAGGGTCGGCCCACAGGATGTCGCACATCAAACCGTGAGTAGGTGGCTCACGGAAGCGGTCGATCTATGGCATGTAAGCTTCACTTGCGGCGCAATCTCAAACAGAGTTAACCCACGCTTCGCAGGTCGTCCAGCGTGTGGAGTTCTGGACTGAGACCTCCGTGTATGCACAGGAACTGCTTGTTCATGACAGCAGCTAATGGCAACGAACAGAAGCTGTCCATACAGGCTTCATAGACGCGCTCGGAGTATTTGTGTTTACCTATTGGTTCAAGTCAGCAGGCGATCGGCGGTACCGGGGAACGGATCTCGGACGTACACTCAAGCTTGAAGGTGAAGTAATCGGTCAAATGGCGGCACTCGTGGTTGCCTCTCAGCAGCCACAGAGTATTCGGATACCATATTTTGAGGGACCAGAGATACAAGACGCACTATGATCGGGCGAAATGACATTAGCGACCACGCCAAAGTTTTGCTGAGAGTGTTGAATGTTAATACCTCGATGCTGAAGTAACCTCTATCTACGTAATCTCCCAGGAATAGATACCTCGTATCCTCCGGGTTTCCTCCAACTTCAAAGAGCTTCATCAAGTCATAGTACTGTCCATGAACATCACCGCACACAGTGATAGGAGCATCCATCTCCAGAAGATTAGGCTCCGCTTTGAGAATCTCGGTTGCGCGTGAGAGGATGAACAGCGCCTGCTCCTCGGTAAGGCGACCTTCTCGGTAGAAGTGTTGCTTCAGGAAAGCCAAGTTGGGCTTCGAGCGGTCGTTGGGATCATAAAATTGATCGTCCGACGGCTTGTGGAAAGCAGGAGCTTGAACGTCTACACACAATACGTGTCTCAATCAGCAAATATTCACTTAGTGACGGCTATGGAACAACCATGGGTAGGTGGCAAATGGGGTCCGATAGGGAAAATGCTTTTGGATTCATCCAGCTATCCTCTCAGCGACGATGAAGTACCGAGGTAGGCTCGTATAGGCAAGCAGGCCTCACCGAGCATGCCAAATGGAACTGTAACCGACTGACCTTTGCAAACTCTCTCGAGCGTAGACACCTGCGTTCCGTCTTCCATCGTGTGAAGGGTGAAGTCAATCTCCGGCGGAGGGCGCTTCTCGTTCACAGCACGTATCGCATTTTCGAGCTTCTGCGAGTTCTCCAGTGCAGCGGTCGATGAGGGCGGTGCGTCGGCCATGGTACGAAGTTTTTTCTTTGGTTGGTTAGGGGAGGGTAGATATTGTTCGTGGATTCCGAGAGGTGGCACTGAGTCCGCGCTGGAAAACACGAACTGTAGAGGGCAGTGTTGGTGGCAGCGGTGGCGGGGAGAGACGATACGACACGATGAGGGGTGGGAAGTGTGGGGTTTGGTGTTGTATCGACGACGACCGGGGGTGTGGGACAGAAGGGTAGAGAAGGAAGAAGGAATCAAATATGTCGGGTTGGTTTGGATTATTTTCAGGGGCGACTCCGCGGGAGTGAGGAAGGGTAGCGAGGGCTTTTCCAGTTGGAGCTGGGCTGGTTGGTTGGATGGATACGTGATAAGGAGAGGGAGTGCAAGGACAATGACCTGCCTTGCAGTGGTTGATGTGAGGTTGCTCTGTCGTGGGGGGCCGAGGTCGTATGGCAGAGTCGATAATGATGATGAAGAACAAGAAGGAGTGGCTGTTCACGCTGACTTGCTGGCTTCCGTATCCACATTCTCTTCCTCTCCGTCCTTTCCTTTTCTGAACACGGCGGCCAACAATACTTACCTGCTTTAGTTACGAGTTCTTTGGGAGTTTGGGGGCTGGAGGAAAGCTAGACATCAGGCTGGATGCAGACTACACGTTGGTTGTCCCATGGCAGTTCTGGATGGCTGCGAACAAGAGAGGAGGAAGATGTTGAGAGGACTGAGCATGCCCCGCCCTTGCTCGTTAGGCAGATGCAGCAAGCAATCGCGCCAGCCACATGTTCGCAATGTTCGCTAAAGGGCATGCCAGTGGCTGATGGATGGTTGCGAGCCCGACGATTTCTGCGAATCAGGATGATATATATGTAGCGAATCAGGATGATATATATGTAGGAAACGGTGCTTCGCGCGCAAAAGCATAAACTCGCGAACGACAGAGGGATCCGGCATCCGGCATCCGACATCCGGCTCGACAAAATCCATTCGCTGTGGTGCGTTGCCACGGGCAAAGATGGGGATGTTGCGGTTCCCGACTGGGCTCCTTCCCCTATCGACCGTGATCTCCAATTCTCCAACCGCAACGTTCGAATGCCTTTTGTTGGTCCTTTGGTCCGTCCTTTCCGGGAATCTGACTTTGTCGGCTCTGCGGCCGGCCCTTGGTTGGAACGTTGCGCATCCTTCCCCTTCGCGAACGAGAAGCGGGGTCTCTGGAACACGGACAGAAGCCGTGAAGATAAGCCTAATCTCACATCATCAATCGTAGAGGGAAAACTTACGTGGAAGCTGAAATGACTGCTGCTGCTAAGGTTGGCGTGACCTGCAAAGCTGAAACTCAGTGATGGTCTGGGCTGGGCACCTGTTGCAGATTTCTGTTCTCAGGTTCAAATGGAAGTTCGCGGTATTATCTGCAATGTCTCGCGTAAGGGTCTGTGAACGCGAACCTGTGGAGAAGCTCCTGCACAGGCCACCAGTTTTCCGTTTCCAGCTTCATCGTCGTGGCAGAACCCGTGACAAGCTGCTTTATGTACCCGCCAGCCAAAAAAGAAGCTTATCCTAATCCCTACCCCCACTCTACATTCCCCCCACCTCACCACCACGAAAGGAAAGCTTCTCAACATGCACGACCGCGGCGGTATGTCTCCTCCTGCTGCCCTCCCCTCGGGTCATTAACTTTGGCTATGCAGCGAATCACCACCTGCAACAGGTTCCGCTCACCGTGTCCCCAGCCCTGCAGCTCCCGGTCGCAGTAACTCTGCCGTACAGCTACCAGAGTCCCCTTCCCTTGCGCCTGCCCCCAGCATCCAGCGTCTCGATCACCTCACCCTCGGGAAACGTGAGCCAGACACCAGCGGAGATAATCCACGCCTGCCATATGTTGCTAGCACATCTTCAGACGCAGCGCGCGGCGGCAGAGACGGCGGTGGCGGACTGGGAGGGTGGCATAGCGGAGCGGGAATTGATGGAAAAGCGGCGGGTTGCGCCAGGATATTTGGACACGGGGATCCAGATATTGGAACCTACGAGGAAGAGCCAGGCGAGCCTGATGGATGAAGCGAGTGGGGAGGGTAAGGCGAAGAACTCGGGGGTGGGGGACGAATTGGATCGGGTATTTGGGAAGATGGGTGTGTAGATGGCCTGCAAAATGGGAGATGTGCTACTCGGGATTGTGGGGAGGGGCGCGGCGAGGCAAACGAACTAAACTGAACTTGCTCGAAGACGTGATCCTCACCCAACTCTCCCACGTTCTATGTACACAGCGCACCAGAAGAACATCACTATAAGTAGTTTACATCACGCAACGAGCCCTCGTAATCATGTTTGCGTGGGTTCCGGCAATCGAACGTGGTAGTCTGGGGGATCCAGCTGTCAGGTCGGCCACAAGCAAGCGAGCGGGAGGTGGACTTACCGGCTGCACAAGAGATGTATCTGACCCAGGGCAGACTGGGGTACTGCAGCTTGGGCTCGATGATCTTCAGGTATCTAACTTGAATTCCGGATGTTGTGAAGTACGGAATCTCGAACTTGACGCTTATTGGGCGCTTTTTCCGCTCTGGCTCGGCCTCCTTGACACTTGGCAGGCCCAACTCGGCGCGCATCAAGAACTCTTTACCACCTCCGAACTGCTTGATCTTCCAGATGATGGCGGCTTGCTCCGGGTGGTACGCAACTGAGCCGATATTGGTCCTGAAGCGGGGAGTGTCAGCATCCTCAGGGACAGGCACTATGATCTCGACATTGTTCGCGGTCGACCGTCGCTTGAACTGTGCTTTGGCCTAACCACATCTATTAGCGATGGATAACATCGGTGCTCATCGAGGCATTACCAACCTTAAGCATGTATTCGATCCTAGAACCCGAGTGACTTTCGATCATGCACTCCACCCAGATCAGCGGCTTGACCTGGGTATTCAAGCGGTAGCTCATGAGCTCAAATTCTCCATCGGGCGGGATGAAACTTATAGTACGATCGTTCTCGAACCGCGACAGCCGCACACATTGATGGAATTTGACGTCCTCCATTTCGATAGCTTTCCCTCTGCTCGTCCGTCCAGTATTCTCGAACATGACTTTGTCGTTGAGTCCCAGGCGCAGCTCCGGCATGCCCGAAAGGTAACATTTCATCTTGACGGCACCGAGAATCTCCGAGCGCAGCACGTTGCCGTTGCTGTTGACGAGAAGGTTCAGAGATTCAATCACGTCCAGGAAGACTTCGTTCTTGCGGTAGCGGATCCCTTCGGAACGCCAACTGACGGCGTTGGTAACAGCTATTGGCGGCCGGGCTTGGATCTCTAGCTTATGGGATTCCTGAGTGATGTACCTTCAGACACCAATGTAAGCCAAACACCCACCGCAACCCCGCAGTCACTACCACTTACTCCTGTAGAATCTTCGTCTCGGTGGTCTGCGGATATCCAAAATCCATCATCTCATCCAGCAACTCATAGATGATGACAAAGTTGTCCCTGATACTCTCCTCTTCCAGCTCCTTGAAATATTCGGTAAAGACCTCGACAATCTTGTGCAGGAACAGCAGGATCTCAGCGGCATTGGAATTACGCTTCGTGATCGCGAGGACGTAGAGATTGTTGTGTTTGATGTAGAGGTACTGTACGTTCCGTATGAGCGCGGGGTAGATGGACGGGGAGGTTTGAAGGGAAGGCGGATACATACGTTGATACCTTCGTGAGAGAAACACGGGGGCACGGCGGAGCTCTCCTCCTCCGCTTCAAGAAGGAGGATCGGAAACTTCTCGACCGCAGACATGGGAATGTCTCCCCTGTAATTTCGCGCCAGAAGAGTCTATATTGAGTTTGTGATCAGCGCACCCCGAGCTCTCCCTCGCTAGCCGAGGTCCCTTTTGTACCTTGCCCTTGAGGTCTAGAAAGAAAATGGCAGAAGCCATGTCGAGTTGCTCCGCGCGGTCGGTCGGGACTGCTGAGCGTGCAGGATTGGGGCTTTGTGTGAAGAATAGAAGTTGGTGCTGATATTTGATGCTGTCTGTTGGTTGGCGCTGGTCTTTGTACATAGCGTTGGAGCTACCACACATATCTCTACTACAGTAACGCTCCCAGCCTCAGCTTAGTCACGGCATGTTTTGGGGCGGGTAAAATGTTGCAGCTAGCGCCCCACGAACATTACAAAAGACTTGCATTTCTTCCACTTCTGTTTCTCTTCCTTTCTACTCATGCGTCCTGTTAGACAGTGCTGAACAACATGTTACTCCCGACAACGGGAATTCTTCCCAGTCTTGGTAGCAGTTGTCGATTCAGCGATTTGCGACGCAGAGAGGAATCCTTACAGGACGGGGACCATAAGAACTGTCTGGGTGCTTTTTCTGTTGCCTAGCTGGTGTCAGAGGTCCTCGACATATCATCACGACAATAAATCGTAGCAACATTCAACCTCCTACAGAGCAATAGCCTCAAGCCAGCCGAGGAATAGAGTGTTTACTGCTCATGTGAGGATTCTATTGGATACAAGAGCGCCTGATACAGCGCTGAACCATCTTTCCCACGAAGTTTGGCAGCCTTACACGCACGTCGAAATCCGATCCAGCACAAGCTCTCACCCCGAGTCCGTTCAACCGATACTCGAATCCAACGTGAAGAAAAATTCTGACCAACCTGATCCGCTCGGTTGTGGTATTATACACCCACCAGCATAGCGGACGTAAAAATTAAGAGAAGAAAAACGAACACAGTGCCACGTAAAAGAAATTTGCAATTTTGAACGCAGTACAACCCCGAGTAAAACGCCAGTAATTGGTCATCATCGACCGGGCTCAGCACGGCCACCACAGCCCCAGGTGAGAGCAGTTCTCTCGGTCCGTAGAAGTTCAATATTATGCGGTATCCCGTCTAGTATTTCCTCTCCTCTGAGCCAGTGTAAGCGCGAGTCGGGAAACGATGAGATGAGAAGCAGTACCTTGCTGGCTGAGAAGGAGTCCATATCTCTTCTTGAGGGTCACACGATGCCTGTGTTACCGAGAGTACATGTTAGCAAGGCGATTCTTCCTTGAAGCCAGCGCAAAGTGAAGCGATAACGTGAAAACATTGATATGGAATCAGAAGGAACAATTGAATAGATTTTTATAATTTCGAGTTAATCCTCATGGGGTTTATTTTGCGTATTAGGAGGCCAAATACTCATCATGGTATCAATGGGAAGTATGGAGTGAGAACGCGAACGCAATTGAGAGGGTACGGACCTGGAGTACTTGTCATCTGGCGAGAACCTTGCGGGATGTGCAGACTTGGTAATGACACCCGTAGCGGTCAACTTCTTCAGCGTGTAGATGCGCTTGCCATTAGAGTCGAGAGTGTACATTAAATGCATGCTAGCGGCTGTTGGAGGGGTGGTGAAGTTCGTGGAGAGCTGGGCAGTGGAGGGTGAGGATTTAAGAAGGAACTGTATGTAGGATGCGAAGAAAAAAAAAAAAGAGGTTGAACGAAGGAAAGAGCCGCATCCTCATCATGCACATGTGCCAAGTCCGTTTCAACCTCTAGCCTCCCAGATGCATAAACGTAAGTAACCACGCAATACTCTATCTACATCCCACCTTCCGCACCCACCGAACCCATATTTACTACCGATTAACCACGCATTTCCCCCACGCTGCACACCGAAACCCGCAGCTCGGTATAGCGATGTCTTCTCCAGGCCCCTTCGTCCAGCAGCTTCCGGAGGAACGGAAGGACTCACTGGAAGATACACCACTTCCTTTCAAGGAGACTTCTGCAACGATCGTAGCAGAGTCTAATCTCGAGGTCGTCGGAGCGAAAGCAGCCTCTGAATTGCCGGCAGACGCGACGGTGGCTACCGACGAACAAAAGCAGCAGGAGGAGGAGGAGGATGACGAAGTGACGCCCCCCCTTCCGCCCGGCTCACCCCCAGGAGGCGTGCCGGACGAAGGCGATGACGGATGGCAGCCGGTGTGGGATGCTACGTACGGCTCCTACTACTTCTACAATTCGATCACAGGGGAGACGACTTGGACAAATCCGCGGGTGCCCGACGCAACACCAGCTATTCCCATTGCCGCCGGCACCGACAATAATGCTGTCGCAATTCCCGAGGATCCCGCTGTTGCGGCTGCGGCGTACCATGATCCGCTCCAGTACAACCCCGCAATACATGGAGACTATGACCCGACAGCGCCGTATGCGCAGCCGCGTGAGAATCTCGACGCGCAGACTGGTGACTACACCGTGACTGCGGCTTTCAACCGCTTCACGGGGAAGTTCCAGCCATCGTCTTCCAAGCTTGTGCCGGAGAATTTCAATGATGAGCACAAGTCAAAGAGGCAGATGGAGTTCTACTTTGACGTCGACGCGGCGGCTAATAGTCACGACGGAAAGAGTCTCAAGGCTGAACGCCAGACGAGGAAGCTCAGCAAGAGGGAGCTGAAGGAGTTCAAGGAGAAGCGGAGGGTGCGTAAGGAGGAAAAAAGAAAAGCTTGGTTGAAGGACTGAGTGGATAGCGTCGCTTGATTTACGAGGGTGTTTATGGTTCTGTAAAACACGAGAGGGGATATGAGGAGGATGGCCGTGGGTCTGCGGAGTTAGATGTGATTCTTCTTTTCCATAACGACAGTCCGCTCCTGTCTCTGCATGGGTACTCGACTCGTCGTTCGGTGTTTGGTTTACAGGGTGGTTCGTTTTTCTCATTTGCCCTTCTTCAGTTTCTCTTCTCTAATTTCCCTTATGTATTTCTCTGCGTGTTTTAGTTCTGGCGTTGTTTGCTTTTTGAGACAGTCTACTACAGTCTACTCTTTATTTGAAAATCCACAGCTTCGAACTGAGAGGTTCAGATCCTTCATGAGCTTCGCGCCCTAAAAAGCGAATGAGACGGCGAAGCGATGATGCATAACCACCCGCAAAAACTAGTTCTCACCCAGTTAGCGCCGGCCACCCCACCACCCCGCCAAACATCAAGCCTCTGGGGTTTTGCACACTGGCACCTCGCCAAGTCCCGCCAACATTGCCATCACCACCGTCGCAGCAATGGCCCCACAACCGCCGCAGCCCACGGAAGACCAAATTGACGACCTTCTGTACTTTGCGCGTGCCGGCGAAAGCGTCGAATTCCTGCAGGCACTCTCGGAAACCAAAGCGACGCTGCCCTCGCTCACCGAAGCCGAGATCCTCCTGCTCACCCGCGACGAGTCCTCGCAAAACAATGTCCTCCACATGACGTGTGGGAACGGTCATCTTGGTTTGCTCGCTCTTTCTCTCTCTCTCTCTCTTTCGCTCAATCGCAATCACAATCCCTTTGTGTGTGTGTGTGTGTGTGGAGGTACTAATCGCCGGGATAGAACTCACCAAGAAGATCCTCACCTTCCTGCCCGCCCCATCTGCACCGGATGCGCCACCGCATGAGTTGTTGTCGCAGAGTAACTCGGCAGGAAACACGCCGTTGCACTGGGCTGCCCTGAACGGACACCTGCCAGTCGTCCAGACCCTCGTCATGGCGGCTAACGCGGATCCGACTATCACAAATGCCGCCGGCCACGATGCGGTGTTCGAGGCCGAGGCAAACGAGAAGGCCGAGGTTGTGGACTGGCTGCTGGGACACTGTGAAGGACTCGAGGAGGTGATCAAAGGCAGTACTGGTGGGGAGGAGTTTAGGGTCGCTGCGGGCGAGAGAGCGAACGAGGGAAAGCGAAAGGATGTGGAGGTTGTAGATGTGGAGATGAGCGAACACTAAAAAAAAGGTTGGGTGTTTTTTGGGGGCGTTATTTGTTTTCTCGGTCTACTTTACTCTAGATATATCGAGAAGGAATTTAATCAGTTACGGTTTCTCGCATTGTCAGTTGAGCATCTTACGAGAAAAGGGACTCGTTATTCAAGCACAATATTTTGAGAATCACATAATCACCTAATATACAGCACCCCCAGTTCAGATCCTACTTCGTCTAGATACTTGTACAGCGTGTACACATGATCTCGATAGGTCGCACGCGATTAATGACAGAATAAAAAATAAAGTCTAGATACAACTCATTGGGACAAGGCCAGGGCGGAAGGACAGGGGGGTCACAACGAGCCGCAGGGACAATTGTACATCGCCATGATCTAGATAGGTCGCACGCGGTTAATGAATAACACACACAAAAAAAAAAGTCTAGATATCCGTCACGTCTATGCCAATTCACGTCTCCTGTCGGAGACATCCAATTAATCCAATCTTTCCTCCGGGGAAGCTCAACAAAAAAAGTGGTATGAAAGGAAATATTAAGGGCTAGGGTATATCATCAATCATCGTCGTGATCGTTATCTATGCAGGTGTAGTGTGCGTGTAAGGTGAAAAAAAAATGGAAAATGGAAGAAAGAAAACCAACAATAAAGAAGAAACCATCTGTCAAAGTTATATGATGACAAGAATTCTCAAAAAAAAAAAAAAAGACACCGCCAATTACTCCAGACCGGTAAGATAGCAAGGCCAGAAAACAGAATGAAACAGAAAGCAGACAACCATACACTCCGATCTCAACTCAACTCAACGCTGCTGCTGCTGATAACTCTCTTCCAGGGTGCGGATCGCATCGACGATTTCCCCTTTGCTGCGCAAGGTCCTCTGTGCTTCATCTGCTCCGTAACCATATACACGGACCAAGTATTCCAACCTGATTGACTCGCACATTAGTCCCGTCGATCCTCGTGAAGTGGGAATGGTTAATGATTAAAAGGGGAGAACTCACTTCGCGTCCATGATATGTTTAGCTCGGACTTGCTCATACTCCTCGACACAGCTCTCCCAGACCTGTTTTCTTCTTGCAGGATCGACGGTCTTGACCCGGACCAGGAACACACCGCTGACCGGTCTGTGGTCGCTCGCCTTAACCTCCCAGCGGCGGTATTGGATCTGTTTGATGTTCGCCAGACCACGGTAAAGAAGTCGATCACACCAAGCCGGGCTGCGTTTCTTCTCCGAGGAGTCGTACGTATCTGTTCCCACGTCGTACTTGTAGGTTGGCTGGAAAGTAATCATTCCCTCTTGGAACACGCGCAATCTGAACCCGGGGTTCTTCTTCCTCTCCACAAGAAGCTGATCACGTTCCAGAAGTGGGATTAGATCATTGTTTTTGACCTTGTTGATTATGGAATCCCGGCCGTGGTCGATACGATAGTTGAGGTCGCCATTGAGGATGCAGATTTCGTGGTCAAGAATCATGGAGCCGTCACCACCGCCAACAAACATGTCAGGTCGTGCGTCCGCCGACGTTTCGGACGGCAGTGAGGTCGACTCGAGGATTGCCGCTATGTCGTTATTACGAGATATAGTATGGGACTGTCCAGCAGCGAGATGGCAATTGATGAAACATAGCGAACTATCGTCGAGGAAGAACCGTACGATAAGTGCACCCTGCGATCAATGGGTCAGCATAACCAAACCCCCAGTAAACCCAGGCATTTCGCATCTTACTTTGTTGCCATGAAGACCACCCAAACCGCGTTTCACAGTAGAAGCCGCGATATTTGTGATACTGTTCCTCTCCGACGCTTTGATGAAGATACAAGTAAAGAGACCGACCAGATTCGCCGCACGCAGGAGGGTGTACGGCTGGTCCCGTGGCATATGAGTCTCGAGAGACTTCGTCAGCTGCTGCTGCCACAGCCTATACTGGTGCGACATTCGCTCTTGATGGTCCGCTTGTTTCTTCTTCTTGCTCTTCTTTAGGAAGGTTTCTGCACATTAAAGTCAGATCACCGCTTGCCACACGTGGGAAGAAGGGGAACGCACTAGCCGTGATTTTCTTATCTTCCAGATCCACCAGTTCTTGGAAACCAAAAACAATGATATCCGGAGAATCAACACTGTGCAAAACTTTCTCCAGGAACACCTTGTCGGTTTCCCTGGTCAACAAATCCTGTGGCTTCGATGCCCCGGCATTCCAGGTACAGACAAGCGTCTTTATCTCACGGAAGCTGCAAAACTCGACGTCCCTTCGTTGCATCTCGGTTTCGAGATGGTCTTCTTCCAGCATACCATCCCAAATCCGTATGACGTTATCGGCTCCCAAGCTCACGACTTGCAGCCTGCCGTTCTTCCACACACTGGTCCAATCCGCTACTACTTCCATGATCGGCCCATCTGAACATTGCCAGTCCTTCTTGGCCAGCCAGGGCTTTGTCCGGACATCGTATATATACACCATCCCAGTCTTGAAGCCAGCCCAAAGGAAATCCCCCACACCGGTCATCGAGTTGATTTTGTACAGTGATACGCTCACGACGTCGACACAAGCGAGGGGATTCTTGGAGTAAATGGACACTTTGCCATCCGAGTGGCCAAAATACACACGGTCTGGCTGGCTGTTGACGGTGGCTGCACAGGTGATATCACCGGCAGTCTTTATCGCCGTGAGTTGCCGTGAGGACACATTGAAAATGACCGATGAGTCCGTGCTCGGCTGATAAACATCGACACTCTTTCCCGAACCCACCCACAGGTACCCATTGACCACAATCGAACAGGAATGGCGAGGGTTTATTCTGAAAGTGATTGGCGAGTTTCTCAGATTCGGCGCACCATTCACATCTGGTCCCCAAACTTGAAGCTTCCCACCGTCGTCGAGAGACCACAACTGGAATCCAGAGCGGTGTATCTTGACAACTTCCTTCTTGGTATGGGCACTGGTTCGTGATTCCACTACCCGCTGAGAAGTGATATCCACCTCCATCAGTTCGCCATGGGAAGTACCAATCCAGACCGTGGTCCCTTCACTCTCCACATCTGCGGACGGTTTGAACGCCAACGCAGTTACCCTAACACCTTCACCATGTTGTAGCGCCATAATGCAACGGCCAGTGTCGACATCCCATACTTTTGTCGAGTGGCTGATGGTGCATACATATTGGCCGCAGACAGCAAACATTTTGACATCGCTCTTGCTCGGTATCTCTGAGGGCCCCGTCTTAAAGTAAGGCCTTCGGCGATTTGCTTGGGAGGAATCCGGATAATCACTCAATTTGGATGAATCGTCGGCACCGCCGTCGTCCGAGTCGTCAGCATATCCAGATGCAGGATAGTTGTCCTCGCCTTGCGCGGACGATCCGGAAAAATTCAGATTTGGCGATTTGGCTTCCATGCTTCCCAGGCCGCGTCTTGGTGGAGGTAAGTAACTCGAAGCGCTCGCAGGATCGTTTGTGGGAGGTCTAGGAGGCGAGTGGCTGCGACCACGTGAAACTCGAGCTTTAACGCCTCCAATCAATCCCATTGGCCTTGGTGGTAGCTGCGGCCTGGATCCTGCATCGTCGAGGGACATCCGCTGGCCTCTGACAGAGTCCTCCACTCTCATTCTCGGACGTACCATATCAACCGACAGCCTAGGCGGCGGCGGTGCGACGAAATTCCGAGCTTTTGACGGACCCCCAACCCCGGTGAAGGAAGCGGGGAGGTGAGGTATAGGGGGAGGGGGCGGCGGTGGAAGGTTATGGGCTTGCACGTTCAGTTTCCGTGGTGGTGGTTGGACTCTGGGTGCCGACTCGGTGTCCGACCGATTTGGAGAATTATTAGCGCTCGATGGCGGGGTACTGAATGGCGATACATGGTCGGCCCCGGCCACTGCTGGTGTCAACGCGTTGGTAAGGGGCGTTTCTGGGCGCTGTGGATTGCTGGGTCTAATTGGGATCTTGGGCTTGGTCGTCCGTTGCGGTACCGGGGGTGGTTCTCGTAGTCGCTCGGTGTGCGGTATTGGTGGGGGCCGGTCGCTGTCAATGCTCGGTCCGCCGCGGTCCGGAAACATCTGGGCTGCAGGACCGAGTTGCCTTTGATGGGCTTCTCCTCCCATATTCCTTATAACTCCACTCGTCTGATCCAGTACGTAACTAGTGGATTTCGGGCGAAGCCTCGGAGAGACGGATGGCGGCGGTGGTGGTGGCGGTGGAGTCCTACCGGTACGAAATTTCGGGGCCGGAGAGGTGGGCCGACTCGGCGGTTGTGCGGGTGGCGCATTTTGCGATGGCCCATTGGATCCCAATGCTCCTATGATACTATCCGGCGCTCCACTGGGGACATCGAGGTTCAGAGGTTTAGGTGAACGTGGTGAATCGACGCGAAACGACGGTGGGGAACGTGGAGGAGCAAAGGTACTGTATACGGAAACCGGACGCTGCCGTGACGAGTTTTGTCCGCGGTATTGGTCGTCCTGCTTCGAGGCAGTACCACCGTGTAAAGGCGAGGATCCATCATCCGAAGCGTACGATGAAGTCCGTGCAGTAGATGCAGCAAAGCACTCCGGAGTAAAAGGGTCCGCACCAGCACGGGAGGGTCTCGGGGGCGCAAACTGCTCAGGTGCCGTCGGAGTAGTGGCTGGAGGCTTGCTTGTAGCTAGTTGTTCGAACCGTGAGCGAAGGGACGACACGGAAGCCTATGGACCCTAGAATTCAGAGAAGGTTCCCATATAAGGTTTCGGAAGCAAAGTGATTTGCATACTGGAGGGAGTTCGCCTTCGTCGGCCATATTTGCATCAAGAACTAAACAAGCAAAGGTCCAGGGGGCATGTGGATGATGTTGCTCAGTCGTTTGGATTACGTTTCGTGATGTTCGTCCAACAAGTTGAACAGGGATGTGAAAGTGCGCGTGGTAGCAGGTTTGTCTGGGGCTCAGCACGCACGGCGGGTCAGAGCTGCCAAGTGCCTTCTGATTAAGAATGAGTTAGTGGTCCTAACAAAAGCCGCTCAGCGGGTTTGACGTGCGAAAGAAACGGGTGAAAGAGAATTAAGTAGCGGACGAGAGTGTTGGTGACGGGGTCGACAGGGCGGAGATGTTGATGGGGGATAGCGGAGAAGTGAGATTGGAACAAAGTAGGTAGGAGGTGCGTACTCGTCCTTTCGTTGATGTCTTGGGTTTGGTACCTGAGCAGATGTGCTCGTGACACAATAGAGCAGGACAGGCACAGGTTCCTTTTTATCCTTCTATGTCTTTCCAGAAGCCACGCAGACAAACCCATACAGATAAATGATGGCGACATCCGCAATCTTCACTGCTCTTCTAAACTCGCATTTAAAGTATACGACAGTCCTAACCGTAATGGAATCGATTCCGACAAAGCTGACACTACGTCATGCAGGGTATGTATTCCGAGTGTAGTTTCATGATAGATAGGCAGAGTACACGAGACAATGATTTCTATTGGAAGGACGAGGGTCATTGTTTGTGGGCACGCCAAACAATGACCCAACGTCTCGCTCGGTTTCTCGGATGACACTAGCCAAGCCCGCCGTGTACGCGTAATCCGAAGGTCTCCGACGAATAGATAGGTCTGTGCCAGATGTTCACGCTCCCCGTCGGGGCATTTCGACGATCTTAGATACTCTACATATATAACATATGCAGGAACACTCAACGACAGATAGGCCCCGCGCCTGGATCCAAGCCAACGCTCCACTATGTACTGCGTTCCAGGCCGAACAAGCCGCACGCGCCACGCCGGGTGCAGTCACCTGGGGGTGGAGATGGAAGATTTCGGCCGGCAGACAACTCCCGATCCCCTCCGTATTTTGCGGTCATATGTACATAGTCCAGAGCCTACCCAGTGTGATGTGCAAACTGGCATACATAGCTATCTGCCGCGGCTTACTGGACACCCACGCCCAAACATACCCAGTGGGTATATATGTACGCAGCATCCGGCTCGTTGGGGAAGCCGAAAGAGTCTGAAGATGATGTGTTAGGGAGGGGTTTAAAAGCCCAGAGAGCTTGTGCAGCCGGTGGTCCTCTGCGCGTAACCTTCTCCTTCTGTTAACCAGAAGCCCATGTCATTGGCGGAGGAACGCGGAGCCTCTGCACTCGCAGTCTTGGTGCCCACTTGACCACGCTGATTGATGCCTCGAGAAGATGAACACACGAGCGGATGCTGATCCATGCTTGTTACAGTATGCATGTGTGTATCTTGCCCGGGGCTCTATAGCATCAAATGCATCTTACCTGTGGCGCACTTCATCTCTCGTATATGCGGCGGTGGGCATTCATTGGCAGTCTTCGTGATGGGCGGCGAGGCAATTACTCACGGCGAGAGCGGGCCATCCCGTTTCTACTCAGGAGTGGGCGCCCTCTCCACAGCAGTTAGATATCCGCGCGTCAGACAGAGATCTGGCAGCGCGTCCCCACCAGCCGATCCGAGATGCTGCCCAACCAGAGTCTTGCGAGCGGAGGAAGAAAACGAGGCGAATGGATAACCGCATAGGTATCTGGATATGTATTGAGACCGGCATATGTAACTACTCCATGTAGCAGAGTGCTCTATGTGTACATATCATAGAGGTCCGTAGCGTATGTAGCCCGTTGCCCTCGGTTCAGCACGAAACGGCAGATCAAGCTGACCTAAGAGAAAGAAAAGAAAAAAAACGCTCTCCCCCGCAGAATGCAGAGCAGAGGGAGCTTCGGGATCACAAGGAAAAGATACAGATATATAGTGGGAATTTTGCCTGGCCCTTTCGCCGGCTGTCCCAGGTAAAGTGTACCGCGATAACATCGGTTCGAAACAAGTTAGTTGGAGACCTATACTCTATGTAGAAGAGTCAGAACTACTCTACATATGTATCTAGAGGATTTGCGTCAAGCAGCGGGACGAACGATCCATGCGGGGCGCGCTTGCACTCTTGGGGAGTGGTCTGCTTCCACCGCAGTCCATCACACAGTCCCGGATTCGGGCTGGACCTCGTTGAAAGTCAGCTTGAAAGTCAGCTTGAAAGTCAGCTTGAAAGTCAGCTTGAAAGTCAGCTTGAAAGTCAGCGGCTGAAGCGCTCACTCCTGATTGGGCAGTAGTTCGATCCAACCAGAAAAAACTATCCCAGACAGGAAAAAAGCCTTGTGCTCTGTTAGGGTATGTCAAGCCGTGTGGGGAATGGGGGGAATCGCGGAATTGGAGGCGTTTTTCGTTATTTCCACAATCACGGCTGCCAAAAGTCCTGCAGTCGTTTTGAGGGTCTGTGGCTCCTCCCACGGGGGGCGCACTCTATATACTCTGTGTGCCTGACCGAACCCCTGCCGTCAAGTGAAGTCTCCTGACGAGCCCTACGGAGGGACAGTCTCATGCGTGCCATAGCTGGAGATCCTATGTGCTCTGCTCTACTCTATGTATCGTCGCTGAGCTTTGTCTCTATTGGCCGCAACACCTAAACAACCCCTACCTAGTGTCCCCCAGTTGCATCTCGATGCCGGACCCGAGTATGTAACCTTCTAGCCTTTAGCCTCCCCGCCCAGGCCGCACGGGCCCGGCGCAGGCAAAACGAACTCCCAGCCTCCGGTGACGGCTCGATTGATGTTTCTTTCTCGCTCCCCCAGTCCCACCCCTGAGATTTGTCCTGCGTGTTCTGGGAAAGTACTGCCCCCCCTTGCGTCCTACTTATCACCATCTACCGGCTGTCCGTCACCACCAAAACACATCCTCCGTCCCCTGCCCGTCGATGACCAGGTGCCAGTAACAAAGTCTGCAAATCACACGTCCGCAATTGCACCTCGGCAGCCAGTCGTCTGTCCCTCGCTTTACGTCGGCCCCCCCCCCCGTCGCCTCCTCCGCCATCGGACAGCAAATCAACCAGCCAGAACTGCAGCGTCAGCCGTCCCAATACACTCCGATAAGATGGGCCTGTTCTCCAAGAAATCATCGTCAAGAGCCAACTCAATCAACAACGACAACATCGGCAGAAGCGGACGCAAAGGATCCCAAACTTCAGTGGCCAGCGGATCAATGAACTCACCAACTACTTCTTACACTCAGGGGTTCACTGGGTCGTTGCCATCGATCCCAGCAGTCAATGCCGACCTGCCCCCGGCGCCGGACCCAGCTTTGGACCCCTCCAGCTATCTGAGAAGCATACACGCCGTTCGGCAGAGGTCACGATTCGTGCTTGATGCGGCGCTAAAGGACCAATTGACCAACTTCACCGTTGACATGTCAAGGTTCCCGGAAGTCGCTGATTACGTTGTTTCGATCATCAAGGTCAGTGTCTGCACTGCTTGTGAGGGTGGGTGTTTACACTGACACCACCGCTTCAGAGAGACTATGCTCCCGACTTTCATACCATTCCTCCGCACGGTCGGTGGCAGCACTTCGATGTCGGTGGAACGCCGAGGATTGACAACCTCATGAAATCATGGCCGGCTGGGGTTGACGTGACCGAGCGTACGAGACGATTGCTCGACCTCTTCCTCGTGTCCGTATTGCTAGACGCCGGAGCTGGAAACAACTGGCAGTACAAGGCGAGCAATGGTAGGATTTACAGACGAAGTGAGGGATTGGCAGTTGCGAGTTTGGAGATGTTTACTCAGGGATTGTTCTCGAGCAACCTTGGGCAGAAGGATCAGGTCGACGGTGAGTTGAGCCTTGGAGTATATGCTAGTATCTGCCATTCTCATAATCTCCAACAGGCATGGCTCTCAAGCGATTGACCGTGGAGAAACTCGCTACTGGACTTCAGGTTTCGAGGGAGAATCCCATTGAAGGTCTAGAGGGACGGTCTTCTCTTCTGATCAAGCTGGGAGAGGCGATGGATAACCAAAAGCTCTTCGGCGTGGATGGACGCCCAGGAAACATGCTGGGTATGTTTCAACCAATACACCGATGGGCTGTGCTGACACCATGTCCAGATTACCTTCTCCAACACCCGACAACCAAGAAGTCGGGCGCTAGCTCGATTGTTACTATTCCCACGTTGTGGTCCGTTCTCATGGACGGCCTGGCGCCTATTTGGCCTCAGTCGCGTACTCAGTTCGACGGCATTTCTCTCGGAGATTCTTGGCCGTGCTCTTCGATGCCCCCTGCGCCTGGTTGGGAACGCATTGTTCCATTCCACAAACTCACTCAGTGGCTCACGTACTCGTTGCTGGTGCCGATGTCGAAGCTGATGGGTATCATGTTCGTGGGCGAGCAACTGCTTACCGGCTTGCCCGAGTACCGGAATGGCGGCTTGCTTATCGACACTGGCCTGCTGACCCTTAAGCCGCACCAAGCGAAGCGCGGCATTGACAAGTACAACGAGAATGCCAAGAGAGCGGGACAACCGAACATGGAGGTCGTTCCAATGTTCACTCCAGATGACGATGTTATCGTCGAATGGCGAGCTGTAACTCTGGGATTCCTGGACCTACTTCTCGACGAAGTAAACAAGAGACTCGGACTGGGTGACTCCGATGGATTGACGTTGGCGCAGATGCTGGAGGCTGGTACCTGGAAGGTAATGCGGAACCCCTTCTCTGTTGTGTTGCGGAGCGGATCTGACTGTTGTATAGGGCGGTAGAGAGCTGGCGGAAGTGTCTAGGCCAAACACCAAGGAGCCTCCGATCATGATTTTGTCGGATGGGACGATCTTCTAAACTAGACGACCTCTTGATAGCTTTTCGCGTCTGTGCTTGTCGGTTCGGTCGTAGAACTTCTGATGAGATAATGGGTTGCGTCGATGAACTGCATGCGGTATACGCTATGAATACTGCTTGCAACGTTCCGTTTCTTTTTCTTTTTATCGCACGGACGGATCTGTGCTTGTCTTTGTCTTCATTTCGCAGTCATTGTCATATTTCTTACTCGCATTGGTCGAGAATGGACAGCTGGATACTCTACTCTAGACTACATGGAGTCAACCCAATCAATCGTCATGTCCCGCATTTCTTTCGTGTCGCAGCTAATTTCAAGCTCCCTTGTTACTGATGCACAGTGTAGAACCCTCTAGAACAGACGACTACTTTTCTTTAAGGCCGTGTGACAGTGCCAAACCCTTGGTTATACCCAACTACCCCACTAAATACCGGTCATTCGTCAAGCACCTTTCCCACCCCAACTCCCCCAATCCACCTCCACGAACACGTACCAACCAACACAACGCACGCGCGATGGCGTCAGCAACGACTCTCGCTGAGCAGGGCCTCAAAGCTTTCACTATCTCCAACTACCCAGAGGCGATTTCGCTCTACTCACAAGCTCTTGCCATCAATCCGGAAGCTCCAGACTACTACGTCAAGCGCTCCACCGCCTACCAACGATCCGCCCAGTACGAACTCGCCCTTCGCGATGCAGAGCTAGCTGTGTTTCTCGCACATCGCCGCGGAAAACGTGAGTTGATAGGAACCGCTCAACTCCGTCGTGCCATCGCCCTGCACCTTCTCGGCCGCTACGGCGACGCGGGATTCTGCTTCTCCGAGGCGGGGTCCAGATGTGCAACCGTCACGGAGAAAAATATGATCGGTGTTTGGAAGAGGAAGTTGGAGATGGTGCTGGAAAAGCTGGATGAAGATGATGTTACACGTGAGGTTACGGTTACGGTGATCCCGCAGGTGGAAGTGCCGAAGGCGCAGACGAAGGTTGTCGGTTCGACTACGGAGAAGGGCAAAGAAAAGCTGCCGGTCGGCGGTGGTGGTGCGACTTCCTCCAATGCTTCGTCCGCTTCGACGTCGCCGACTACGGCCGCTTCTGCTGTCGCGGTTGCCGCCCCGCCTCAGCAGCCTGTTATTGGAGCTTCCACGCCTTCCGATAAGATCCGTCACGAGTGGTACCAGACGCCAACACTAGTCGTGCTGACTCTGTACGCCAAGCACGTTCCGAAAGACAAGGCCTCTATCGACATCAACAGCAAGACGGTTTGCCCTCCACCTTTCGTACTACAGTGAAAACTTCGCTTAATAACTCATGGGATCGCTAGCTCTCGATATCGTTCCCACTTGCTTCTGGTGGTGACTTCACTTTTGATATCGATCCGCTGTGGGATTCCGTTGACATTACCGGATCGAACTTCAAGATCCTTTCCACCAAGGTCGAAGTTACACTCCAAAAGGCCAACCCCAACAAAAGATGGGCCGACCTCGAAGGGGAGCACGAAGTTCTGGCCGAAAAAGAGGCGGAGGCTACCAAGCAGGACAAACCCGTGTATCCATCCTCTTCCAAGACCGGAACAAAGGATTGGGATAAACTTGCGCGCGATCTCTCTGCCAAATCTAAGGACAAGGGGAAGGGTAAGGGCGCGAATAACGGGACGGAGCCGGAATACGACAGCGACGACGGTGGCGATCCGGTCAATACCTTCTTCAAGAAGTTGTACAAGGACGCAGATGAAGACACGAGGAGGGCGATGATGAAGAGCTACATCGAAAGCAATGGGACGGCGTTGAGTACTAACTGGTCGGAGGTTGGAAAGGCCCAGGTTGAGACCAGTCCTCCCGGTGAGTTTGTCTTTCTTGTTCTGCCTGGAGGAGCATCGGACTTACAAGAATGCAGATGGAATGGTGGCCAAAAAGTGGGGTGAATAGGTGTGTGGATACGATTGATAGTTCATTCATGTGGCTGGCAAAAACTGCATGGAGTTGGGGGTTTATTATGCTTTACGCTGTACACACACTATTTTGTACGTTTGAATGCTTTGATAATGAATCCGATTCATCGCTTGTTGGTCTGATACACACGCACATTTCATCCCAATAATCTCATCTCATGGTCGTCATGCAAAGGTGTCGATCAACCGCCCCCGCAAAATTGCCGTTGCAACCCTGTTCCTTGCCCCAGATGGCGCCGCCATACCGAACTAGGCTTTTTCCATGCTACGTACATATCGAAATTTTCCCCCCTCCCATAGGGCCGTGCCCCCAGGTCTGTCGCCATCGTCCACCATACCTATCTCAACGCACCCCCTCCTCATCTCCCCTCCTCCCGTCCGCCCCTCCACGCTTCCAGCACCCCCAGAAAGATGTTCCCGCCCACCCAGGGCCTGACCTTGAGCTTGGCGGCGCTCAGCGGCGTGACGGGAAGTGTCAGCATAGCGTGTTGGATCGTCGTGTTCACGCCGCAGATCCTGCAGAATTTCCGGCGCGGGTCCGGCGACGGGCTGAGTCTCGCGTTCCTCATCATCTGGCTGCTCGGCGATGTGTTCAATATCATCGGCACGGTGGTGCAGGGAGTTTTGCCGACCATGGTGGGTTAGGATATTGCTGCCGGCGGTGGGAAGAGTTTGTGGGGGACTGTGGACTGGACTGACCGAATGGCCCCCCCCCCAGTGGGAGGGGGGGGGGGGAGTGCGTGGACAGATCATTCTCGCGGTTTATTATACACTCGCCGATATAGTACTGCTGGGACAGTGTCTTTACTACCGCCGACTGAACGTCGGAAGCGTGCAGGACGGGGAGGAGGACCCGTTGCTTGCAGCCAAAGACGGCGATGACGACGACGACGGCCTTACGACGCCAGCGCCACAGGCACTCTGGAACTCGATCCTCGTTAATACCACTGCGATCCTGGCTGTCGTCTTCGCTGGCGTTCTCGGCTACCTTCTATCCCCCTTCTCCTTGCCGGGGCACAGCGGCGGCGACGACAGCCATATCGAGTTCTCTCCAGTCGGCCAGATTTCCGGTTACCTCTGCGCGTTCCTATACCTGGCTTCGCGAATCCCGCAGATCCTTCTGAACCACCGCCGACGCTCGTGCGAGGGTGTCAGCGTACTATCCTTCATGTTCGCTGTGATCGGGAACGCGACCTATGTGCTCAGCATCCTTGCGAATGTCGACGGGGGTGGAGAAAATGGAAGGGATTATGGGCGCTATGTGATGGTGAATGCTTCCTGGCTGTTGGGCAGCGCTGGGACGTTGCTGTTAGATTTGATTATTTTTGTGCAATTCTGGTGGTATACAGACATTGGGGGGGAGTTGACGGGATTTCTAGATGAAGAGGAAGAGGATCAGGAGGGGACTGTCTAAGGAAAAAAGTAGAGAGGGAGATGGTGAAAATGATAGAAGGATTTGCTTTTACTTTTGGTTGTATCATACCTACTCTAGAATACGCTTGGGGGAGAAATTGATCGATGACCCAAACCTATCAAGCAAATTTAGTGCACACATCCGTTGATGTAAACCAGCATATAGACAGCCCAGAAGGTAAGAAAAATGGCATATGCGTCAGGCCCAGATGAAGACAGTAAAGAAGAACCCAGCAAACCAAATAAAAGAAGGAAGCAATATTCTTCTGCCGGCCAAAGATTATGCACCATAGCAGTAAAGGGAACAAGCACGCCAAACACTCCAACACAGATGCAGAAGAAGAAATCAAACTCAAACCCCCTCCCCCTTCAGCCTTGTCTTCGCCTACCTTCGCAGAGCCAAGATAAGCTGTCCTATCTTCTCATCGCTCTGCTTCTTCTCCGCCTTGAGTTTCAGAGTCAGCTCATTAACCTGCTTCTTGAGTCCCTCAACTTTGGTCTTCTCCTTAGTATGCTCAGCACCCCATTTTCTGATGGCAGCTTTGAGCCTTTGGTTCTTCTCCTGGAGACTGTTCTGCTGTCCATCGAGACCGTCGATGACCTCGTCAAGCGCCCGAAGGCCGACAACGATGCTAGCGACTGTATCCACATCGGCAACACCTTCCTCTTCCAGTTCCAATCGCAACTTATCGAAGAGCTGCTTATCGCTCTCGCGCTCAGGAGCGTACTCGTCAACCTCAGCGGCGATGCGCTGAAATCCCTTGATGTAGGGCTCGACGGCGTGGTGAAGGTCCCTCGTCTTCTGCTCGAGTTCTGCATGAAGCGTGGATTTGACGTTGTTCCAAATATTCTCCTTCTCGGCGCTCTCATGGAGGAGAACGTTGAAGCGCGAGCGAGCCTGAGTAGCCTCCGTTTCCGCTTTTTGGGTGGACGCTTCGAGGGCGGTCTTTTCGGTCCGGAACTTGTCAAGCTGTGCATTCGCCGTTGCGATGCGTCTCTCCAGGTCCTTAATCATGGTTGATGCCTCGCCGACATGGCTGGCGGATTTCCGGGCGGTATCGCGTTCTTTGGTTAGTATATCTTTGGCAGCTAGGAGGTCCTCGATTTGTTGCTCGAGCCCCATGGCTCGGTCTTTGCTGTTCTTTTCTACGGTTGCAAGTTGCTTGAGAAGTTCGGAAGTTCGTTGTTTGAACGCCTCAATCTCAGCCAGGTGGCCTTCGGACTCACGCAGTTGCTTCTGGCTCAACACCAAACGCTCCTGTTGTTCCTTGACAATCTTCTCGGCCTCGGCAGTTTGCACCTTCTGTCTCTCCAGTTCATCCAGCGCTTGCGCATACGACTGCTCGAGGGCTACCAGTTGTGCCTCGAGATCGCGGACCCGTTCATCAAGATGGTGTGACTTTTTGCTTTCCACCAGCGCGTTCTCCAGGGCCTGAGCGTTTTCCTTAAGGCGTTGCTCGAGCTGTGTGGCTTCCTCCTCTACCCTTTCGACTGCCGCACGGCCCTCTGAGGTCTCCAACAGCAGCGCAGCGTTTTGGGCATCTAGTTGCTGAATTTTCGATTTCAAAGACTCTACCTCCTGGACCAGCGACTTGTTCGTCTGCGAAAGATCCTTTACTCTCTGCTCGCTCTGGGCGTGTAGAGACTTGTACATGGTGTTTTCATCTTTCAGGTTTTGAATCCCGAATGCAGCGAGCTCGGCCTTATTGAGGCCATCATACCCAGCATTGGATGCCAGATACCTCAGGCTCTTCTCCGCCTCCTCCGCAGCCTCATCGAAATTATCGAGCTCGGTAATGCCACCGATCTGGGTGAGGATATGATCAAGACTATCTTCAAAGAACTGGCTCATATCTTGGGATCTCTCATCTATCCACCCACCGGCATCATCGGCGTCGAAGATCCGGGAGGTGCGGTCACCGGGATCCACTGGCATGGCATTGGCATATTCGTCCAACTCCGCTTGAAGGTGGTTGATCATCCCGTCTTGTTCGGCGAGCAACTCCTTATATTTATTTTCGGTGTTGTTGATTTTCTCTTTACTCGCCTTCCTCTCCAGCTGGAGTTTGTGCTCAAGTTCAACGATCCTCTTCTGGAGCGGCTCGTTGATGGTTGAATTGACTTGCTGGTCTAGGGCTGCTCGGAGATGTCGGATAGTGTTTTCACGCTCCTCGTTCTCCTGCTCGCGATTTTCGACCTGTTGATTCTTCTCCGCCTTGAGGCTATCTATCTGTGCTTGAAGTTCGGCAATCCTGAGGGTGTATTTGTGGACTTGGGGCGCGACCGGCGAGCCTTCGAACCCCTTTTGATGCCTTGTCACATCTGCCTGGAATTCGACCACTTGTTTTTCGAGAAACCGGACCCTCTGGCGGTGCAACTCCACATCGTTGTGTACTGCCCTGTACTCATCCTCGTACTGCCCAACAGTGTCACTAAGTTTCTGAATCTTTTCTCGCTGCTCCTCGTCCTTCTTTAGAGCTTGGTTGAGAGTTTGCCTCAATTCAACGATGTGACGGCGCATAGACACCGGATCGTCCTGCAGCCCGGATTCGTCTCCTCGGACGGAGTTGGGCGTTTGAACCCTGACTTCCACGTCTCCAAGCCTGAGGCTTCCATCGTGGGATGACGACGCCATATGTAGCTGAGAGTTAAACATGTCTTCAGTGTCTTTCTCTTCCATGGTGGCTTGACCCGGTTCATAGGAGGGTGTCGTCGACCGGGAAGTTTCAGAGAAAGCAGACCACGGATGACCGGCTTTATCGTCCCTAACCGTTGTATCAGCCATAGATCACCGGGATACATGCTTTGGAGCTGAATACCTGTTGTTTTTGGTGTTTTTGGAAGGCTGATCCCCTTCATCTTCTGAAGAATTTGGTTTACTATCCCTAACTTCAAGAACACGCAGCCTTGGGGTAGCGTCGCTTGCAGTTTCACTTGAGGTATCACCAACTGTTGAAGATCCTTCTTTCCTGTCTGGTTCGCCGCTAGTCCCAGCAGAGCCCGGCGCAACATCTTTAACTTTCTCTACTCTGTCGGCGTCGAAAAGATGTCTTGAGGGTCTATCATTAAGTTGAATAGACCCGGGTACAAAGTCAAGCGGATTGCTTTTACTCCTCTCTCTCGGCCTGAAATCCTCGTTTCCAAGCGATGGCTCTTCAAAGATATGATCGGCGCCGACAACGTCCGTAGTAGTATGAGGTCGTTCCCCACGACGCTCGCGCGATACCCTAAAATCGCTAGGAAGCGGCGAAGGGAGACCTTTCGAGAAGACCTCAGAATCTGGCGTTGATGCGACAGAAGCCGATGGTGGAGTAGACATAGAGGCTCGGCGTGCTAATTTATTATTCTTCAGTCTCCATATATCGAAATTGCGATAGGGATGGTGTGGAGTTGCGAAGATATTACCGTCTGTAGTCGCTTGAGATTTGGTTTCGTGGTCCTTGTCGGTAACGTTGGACCCTGAACTCTCGGGGGATGTGGCAGGTCTTCCAGTGCCAGATAAAGAACGTGGGAGTGCAGTTGAATGTGCTTCTTTTCTTTTATTGCCAGGCTTTGTCCCCAAAGCAAACATTCCTTTGTTGAGGTTGATGGGAGAGATTGCATTTGAGGTGGTGTTGCGCTTGAAAGAGAAACCTGATGGCGCCTCTTTTGCCTGAATGAGCTTTCTTCTCGGTATGTTCTTATTTGGTGGGGTCTGAGGTATGGCCGAGTCCGACGAGTTGCCTGAAATCTTGTCCATACTGTCTGCCGCACCCTCTTCGGAGGTGTCAGGCAGTCCCAGATTTCCAAACGACACCCTCCGACGAATCGGCGGTTCTGGTAAGACGGGCTCCGGAGCTTGCGATATCCTATCTCCGGTTATGCTTGGGGCAATTTCCTCGAAGATCTCGTTTCGCATGACACTAGCTGTTGACATCTCTGACGCCGTTCGCTTTTGGTTCTGCACCTGCGGTTTATCTTCCAAGCTCTCCGGTGTATCAGGCGGCAGCATTGCGCCTGTTCCCCCAGCGGTGCTCCGTCGATGTGCAGGTGTAGAGTTGCCTGTAGCAGTCCGCTTCTTCGTTTGGTCCTCGCTCTCTGGCGATAGTGCTGGAAGCATCGTATCTTCCTCGCTATCATCACTGGAAACTTCGTGCTGCTCGCCGGAGAAACGATTGGTTGGCGCTGAAGGAGATCCGGATTTCCGCGTCGGCGATTGGTGCTTCGTAGGGCTGTTTCGAGGCTTACGCACTGCCACCCTCTTCGATAGGCCTGTTTGAGTATCGGGTGTTGATTCCGGGTGTGGGGTCGATGCTTCGGAGGTGGATGGCACAATAATAGAGCTATCCGATTCGTCCCCGCCGTCATATCGCTGTTCGTCACTTTGAACGATGTCATCGCCCTCGTCGGAAGACATGTCGAGCTGGGGACTCAAATTATCCGAACTCCGTTTTGACCAGTTCTGCTTAGGTGTGGACAATGGGGGGTCATTCGAGTTTGCCGGCCTCAGAACCCTCGAAGGTGTTGTCGTATTGGGAGATGCATCGACTATACTTGAGAGCACCCGCTTTGTCTTTTTGGAGTTGCGACGGCGGAACACCACAATTGGCGACTCATCATTTTCGTCGCCGGAGGACGGACTAGCTGATGAGGTTGGTGGCCACACTCTTGCGCTCTGAAGAGCTTTTCGAGAATCAGCTTCCTACCCACCCTCTCTATTTGTCGGAAAGTAGGTGGGCTTACCGTGGCTAATGTTGAAAGAAGTCTCGGTGGGCGACGGGATCGAGGCGTGTCCGTCACTGTCGGGAGAATCAAAATCATCATCCATCGTGTAGTGTTGGCTGTTGTTTGTCGAGACAAAGGAACAGCAGCACGAAAGCTAAAGTCTGCGAGAGACGGACAAGGCAGGTGTAGTCGATAGCAGTGACAAGCGGGATCCTCCCTTGTCCTGCTGGGTTGTCGGGCCGAATGATGGGTGGCGGATTTTGGCGGGTTGGTTGGGTAGTGTGGTTTAGAGGTACATATGCAAGGCGAGATTTCCAGGCTTTGTTTTGATGTCTGCTTGAACGCGCCGCTTAGCCGTGTAACCGTCACTGTGGATGTCGATCTCTGCGCTATGTATTAGGGAACCTTACCCACAGCCACACATATTAATAAAAAATTATACTTTGATGTGGCGTTGGTTGTGGAAAAGGGGCAAGTGAATGCACACGGCACGCGATAAACTATTTGTTTTTTTGTTTAACCATACTCGCATACAGCCTATATAGGTATCTAAACTATGGCGGCGTACATTTTATCCATTTTCCCCGTCATACGCGGTAGACTGTGTATCACCAGATAACTACTCGAACTTTCACCCCCATACTACATACAACCACGATTACATATATTTCGCGTCTACTTTGCCATGACTTCTACCTTGATCCTATTCCCGAGAACGCCGAATTTTGGTGCAACAAATTACTTTATCTCCACACTCCTATCGTTCTGATAGCGGAAGAATTTGACACGTACTGTGACCACTCATAAGTACAGTGTACACAAAACTCAGCAATTGTACATCACAGCGGAACGGCGAAGTTACAGTACAGAGATACGAGTGCCGATTAAGAAAAAGTAAGAAAGGGGCTAAACCTCCTCCGAAGGATAGGGTGAAGAAACGATGCGGAACAACAGCACGACAGCCTAGACCTTGTCAGGTCCGAATCAAAGTTACGCGCACGGTCAACAAACCAGTCACTGTGACGCGACCGACTTCCTCCTACTCTATGCCGTTGTGGTTCACTGACCCCCCGCCTCTCAAAGAATGCATAGCGTATCGATACTCAATTAACTATCTATCTAGACGATCCCCACAAAGTACAAAATGCTCACCCCCTCTATCAAAACCCCTCATTACCGGATGTACCACGGTAACCGTATCCCCATACCCACCTAGCATGATACCTTAGAATTTACCCCTTGATATACTCGTATTGTCGAGCAAACGTCCCAAGCGCCTTGATCGAGAACACGTTCTTGTAGTTCGGGTACGAGATCATACTTGGTACCACCGCAAAAGTCAGTTCCAATGATGGCGCATATTCGCAAAGACGGGAAACATACCAGCTCTTATTAAAAACGCCCTCGATTGCCTCCTGCAGCCACTCTCCATTGGGCTGCTGCCTACTCCTGATCAACTTAATACCCCTCTCGATCTCTCCCCTATTGGGGTACTTTGCGTTCATGAGCGCAATGCATGCCCAAGCAGTATTGACAACCTGAGATTTCTCGTGGTGTATGTATTCTCCCTTGACGGAGCTCCAGTAGCTCTCTCCCCACCCTCCGTCGTCCTTCTGCTTGCTGATGATAAACTCACATGCCTTCTTCACAACCGGAGAGTTCTCCCAGGTGTGTCCAGTGAGCGCAAGGGACTCCAGGGCGAACATGTTCGCGTAGTTGAAGCAGATGCCCCAAGCTCCATACCAACTGCCGTCAGGACGTTGGGCATTCTTGATGAAGCCCATCGCACGTTGGATAGTAGTTTCTATCTCCTTGGCGCGGTAGTTAGGATGGCGGTCACGGAACACAGCAAGGCTGGTGACGACGGCAGTGGTGCACTCGGGATATGAGTACTCGACCATGATCTTTCCGAATACCTCGGCGGCGTTGAGATGCTCCATCCAGGGACCCGCGCGAATAGGCTCGTAAGAGGCGAAGCCACCATCTGAGTTTTGCATTGTGAGCAGGACGTCTACGGCGTCCATGCAACGGCGATCGCCGACGAGTTTTGGCATGCCGGGAATGGATTGGAGCATCATCACGGCTTTAAGACCCTCCGCCGTGCAATCGCTCACGGTGTACCCTTGCATGCGCTTGCTGAACGCCCACGCGCCGTTACGCTGTTGACGGTAGCATTTGTCCATCTCTGGACAATCCTCCCGGATTTGCTGGTCCTCAAGGAACTCGAGGGCCTTGATGAGCACTTCCTTGAATTCTGGCTCTTCCGCAAGTTCGCATTCAACGACAGCTTGCACGAGGAAGCTGGTGTCCCAAGTTTGGACGCCATCCGTGCCGTTCGCGAGCATGCCCTCGCTCTTCATCCACATGAAATCGTGGAGCGTTTCGCGGTGCCGTTTGACGGCATAACTGTCCTCACCTTCAACCAGGAAGCGTGCGACTAGGTTGAGGGGATTGTTGACTGGTCCGAGACAGCAGTACTCCGTGTTCTCATCCTCGCGGCAGATGAGATCGTACACATGCTTCCGCGCATAGCTCTGGACAAAGTTCGGAGAGACATAGCTTTCCCAGGCGCCGAGTAAGTGGTTGGCGACATCCAACAGCAGGGAGTGAGGATGGTACAAGTCTGCGGGAGCGATGGTATTCCTGTGCTTTGAAAAATTGATCGTAGCATAATCCTGAATGTACAGCTCCTCGCGCAGCGAACGGATAAGGTCATTCTCAGGGTGGGAGTACTTCAACGAATACATGTACGACATGGGCAGATACACTTGTCTCGTGTGGATCCACCACCTCCAGGGATGGAACGGGACCCAGTTCGGCAGGATCCACAGCTCCGGTGGAATGGGGTTCATTCCCTCCCAGCCGTAGCACCCAAGAACTGCAAGCCAAAGCTTCCCCCAGTGTGGTGAACCCAGCGCTCCGCCGAGCTCGTGGAGACGGTTGCGTGCTTTTTGCGCGACAGGATGATCCGGGTCCATGCCCAACAGACGCAGAACGACGTAGTTGAGAGCTGTTCCGAAGACGGAGGACTCGCCTTCAATGTGTAGGCCCCAGCCGCCGTCCTTGGGGTGCGCACGGGCGGTGAGGTAGTTGATTATTTCGATCTTCCATGGTTCCGGAACGGGGGTGTTCGTGACGTAGAAGGCGATCATGATGCTGGGAAGGATGAACATGGGACCTTGTAGACAGTTAGCACGGAGAGAAAGAAAGAAAACCCCACTGGATGAGAAACGCACCTCCATATTCACAAGCCCATTGACCATCTGGCAGCTGTAGCTTGGAAAAGAACCGCAACCCATTACGAGCAGCCTCGAGCGAGTTCGAAGCTTCAGGGAGAGTAGGGAGACCCTGTAGCAACAGCAGTTCGTCAGCAACTCATTGATTTCCCAGAACTGTGAATTTGATTCTCACAGTATCCATCCCCAGGTGATACTTGTCGTAGGTCGTCTGAGGCCATGCCGCGAGCTCTTCGCCACTCTCAAGGTAATGCCATGTCTGCCGTCCGCGTTCGGTTTTCAATCGCCAACGTGTATAGTCTGTCTTCGACATGATTTCTGCGGATGTTTGGTGGAATTGATTTCGAGATTGTGGAGGAAACGAGGCACTATTTATTCTTAGAGCTCCCACTGGTGCTCGTTAGTCCACCGATTCACAGGCCATTCCGATGCGTGGAGTGATAAGGGGTTCCGGAGGCCGGAAGTGCGACACAGTTGGTTAGCACGTGATTCACCCATGCGTGACGCACCGTTTTACTGGGCCGTCGTGCCGAGAAAGTTATAGATAAGCATAATTTGTCTTCAATGTAAAGGTGAGTATGTATAAACGCTTGTTTTTAATGAGCGTTCTGGTGCAGCAATGTAAGCACGACAGGGCCAGCAGAACGTATTTGACAGCAGCTCAGGATCCTTTTCCTTCGAAAAGATTCCTATTTTCCATGAAAAATAAATTGATTTCCTTAGACTGATGGAGACGAGTGGCCTCAAGCATATGAACGTTTTTTTTCTTCATGTAACAGTGTTCCTGAACGATGGAGATGCGTGCAGCAAGGCAAAACGCAGCATGGGCGCCGGGTGTTATGCGGCACCATCGGGATCGATTGCTGTGCGCATGCAGGAATGCCTGATTCGGCAACTACTCTAGCCACAGCCACACATATTAAAAAATAAAATAAAGATGTTGGAACGGGGAGTGAACGCACGTAGTAAACTATCACCAAGTAAAGAACTCTGGATAGAACCCATTTTTCATCACTCCTTCCCCTCTCGACCTGTTAAACCCGCAAGCGCAAAAGCTCCGACTATAATTCCCACGGTCTACCATTCTTCTTTACAATGCTCGGGCATCAAATCAGCCAGCGGCTCGTTTACAAAACCCATTCAATTTTCCACAATCTCCTGGTGCTATTCCTCATGTAGCCACCCTTTCTCCCCCAAGGAGACGGATTGCTTCATCAACATCTTGCCGAAAGGTGGTAGTCTTCAAATGTATACATTCGTCCGATCGGGGAAGGGCACATGCTCCGTTTTGTATGTGTTTTCTAAAAGAATCAATTAATATATTAATAAAAATACACCCTCTTTTTCATGTTCTTACCGTGCCATGTGCGTTCCACCAATCACAATCAGGCGTTCGGAGCCCTGGGGTGTGCCGATTGATATCCCCCGATGCTTCTGCCGTCACCAGTTGAACTGCAAGAGCAGAAGGTGCAATCTCCTTGCTTCTAGCCAGATCGTGCGGGTGTTGTGCTGCATCCAAACGTTCCACCCGGATGGTGACCATAGCCCATTGGTTTAAACCCCCCTCGGGGCCGCACAGAAACATTAATCGAATATTGAATTCGCGTGCAGCCTATGTAGACTGTGTAAACTATGGTGGATTCCCCAGAGAGAGACTTCATAACTCTCCCTGTACAATGGAGCGTCAACACCATCTGAACCGCCGGGTGATATCTAGTGAGGCCATACTAATATTGATTCAATTGCATATCGGGAGGATGCTATTACAAATAGTGATTACAGACACAGCCAAAACCTACTCCTCGTCATCAAAGAACCAGGGTCCGTCACCTCCGTCGTAACCACTATCACTACTACTACCACCGATATCCTCCCCAGGTCCTTCCTGCCGCGGCAACTGCTGTTGTTGCTGTTCCCATGGATCCCGCTGCTGAGTTGGATATTCCTGGGACTGCTCCTGCTGCTGGTGTTCATCATTATACCCACTCTTGGCACCGCCCATGGCACCTCCCATCATATTCGCACCCACATCTCCTGCTACGCCACAACCAGCGCTAGGGCTGTGATTATGTTCCCCTCCACCACCAAAAACTCCAATCGGCATAAACCCACCATGTCCGACGGCCGAGGAATGCCTACTGAAGTAATCGAAATCAACTGACACGGCAGCAGCGAGCATCACCGCTCTCTCATCGAGTGTCATTCCCCTACCGGCCGCAGGCTTACCCACACCCTGTAGTTCCATCGATTCTGGTGTCTCAACGGGGGCAGGGGCGCGGTACAAGTGATTTCTATGACTGTTAGAGATCAGATGCTGGGACTCGGCGGCGACGCTGGCGGCGTCCATGCGGAGGGCGTACACCCCCGTGTCGGTGAAGATCTCCCGACCGAAGCCGGTGAAGTTGCGGTTTACACTACCGATGAGGGAGGGCGGGGACGAGTCCGTTAAAAGGGAAAAGTCCCTAACTTTCGTAAGCACCCGCACACTACTGCCCATGCAAGATATGGTACATACCATGACAGAGGAGGCTCATCAACGTGCGCAAACTGTGTATATGTTCCGCCCCTCCCTCCAACCACAGGCTCGAGATCTGATTCGACAGGCTTATCTCGGTACAAAAAGAGATTGTACTTTCTTCTCAGCGGGTGCCACTGTTGCTGACACTCTCCGATGATCCTGTGTTGGTCCCTCGGTGCATACGCCGGGATTCCGTCGCCCAAGGTTGTGGGGTCCAGTGGATCGTATGCCGTAATCGTCGAGTTGATGAATGAGAATGGCCTGCAGAACTTTAGGGACTCATTCAGCCACGGCCCGAATATGTTGGTAAGAGGGCGGAGAGTCAGACCCGTAGTACTTCAACCCCATGCTTGTCGAAAACGTAGGTTTGAAACGACCGATGTGTCCGCGCCCATTGGCGCATCACTACCTTTACTAAGGTGTTTTCTTCCTCAGCCATGAAGCCAACATGATTTCCGGCGGGATCCATGATGACGTACTTATTCGCTTGTTCGAAGCCGCTGTCTCCACCGTGAGTAACAGTCTCTTCCCATTGATATATATGATCCAGAGACGCACAAGAGGATATTTCCCACTTCCCACTGCCTCTCCACAACCAACGCTGAGTTCTGGAGAATTTTTGCCGCTGGATGCCTCGTAGTTACAACAGCGCCCGGATCCTCGGGAATATATACGGGTGTGCTCAACGAGTTGTAGCCATTGTCTGACACCTCTGCAATGGGTTTTTTAGGCCGGACGAGTGCGGCACTCGCTTTTGTCGCATTATCGGGAATGCCGGCAGGTGGCTGGCGTCGGCCAATGGACCCTCGTGGCCCCCGCCGTTGGGATGAGCGCGGGGAGGAGAGACGTCGGCATATTGTCAAGGGGCGGAGGGCTTTCATTATGTTATGGATGGTCGACATCGGAGATGTGCATGGAGAGCAGAACACCATGGCAGTGCTCATTACAGCATACGTAAATACTTTTTATACATACAAGGATTAGGCAGAGTAGTCTTGGCAGCGCGCTCACCTCTCTCCCGAGCGTCACTATAATTTCCCGCTACCACCCGCCACCACCACACCACCATATACCTGATACGCGCATCATGTCTTTTGCCGTCGCCAACAAACGTCTCCTCAAGGAATACAAAGAACTGATTCGCGAAGCGCCGGAGGGCATTTGCGCTGGCCCCATCGACGAGGACAATCTACTTGAATGGGAGTGTTTGATACGGGGGCCTGACGACACACCGTTCGAAGGCGGAGTGTTCCCGGCAACCTTGAGCTTCCCCAAAGTACGGGCTCCCTATGATCTCTCATATGCCGAACCCGTTGCGCTGACGCGAAAATAGGACTATCCTCTCAACCCGCCTAAAATGAAATTCACCTGCGAAATGTTCCACCCCAATATATACAAGGACGGGGTAGTATGTATCTCCATCCTGCACAGTCCTGGCGACGACCCGAATCAGTACGAGGACGCCAGCGAGCGGTGGTCGCCGATTCAGAGCGTCGAGAAGATCCTCATCAGTGTTATGAGCATGCTTGCGGAGCCTAATGACGAGTCTGGTGCGAACATCGATGCGAGCAAGATCTGGCGGGACAACAGGAAGGAGTATGAACGCCGTGTTAGGGAGTGTACGAGGAAGATCCTAGGGTTGTAGTCATGTGGAAGGGTTGGTCTGCGGGGGCCTTGGGCCGGGGGTGTGGATGGGTGCCGGTGTGGGGGTGCGGTTCGTAGCTAGTATTGGTTCCGCTTATTTTTGGGGAGAAGTGAGGCTGAGTTCGAGATCCAAACAACTGATTCGCAAGAGATCCGGTGAGACAGGCTAGAAACACCTCGACTCGTGCCTTGCCGACCGCCTCCCCCGCCGTGCTTTTACCCGACGGCCCAGTTAATTAACCCTGGGTTGATTTAACAGCATTGTTTTCGTAGTCAACAGCCGGAGCTCATGGAAAATTCCATCAACCGGTTGCGGTGGCTATGTGTGGTGAGTAAGCTATAGACTATTAGGTGAGGTGATGATGCCCCAAGAGCGTCGGATTGAGATTGCGAATGCCTACTAAGACTTACATGAGGTGGGAGTTAGGATCAAAGCGGGGAAGAAAAAACGCATAAGGCTCACGTAGGAGCCCACAGAGAAAAAAGCACGCAATTAGCCATGATTTATTCCCATCCACCTATTAATGATAGTAATGTCAACACTATCATATCAAGACAGCTCAACAGATCCCGCCGGAATCCCCGCACGACTCCTCAGCCTTCTTGCCATGAACCGCATCATCGGCATAGCTTCCTCCTGGTTCTTCATCATACCATCCCCAGTCCTATCACGCCACCTGACAATCTCGACAATCTCGAAGACATTCTTCACACGAGCTTCAACACCTTCAGTGATCTCCGAGCTCTTCTCTGCTCCCATGACCAACACTGGTGTCTTCGCCTTCGGGTGGGGTGAAGGAGCCGTGCTCGGCAATGGCCCACCGAGAGAGACAACCCCGCCGAACTCCTCAGTCGTTGGCAGCCTCGACGCAATGTCCAAAGCCACCACTCCGCCTTGTCCCAAGCCTAGGAGAAATATCGCCCGCCTTTCCCAGCCACACTCGCCCACCAAAACATCATCAATAATCGTCTTCATGAGAGTGTGAGCAGAGGTGAAATCAGCCTCCATGTCCAGTCCACCAGTAGAGGAATCGAAGATCAAATCGTCGCCCCAGTGAAACCCATTGGGATTGAAGGGCAGAGGCGATGGGGCCCGGATGGCCAGGCACGTGGTTTCGGGGAAGTTGAAGTTCTTGCCCAGAGCTGCGAATGGCGCGTGTGAATCGCCAAGTCCGTGCAGAAGGATTAGGATGTTTTCGGTATGGCCGGCTTTCTGAGGTGGAATAATCGTGAGGACCATGTCATTGGGAAAATCCCTCGGTTCGGGAACGCGGGACATCGGAGCGGTTTGCTGTATCTGGGATTTGTAGATGTTGTGTGGTGATGGTGATCAAGCAAATTTCATATAAGCAATTGAAAAACGGGCTGATGAGAACACCTCCATCGTTCTACATACCGTATTAACTAACGTATGACGCATTGTTTTTTTTAGCGGTGAGCGCTGACTTGGCGCTGAATAAGCGTGCACCAGTGCGCTTATTGCTAGCGCGCCGGACATTTTACAACGTCACGATACTAGACTTTCAGCCGAGTCTCTTGACTAATGGAACCCACCACGTAATAAGATAACCACCAATAGGAGCAGGATCATGACATTCGAATGGACGATATGAGAATACAAATGCTGATAGAAGAGCTGATGATACCAGGTCAGTATCCATAATCAGGCTCCCCGCCGGCGACGCGCCCTACTGTCGACCCCCCCACCATCACTAACACGCCGCGTTCATTATACCTCCATTCTCGACTCCCCGTTGCTACCTGCACCTGTAACTCTCAAGGGTATCTGCTCCGTCGCATACAGTCCGCCGCCGAAGATGAGTGAGCTACCATACCAGATATCCGTTCCCCTCAGGCAGACGCCAGGCCCTCGTACGAATAAAGTTGCAAGCCATGATAACACATTGTGTGGTTAGAGCATGGGAGAGGTTTTGTAATGGGCAAGAGGTCATCGTGCGGAGTTTCCGATGCTGAGATTTCAATCAAAGGACTTGACACCTCCCACCTTTTGACAGCACCTGGGAAATGGGAAACCCAAGGCAGACGAATAGTAGCTCTGGTTCCTCAGATGATGCCGATCAGTCAGAGAGTGGCGCCTCCGACATAGTGTCTGGCCTGGCGACGACCTTTGTAGCCCTCATAGAGCCATCAGTCAACCTGTCACTTTCCCATACTACCCTCAAGGGCTCTCCCACAAACTCACTCATCGGCAACCCAAGACCGGCTTCACTACTACGGCTTCATTCGCCATTGACGACTCATGTGTGGCCTCAGCGCCCATAGACTCGGCGGGCGTGGTCTCAGCAGGGCCCTCAGTCTCGACACCGAACCCGAAAGCTAAGAAAGGAAGGGGAAGTGGAGAAGTTGCTACTGCTAGCAGTGTGTTAGCTACTGCTAGTACTGGCACAAGAAGAAGTGCGAGGTTGACCGCGAAAACTACTCAGTTGGAATTACCACAAATCACTACTACAGAGAAATCTGGCGAGGATAACGGTGTTGAGCACGACTTCCGATAGCAGGATGGCATATTCCGCCCGCCGAGGGGCGGCCTCGGTACGTTGATAGACAGGATGGCTACTATAAATTTGGGCGCGAGTTTGATATCGTGCTAGTCCTGAAGTGCGTTAGCGCGTGATTACTCGGCGCCAAGACGGCGCTTCCCGCTAAAAAACAGTGCGTGTGCATGGGTTAGTGGCTCGGGTTCCCCGTCTTCGGGGCAGTGGTGCGTCGGTAATAATTTACATAATTTGCCTATTTATGCCGAATTCACGAAGTTGTTCAGAAGTGGCGCCGAGCAGCAGAACAGCACCAGGGGGAAACTGCTGCCGTCACCACTCAGCCTTCCGGGTTGAGTTTCTCTTTCTTTCCAGGCACACCACCCTTGTAGTACTCTTGAGTATATAGACAGGAATTACATTTATGTACTATGGTATTACCTTACTTATAGTACTGCCAAATATTACCCGAACAGGCAATAAAAAAGACTTGAAATAATTAAAATATTATTCCTATTAAAGTAATAAATACGGTACAAGCCTCAAAAAGGCAAAATAACTGCAGTACATAAGTATCTACCGTAGATATTATCCCACTCAAGAGGGCCCGAGACGCCGCTCTGCCAATAGTGGTACCTGATAAGAGAGGAACTATGGCTGAGGCACTGGGCCAGGACTTGGGGAGTTAAGTAAACCCAGAGGCCGGCCAGCGTTACTCGAATTGATGGAAAATTGCCGACAACTGACGTCGTTAAAATCCAGGCGGAGATCTGCCTCCAAACTCTAGATACCCGCGGGGACCACACTAAACCCCCGGGCCCGAGGCTCTGAAACTCGCTGCTGTACCTACATAAACATGGGGGGCGCATCCCAGAGGAAGCCTAGCCTTCGGCAAACGGCTGAAGCCGCATCTGCGGCGAATGGCGCGGGGCGGGAGGCAGTGGGTACTCTACAGTCTCGGAAGATTCAACATCGACAGACTCTAAACTTGTCCGGGGGTTGAGATTTTCCCATGGGAAAGCTGCTCAACGAGCTGGTCCTTCGCACGGAAAGTGGGGTTGGGACGCGGTGGGGTAGGGGGCTTGGTAGGGTGACGATCGTCTCAGCACTTGATCGCTCAGCAGGAGTATCTCCCAGTACGGCTTAGAGAAACCGGACCGACAGATGACAACCCGTGCTTTTGCCTCCCTCCTTAGGTATCAGCAGGCCTCAGTGCGTGCACTCACTGCCAATGCCTAAAGATTTTTATGAGCGAGGGCTCGTCAGAGTCGTATCGCCATGATCCATCTAGGCCGCATGCGAGTAATGAATAAACAAAAAATCTCACTGAAGAGGCCCACTGCGAGCGCCACTTCAAAGGGTTAGCGCGCCGAGTGTTATCGAACGTCAGGTGATCAGCCTATATCGCCAACCACGCAGTCCTCACCGCTCAAAGGCTATCATCAACGACCAAGCATCAGGTTCTGAGCAACCAGGAGAACAGCCAGCTGCCGATACACCTCAAATCCCTAGCATACGTTCACCTGTTATGTTCAAATAACTGCCCGGGCCTCGAAAACATCCAATCGCTGTGGTCTCTCGCTAGGTTTCTCTGCTGGCAGCCGTTCCTTCCAGGCGGGACCGTTGAGTTAAGCTGAGAGTATTGTCCTGGGCAGAACACGAGCGGGTGGACAACGGAAACCTACACGTGTGGAACAGTACCTAACAATCCAGATGATATCATGGAAAGTAGCGCAGTGGGAGAAACGAGGGTTATGACGACTAGATGTGTCGGTGCGGCATGGGGGAGGTTCTGTCGGGATAAGATGACGCGTCGCTAACTATCGATGGTCATTGATGGCGAAACACCCAACAAAGGCTACCGACCCCCCATCAGATGAAGGTACAACGAGCACCAGCGACGACACCTCAGAAGTCTCATCATCATCGGACGACGAGCTAGATGATCAAGGTCTGCCTCCAACGTCTGATGCAACTCGAAGTAAACCTAGGATATGCGACGTGTCCGCCCATGCGATGCAGCAGCACTATCTAGATAGGAACTCGGCGAAGTGCTAGGCTGCCAGTAAAACCTCAACGTAGTCATGTCATTTCTTTCCCGCAAATTACCGACACTTGTAGCTCTGGAGAAACGCTACCTATCATCACCAACACTTAGACAATAGAACCCGATGATTACCCGAGGGTGATGAGGGTGAAGATAAAGGTGGTCTTGGTACGACTTTCGTTGGCACACACTTGAGATCGAGCGATATTTGATGTACAGTATAATTCGGCACCAGACATAGGACCCACCGAACAAACCGACCAAAGACCCGCAAAAAAGTCAATAGGGAGAAGTGCCCAATGCTGAAGATCGTTTCCGTAGGAATTATTGAGGATGTCGCGGGTACTGAATTTTCGTGAACACAGTGCTCCGTCCAGAACCTAACTAGTACACACACAGCAGCACACCACCTACAAATCCAACTAAACCCCACCTGTGGCGCACACCGCTCGGGCGTGTCCACTCCTCGCTAACTCGGCCAATACTGAGTATAATGTACTCAAGTATGTACCCCAGCTCACCCTTATTGAATACATTTGTCGCGTGGGGGAGGGGTTGACTGACGGCGGTGTCACGGCACGCCAAGTTGCTTATAAAGATGCGGTGGAGTCTCAAGTAGTGAATTGGATGGCCAAAGGTTATCCCATGACAGTACATATTATCTTACTTAGATATAACATGCCGTATTATCTCACTTAAGAGGTCCCCCTATAAACGCACTGTTATAGGTACTAGCGCGCAGTTGTGCGCTTAAGTACGAACGCAATATGAAATCGCGCTTATAAAAAAGTACTGCTGGTGTCGTTTTGTAGTCTTTTACCCATACTTGCAGAGTATTGTGCACTAAAGACTTTGAAATGGCTAATTCTACATGTGTACTTGACTTGACTTCAACCTCGACTTTTCACACATAAGTAAGTACTTAGATAAGGCAGAATTCCCTGAGTAGACTAGAGGTCCGCCATGCCGGGCCACACCAGCCACACCAACTAGGGTTCAGCCGCATGGAGGGTGTGAAGTGCAGAGCCGCACCGCACTTATCCTATGCGTTATGTTAGTTACCCGCTTTAGGTCTCTCACAGAAACTCAATCCCGACAGTTTTTTTTTTGACCACCGGCTCAGCTCCCCTCACCACAATGGCCTTCCAAACATCCCGACAGGCCTCGTCCCTGTTATCGCTCACGCTGCGGGCGCGGTCGCTCAGGTTCACTCCCAACCGACAAATTCTTCCTTCGGCGCAGCAGCGATGCATACACGAACAGCAGTACGAGCGGAACCAATACGAGCGGAAACCAACCCGGCTACCATATACACACGGAGAGCGGTTCCGAAATGCCCGCCCCCAGCCTCGGGCACCGGTCTCGCACCGTGTGCGCCAGGAGTTCGTGGTGAACGATGATCCGGAGGTGCTAGATGCTATGTATTTAAAGCTTTTCGGGAAGGATTTGGGACTCTCCGAGGATGTCAAGTGGCAGGCGGTTACGCACAAATCTTTCGATCACGGACGACAGCCGTTTAACTCAAAGTTGAGGTTCTTGGGTATGGTTCTCCTTCCGGAGGCGGAACAATGGGACGCCCGCCAAGGCAGACTGCAATCGTTTGATGCCTTGGTGCTAGCGAGCGACAAGTGCTGATGCACTTGTGCTCATAGGCAAACGGCTCCTCCAGATTCAGATATCTATTTACCTCCTCTCCGTACCGCTTAAGGGGGCACCGAAGGAGTACAAGCCGTCGGTCTATAAATCTCTGGAGGGATCGTTGTACCAGAACCCGGAGCCGTTTGTCCATGAGGACTACAAAACCCTCGAGAACGTCACCGGACAACGAATTGAGGGTTATATGAGCGAGACCCGTCTGATGCCCTTGATTGAGGAGGTGGGGTTGGTAAACGTGATGCGGTGGAAGCCGGCAGAGGTACATCACTAGTTCGGTAACTACTGCTGAGTGAATGCATCGACTGACTGCTGTCATAGAACGCAGACTTGAAACGATCCGGCCAGGAATCCATTGCTCTTGAGTGTCTCTACGCGATTACCGGAGCGGTAGCACTGCAGAAGGGCGGCGATGTGGCTGTACAGTTCATCCGTGATCGAATCCTGACTAAGACCAAGAAGACGGCGTCGCCATCTCCGGACCCAACGCTGTCGCCGTCAACATAGATTGAGGGCAATGCAGATGAACGGAGGGGAAATTTAGGGCACCTGGGACAGGTGTGAAAGGTGGCCCGTGTACAATATGTATTTTCCAGTGCATGCAATAGACCCGTACCTACCGGATCCGGGGGCAAGGAACCGGCGATTGGCGGTGTGTTGGGGGCCATAATTATATCGTGGGTTAAGAAAATTTCTTTGAAAGCAGCTGAAACACTCCGTCTCACTCACTCGAACCCTAGCACAATCTCTCTATGGGGCGAATGTTTAGCGCCTTCTGGCGGGGGTTAAATTCCACTTTTCAGTCATCCTCGCCTTCTCTTTTTCTCCTCTGACTCTCCATACCTTCTCTTTTCTGTCTATTCCCCACTCACGTCTCAACCTCACCCATAAAACTCGGTTTTAAAAGGTATGCTTGCCAAATCATTTCCCCTGCCTTTCAGAATGAGGACCATCCCCTCCGTCGCGTTGATGACACCAATATTGCGTCTAGGGGAGCGACGTTGACTTTGTTCGTTCCCCAATGATGGCACAATTTTTGACTACAACGGTATCTGAGCGACATCGGAGCTCGCATGTTTCTTATCGCCTGCACCTGTGTGAGAATATGGCTGACTCGGCATAATGAAGTAGATGGTATAGGCAGCATGAGTTCCGAACCAACACCTGCGGTGGCCCCCGCAAATCCCAAGCCCCCTCAACCGAGGACAAGGCGGCCAAATTATCACTTACTCCACGCCAATCCTCTCCCTCTCACAGTCGTTCCGTTCCCTCCCCTGATCCCGCACAATCCGCTGTCGCTTCTACAAATCTTGTACACATACCTATTCTGTCGGTCACAATGCCAACCCATTCCAGCGTACACGGGATTCTTTGATCCGGCTACCCGGTCGGTACATGTTGTGGATCCGCGATCAATACGGGCGTTCTGGAACAGTGGGTTCTTTGGCAAAGGATCGCTGTCGCGGTCCGAACCAACATGGATTTCCCGCAGGAGAAGGGCCCTCGGTGTTATTGGTAAAGATGAGGCTCTGACGGCGGAGGAGATCACGGAGCGCCGCAGACAGGAGAGGCGTCTGTTTAAATCAGAGCGTGCGAGGGTCGAGAAAGTAAGGATTCAGAATCAGCTCGTCCAGGAAGGAAAGATCGAGCTACATGAGACTGGCGAGGGTCATTCGGTGAAGCCCGGCCCCGCGGCTGCGCCCCTTCTCCCCGCCGAAGGGGACGATGGAGACGAGGAAGATGCAGTGCAAGACAGACCAGTCATCCATGTGGAAGACCTTGAGCATCTGCAGCTGACTCTAGAAGAAGCATTTTTCTTGCAATACGGCTTGGGCGCCCTCAAGATTACAGGACCGGGAGCTGAAGAAAATGTGTGTCCTGCCATGTTTCTTCGCTGCTATTATCCAGACAAAAAATCTGATGCTTTCGATATCATAGAAGTCCATTGAAGTGCGAAATGCCCTGTGCTTGTTCCGAAAAACTTCGTATTTCCCACCTCTTGAGAATGAGGCCGATCTTCAACCCGATGATACATTCCTGCTCAATTACGTTGTCTACCACCACTTCCGCTCGCTAGGCTGGGTCGTCAGGCCAGGCGTGAAGTTCGGCGTCGAATATCGTAAGCTCATCCGCGCATCGTCACACGTGGGTGCATCATAGTGGTTAACAAACACGCGACAGTCCTCTACAATCGCGGCCCCGTCTTCTCCCACGCGGAATTTGGAGTCCTCATCATGCCCGCCTACTCACACCCCTATTGGGCCACTGACGTCCGGCGCAAAAGGAATGAGTCAAAGCCGTGGCACTGGCTGCACAGCGTCAACCGTGTCAGCGCGCAGGTCAAAAAGACGCTCTTGTTGGTGTACGTCGAGGTTCCGCCGCCGAGCGAGATCGAAGGGTTGGAGGTCGAGCAATTGTTGAAGAAGTATGGGGTGCGCGAGGTCGCGTTGAGGCGATGGTTGGTTTCCAGGAATCGGGATTAGCTGGATAGATGGCCAGATGAACAGATGGACCGCGGTGTTGTGTATGTTTGTTTGTTTGTTTGATCACGGCGTTTGGAGCTTCAGGACTACGAGTAAGGAATTTCTGTTCCATTTCATGCGCACTTGTAACCTCCCATCCCACCCTCCCACGAACAAACCAGTGTTCCAATCACAGAGCCCTACATCAGTCCCTTCCTTGCCAGGGCAATCCGATCCGCATTGTCTTTCCGGGCATTTTTGCTCACGCAGATCGCCAGTCCATCAGGGTGCAGCTCAAACTTCTCCTCGGTCTTGGGAAACGCGCAGGGGCAGTGCGTAGGCTTGTCAACGCACGCGAGGGTACCCGGGCAAAGGTATTTATTACACGTAGCTACCCGCTACTGTGAGCTGTCATCCCGAGGCATGAGAAGTAGAAGAAGAGACGTACCCTCCTCGTAGTTGCGGTTGTACCAGTCGCTGCTGCTGGGAACGTTCTGCTGTTCACGCTGGCGCCCACCGCCGCCACCACCGTGGAACATTTGCTCGAAGAGATTTCCAAACTGGGCGTACGCCAGTAGCGGCGAGAGGAGGAGGAGAAGGAGGAGAAGCGACAGTCGTCTCATGGTGGTGCCGTTTTTTCGTCGGTATAGCGTGTATCTCTGGTGAGTTTGGTGACGGGAGTGCCTGGGAGCATGGATGGAATTATACACGTTGCTTTCTAGTAGCACGTGACGAAGTAGTCGTCGTGACATTTGGTGACAGCGCGTATGTGTGGGGTAAGTGCTCAGCATCGGCCCGCTGACAAGGTGAAAGTAACCACGACCAACCCCATATGCGCTGCAACTCACCTTGAACGAGCACCGTGCGATTAAGATGAAGGAAGGAAGGAAGGCCATGGGACGTCTCCGCCGACTCACAGGGCAGATGGGACTCTCTACGGCCAACTGCAGAAAGGTCACGACTGCCTGCATCCGGTCCGCCATCCCCGGGCCGGAACCGCGGTGGAAGGGCGATCGGACCATAGGAAGGGCCGACAAGCGAGAGTGGAAGCGGAACGTCCAGTCCGGGTCTCACCGTGCTCACGGACGGATCACGACTTGACAGCGGAGCATCCGGGTATGTATGCGGTTGCATGGCAGAGGGGCAGCACTGGGCGGGGGTCAAGACCCACATATATAGCCTACAACCAGGAGGCCTACGATGCGGAGTGCGCCGCCCTTGCCAGGCACCAGCGGCGGCCACAAGACCGACGACGCCAGAGAGGGTTACATACCATCATCATCACCGACATCCAGACAGCCATTAGGCGCATGGCCTCAGGAGAACCGGGCCCCGGACAGATGTACGCGATACAGGCACGGAGGCATATCGCGACGCTACGAAGAGCCCGCCCGAGTGTCACCATCGAGATCCGGTGGTGTCCTGCCCACAAGGAATCGCGGGGAATGAGAAAGCCGACGCGTGGGCGAAGCCCGCGGCGGAAGAACCGGACGCGCGCGGCGTGGAATGGCTGGAGGGGGAGTCCGTCTGATGCCACTTCCACGGTCTCTCGCACACCTCAAACCTCAAACCTCAAGCGGGGGATCTCGGGGAGAAATGGGCCGAAGCTCGCCGGTGGGCTGGAGGCCGAGTCACCAGCAGGAAGTACAGGCTGCCGCGCGAGCAGCGGCCAGACAAGGCGGTGGCGGGTAACTAGTTCCAAGAGGCTCGCCTCGAGGTTCTGCCAGCCGAAGACGGGGCACTGCCTCACGGGCCAGCACCTGGGATGGACAAAGAACCTGCCGACGACCAAGTGCTGGTGGTGCCTCTACAGACGCAGACGCGGGACCACCTGTTCAAAAACTGTCCCCGCTGGAAGTCGCAACAGAGGGTCCTGTGGGCGGAGGTGCGGAAGGGGAGTGGCAGGGGGAAAGGTCGGTTCGGGGTCCGGGGCCTTTGGCCGGTACGAGGTGCGGCCAGCCGGTGCGGACTTTCTCTCCACCACGGATGTGGGGAGGCAGGCCCTTCCCCGATTGAGAACGACGCAGAGAGCGAGGCGTCTGAGTGGGAGCTCCGGGAGCGGAGAGAGAGAGGGGAGAGGAGGGAGGCTAAGAAGCTGGGTGCCGGTCGATGGTGAGGAACCGCTGTTTCTCCCCACGCCCTCCCTCATGGCGTCTGCGGAGGGGGAGTCGGGGTGGGGAGCGCTTTCTTTTGTCCTTTCCTTCGTCTTCTTTCCCTTAGTGCGACTCTACTGCGTCTTTCCTTTGTTGTTGTTTCCTTGGTGCGTCTTATATCTTCTCGGGACAGGCCTGGGCGGAGGGCAAGGCGAAGCTTGCACGTGCCCCCATTGCGCGGACAGCGGCGAGGAAACGGTGCAAGAAGTGTGCAGCAGCCATAGCACATACATAGGCTAAATTCGAGCATGATCAAACAAAAAAAAAAAAAAAAAACATACCGTCAAATCGTGGCGACCAATTCTACAATATATGTTTTCCTTTCCGCCATGACTATTCCAGCGCGTCGCCCCGCTTCCGGCCGCGGGCAATGGGACAAAGCAGCCAGCATTTCAAGGGCCATGGCTGACAGCTGTCGTTCCCGAGCTCTTCAACTTTATTTTGTCACCAAAAGTATACAAACATGCACCGTTCCCAAATACCCCCTCTATTTTCTATTATCCGTGTCGTTTACGCCTTGATATACTTGTAGGGATTCATGATACCGTTCGGATCAAATAATCCCTTGATAGCCCTCATGATGTTGAGCTCCGTATCGCCTCTGGAGTATCCAACGAAGTCGCTCTTCGCAACACCTAGCCCATGCTCCGCACTGATACTTCCCCTCCTCTTCTGAATCCACTCATAAATGAACGGCTCCAACGCCTTCTCAATACGCTTATCGAAGCTACGCACGGGGATGTTCAGATGGAGATTGGAATCCCCCATATGTCCATAGCCGACGATGTCGACAACGATACCCTCAGGATTTTCGGGTGTGGTAAGAAGGCCAGCCTCCTCCATACGCGTGCGGACGTCTTCGACGAGGAGGTACAGTTCGGACAGTGGAATGGAAACGTCGTATTTGTACACACCGCCGTAATGGCCGAGCGCCTCAGCAATACCTTCGCGCCATGTCCAGAGCTCGCGCATTTGAGTCTCAGATTCGGCGACCGTACCGTCGCTAACGTCCTCGTTCTCCATGAGGTTCTCCAGTAGGCTGTCGAGTTTCTGTGGACATCAGCTATGGGTTTATAGCGAGAGATAGTGGTTGGGGGGAAGAATACCTCTTTGTCATGCTCAGTGTTGCTACCACTCGTTTCGATCAGAATATAGAATGGTGCCTGGGTTTCCAGCGGCTGCTTCTTCCCGGTGACCAGCTTGACAAAGGCCTGTGAGTTCGCATCCATGAACTCAAATGCCGAAAGGATCTCAGAAAGCTGTTGCTTAGTCTTGACGAAGATCTCCTGAGCCTTTTCGTATGATTGAACCGCAAAAAACGCAACGTTCTGAGCTTCAGGTTTCTGCGGACAGACGATCGAGATTGCGGTGATGACTCCAATTGTTCCCTCGGAGCCGATGAACAACTGTTTCAAGTCGTATCCAGTGTTATTTTTTCTCAGCAGCGAGAGATCGTCCAAAATTCTTCCATCAGGAAGAACAACCTCCACTCCCAAAACCGTACCGTGCAGTGAACCGTACCGGAGTAATCGCAGACCACCAGCGTTGGTAGCAACGTTTCCACCCACGTGGCAAGAACCCTTCGCGCCGAGATCGAGCGGGAAGATGTAGCCCTTCTCTCGTAGGTAGTTGTCCGCCGCCTCGAGCACGAGGCCCGCATCACAAGTGAGAATTCCCGAGACCTCATCGAACGAACGGACCTTGTTCATATTGCTCATGTTGATGACGATCTCGTCGAAGACCGGAACGGAACCACCAACGAGACCGGTATTGCCACCCTGCGGGACGACGGCGAGTTTCCTTTCGTTGCAGTAATTTAGGATTTTGGATACATCCTCGGTGCTTTTGGGCTTGACGGCGAGTCGGGTCTGTCCGCGGTATTTGCGCATCCAGTCCGTATTGAAAGCTTCAAGCTCGTCCTGGCTGGCGCCCTTGTCGGTAGATACAACGGGGCATATTGACTCGAAGTAGGTGACGTCCTCGAGGGTCAACTTGGAGAATTGCGAACCGCGTTGAATGCTCGGGTAGCTGCAGCTCCATTAGCGAATCCCGTGGCAGTATGCACCAGTACGTACGAGTCGGCAGTGTATTTGACCTCCTTCTTCTTGGGTGCGGGGGCATCGGGCAGGCCTGCGACCTCAGTGGATGAGATATGCCGTCTCGCAGCAATTTGGGTGGCTGCTAGCAGTTGCTGACGAGGTAGAGCAGCGACGACGGGGCGTCTGATGGTTGCACGTGCAGTATTTCGAAGGACAATGGCGGGGTTCATGTTGATAGTTACGAAACTCCGTAACTCGTCGGTCTTCTTTCTTATTAGCAGGGGGGGAATTGAAAGAGTTTATATCCGGCCAAGGGAGCTTCTAGATCATGGCGTGATTTCCAACTTTTCTGCCCCACCAGGTGTGATGATTTCTTTCCATCATCAATGGCTCCATTTGGTGGGGGCGCCCGAAGCGGTTGCGCCTTATGTACAATGTAAGGGTATGTAAGTGGCGTCCACCCCTTTCTGGCATAAGAGGCAGACGGGAGTGGACACGACTTTTTTCCTCCACACAATATATTCATAGTTTCTCACTCATTCGCTGTATGTGGCTTAGTTTATTCCTGATGAAGCATAGTGCTTATGTGCGTCTACTCCAGAGTTATCTACTCAAGTATCTATCTATCTATCTAGATATGAAATGGAGGTGGACCAATTAAGGCCATCGTACAATATGTAGTATGTGCTGTATCTAGTTCTGTACTTACATAAGTTACTAGATTCTCTCTGCTGTGTCAGCGGCGACTTCCGGTACAGAACAATAGATAGACTTGGTAGCGGTGGGAGCCCCAGCGAGTGCGACTTCTCTCCGCCGCCAACCCAACCCTCATCAACTCCCATCAAATACAGCTTCATCTCTCCAAACGCACCGTATCATCGATCTCCACGACGTCTTGCGTCTTTCACAACGATGGGTTCCTACGACAGAGCTTTAAGTGGTACGTAAACTGCCTAAACGCACCCCCGAAGCCTCCCGCAACACAACGCAACTGACATCTCATCTAGTTTTCAGGTACCTATCCATTCTTTCATCTACCGGTTCAGCACACCTCCAGACCAAACTCGCTAAATTGCACATAGTCCCGACGGTCACGTCTTCCAGGTCGAATATGCCCTCGAAGCTGTCAAGAGAGGTTGGTCCCTTCGATCTCTGCCCCTCACACCTCGCTATCAGCTATCTAACCGCTTCCTTTCTTCACAGGAACCTGTGCGGTTGGCGTGAAAGGCAAGGAAATAGTAGTCCTCGGCTGCGAGAAGCGTTCGGCGATGAAGCTCCAAGACACTCGAATCACTCCTTCGAAGATCGGCCTCATCGATAACCATGTTTGCGTCGCCTTCGCCGGCCTCAACGCGGACGCCCGGATCCTTGTCGACAAAGCTCGCCTCGAGGCTCAGAGCCATCGTCTCACCGTCGAAGACCCGGTTTCCATCGAGTACATCTCCAAGTACATTGCCGGTGTCCAGCAGCGGTACACGCAGAGTGGCGGTGTGCGGCCTTTCGGCATTTCGACACTTGTCATCGGATTCGATCCGAACGATTCTACCCCGAGACTATACCAGACTGAACCCTCGGGCATCTACTCCGCGTGGAAGGCGAATGCTATTGGAAGGTCGAGCAAGACCGTCCGCGAGTTCTTGGAGAGGAATTACAAGGAGGAGATGGACGTGGAGGAGACGATCAAGCTCACTGTCAAGTCCTTGTTGGAGGTTGTTCAGACTGGTGCGAAGAACATCGAGATCGCTATAATGACCGCTGGCAAGGCCATGGAGGTGTGATACCCTTGTACCCTGGGGCAGCGAGCCTGGAGCTGACGTGCAGTAGATGATGCCCGATGAGCAGATAGAAAACTACGTTAAGGGTATTGAGCAGGAGAAGCAGGAGGAAGCCGCCAGGAAGAAGAACAGGCAGGGCGGTCAACAGGGCTCCTCGTCTTCATAGGTCGGAATTACCAACGCGCAATCCGACGGGACGACATGATGGAATCTCTATGCACACAAAAAGTAGAATCATGGCTTGCGTTGTGATCGATTCCGCGGCGCAAAGTGATGTGTAGAATATGTAGCTCAGCCAATACGCCTCACCCCCCATGTTGTCAAAACAAAACAGGAGCTCGACCGCCATCAGCCCAGCTTGTCGACAGCTTCATCGCCTATACTCCATATCGTCTTCTGCTCATCCGCCTTGACCCTCTCGTCCTTTAGCATCCTTGCGTCGACTCTGACGTCCTCACCCTCCACATTTAGCGCGAGACTTGGAGTCTTCGCGTCCAGCACGAAGCGGTTGTCGCAATGAGGACAGTACTCATCACTAGCACTCCATCAGCCATCCTTCCACCTTCAGCATCCCCGTGTGGCAAAATAAACCTATCATCCCAATCCGACAGCTCCTTACGGAAGCACTTCTTGCACTTCTTGCAGGCGAAGACCATCTCCGTGGTCTGGAGGATGGCGTGGTTCTCGCGCTCAGCGTGGCACTCGGCGCAGTCGAACCATTTCTTGCAGCATGGACTGCGGATTGCGACTTGGGCGTTCAGTATGTGTTTGCTGCCGACATCCTACCGCGTTAGAAATTAGTCGAGCGGTGGGGGGAGAAGGGGAGCGGGAGACACCCACCACATTGTTGCTATAGGCAGGTGGTGATGGAGGTGGGAGAGAGGGAAAGGTAAGGATACTTAGGTATAAACATGGAGCTCCTGAACCCGTGCTGGCAAGAGGTTGGAATAGCGGGGGCTTGGCACTGACTGATGTTCACGGTTAAGCACTCGGTGGCATCGGCTCACTTCATTGAATGGCAGACAACTTGGATGAAACCTCGGGCTTTCTTTAGTTTAAGAGGAGGCACTCGAGTCGCGCTTCTGCATCTTGTCGATGAAATACATAATATGATGCATTTCAGCCCACTCCGACCACCAACTTCACACACCCGATTTGCAGACACCTTCAGCATCACCTTGTTTCGGACTCACAGCCTTTAACTCCTGCTTTAACCACGCCATCGAGAATCCAACCCCAAAAACCATCAGTAATGGCTTGGAAATGCCCCCATTGCGGCAGACTGAACCCGGACCACCTTCCGAATTGTTCATGTGGATATAGTGACATCGTTCGAATGAGAAACCCTAGACCTATGCATCGCGTTACGTAGGTGGCTAGACTTCCGTCTGTTTCTTTTCGGCCGCATTCCGCCGTTTCTTATGGGGTCCATTCCCCCCCCCCCCCTGGTGTATCGCTGGTCTTCTGATTTTGTTTGTTTCTTGCGGGCTTCTTCTGCTATGGTTATGCCTTGTCTAGTCTTTGTTTTCGGTTTCTTTGGTCTGAATTTTACTGTTTGTTTTCTTTTGATACGAGATTTCGCATGCTTGTCCGTGGCACTTCGTTCACTGGCTGATCGAGCTGGCACACATGCACGAGGACTGACCTGCCCATCAGCTAGTGTCCGTTTGCAGATATACCCTTCAATATACGACAAGCAGGACCATGGGGATATACATCTCTTGCCTGCGGTACCGATCATGGCATTGATGCCCCTATATACATACCACAAGCCCTCTACTTGCCCCCCAAGGTTTTTAACGTACCAACGAGATCTATCTACCTGTTGATCTGTTCTTAATATCATCCTTATGTACCATCTTCATCCCGAAACGAGTGATCCACCATGCCCCCCTACAACCGTTTTCACCGACGCTAAGAAAGCGAGGAAAAAAACTCGCCTATAAAAGCCCCAACACCCCCCCACTTTTCCTTTCCTTCTTCACATAAAACAGTTTTTTTTCCGATCCTCAATATACCCTTGCGCAGACCTATAGACACCCGACGTCTCGCCGCAAATTTTGATTTTGGGATCCAGAGGGATGCATTTCATGCCTATTATAATCCCCACCTCCATTTTCAGACGGGAGATGGGGTTCGCTTTGGGCCAACATAAAGACATTTTAGTGACGAGGAAATGGGAGTTTTGCATCCCAACCCAGCGAAGTGTTAGGGGAGTTTTTTGTGTCTGATGCGAGGAACATGGATTTATCGGACACGAGAACCCGAGCGAAATCGTGTAGAATCCTGACGAAACCCCAGAACAGCAAAGCTATGAGCAATTCCAATCTCAAATCCGAACGCCCATCCCCCCCAAATGCCCCCCCCCCCCACCACCACAAAAAAAAACACGATAGTTTGCCCGACTACTTCTCCCCTTCAGGCTTATCGTCAAACTGCTTCCTGGCATCGGCGATGACCTTCGACATGACCAGCAGCTCCTCGACCCTGCCTAGCTTCTTGGGATCATTTCTGAGCGCGTATTTGAAGTCGTTAACCTTGATCTTGTTCCTTCTTGCTTGTGCCGCTAGTCGCGCCGCGTCGTGGCACATGTCCGCGATGTACTCCGTCACGATCTCGTCCAGGACTTGTACTGACTCCGGGAGAGGGTCCGGATCGTCGCCGAAGGCGTACATTAGCGTGCGCACTGGGCAAGGTTAGCTGGGAGGAGGAGGACGACGAGGAGGAGGAAGATGGATATGCGCACATTCTTTAACGAAAAGGTTTTGGCGGCGGGTGCGGGTGCGGGAACGCGTGATGCCAGCATCTGTAGCCATGGTGGACGAGTTTGGAGTGTTATTGCTTAAATGAAAGGTGAGTGCGAAGCTGGATGGTGGTGGCGGTCTGGTTGTGGCAAGCTTGGTAATGGGCTGGCGCACATGTTGGAATTAAGGTGCGGCTCTCGATGGCCAGCCTATGCACTAGCCTTCAAGCGGGCGAAAAGGGGCGACTGGTAATCCTTTTAAAAATAAAAAAATCCAACCGGCGCCTCCATGCCTATATATCTCTCTTAACCACAGGACAAGCAAATTCGCAAGTTCGGGCGAAACCAGCACCACCCTCCCCAACTCTACGGAACAGGCGCAGGATCTTTGTCGGTTTGTACGCTAAAGCGGAGGTAGCAGCGCGGTGTTCCCAAAAGTAAAGTACTAACTATACAGAAACTGGTATCCTACAAGCCATTTGCCTCAAATTGAGGATCAAGCCAGATGAACACTCTACAAATTGGAATCTCTTTGCTGTCGGGTATAATTGAGATCAACGAAATCTAGCTTAAATCCAAGCCAGCCGCCGATTACTTGACACGGATCCTTCGCATAAGTCACCAGCAACAAACGATAAGAGTCGTAGTAGAAGGCCCGGCGGTCGCGGCTGCTGACAACCAGGAGTGGCCAGTGCGAGCCAGGGCGTGGATCACAGCCGCCACCGATGGGTATGAACATGTGACCAGCATGAATGAAATGAGGAATTTCCACGTCACGGCTGCCCTTATTGATTAAGACGGCGACGAGCGGAGGTACAAAGTGCACCCTACTTGCGGGATGCTTCGCCAATTCCTCGTGGGTGAGGTACCTGCATAGGTCCGTCGGGCTCCCTACCAGGACAACGCACATAGGAAAGAGGCAGGCGGGTGTATGACTGTTCCCAGAACCGAATATGCTGCCGGAAGATTCATTGTTAGTCAAGAGCCACAGCTAACGAGCCGCAGATGCGTGCGTGTCAAACCCGGTCCGTAAACCAAGTGCGACTGTGCTCTAAAATCGCGGAATCCTCCCAATCGACTGCGAGCATTGTCCCGTTTCTCGTCCCCGCAAGAAATCACGAACTTGGAGCGTCATAGTCTGTGAATCGCGGCAGCTAGCCTTTTATGGCATTTGATCGCACAATCAAGGGACAATCCCCTCGAGCCCTATTTAGTAGTATCAGCCACCGTCGCTTGAATCCACTCATCTCGGAGGCAAGTCACATACGTCTCCGTCCATAGTGAGTCTGTCGATTTTATCTCGCCCTAGGAGGTGCATCTCTGCCTGGCGAGGTCTTTAAATACTGCAAATTTTACTGAGACAGAGAAGGGAGCTCTGTTTCTTCGTTCAGTCGTTTTTTTTTGAGGCTGATAAAAATGAACCGCCGATGTGTTACTTGTGGTGGTAGTAATGGAGTTGTAGGACAGAAGTAGACAACCAACTGGTATCAACTTGGTCTGTTATCTCTAATCCGTATTCAGATACTTAGGGCTTCCATAGCTGGGCCAGGCAAACTGGCTTTTCGGCTGGCAACTCCGTAAGACTTGACCAGCCGACAGGCAGATCGGACGCGCGCATGAAAGATTGCCGGGGAATATCGAGTATATAGTGAGTGTGTGCATGCTTGACGGACGGGGAAGACAGTCTTGAGAAAGTCGGGACTGACCTCGTATTCAGCCGGGATCCAGGCGTATGTGCCTGCACGAACGACTCTTATCTGACGTGCACGGTTTCCAAACTTTCGTACCAGTAAGAGTGTTTGTTGCTTTCTCTCTTCGATGGATGGAACACACGATGGCTCCAATAACATGTAACGATCCACCTTCCTCGATCCCTGCCGTCAATTATCACCGCTTGCTTGTAGGGTAAAGGCATGAAAGAAGGAGGACGGTGGCCACAATTCTGACTATTCAAACATGTATATACACCCTGTCATTGAGCATAACAAACAAGCCGGCAAACACGAAAACCCCCCACATACTGGTATCCGTCTTCTCTAACACACCAACTATAGCACAGTAGATACACATCTACAGTTTCGCATTAATCGATGCCCCTGTCTTCGCCTCGGCCATCGCATGTTCCTTCAGAATCCTCCGCAGAATTTTGCCAGAGACTGACTTCGGAATAGTCTCGACAAATCTGATCCCACCACGCAACCTCTTGTGATGTGCCACGCGCTCAGAAAGGTACTGTGAGATCTCCTCTGCCAGTGCCTTCTCGTCGCCGTTGGTCCCCGCTTTTGGGACGATGTAGGCGCGAGGGACTTCGGAGGCCAGGGCCTCGTCGTAAACACCAATTACGGCCACGTCATCGACTTTCTCGTGGCCCATAAGTTTGCCCTCCAACTCGGCAGGCGGGACTTGGAAACCCTTGTACTTAATCAGTTCCTTGACGCGGTCGGTGATGAAGACGTTGCCGTCCTTGTCTTGGCGGCCAACATCGCCGGTTTTGAAGTAGCCATCGGGTGTGATGGCGTTAGCCGTGGCGGTGGGGTTGTTAAGGTATCCCAGCATTACGTTGGGACCCTTCAGCCAGAGCTCGCCAGTCTCCCCGATGGGGAGCTCGTTGCCTTCTTCGTCGCAGTATTTGCAGGACATGCTTGGGAGCATATGGCCTACGCTGCCAATTGTTGACTGCCAGGTATGCCATTGCTGGATGTGGGTAACAGGCGATGTCTCGGACAGGCCATATCCTGTAATTTTATCAGCGTCCCAAATTCAGAATAGAGTAGCGTTGAGCATACCCTGCTTTACAGGCACCTTTAGTCTCTCCCAGACAGCATCCACTAATTCTCCCGTCAATGGCGCAGCTCCACTATTAAGCATCCGCAGACTAGTGAGGTCGTATTTGGTAACTATCGGTGACTTGGCAAGGGCCAAAACTACCGGCGGCACGACGTATCCCATGGTGATTCTGTGTTGCTGGATAAGAGCGCAGAAGTCCTCCAAATCGAACCGGTCCATCGCGACCGTTTTTCTTCCTGAATAACAGTTCTGGAGAATGAGACCTGCAGGTGACGGCGCACGGGTCAGTTCGAGCTCACTATCATCGCCAAGTTTCTCGCTAAAACGCCGCTAGTGGGATCTAGATGAGGCCCCGCAGACGAGATCCATATGGGGGGGTCAACACTCACATGTAAGTCCATAGATATGGAAAAACGGCAAGAAAGCGATGATTCTGTCTCTCTCCCAAGTCAAATTGTCTCCTTCTCCAGCCAGCAACTGCAAAACATTGCTCGTGATATTGCGATGACACAGCATAACGCCCTTGGGGTAGCCCGTAGTCCCGCTCGAATACACTAGGAACGCCAGATCCTTGTCCGCATCGACCTTTCCCTTCCGCCACTTGATGGTAGTTGACTGGTCAACGAGCTCCTTCCAGTGCTTGAACCCAGGCTCCCTCTTTTCTCCGATGATTAATATGTGGTCCTCAGGAATGCCGACATTTGCCGCAGCCTTAGTCGCGATGGGAAGGAGCTCCGGCAGCGTCGCGATCGCCTTCGCACGTGAGTCCTTCAGCTGGAGAGTGAGCTCGTCCACCGTGTAGTTAGGGTTCGCAGAGGTCACGGTGCCGGAAGCCCACAGTACTCCGAGCATCAACGGAGGGACGTCGATTTGGTTCGTACTGAGATGGTCAGCCGCTCGGTCTCCTTACCCACCGTTGTCCGCGCCACCCGCTGGCTACGTACCAAAAGACGGCCAAAACGTCGCCCCTTTTCCACTCCCACATAGACTTCAGTCCGATTCCGAAGGCCTTCGACTGGTCTCGCACTCCGGCATAAGTCAATTCGCGGTTTGTATTGCCATCAACAAATATGACTGCCAACGCATTGTGAGACACGAGACTACACGGCACGAAATGACAGAGCACAGTTAAGTTCAGGCGCGGGGGAGGAGACTTCACGCACCCTGACTGTCAGGAAACGGCCGGTCTTTGCGGTCAAATATAAAACCATACAGATCTTCCTTCGGCACCGGTATGGGTGGGTATTGCGAGTGGGCGGGCATTATCTGTATGTCTTGTATGAGTATCGGCTCAGATGTCAACAGCGGCGAGACTGGTTGAGAGTGAGTATGTAGGGTCAGAAGAGAGGATGTGGGAAACAGTTGCGCGGACGAGAGGGAAGAGGGCGGGAGGTGACGGACACTGTTGTGCTAAGGGGCCTGTTCTTTTAGAGCATATCTACTCTATCCCTATGTATCCCGTAGCGTATATGCCAAGCATATTTCGCTCTCTAGCGCGTATATTCCAGCGCCCAGACCTCTGAACCAGTCATCGCGACGCCACACCTACTAGAGAATACGTATGGTAGTCGAACCCCCAGACGCGCTAACAAGCTAGCGTAAATTAAAATGGATTAGCGCGAGTTGTTTAGCATGATCACGTCTCTGTTACTCACGGTCACGTGCTCTTTTATATGTCCTTCTACCTAACCCCATCTTCGATGCCCCATAACTCCACCATATCTCATAGAGAGTACGTATAGTAGTCGAAATTGTATGGTAGTTGAACCCACACACGCTAGTAGAATCAGTTCATGGATATTTGCTCTTTTCTTTTTCTTCTTTTCGTGGATTTTCTTTTTTTTCTGAGGGAGCTTTGGGGGGAGTTCAGGGGGACTGCCAGCAGTTATTATCTATCTCTGTAGTAGTGGGTGTTCAGCAAATGGCGAATATTAGCAAGGAGGTTGCTGGCGATGATGAGATTATTACTGGTGGTGATGAGACGACCGGGTTGCCGGCAGAGATGAGAAGAAATTGTAATTGATTTTTAGGGGTCTATATTACTTTGAACCACGAGAGCTCAAAGCCTCAAAGCCTAGAAATCAAGGGTCGAGCGCAATGTATGAGATGTGGGTTAGGTAGAAGGACAGGTATTAAAGGAGCACGTGACCGTGAGCAACAAAGATGTAATCATGCTAAATAACCCGCGCTAACCCATTTTAAGTAACGCTAGCTTGTTAGCACGTCTGGGGATTCGACTCCATACGTACTCTCTACTACATACTTAATGTAGAAGTTCCAGTTGGTAAGGGTAGTTGAAGGGGAGCGAGACTGACATGACGACAAATCCATGATGGAGCGGGCGGTTTCCCTATCCACATATCCACAATTCTCAGGGGCCAGCTCCCTGAGCAGTCTTTCAATTGGGTGAGGAGAATGTTGATTCGGAGTAGGAGGGCGTCTATTTTTTCTATCTTCTCTAGAAGATAGAAGTTCCTCGACATACCTGCTACCGGTCAAACTGATGAATGGGATGGAATCCTATCACGCCAAAGAGAAGATTCGTGTTGGGCAACAAGTGCAATGTTGAGTAATGTTAAGTAGTGTTTGTGGGGTGAGCAACGGAGCAGAATCGTCGGGCACTGTGATGATTGACTGCCAGACAACGTAGAAAATATTCGTGATACAGACCCCCCTATTTTTTGTGGCTCAGCCTATTATTTTTTTTAAATACGTGATGGTACCGAGCCACCGTACGTCTGTAGAAAAAATATATCTATATAGATCTATGCTGGAAAGAACAGGCCCTAAGGTAGACAAAGTAGCGCGACCGGGATTTGTAAGTTCCAAAAAACCCACAACCCGCCTTTACTTCCAGACTACCAGAATTTGTAGAATGAAAGAGAAAAGCAGCATTAACCGTAAATAAGCACTTACATAAGTACATACTTACCTCGTAGTGCTCTACCCTCCACATTATTTTTAATTTGAATTTGTAGAATTGAACCCCACCCATTCTTGTGTAGTGCTTTGTACTGGCGCTAACTACAAGAGAATAAACGCTAACCAAAAGGGGGGAATCCGAGTGATATTAATGCAATCTCCTGTCTGCCAGATACTTGCATATCTACACCACGATCTGAGTACTCCCGCTGGCGGAACTTTTACTCCTTCTCGGAATACGCCCGCTATTCCTCAGTCAGCCCATTGATATACGCCATCACCTGTCACTTAATATGACCTGCAAAAACACCATAATTTGTGGCAATCGGATAAAAACCGAATAATTTCTTGTTAAAAATTGTTGGCAGCGGCAGACTTGGAGCTGCAACATATGTATGTAGATACTAACCACTCCACCCGGTCCCTGATAGCAGGGGATCAGCTTAGGCTAGGGGCTCTAGTTCATTCAATACTCGCTCGCGTGCGACCTACATAGATAGATCATGGCGAGTGCGCACCGTCCGGTTGGGTTCCAGTAGTACATATCGGACCCTTACCGGGCAGTACCTCCACTGGACATAAAACTAGCCCACCCCCAGTGCTGGTGGTGCCGGTACCAGACCCAGACCCGGGAGCACCTTTTCAAGGTGCGTCCGGGGTGGAAGGCCCAACAGAAAATTCTGTGATCGGAGGTGTACAAGGAGACGGGGAGGTGGAAGAGTCGGTGGAAGATCCGGGACCTCCTCGCCGACGGGAGATGCAGCCAGGCGGTACAAGACTTCCTCTCCGCCACGGAGGTGAAAAGGAGAGTGCCGGCTAAGGAGGATGCAGGGAGCGAGGCGTCGGAATGGGAGCGGAGGGAGCGGGAAGAGGAGAGGTTGGTGGAGGCGGAGGGGCTGGGTGCCGCGGGAGAAGTGGTCAGGGACACTTGTAAGGTGCGATTGACGATGCCTTCCAGGCTCCGACTTCTGTGCAGGTGCATGCGATAGAGGCTCCGTCAATACAAATATGTTGCCTAGAACAGCCCAACATTTCTGGATGTATAGTACGCATTTATGCACAATTAACACTCCACACCTAACCCCACAATCGTAAACATACATATAAGCACATTCACAAATCCTCAAAAGGATGTCGCTCCTGCTGCTGGTTTTGCGGCGCTTGTCGTGGATCCTCCTCTGCCCGCCGCTTCGTAAATTGCTCCTGGTACCCCGTAGCAACCCCCTCCGAAAACATATCCCGCCCCTTTGGTGGTGGTGGTGGGGGAGGTGGTGGAGGAGGTGGTGGTGGACGTGGCGGCGGCATTTCTTCACCCGCAGCCAAACAGCGATTCTGCGCTTCCTGGACATCGCGCAGCGCAGCGAAGTACACGCCCAGAGCAAAATCGTGCACCGCGCAGCCCTGTCGTTTCCACTGCCGAATGACCTCCTGCCAGACCTTCTCCAGCACCATGCCATCCGCGTAGACCTTCGCCACCGCACGCACAACCCATACCGCGTACACTCTCTGCCACTTGATCAGGCCGGCCTGTTCGTCTAGAACCACGTTGAGAACGTTCTCCAGCCTCGCCGGATTCCACTCGCTGTATGGATCGGGACTTCCCCACCAGGCAAATCCCTTCAGCAACGACAGATATACACTGTCCGGAATGGAGAACCCGAACATCGTCATGTCGCGGATAAAATCTTGGGCGCGGTCCCAATTCGCCTTGCGGCAGCTCAGATGCACAAAGAGATGGAAAGATCCTATGTCGGGTCCAAGATAGACATTGAGCTCCTCCATGTATCGCTTTGAATTCCGAGCACCGGGTCGTTTCAGCTTCTGCGCGAAAGCACGGCTGGCCCTGTATTTGAGCATCTCCGACGTCGGCTTCTTTTCCGCGGCGGCTCCGGCCTTTTTCATGAACCCATAGATCCGCAAGGCGTCATCTTCTTCGCCCACTAAGACCAGAGCTGTCATGAGGGTGTTGAGTATTGTGGTGTCCACTATCTCTCCCACATCAACCAGGCCCTGGTATACCTGGCGGATCTTGGCCCCGTCACCGATATATGCATGGTACATCATGAGGCCGGTGTAGGTGAATCGGTCGTACTTCATGTTTCGTCTGCGAATCTCTTTGAGGATCGATTGCGCGAGGGCGAGAGATTTGGAGTTCGCGGCACCGTCCAGCAGGACGTTGAAGGTCGCCAAGTCCGCATTGACGCCGTGATCTCCCTCCGACTGAGCCCACAAGTCGTAGGCAGCCTGCATTTCGGCGGAGGTGGTTCGCTTAAAAGCTTTGAGTACGAACGACATTGCCTGGTTCCATTCGTGTCGTGTGATGGGAATCTTGGATGCTTTCATATCCTCTATCAATGTCAAGTATCGAAGCATTGCGACCTGGTCTCGAAGAGGAACCGTAATCAATCGGGCGATGAACCTTTCCATGGTGGGTCGATCCAGGTACGGCAGCCGACTGCCCGGTAGGTTGCGGTAGAGCCCAAAGAGAGACTCATTCGTTGACGATTTGTTACGTATTTCGGCTCTGAATGCCGTGATAGCATCGCGTTCCTCCCAAGAACTAGGGAAGAGCCAGGGCATCTTGTATTTTTCTTGGTCTTCCTTCGGGATCCGTTCGATGCGAGGACGGATTGGCCTTGATTCCTTCGAATGACAATTGGTATTGGTACCTTTTGCATCAACCGGCCTGCGGTCCACCGGATCCACAATAGACCTTAATTGAGGCCTAAAAACTTTAGGAACGACTCGAAAGGGCGCGGTATCTGGAGGTGGTGGTGCCGCGCTGTCGGTGAGGCCACGCCATGGGGCAGATAGCTTTCTCGGAATCGAAGGCTTCGAGGGTGAAGGACGACCACGGATGTGGTAGGAAACCGAATGGACGTTGCAGAGGCTGGCCTTAACTAAAGCATTGACGAAGAGCACATCGACAGAAATCCGCCGGGAGTCCCTTTGGGCGTTGGGGCGTCGGGCCGAACCCGAAGGGGACGAGATGCAATAGTTCACAGGTGTGACCGTGGCGGCGACATGAAATTGGGCGGAGTGGGGGCGCGAAGGACGACGTGCATTAGTGGTACAAATTCGACGGCCAGATGTTCGGACTGCCGCCGTGGTATCTGCTATATGGCGTGGCAACATGTGTTGAAAGATACCACTAGCATTGTTGAAGTAGATGGGGGAGAGCGGTGAAAGTGGGAATCGACTCCGCGTAGTGGAATGAAGACTGATTTCGAACAGTTTAATGCGCAATCCCAAAAAGCACGGGTTTACCCTGCTGTCGAAAACCGAAAAGGAACGGAAGAGTTTGAAGGAGTTGCTTATGTCGACCGCTGATTGACGTTGCGGAGTATGTAGGTGTGGAAATCCGACCTTAAAATCTGGATGTCTCTCCCCTCCACAGTTGCAGTTACCCGGCTGCCGTGTCGTAACTTGGAACTTCCCGCACCCAGATATCGATCCCTCGTGGGCCCGGATCTCAGGAAGTGGTGCACTCGAGGTATGATATGCACCGACCCATGATTTTCAGTGATAGGAAACGTCGTGGTTGCCTCCGATTCAGGACCCCCATGATGCCAGTGGTCCGGGTAATTCCGGACTAGTAAACTAACTATGTGACATCCCTGCTGGAACAAGGGCTCAGGTTCGATGGGGTTTTACCCGTCCGTTATATCTAATCGTACATAGCTTGATCATCTCTTTCGTTTTGAAGATCGGCCGCACCTCACCGCCGCTGCCGCTGTCGACTCCATCATACACTACAACCTGTCGGTCCATCGGTCGGCTACGGAGCCACAACTATTTAGTCGTCATCATCCGAATTGTCGTAAGCCGCCTTCGACTTCACTATGGGACGACACCTTCGACCTCTCCGAGTGCATCAGCTTGCCTCGCAAATGCTCGAAACCGGTCGACTACAGCGAGAACCCCCTTGGTACCGTGTTGTCGGTGCAATCCCTCCTACGACTACCCTTGTCCGAACTCCACCGATCCAACTTCAGGAAAAGAAGACTCGAAAGTCTGCCCGCAAGCCGTCTCGGATGTTCCAGCCGCATTACATAGTCTACCCTGAGGATGAATTGCGCCGCCAATTTTTCCGGGACCACCCGTGGGAGCTGGCTAGGCCGAGGATCTTGGTGGAGAATGACGGGAAAGATTTTATGAGATACAATTGGAGCAAGATGAGACAGCCTGGAAAAATGTTGGACGGAGAGAGGTTGGTATCTCCACGCTCATTGTGGACGCAACACGATTGGCAATCACTGACTGTTACTTTTCCCGCAGTGTTGTGCAGCGCCAGATGTGGTTGATGGAGAATCAAGGCAAGTCCAAGGTCGAAGCCTACGATATCGCGCGGAAAGAGTTCTATGATCTCCGGATGCGAGAGGATATCGAACGTCGTGTCACAGCAGAGGAGGCTTTATCCGTCGGTGCCAAGTTCGGCAAGTCATACATGGATATTGGTATCGAGCTGGAGCAGAAAGCTCTAGAGCAATGGAAGGAGAAGGCGATTGCGCTGCTGCAACTGAAGCGTGGTCGTCAAGCTGCGTTCAGCGGAACTTCAGAGGAGGTTGACGGAACTGCTACGCCGGTGCCAGAGGCAATTCTAGACGTGGGAGAAGAGGGCATTGCAGCACCTGCAGCAGAGGTGGTTGCGGTCTGAGAAAGCAAAGAGGTTTGGAGATGGGTGAACCAAGAAATCCGTCACGAGGCGCGAAGCATCTTTTGGCATCCGTAGCTACAGCCCTAGCCGATAGTAAAACACATATAGCAGTTGTGTCCCATAATCAATGCCTCCCACTTCTGGGGGGCAGGTAAATCGTACCCACGGGCACGCCTCACCCCAGTATCTCAATCTTCGTAAACACCAGAATTGCCAAAAAATACTGGGTCTACCAAGTTTGCATACCTTCACGGAAAGTGACGGATGATGAAGATACATACATAATACCCACCAATTGAGACGTCCAGCGAAGCTTAGTCATGACTAATTGAGGTTGGCAGACGGCTACATATGCGGATGGACGTGGTGATGATGTTGTAGTACTATGTACCTACAATGTACCTACTTGTTTACCGTCCTCCACAATTTCCCACTGGAGGGCCAGCTTCTGGTTTTGAGAGAAGGGTCCGGAACTAGACGGTCTCGAACATGGTCGGCCGGACCGATGGCATGCCAGCCGGCGAGAGGTGCACCTCCATACACTGTTAGGTAGGCACAACAAATTGCACACATCTATCCACATCCGTGCGACGTATGCAAGTGCTTACCTATCGCAGTCTTTGAAGCGCCCAGCCGCTGGCGCTGCCCTCACTGCCGAGGGGCCTGCGGAAAGCGCCATACAGTGGGTTTCTCTGGTGTTTCAAGGGAGACATCTAACACCAGCTCCTCCTGCGGAAATGCAGGTGTGGCATTTGACCCGGATACCCTACCACCCATCAGGCTGAATATCTAGTTCCGAGTTCCGAGGACTTGAGCAGCGCGCTTTAGGTAGAGCACTCTTCCGCACAGCGAGACAATATCCGGCTACTCACGGATAACCCATCGGCTATATATGTAGATAGTGGTTAGCTGTGTAGTACTGTGGGTATGTACGTACTCTAGACACATGACTTATGCTTAACCGGGCCACCGGCCCGCCGCCTTACCCCGGAGAGTTTCACCGGCAGCTCTTCAGGCGGTTCTTGTTCCACCGCAGAAAAGCTAGGCAGTCTCACTCCTGATCACCTGTCGAACGGCCGGATCCATAACTGATACCTCGTCATAACCCTCAACTTCGCCCGTTCAATGCGAATGATGTCTGGCGGAATCTTTCGGCGTGCTTTCTGTCCATTAGCATACATCCACCGTCATTGTCACTTCCCTCAGAACGCCCTTCTTTCCCAACCGACATCACAGCTACTCACTCGCACTCGAACATACTCGTGTCTGGGAAAGATAATGAGCAGATGTTGTAACTGTGAGAAACGGCTCGCCGGTCTTCGACTAGCGCGTATCTATTTAAGGGACGTCCATGTTATCAATGATCTGGGAGTGAGGGCCGGGTCCCGAGGCAAATTCCCAGGCGCTTTGGACGAAATGGGGCACAGCTGCGACCATGATCGACCAACTCTTCTCAAAGGTGGCAAAAGTATCACCGTACAGATGTTTACTCTGCCTGTGTTTGGGTTTCTGACCAAAGTTTCTGGGATTCCCGGAATCGGCCTCAGCGGACTTGGAAAGGAATCAAATCTTACAGCTTCGTTTCTCGACAGGTCACAGCACTTGGTCAAAGCGGGGCTCCGACACCGGGATCGCCTTCATATCGTCAAAAAATTTGATTTAGAGGCTCCCTTCGTATTTTCTTCTCGGCTGGACTCGAGGACCACTGCCAGAATCAGATGGCAGTAGTGATGGGACTTGTCGGTCTGCATCCACACATCTCACGTTGGCGACTTCAGCGAGAAAGAGTCAAATGTCTATCGGGTGCGGTGCGATGGAATTATCACAGGCGGGGGCTACGGGTAGACCTTGGCGTTCAATCTCACCTGGTTCGTTCCGTCGGACTCTGTGGTGGGCCGGACTGATTGCGAACTCGCCTTAGTATCTATACTAAAGCATCTTCGATAGCTCGAAAGGGGAGTGTTTTCCTCTCGATGCCATTACGATCGTCCTAATAGTTGCGGACGGTCACCTGCGTCATCGGTGGCGGAACTGGGTAGCAGGTAAGCGTGCTTATGCTGCTGTTCCGACGAGCGCGGGTACGAGTGGGGAATCCTCCAAAGCAGAGCTGCAACTTACACGGGAGATAGGTGACCCAATGGCAAGGCAGCAGCGCCTGCCCGACTTTATATGTATGTATCCGCAGTTGAAGCGGCAATAGGCTTTAGTTATGTAAGACAAGAGAGTGTTTTAAAGAATGTACAACGCCGATTTTAATCAACCCTCATTGGTGATCTGGGGAATGCAAATTATGCCATCGCCGACATATACAGGTATGTTCTTGGACCGAGTCGCGCAACATACATACATCGTCAAATACCAACTCTACTCCGAGGTTTCAATCAGTCGTGAAGGCAATGCCGTCCAAGCCGGAACCCCCTTCCTCTCAGGGCATTGAGAAAGGCGGCCCGCTTGACAGAAATGATCCGTTTCCCCGTATACAACACCTGGGTCCTCTATTTCCTCTTCCTCCGCCTCGGTCGTGTCACGCCTCCCACCAAAGGACAGCGCCGCCGCGAGATTACGATGGCAACGACAGTGGTGTTGGAGCGACTCTGCGAGGTGACAGTCGGTGACGATCTGGGTAAGCCGCGGTCGGAATTGTTCTCGAACCGATTTTTTCGTAAATAACTTCGAGACCACCAGCCGGAGTTTGGCGGTGGCAAAGGTCCGAGTCGCTGATGCGGTCTCGCGAATGATAGTTACACCGCTGCGGTTTCAGGATATTCTCCCTTTCTCCTATGTTGTCGATTTCACGGGCCCCGATGACCCAATGCATGGTCAGAACTGGCCGCTCAGAAAGAAGCTCGTCACAGCTATGGTGCTGGGATACACCACTTTAATTGCTGCGGGGCGACTCCGTCTATGTGTTCTCCCACAATAGGCCCCGTCAGCATTCAATTTTGAGTCAGTAGCGAGGTTCACTCGGGATGTCGCTGTATTTCCCGTCTCGCCCAGCGGATTAAGACAGATGCTGGTCCGTCGTGCAAGGGGCGCCCTGCTCTGAACTCCAGAGCCGAAAGAAGCCAAATTATTCTTCGGCTTCCCGGTTGCCGTGGCTGAGAGGAGGACAACCGGTCGGTGTTGATCTCGCGCTCTTCGGCGGTGTATTTGCTAGCTGCCCCATCACCCTTTCTGGTGCCGTGTTTGCGGCCCTTTTCGCCAAGGAGACATGCGGAACAGCGACAGCAATATTCTCAATGGCGGTATTCAGTAGCCCGCTCTTCCGCCTGATGCTGCAGAGTTCATCCTGGAGAACCCGCGTCTCGGATTGCGATGGACGGAGTGGATCGCTCCTCTTAGTTATGGCCTTCCTCGCCGCCATAGTCTAGATAGGCTAATGCGAGCATGATTAAAATGGCCTTTCTTGCACTTGGACTTTGCATCTTGTTCATGGAAGAGACATATCTACTAGTCATCCTGATCGAAGAGGCCGCACACCTCTTATATATCACCAAGAAATAAGACCGCCTTCCGTCCTTTGATGTTTCCAAGCTGACTTGACAAAGCTGGGGAATCCATGCCAAATCAGAAGAAGTCAGTGTTGACCTACTGACCCTCCTCGTCAAGAACTTCACTCGTCCCGTTAAGGTCCTCTTCACTGAGCCGATCATGTTCTTAATAACCATCTCCACTGCCTTTGTCTATCTCTTTCTCGTCTCCTGCCCCATTGCCTTTGGCGAAATTCGCGGTTGGGATGGTGGCCTAGCCAGTCTTCCATTCACCCGCAGTGCTCGGACGGAGGATTGGTGATCGCATTCCAGCCCTGGACCACGCGACGTGCCAAAGCCGCTGGCCGGGTCCTATCTACCAGAGGACCATCTTGCTCCCTGCATAATCGCCAGTATCTTCTTCCCCATCAGACTCTTCTGGCTCTCCTGATCCGGCGCGGACCCCGATATCCGCTGGATCGCGCCTACCCTGCAGCATCCCCTTCGGCTTCGGAATCGTCTTTCTGCAGTGTCCGAACTACTTGATCGATGCGTACTTGAACTTTGTCGTTTCCGCTATCGCAACGAATACCACCCTAGAGCGCATTTGCCGCTAGTTTCCTACTTTTTGAGGAGATCATCGAGCCTAAGCCCGAGGGCACTCTCGGTGTGGGCTGGACAGGGAGTTTGTTGGCGCTTTTGGCAGTGACTATGGTGCCTATTCCGGTGTTTTTCTTCCTCAAGGGAGCAGCAATCAGAAAGAGCAGTGAATGGGTGCCCACTGATTTATAGTCGGATCAAGTTAGGTCATATCAACGGGTTTCGCACTTTTATGCCCGGTGTACCTAGAGCAGTGCAACGGTTTTCGATCGGGTAAGGACTTTTGGGCGTTTTTGGTTTTCATGGACAGATTAGACCATATATACTGTACTAGTACAATTCAATCGTTTTACCGAAACCGATATCGGCTAGTATGTTCAGCATCAACTATTTGATATGTATCAATCCCATACACAACTGCAGTCGGCAGGCCAGAAGCGACGCTCAAGTCGGCGGAGCCAGTCATTTTCAGCCTGAAGTTCGGCCCTTCCGGTTGGTCGGACCATTAGGGGTAATCAAAGTGCGGTGGAACTTTTCCACCGGGCTAAAAACCAGAAACCAGACAGAAGTTGGTTAACACGGCTGCACTGAACACTCGTTAGTGTAGACTCGGCAGACCTATGTATAAATGATTATTTTTTGATGTATCGTCGGTGTACCACACCACGGTTATGATGGCTCGCATATCCGAAAAAACTCGAATCCAACTTACACCGAGTAGAGCGATGACAAGCTCAGCGGCAACGAGGTTGCTGTTGACTGAGCGGCGACGGGGAGCGGCGACAAACGGTATCGATAAGCAGCGACGAGGTGGCTCTTGACTGATTGATGGCACACACATAAGTAGGCATTGTATACACCGGGTTGGCACAGATCTAGCCTGGAAAGCCCCAGTGTGCAAGCGAAAACGGCTCGTCCCGGGCGGGGGTCGCCCACCAGCGACACATCGGATCTGCGCATTCGGGCTGGGGCGGTGCCTGCAAGGCGGACAGTGCGAGCGAAGTGACGCCGGTGGGTAGCGCAGGGGGTGGTGCAACGGGTTCATGGAAACAGTGCACACGCGTACACATCAGCCCGGTCCACGGGAATCGCCGGGCCGGACCCGAGATTCTCACACTTACCGTCGGCCGGGCGGCAGGGCTCTGTTTCTCTCTGCCGGTACCGCGACCTTCAGCCTGCTTTCCGCTGGCGCAGTCTGCCATTTTCTCGCCGGGTTCTATCCTGTGACCGGAGAGATCGATCTAGGTATCCTTTGCTGGCGGCGGGAGAGGGGTACGGCTGGCGCCGTGCGAGCTCGTGTCGTTGTCGTCTTCTTCTCCTTCGTCTTCTTTGACTTTGAGCGAGAGCACACGGCAGCAGTTTTTTTTCCCCAGAACGGCTTGTCTATACGATCAGTTTGTTAGTGTGGGAGCGGTGAAGCACTAGTGCGAGACCTGAGCTGATGACCGCAGCCGGTCGGCGGAGAACGTACAGAAAGTCCAGTGCAACCAGAGGGCCAGGGGACGCACGGAGAAAAAAAGTAGAAGCTGGTGCGAAGATACCGGTATCGTACGGTCGAGGGTGGAATGCCGTTCTTCTTTTTCTTCCCCCTCTTCTTCCTCGTTGTTGGTGTTGGTGGTGTTGCTGTGGCTGGAGCGGGTAAGGAGAAGAGCTCTCTATGTAGGCTGGTTGAGCAAAAAAAAAACTAGGTTAGTTGCCGATTACTTACCTAATGTATATACATACCCTTAACATTCTGCTGAGTTTGAGCACCGAGTGCGCAATCCGCCAGCAGCATCTGTGCGCTTTACCGGCAAGCACAGCAGCAATGCTAGTTCCTCACCCACCGCACCCCACCTCACCCTACCAATAGCAATGGTGTATCGAACTGCTAGGCTCGGGAGCCAGCCGGAATTCCAGGAGAGGGGAAAGGGAAAAAAGGGGAGGAGCGCCGAGGAGCTGCGTGCCGTGAGTGAGGAACAACCCCACGCCATCCTTCATGGCATCCGCAGAAGAGGAGTAAGGCGCGGTCACGGTCGAGCTGCTCAGATACTGTCCATGTCGCAGCGTTGTTAGATACCTACCAAGATACTATATATCGCAAAAAGAGGTCGTGCTGCCAAAAACAGCTTAATCGCGGTATGTATCTGTAAGTATACTCTACAAATACAAGGCGCTAATCCGAGTGGCTGGTGAATTGTCGCGGGTGGTACATACCATGTAGTATAGATACATACGCGCATGTACATTCCGGACAGGCGCGTCACCCTGCCGTGTCACCGTGATAGATAGGTCGCACACGAGTAATGAATAAACAAAAAAAAAAAAAAAAAGCCGTGTCACCGTGATCACTTGAAGGGTGTTCTTGCTGCAGACCTCAGCGGACGACGAACAAAATCTGAGGTTGAGCTTGTAGCGCTAGACTAGCGGCCGCCAACTCCACCGCAAAAGTTCCACCTGGGGGAATCACCACCATTGGCTAGAATTGCTATGCTAAAAGTTCCACCTGAAAAGTTCCACCGCACTTTGATTACCCCTATTATACCCAGTCATCGGCAAAATGTCAGACATCTGCTTCATTTTTATTATTATTCATTACTCGCAGCGACGACCTCCGCTTCTTAAGACCGACGGCGACTCACGCGATTCCGGCGAGTGACGGCTGTGGCCGAAGTCCGACCTCCTTTTTTGAATCGGTACTCATAGATACCGTATTATCTCGCATAAGAGTCCTCCCCCCTAAGCGGTTAGCGCCATTCTTGGCGATCTTGGCGCGCACTTAGAGCGCTTGGCGCTTAGTCAATATCAGATTTACTAGCGCGAAAACCTGTGACATCGTCTTGTATGGTACAGATGGACTCATGCCTCGTCTCTCCAACAGAATTTCATGCCATCATCATCTCCAGTATCGCTGATACTAGGGGACAGCTCTGCAACCACATACTGCCT
>Ga0307508_10000084_pt1 | contig 111000 bp, 92 predicted proteins | sample 9_EM_MG_FD_203089 | JGI IMG/M metagenome (GOLD analysis project Ga0307508, IMG submission 203089) | Populus trichocarpa ectomycorrhiza microbial communities from riparian zone in the Pacific Northwest, United States - 9_EM | ecosystem: Host-associated > Plants > Roots > Unclassified | place... | reverse complement strand
CGGGCGTTGACACCAGGCCAAAGAGGAGCGGTTGAGCGGATTCCACGAGCGCCATTTTTCGCAAGCCGGCCACTTGTGCATCCGTGACACTGCTGAAAAACAGATCGGAGACATTGCGTTCGAAGACGAGGCAGTGGCTGTCCACGGCAAGAATTCGCTCAAACATGCCAATCGCTCCATTAACGATCGACAGGATTGTGAGCATTGCGGCCACGCCGAAACTAATCCCCGCGACGCCGATGAGGGCGCGAAGCTTGTGGCGCCGTAAATTGACGAAAACGAGCGCGAGAAAGCGCATGGAAGATAGTCGGGATCGGATTTGTAACGAGTCCGTCGCGACTCTGCCCCTGAAGGCAGTGCGCGCAAGCTCACGGATCTTTCTGAACTGTTACTTTGCCGGTTCGGCAGCGGGCTCAGCCGTCAGCTTGAAGCGAATCTTCACATTGGGACTGACCTTCAATATCAGTGCGGTGCGAATCACTTTCAAATTCCAAGTCCGGTAGTCGATCGTCGTTTCCCCGGTGATGGTATAGGTACCATCGGCGCGGATAATATTCACGGGAAACTCCACGCGCTCAGTGACGTCGTGGAAAATGAGTCGTCCAGAAGCCTGCCCCTGTCCGTCTGGCGTCACGGCCAAATTACCCAATTCAAACCGGCCGAGGGGTTCTCCACCGCCAAGCCAGGCGATCATTTTGCCATCGCGCTCGGTATTTCCCGTCTTGAGGTCGGCAAATTTGAACGAAAAAACCGCGGTTTTGATTTTTCCCGAATCGTCTGCGGTGAACTTGGTATCGTACGCGTCGAGGTGAGCGGTGAAATTGACGGTGGCATCGACGTCCACGTCCACGAAAGAACGGCTTTTATCGATCTGCAACGGCCTTTCTGCGGCCGAAAGCACCAGTGGAAGAAACGCGATGCAGGTGGCAAGCAAACGGAGAATTCTCATGGCGAAATGGTATTTACGAATCGGACCGCAAACTCCCGGCGAAGTGCCGGTGATCAGACGGACCGCGGATACGAATTCGGGCCTGATGCCGACTTCAGGTCAAGCCCGGGTGCGTAACGTTGGGGAATGACTGCAGGAATCCGATATATGTAGCTGCGGGCGTCTCGCCTGCTGGTTTGAGCGAACCCAGACTACAGGCCAGCGGGCCGTAGCTACGCCATTCCCTGACATCGGACTTCACCCATGTCCCCCGCGCAACAGGACCACGTGCCCCAGATCGTTTTTCTCGAATTCCTTCCAATAGCTTTCTTCGAGCTTCTTGAGTTTTTCGTCCGTCGTGGGGGGGCGCTCCACCCCGGGAGTGTCGATCGTGCGACGGCCTTCCTGACCAGCCAGGTCGCGATCGGCCAGGCGGGCGACGAGCTCGTGCCAGAAAACATCGTTTTGAAATTCGCTTTGAATCTCCCGCACGCGTTCATCCTCCGACAATTTGGTCGCAGGTTGCAGCGTGCCGTCTTCGCGTTTTTCCACCAAGTCGGCGCAACCGGCCTCGGTTGCGAGACTGAGAAGCTTTTGATCGAGGTCGAAGTAACGTTTCGCAGTGGGTGTTTCCTCCCCTTGATAACCCGTGACCGCCCACATGCCCAGGTGCACGAGTTCGAGGATCTGCCGGTATTCTTTCGGCGTAAGCGATACTTTCATCAACTCAACACGGTTGCCCGCCGAACGCGGCCCGCAAGAAGGAAGTTGGGCTACTTCCGGCCCATTCAACGGGCAGTGGTTCCCTCTATTCCGCCGGTGGCTTGAAGCCGACGGGAATAGTCACTTTTACATCCACGGGTTCGCCTTTTTTTGTCGGGCGTTCAAAAACCCACTGGCTGATCGCGGTTGCCGCCGCCCAGCCAAATTCTTCGCGGGAAGCAGACACCACACGAGGGGCTCGCGCCCGCCCGAAACGATCGATGATAAACGCAATTTTGGCTTCACCCGGGGGATGTTCAGTGCGCAGTGCATGCGGATACACCGGAAAACCGCGCCAAAGGGGTTTCAATCGTTGGTCGAGTCCCGTGGCTCCTCCGATTCCCGAACCGTTCGGTTGCAGATCGGGAAGCAGCCGTGCGACCGGGCCATTTTCTGGAGGGGTAAATTTGTGAGTCACTTTCAATTTCACCGACTGACTGGTTCCCTGACGAAGGGCGGGCCTGAAAATCCAAGCCTCCACGGCGGCGGACATCGCGGCGCCAAATTCCGGTGCAGACGCGGCGACCAGGGTTGAACTGGTGACGAGGCCTTTTTCGTCGACCACAAAATCCACTTCTGCCGATCCTGCTTCGTGGGAAACCAATTGGGAAAAAGGATACACCGGCTCGATGAGCACGATTGCCGCGGGAATCACGTCGGGTGCCGGATCGGTTAAAATTGTGATGCCGTTCGCCGCAAAGACATCTTCGCGTTTTGCTCCCATGCTTTCAAACGTCATTGGGTAGTGCATCGTGCTGGGTTTCGTCAGCGGTCCTTGGTGGGCAGGATTAAACCGACCTTTTTCCAAAGCACGGAGCGCGGTTTCCACGAACGCGGCATGCGTGGCCAGCGCGACTTTGGGATCACTGGCTTTGCCCTCGGGATTGACGGTAAATTCGATTTCCACTGCCCCCGGTAATTTTCTGTCATCGAGTTCTTCCGGATATTCTGGATCAGGCACCGATTTCACTTTGGCCGGAGTGACCGGTAATCCCATGGGCATGAACTCGCTCCCCGGCGGGGTTGTTGGAGCCGGCTTCTGATTCCAATACTTCGGCGAAAACGGCACGATGACACCCATGGCATAGGCCGCAGGTTTTCCGTCGTCAATTGCTGGACTGAAAGTCCATTTCTTTACGGCGGAGACCGCGGAATTATCGAAGATTTCGTTCGACGATTTTTTGACGCTCGCTTGGACGACATGCCCATCGGCATCCACCACAAATTCCACGACCACTTTTCCCTCGGTCCGATTTTTCAATGCGGCTTCGGGGTATTCCGGCTGAACCCAATCGCGCAACGTGGCGTCGCCAAAATCTATTTTACCGGCGTCGGTTTGGGCGACGACACTGGATGCATGCGCCACCAATAACAATAGGAGCGTTCGAAAAAAAATGGTCATAGTGAAGGGAGAATCTGGCTTGGGGCTTTTCCGCGCCTGACACGGTACAATTAGTCCAGCTGGGGAGGACCCTTGAGTTTTGGATCCGGGTTGAACTCCAGTGATATTCGGACACGCACCGTAACTGCCTTGCGGTTTTTTCGCGGTGGCTCGAATCGCCAGGTTGCCACGGCCTGGAGGGCGGCGTAACCGAACTCCGGCCCGGTGCTGGAAATGATCGACGGCAGCTGAGCGTCGCCATTTTTATCGATGAAAAAATCGACCACCGCCCGTCCGGGCCGACCTGCCTTCCAAAGTGCCGTGGGATAGGTGGGGGGACGACGCGACACTGGTTTCAGCGGTGCGTCCAAGTCGCGACCGGAAACGATGCGTTCCGGCTTTTTTTCCAAGTCGGATAAAATCTCCCGGGCTTCGTCGCTCACCGGAACATCCCCACGCCCATTTGGTAGGAAATTGTACTCGCACCCCAGTTTTGCGTAGCAGGGCGTGCCGTCTTTTTTCTTTGGCGGCGAAAATTTCCACCCATCGATCATGGCCAGCACGGCTGCGCCGAATTCAGGCGTTGCCGCCTCGTTCAGTTTTGAGGTGACCACGCTGCCGTCAGGTCCGACCACATACGAGACTTTCGCTTTTCCCTCGATTCTTTTCCGGAGCTGTTCGAATGGATAGACTGGAAACGCGGTGAAAAGAGGCGCTGGCGGCGTGTACCACTGCAGAATTTCGGGAAGTTTTTTGTGGTCCTTTCCTTTGGAGACGCTCCACAGTTCCGGTACCATTCCCGGTCCAAACAAATTAAACTCCACCTTTTGTGCGGCCCTCACATAGATGGGCTGCCCATTCATTTCGCCAGGCTGGAATTTCCATTTCGCGATGGCGTCAATCGCCGGGCGTTCGAACCAGGGATTGTTGGACTCGATCACATATGGATTCCGGACATTTCCCTGTTTATCGATGACGAACATCACGTTGACCGTTCCGATCAGGCCGGCGCGCGACATCAGGATGGGGTATTCAGGCTGAACTGATTTGATCAGCTTCGGGCGCTTGCCGTTTTTTACGATATCGGAAAATTCCGGGACCTTGTCCGGCACCTTCTCGGGGTCGGCATCCTCACCCCACGCTCGAGCAACGAGCAATAGACCTGCTAACAACAACCCGGCCCAAACTCTGACAATTGGCATGAACCAAACAAAGAATTCCGCACGGTTAATATCAATCCATTAACCGCTGGCAGAAAGTTCAGGCGCGATTCAGAATGTGAATTCTTACTTTGTGGCAGATTTTTCTTCGGAATTCGTTGGCTTGGCTGCGTCTGGCTTCGGCGTGACCGTGCCGGCTGGTTTGTCGGTAAGCGTTCGGTGGATAATGGAGTAATAGCCTACTGACGGGCGCGGCGGAAAGAGCCATTTCCATTCTGGTCGCAGCACATCGGTTTCAAATCCGATGGCCAGATATCCGTGGGTTTCGACAGCCACACCGTCTTTCATCGCGGGAGTGAAGGTCCATTGCTTGAGTGCCTCCATTGCCGCTTGTTCAAAGGCAGGATTCGAGGCGCGCAGGGTCTTGACGCTTTTGACACTGCCGTCGGCCGCGAACGTCATGTCGAAAATCACGCCGCCGGTTTCCCCCTTCGCCGCGAGATCGGCGGGATAGACTGGTTGCACGGCATTACGAATGTGGGGCTCGGGTATTTTGGCGGCCTCCGGACCCTCATCATTATCCACCGCGAAATTGAAAGGTGCACGGGCCGTATACGCGACGGCTTTTCCATCCTTTAACCGCGGAGCGAATTTCGAGGGTCTTACCATTTCCATGGCCAGGCGTTCCAAGGTGTGATCCACCGATTTGTCGTCGGACTTGAAAACGGTGGCATTTTCCACGGTGCCGGTTTCGGTGATCTTCAAGTCCAGGACCACCTGGTAACCGTTGAGCGCGGGTGCGGGGATCTTACCATCCTCCGCGAACGTGGAGAGGCAGTATCCAAGACCGGAAAAAACGAGGAAAGTAAGCAGGCGACGGGTAATCATAGAGCGGTAAGGGGATGAATCGGCGACATTGACCACGAAAGACACTGCGACAAGCCCGCAGCGCACTAATTTGTACTACTATTGATGCATTTGAAAAATCATTGTTCCGAAACATCGCTCGGTGCTTGCCGAAGCCAATTCTATCGCGTAAACGCCTCCTCCTTATGTCCAGTACCGCTGAATCTGCCAACCTCATGGAATCCCTGGTGTCGCTCGCCAAGCGACGGGGGTTCATCTACGCGTCCTCCGAAATCTACGGCGGCTTCAATGGTTTTTTCGATTACGGTCCATTAGGCGTCGAATTGAAACGCAACATCCGTGACTGTTGGTGGCGCGACATGGTGCAACGCCGCGATGACGTGGTCGGTATCGAAACGTCCATCATCATGCACCCCAAAGTTTGGGAAGCCTCCGGTCACGTCGCCGGATTCACCGATCCGCTGGTCGACTGCAAAGTCAGCAAACAGCGGTATCGCGCGGATCAGCTGTTTTTCTCGCCGGTCGTGGTTGATGGCAAAACGGTCGGTTACGTGTCGGCGCTCGAAAGCGAAAAAACGACTGAGGATCTCCAGACCGCGGCGGAATCGTTTAAACGCAAGAAAGCGCTCCAAGGCGCACTCGCTCCCGTCCAGCCCCGCGATTTCACCGAGGCCAAGGAAGACGAAATTCCACTCATCCCTTCTCCCGCTACCGGCGAACCCGGCAGCCTGACCGCGCCTCGTTCATTCAACATGATGTTCCAGACGAATGTCGGTGCGATGACCGACGCGTCTTCCGTCGCCTACCTTCGACCCGAGACGGCGCAGGGCATGTTCGTCGATTTCAAGAACGTCGTGGACACCACGCGCGTGAAACTTCCCTTCGGCATTGCGCAAATCGGCAAATCCTTCCGCAACGAGATCACGCCACGCAATTTCATCTTCCGTTCGCGCGAGTTCGAACAGATGGAAATGGAATATTTCATCCACGAGGACGCCGACTGGGCCAAGGCTCACGAGGAGTGGATCGTCTGGTGCGAAACCTGGCTGAAGAGCATCGGATTGCCGGACAGTCATTTGTCCCGCTATACGCACCCGAAGGAAAAACTCGCATTCTATTCGCGCGGCACGGTCGACATTATGTTCAAATATCCGTTCGGCGTGCAGGAACTCTGGGGCATCGCCGCCCGCGGCAGCTACGACCTCACGCAACATGCCAACGCCAGCGGCAAACCGCAGGAGTTGTTCGACGAAGCGAGCAAGAAGAAGTTTGTTCCGCACGTCATCGAACCCGCCGTCGGGGTTGACCGCATTTTCCTCGCGGTGCTCGCCGCCGGTTATGCCGAGGAGGACGTCACCGACGAGAGGGGGAATGTCGAAAAACGCACGGTGCTCCGTCTCTCGCCACGTCTTGCACCGGTCAAGGTCGCGATCCTTCCGTTGCTCAAAAACAAGGAAGCGCTGACGAATCGCGCCAAGGCACTCTACACAAAATTGCGCCGCAATTATGCCGTGCAGTACGACGACGGCGGCGCCATTGGCAAACGTTACCGCCGTCAGGACGAAGCGGGTACGCCGTGGTGCGTCACGATCGACTTCGATACGATCGAAAAACCGGGCGACACGTTCACCTTGCGCGAACGCGATTCGATGAAGCAGACGCGCATCACCGAGGCCGAGCTTTTCGCGCTGCTCTCCGAGCACGTTTACTAAATCCGGTTCGCGGCCACCCGGCCGCGATCGCATCGGACAACTTCTCTTTCGTTCCCTTTATGTGCGCCAAGCCACGTCAGCCCGTTATGCGTAGCGTCAAGACCCCGGAGGCACTCCGGGCCTTGCGCGCGTGGGTGGATGCGCTTGATCCGGAGATCCAGGAACAAGGCGAAACGTATTACGGCAACCAGCAGGTGTTGGACGTGTCGGCCAACGCCGATCATTTCGTCGAGGCCAAGGTTCAAGGCGGGCAGGTTTACGCGGTAAAACTTTTCTACACGCGCGGCAAATGGAGTTCACGATGCACCTGTGAGGTAGGCGTGAGCTGCAAACATGGCGCCGCCGCTGGACTCGCGTGGCTCGCCGATATCGAACTGCCGATAAATGTCGACGACCGGCCGCCGCCAACCTCCATTCCGAAAGCTGAAACCCGGCCGGCACCCAGGAAAATTTCCTTCCGCAACCAATGGACTCCCGTGCTGGTGGAAAAACTGGGTCGTCCGCTCACGGAGAGCGAAGGAACCCAGCTGGCAAATCTGGCGTCGCTTTTCGCGGAGTTCGTCCAATCGCATCACACGCTTTATCCGACTGCGATCGGGCGTTACGGCTTCGAACACACCCCTCCAGTGGGTGCGCCAAGTTATGCGCCGGCCTTTTCAGACTGGTGGGAACATGGTCATCCGCCGTCGGATCCCTGGGCGCTCTGGCAATATATCGCTTACGATTATGAGCAGGAGGGACGGGAAATTCCGGAGGTGTTTCGGCCGATGACCGATCTCAAGGCGGTGCGCGCCTCGATCACTGCACGCCAGCAATCCAAGGAATTAATGGCGTGGCATCGTGCGCTCAGTCCCGCGGCGACGATCGCTCCGAATCCCGCAAAGGAAATCGCGGCCTTGCGCGCGCGTATCACGCCGGCAGGTGGGCTCGTGATCGAAGTGAAGACCTCGGTCGACAAGCCATGGAAAATCCCCGCGCACAAATGGTTCAAGGCGCTTCGTAACGCGCGTCCGGCGGACTTCGAACATCTGCCTCCTGCAGAGGCGGCACTCGGTGGCGCGCTCACCGCGGAATGTCTGGGCGGACTCTACGATCTTTTTTCGCAGCCACCGCTGCCCGCAGACGCGGCCAAAAATCTTTTGCGCACGACGGCGGCGCGAGGCGCGGTGGTGTTGCCCAGCGGACTGCCATTTACGGTTGAGTCCGAACCGCTCGTGCCCGAAGCGATCCTTTCGCCGTATTCTCCGGATCAGCTCGATTTGAGGCTCGTCGCGCCCGATGGACGCACCGCTACCAAGGCGGCGGTGATCACGCAGCATCCTGAAACGCTTTACTTGTTCGACGGCCGTGTCTGGCGAGGCCCGCCTCCCGCGCCTTCGCCGCACCTTCCCACTTCTGCGCTGGGCGATGCGCGTATCATGAGTCGGCTGCGGGCCGCGGGCCTCCGGCTGCCGTCTACGCTCGAGGTGAGGGTACGACGGATTCCGCTGCGTCCTGTTCTCAAATGCTGGCTCACCGAATCCACGTCGGAATACGAAGCCGTGCATTTCCACGCGACGTTGACCGCCTCGGCGGATGAACCGCGTTGCGAGCAACAATGGACCGCGAACGGATGGCAGTGGGTCAAAAATCGCACGCCAGCTCCGCGCAACGAAGGGGATCAGCTGCTCGAATTCGACTTGAGCGCCGCGGAGGCGGCCAGCGCCCGTTTCGGTGATTTTCGATTGGCGTGGCAATACGAGCCCAACGAGTGGAGTCGTTATATCTCAAAGAATTTCCCCGAGGAGTTTCTGTCCTGGCGCGCCTCAATGCCACCGGGCCTCGAGATCGATGCTTCCGTTGAACTGGCTGGACTGCTCGGACCACCACTTCGTGCAACGGTGGAAATTTCGGCGTCGCCCGCCGAAGGATCGGGACATCGCGACTGGTTCGATCTCACAGTGGCGTTGAAAGTCGAAGACACGACGCTGTCGGCAGATGAGCTTGCACTGTTATTGAAGGCGCGCGGCAAATGGGTGCGGCTCGCCAAACACGGTTGGCGCCGCCTCGAACTCGATCACACCGCTGACGGAAATCCGGGAGCGGCCGCACTCGCGCGACTCGGTTTGCACGCGGAAGACGTGGTGACGAGCGGCCGTCCGGCGACGCATCGCCTCCACGCGATTCAATTGGCGTCGGAAGCGGAAGCGTTCGCGGCGAGGGATTCCGCTTTTGTTCGCCGCCTGCGTGAGCGCGCCGCGGCAATCGTGGCACGACCGCCGGCGGAATTACCTTCGGTGTTGCGAGCAACATTGCGGCCCTACCAGCTGGAGGGCTTTCAGTTTCTTAGTCATCTTTCCACGCATGGATTCGGCGGTGTACTCGCCGACGACATGGGTCTTGGCAAAACGGTGCAGGCGCTTGCGTGGCTGCTGCACGTCGCTGACGAAGTCGGCAAACAGGCGAAGACGGAAGGACGGACCACGCCTTTCCGCGCTCTGATTGTGTGTCCGAAAAGCGTGATGCACGGCTGGCAGACGGAAACGGAACGTTTCGCACCCACGCTCACGGCGATCTCATTCACGCCGACCCACGCTTATGCGCGCCGCATGCCGGGGCCGCCGGACAAACCCGCGCTACTGGTGGTCAATTACACGCAACTTCGCCTCCAGCCCGATTGGTTTAAATCGCACACATGGGACGCGGTGGTGCTCGATGAAGCGCAGTTCATCAAAAATCCGTCGAGCCAGACCGCGGTCATCGCGCGATCTCTTCCCACTTCGAACCGCCTCGCACTCACGGGCACGCCGATCGAAAACAAGCTGCTCGATCTGTGGAGCTTATTTGCCTTTGCCCAACCCGGACTGCTCGGCGCCCAAGCCTCTTTTAAGCGGCAGTATCCCGTCGAGGACGAGACTTCGACATCGCGATTGCACCAGCGCGTCCGGCATTTCCTGCTGCGCCGCACCAAAGCGCAGGTCGCACCCGAATTGCCGCCGCGGACCGAAGACGAAATCGTCGTCGATCTCGAAGGCCCGCAACGCGTGTTGTACGATGCGGAGTTGAAGCGCGCCCGGGCGCAGTTGCTTGGCATCGAGACCGACAAGGCGCTCGACGGCGTGCGCTTCAACGTCCTCGCCAGCCTGCTGCGGCTGCGGCAAATTTGCTGCCACGGCGCGCTCATAAGCGATGCCCACGCCACAATGCCGAGTGCGAAACTCGACGCGCTGCTCGAACGGGTGGAAGAATTGCGCGAAGAAGGCCAGCAAGTGCTCGTGTTCAGCCAATTCGTGAGCCTGCTCGAACTGATCCGGCCACGGCTGGCGGCTGCCGCGATTCCTTATCTGATGCTCACCGGCCAGACCGAAAACCGCGCCGAGCTCGTGGATAAATTCCAGGCGGACAAAAACCAAACGGTGTTTCTCCTTTCGCTGAAGGCGGCCGGCTTCGGTTTGAATCTGACGGCGGCGAGCTACGTCATTCTTTGCGATCCCTGGTGGAATCCCGCCGTGGAAGCGCAGGCGATCGATCGCACTCACCGCATCGGCCAGACGCAGCCCGTTGTGGCCTATCGCCTCGTCGCCGCCGACACGGTCGAACAAAAAATCCTCGCGATGCAGCGCGAGAAATCCGCCCTCGCCTCCGCTGTCGTCCAGGAAGATTCCCTCGCCAGTGTCCTCGACCTCGACAGCCTGCGGCAGATTCTGAGCTAAGACGTAACTGTTCGTTGCAATCTGTGGGTATGGATCTCGCGCATGCCGGTTCCCTCGACGAACCGGCATGGCCACAAGGGCCAGCCCTACATCTGACTGCCGAATGGCCTCACGACTGAACCCGCGACTTTTAGTCGACATGATTGGGTAGGGTCAGTTGCCCTCAACGGACCTTCCAAGGATTGCTCAGCTCATTCTTGACGACCGGGGACCTAATAAACGAAATAGGTCGGAATCGTATCAATGGAGCAACAAAACGAATTTCTTTTTCCGGAAGGACCGGCGCCTTCGGTCGAGTTACCCGATCCACGCGCAGGATTTTATCAGGAAGTCGCCCAGCTTTGGAAGCTCCCACTCGGTCAGCGAGCCCGCCTTGAACTCCGGCAACACGATCTCCCTGAAATCGCTGGCCTCCTCGAACTGGTCCGGGCTCCCGATCTGCCCCTCAATTCCCGCGAGCCGCTACATCTGTGCGTCGGCAGCATCGCTTTTCTGAGCTCACAAGTAACCTCGTGGAGCATTGTCGGTTGATCGCCTTGTGGCGACCGACATAATCGAGCAAGTCACCCGCTTCAGCCGTCACGCTTTCACTGATACGTTCGCCGTCCTCTGCAAGAAACGCAATTATCAGCGTCCGAAAGTCATCGGGTCGTCACCGGGGTCTGCAGCAAGGTCGCATATCTTTCGACTGCCTTGGGTGGGACCACAAAGTGCCAGGCCCCATCCTGTTTTTGCAGCGAAAGATATGCCTCCTTCGATTTTCCCTCAGGATCGGTTAGTTTGACGTGCAGTTTTGTGTCGGCCGCAGGATCCACCGGCGTGATCTGGGTCAAAATCTCCGCGCTGCCCAGCGGGACATCTCTCGCAACCAACAATGCAATCAGGCGCTCCGGCGTGGCCAGTTCCTGCTGCATGGTTGCCGGCAGTTTTGCAAAAATTGTTTTCGCCCGGGCCTGTGAGTCGGCATCAAAAAAAAGCAATCCAGCCAAAGACTCAACATTGCCACCAGCGCCCGCCCAAAGTGCCGTTTCGAATACTGCTTCGGGAGTGGACTGACCGGCATTTTTCCAAAGTAACGCGGCAATCGGCCCGTTTTTCATCGATAGCTGCGGTATCTTCGGTGGTACGGGTGTTTTGTTAATCGACGCGATGCCTTCGGCCCGGCGTTTCATGTTTTCAATTTCGCTCCACAATGCCGTCACCGCATGCCGGTCGACTTCCAGCTTTTCCAATTCCTCCGGCATTACTTGCGCAGCGCTTAATCGCTGGTGTTCGGCATTCAGCTGCGCCCATTCACCCGCCGCCGTGCGCTGGGTGGTTATCTGATTCCGCAGCCGCTCAGTCGTGCGCCGTTGCCATCCGAGCACCGCGACCACTGCCACGATCAATCCTGCGAGCACCGCTAACGGCCATGTCTTCGGGCGCATCATTAAAACCAGTTGGGTGGCGCCTCGGTGGGGCCATCTCCCAGATCGAATTGAATGAGCTGCGACGCTTTCGTGTTAACCTTCTGCCCATCTTTTTGCCCGGGAGAGAATTTCCATTTGGTTACCGCAGCAAGAGTGACGGCTTCAAATTCTTTGTGGCTCGAACGCAGCACGCGCGCTTCCGCAACATTTCCGGCGGAATCAATCACGAACTCCACCGTTACGTTCCCCGAGATGCCGGCTTGGGACATCTCATACGGATATGCCGGTTGAACCGGGCGGCTGAGCGTTGGCTTCTTATCGAGCTGGCTCACATCGAAGGTTGGGCCAAGAACACGTGACAGTGGCGCTGCAGGAGCCGACGCCGTTGCTTTTGCGCTGGCCTGAAGACGATTTTGCACCGCCGCGGCCTCGTCGCGCAGGCGGATGAGCTCTGCTTCATTCACTCTCAGCGCCGCGGCCTCGCTCGCGGCCCGCGCCAGCTGACGGTTCGATTCCCGCAACTTGCTAATTTCTTCCACGGGCCGAGCATTGCTGGCGATTTCGGCTCGAAGGGCGGCGTTGCTCCTTTCCTGCACCAAGTAGCCGCCGATGCCAGCGGCGATCACGGCGCTGGCGATTCCTGTTTGTATTTTTGTGAGACCCATAAAAGCAAAGGTCGATGCCACGCCTCCTCCGGTCGCGAGCGCGGCACCTGTCACCATTGTCGCAAGCCCAACGGGGGCAGCCGTCACCGCATGACTGGTTAGCGCGAGGGCGAGCGCGCCAGAGCTGGAAGTCACTCCGCGCCGCGCCAGCAGGGTGCGCAGTTTGTCCACCGCGCGATCCACCCGCATCCGCGCGGCGTTGTCGGAAAGCGCAAGCTTCGCCCCCACCTGCGCGAAATCCCGGCCTTCCAGGTAGCGCAACAGAATCGCGTCACGATCAAGTTCGCCCAGTTCTGCCAAAGCCTCATCGAGCACCGGCCGCACCCGCGCCCAGTCATGCGACGTGGTCGAATCGGAGGGAGTAATTTCTTGCATGGAGTGGGCTTCCTGTTCGCGAAGGCGGCGGCGTTGTTCCCCGCGCACCATTTTCGCCGCCGCAAAGCGCGTGCTGGTGAACAGCCAGCCAGCGAGCACGCGATGATTGGTCAGCGACGATGCCTTTCGCGCGAGATCCGTGAAAACGGTTTGGGTGACGTCCTGCGCGAGATGTGCGTCCCCATTCACTTGTCGCAATGCCGCCGAATAAACCAGGTTCACATGGCGCTGCACCAATTCGGCAAAATCGCTTTCAGAGCGATTTTGCACATATCCCGTAAGCAAGGTCGCGTCGTCTTTCATGTCGGTTTCAGTCTAGCACCCGCCAGAACAAAAAACGCACAAAATATTTCAACCGGATGCGAAACTATGTCGCTGGACGATTTTCAGCACCCGAAAGATCGTTCGTTTATGCGACCCCATTTCATAAGCTCGTACTCCTGCATCAGTATTTTTCCACTGGGCGTGGCTTTGCTTGTCAGTAGCTGTCACCATATGATTGCGCCGCAGACGATGACGGGCCAGAGCTCATTCCGATTTGTTGAACCACCTCCGGCCAAGCCCCGGATGACCGCAACGGCCACGCCAGGCGACGAGCCTATCGTCGAGGACCATTTTGTCGACGCCCTGGCGATCCCTCCATTGACCATGCCGGTATTCCCGAAAAACGCTTTGGCGGCGAAGGCCGGACTCGTCACGATCGGCGTGCGGGTGAACATCGATACCGAAGGACATGTTACCAACGTAGGTCCGAGCATGTTGACCTTCTCGACTCCCAGCCCCTATGCAAAGGAGTTTGAAGCTGCCGTGCGCGCCGCGGTGATGACCTGGCGCTTTGAGCCGGCATACCGTTATAGCTTGAGGGTCTTCCGAAGCAGTGAAGGCGGGGCGGCGGCGCAAGAGACTCCGCGTGAAAAGACCGAAACCTATTTCGATCTTTCGTTCACCTTCACTTCCGGAGGGAAAGTGCTGACTGAGTCTCCCCGCGGGCATTAACCCACGCTTCATAAAACAAATTTCCCTTGTTCCTCTTTGCGGGACGGCTGTGATTACATCCGCACCATGCCAATCCCCTCGCTCACTTTACCCCCCAGCTGGAATGGACTTTTTTCCGAAAGCTATTCACGCGCGGATTTTCAGGCACTCGCTGTAGAAATCGAAAAACGCTACACTTCCGAAACGGTCCACCCGGCGAAGGAAAATGTTTTTCGTGCGCTCGAACTGGTGGCTCCGGAAGACGTGAAAGTCATCGTCGTGGGACAGGATCCGTATCCCACCCCGGGCAATGCGCATGGGCTGTCGTTTTCGGTGGATCGCACGGCCAAAATTCCGGCATCGTTGAAAACAATTTTCGGGGAATTGGAGCGCAGCATTGAAGGGTGGGTGAAGCCGACGAGCGGCGACCTTCAGGCTTGGGCGGCGCAAGGAGTCTTGCTGCTCAATTCCATTCTCACGGTGCGCACCCGCGAGCCGTTGAGTCACGCGAATCTTGGCTGGGAGAAATTCACGCGCGCGGTGTTGCAGCATGCGCAGGGGCGCGCGCCGTTTATCATTTTCCTGCTTTGGGGCGCGAAGGCCGGGGCGATTGCCGACCCGATTGTTGACACCTCCAAACACTTGGTGCTTCGAGGCAGCCACCCGTCGCGCATGGCTCAAAACCAAATGCCTCCGGAAAGAAAATTCGTTGGGAATGGTCATTTTGCCGAAGCCAATCGCCAGCTCACCGCCCGGGGTCGCTCGCCGATCGACTGGCGACTCTAAGGAATTCCAGTGTAGTCGCGGGCGTCACGACCCTGTGCGCCCTTTGCTTTTTTTGCTTTTCCCAGAAAAAAGGAGAGCTCACCGTCTGGTGCATGACCCGCTATGAGGCTTACATCGGAAAAGACTGGGAAAAGCTGGGAATCGCCAACGTGCTCGTTGCGCGTAGCCGATCGGAGAAAGGCGTCGATTTCGCGGTTTTCCTCATCGATTTGTTCTGCCTGGGAGTGAAGGACGTTCTCCATCACGAAGGGCTGGGGGAAGAAGAATTCAGTGCGTTTCGAGAGGGCCCCATGGGATCGACGATCCGTGAACCGTTCCATCCGGCCTGCGCTAAAAAGCTAATTGAAGGCGCCGTCGCATACGCCACCGACCTCGGATTTTTGCCCCATCGCGACTACCGCAAAGCGCGTCGCGTGCTGTCTGGAATTGATGCTGACACCTGCCCTGAAACATTTGCCTACGGCGAAGACGGGTTGCCGTGTTATGTGCGCGGGTCCGACGATTCCGACGATCGCGTTGAGCGGGTGCTGGCGGTGCTCGAGCGAAAATGTGGTCCCGACGGTTTTAAATACGTCGATCCTGCAGAGGATGATGACGATCAAGACGAGGAGGATGACGAGGACGATAAGGATGCCGCGCGAGGAATTCTGATGAGCTGGTTGGCGGATGAGCCCGATGACGTGCCGCGCTTTTATGAGGTCAGCGGACTCATCACCGCGATGCAGCTTTGTCCACAATCACTTTCTCCAACCCTGTTGCTAAATGTATTGTGGAAACCTGCGCCGACTTTCGTGGACCAGAACGAAGCGCAGGATTTCTTGGATATTCTGCGTCATTACTGGAATGAGGTTGCGGGTCTAATCGCAGACACCGTTGCTGTTGACGCGGACCCTGAACAAACCTGTATCGATGTCTGGGAGGAGGATTTCGCCGAGGACGAAGGAGCTCTGATGCTTGTGGCAATGCGGGAATGGGCGGGCGGTTTCATGCGTGCTACCGAACTGTGGCCGGAGAGCTGGGGCGATACACTCAAGCGGCCCGACCTCAGCCCGCATTGGGAGGTCATCGCCTGTTTTGCCAAAATTGAAGAGCCAGGAAATCTGAAGCGAATGGACCAGATGGTCGCTGAAAATCCGCCGCGTACATTTGGACGGGCGGTCACGACCATCGCCCGGGCGTTGCGCGAGCCGTTTACCTTGCCGGGCGACTAAACCAAGCGATTCAATCGTTTGCCCACGAAACACACGAAAGGGCACGAAATGGATGCACGGGGTTAGGAGAAAGATGAAAATTTCTCACTGAACAATGACTTCTAACGCCAAATCCAGGTGAAACGTTTTTCGATTAGCTTTCGCGTCATTCGTGTGTTTCGCGGGCAATCCTTCTGCACGGAGTTCCCGATAATGCCTTGGTTGGAAAAGGTATGACTGTTGGATTAACAGGCCGCTTCTGAAGGTCGTAAAATCAGTGGAGCGCGGGCAACCAACGCCGTGAGGTTAGGTCTGTAGGGGTACATGCGTCGCGGTTGGAAAATATTTCTTTGGCTGGTTTTCGTGCTGGTCGTGGCACTGGCCACATTGCCCTGGTGGCTGGGTCTGGCGTTGAAGCCAATCCTGAGCGCCCAACACATCACTTTTGAACGCTACGAGCGCGTGGGTTACGACCGCTTTAAACTTCATCATGCGCAATACGCTCATCCAAGCGTAACTGTACAAGCCGACCAGGTGGTTTCGGATACGCCGGTGCTTTGGTGGCTGAAACGGCTGGGACAGGCCGAGCCGGTCATCAGCGTCGATCGCTGGCGACTACAGGTTATTCGTAATTCGCAGCCCTCGTCGGGGCCGAGGACGATTAAAGGCATGAAGGATTTGCAGCCGTTGCTCATTCATTTGATGCCGGTATTGCATCGATGGCTGTCGAACGTGGAACTGGGCGCCGGTGAATTGCGTGGCTTTACTCCCGAGCTGACTCTCTCTCACGCAACATGGGACCAGTCGGGTCTGCGGGTTTACGAATTGCGAGGGTTGGCGGGACAGACCTTGAACGCGACAATTACAACGACTGCGGAAAACAATTTCTCGGTGGACGCAACCACGGTGAAAAAAGATGTTCAGCTGCGGTCCGTTTGGTCGCCCGCCGAGATTACCGCGGTCGGCACGTGGTGGAATCAGCCGTTTAAAGCCGACGCGCACTATGCCGCTGAAGGTTGGTTGCCAGCCGATGCCACCATTGCCGCAGAAAACTGGCAGCTTCCCGCCGCACAAGTTAAATTAGGCGTTCCTTACGAGCGGGTACTGGGCAGCGGAAATCTTTCCTGGCGGGATGGTACTTTTGAAATCTCGCTCAACGGCAAGGCGGTGCCCGGCCTGAAAGCCAAGGCGCCGACTTTTGAAGTCGACGCGGCTGCACGGGGAAATTTTCACGAGATCACCCTGAACGCGCTGCGCGTGAACGTGCCTTTCGCCACCGCGTCGTTGTCGGCCCCGGTCACTTTCAGCGTGGCGCATCCGCTCGCCGCCAGTGCCGCCGATCTGGCGGTGAAGATGGATCTCGCGAAGTTCCCCTGGCTCAAAGCCGCCGGCAAAGCGGAAGGACACATCAAGGTTTCTCCGGACACTGCGAGCGCGCGGCAGGTGTTCGAATTCGATTTTTCCGATATATCACTCGATGGCCTGGCGCTGCAAAAAGGGAGTGTGCGCGGCGTGTTGGAGTGGCCGTTACTCACGTTGGAAAAACTCGAGGTGCAGCTCGACAAAACGAGTTATTTGAAGGCGCGGGGTGCCATCGACTGGCACACCCGCCTGATCCGTAGCGCCACGCTCGAAGGTAAGGCGGGATCCTACTGGCTGGGTCGCTGGCTGCCTGAAAACATCAATTGGACCGCGATAGAAATCTCCGCGCAGGTTCAAGGTTCGCTCGATGGGCCCGAACATCGCGGTTCGTTTCAGTTGACCCAAATCAAACTTCCGGCGCTGCGACCGATAAACGCATCCGTTACCTGGACTGGAATCGGAAACAAAATGGATTTCCAGTCGGCGCGGGCCGCCGCGAATGAATCGTCCGTCGAGGCCACCGGAACGATCGAGGCGGAGCACCTGCTCTTGAACAAACTGACTTTTTCTCCGCAAGGCGGCCATCCCGTGTGGCAACTTTCCGCGCCGGCGCACATCACTTGGGGCAACGCGTGGCGGGTGGACAACCTCCAGCTCAGCGGTACCCAAAGCCAGCTGTTATTCAAAGGTCAGGGCGGCGCGGATGGTTTCATCGAAATTAACGCGACCGCCTTCGATTCCGCCTGGCTGGAAGACTGGATCGCGGTATCCAGTCCCCATTGGCAGATTCATTCCTTGCAGGGTCGTGGGCACGCAGACCACGGCGTCCTCATCTTTGATACTCAACTCACCGCGCAAATCGATATGCAGCCGCGTCCCGCCGAACTCCGGTTAATCGCGAGCGGCGATGCCGCTGGCGTGCGACTGAAGGAGTTGACGGTGGTGGAGGCCCAGCGCGAACTCACCCGCGCGTCGGGCCGGTTGCCTTTTTCGTGGAGGGTTTATCCGGATGCAGAGTTTCAGCTCAGCGAAACCGAACCTTTCGAACTCACCGCCACCACCGATCCCGATTCGCCTCTGTGGGCGGCGCTTGCGGGTTACACGGGTCTGACACTCACGCAGCCTCAGGCCAAAATCGATTTGAAGGGAACGCTTCGCGCGCCCACCGGTGAGGTTCACGCACAAGCGGCCCGACTCGGTCTGCGGGCCGATCTCTTCAAGTTTTCCCTGCCGGAATTCGAGGACCTCACGCTCGCGATGACGCTTGAGCGAAACAAAGTCACACTCGAGAAACTGGTGACAAAAGTGGACGGACAGGTGCTCAACGCGAACGGCCAGATCCCGATGGATGACGCCCGTTGGCAGCAGCTTTTTAAGGAGCCAGGGAAACTCGACTGGACGGCGGCGACGGCCCGCGTGGATGTGCCGGATGCTGATCTCGCCGCGTTGAGCACGCACATGCCCAACCTCATCGCCCCGAAAGGCCGGCTACGCGCCAGCGTGGAACTGAAAGAGGGCGGAAAACTTTCCGGCGAACTTCATTTGAACGATGCCACCGCGCGACCGCTGCCTCCCTTTAGCACGCTGCAGGAAATAAATGCCGATCTCGTCCTCACCGACCGTACGCTCAATATACAAAAGTTGACGGCGAAACTTGGCGGCCAGCCGGTGGGAATGGATGGCAGTGTGACGTTGGTGCCCGGAGGTTCTCCGCGACTGGCGCTCGGAATCAAGGGCAGCAATCTGCCGCTCGTGCGCAACACCGGCCTCCTCATTCGAAACGACATCGATCTCCGCGCGGAAACCGACTCGAATGACGTTACGCGTATATCGGGAGTGATCACGCTCAGGGATTGCCTCGCACTCGCCAACGTCGGTGCGCTATTGCCCACCGGTCAGCGCGGTGTCACGCGACAGCCGCCTTATTTTTCGGTCGATGTGGAGCCTTTCCGCGCATGGCCGCTCGCCGTGGAAGTGCGCGGTCAGCGCGCCATTAAAATCCGGACCACGGTGTTCAACGGCACGGCTTCGGCGCACTTCCAACTCGGTGGCACACTGGGCGAGCCGCGCGCGGTGGGTGAACTTACGGTCGACAGCGGCCAGGTGTTATTTCCTTTTGCGACGTTTATAGTCCAAAACGGAGCCGTGCGACTGCGGGAATCGGATCCCTTTCATGCGGTGCTAAATCTCACGGCGACGGCGCAGCGCCGGAATTATCAGCTGCGACTCGAGGCCACCGGACAATTGCCGTCACCCAATGTGGTCATGTCGTCCACACCGGCGCTCGAGGCTGAAGACGTCGTGCTGATGGTGATGACGGGTCAGCCACCGAACAATACCGACGTTACGGTTTCATCGGCGGGACAGCGACTCGCCCTGCTCGGAGCGTATTTGGGGCGCGGGATTTTTCAGGATCTCGGCATTGGCGGCGAAGACCGGCTGGAAATTTCCGCCGGCGAACAGGTGTCGCTGCAAGGTCGCGAGACTTATGAGTTCGAATACAAACTGGACCGCCGTTGGTCGCTGACGGGCGAGTACGATCGCTTCGACAGTTACAATGCCGGCGTGAAATGGCGCGCCTACACTCAGGAGAGCAAACCGGTTGAAAAGAAATAGTTTATTTTACAACACGATGACGCGCGCTCAACGAATTGAAAAATTCCGGGTTTCGACGTTCTGGCGAAAATCCGCCGAAAGGTGGTCGTCGATTTCTCCGTTCGACAAGCTCAGGACCCCGAGCCCCCCGAGGGGCACATCGACGATCAGCGTCGGTGCGGAGACCGACGCCCACCGCACTGCGCCGCTGAGGACAATTTTGCGTGCGTTCTTCCGATGGCACCATCCAACGCGAACGTTGGTTTCTCGTCTCAAAATAACGGCAGCTGCCGTGTTCATCCTCGGTTTGTTTTTTTCCGCGCAGCTAACCGCTTCCGAATTGAACGTGAAGGGACTTGGCTGGATCGGAAATCGCACGGCTGAACAGCGATTGAAACTATTGTTGGGCGAACAGCGCGGGGAATTTCTCGACGCGAATGGCATCGAGGACGCCGCGCTGGTGCTGATTTCATCGATTAATGAAAACGGTTATCTCGAGCCCAAGGTCGTCGCACGGGTTACTTTGGGCAACGGCATGAGTGAGGACTACCCTTTGGATGCGAAGCTGGAGCACTCACTGCCACGGCCGCTCAATGTAACCTCGGCCACCATCCTGTTGGATCGGGGAAAGCGTTTCTCGCTGCATGAAGTGACCTTTACCGGACTGCTCGCCATCTCGGAAAAAGAAGCGCGCTCGTTTTTCATCGGAGCGGGGCTGTTGATCCCGCTCGCCTCCGAGCGCATCTATTCGCCGAGCCGGTTTGCCCGCGCGTTGAGCAATTTGGAGGAGGCATTGCGGCAGCAGGGCTATGCTGACGCCAGCGTGACGGCAGGTGAAATTGAGGTGGACCATGCGAGTGGCAAGGTACGCGCGGAAATCAAAGTGAATGAAGGTCGCAAATGGGTCGTGAGCGCGCTCAATTTTTCGATTGCTGATCACAGCGAAACACCCGCGCGGGTCGCCGATACGCGCGTCAACCAACCTTGGACTTCATTGTGGCGTCAGAACGCGGCGACCGCGATTCGCCGTTGGTATTACACCCGGGGGCACCCCGATGTGCAGGTCACCTTCACGCCGGAGGCTACGGATGCGGCGGATGGAACCAAAAAAGTGGCGGTACGGGCGGAGGTCACTCCGGGTCCTATTGTCAGAGTGGGGGAGATCGCTATCAATGGAAATACCCGCACGCGCGAAAAAACAATCCGCCGGTTGATCCCTGCGAAGAATGGCGACCTGCTTAATCCGATCCGTCTGGATAATGGCCAGGCCCGTATTTCCCAGCTCGGAGCATTTCAAAGCGTCGATCTGCGCACCACGCCCGCCGGAGATGATGTCCGCGATGTGGAGTATGCGCTCACTGAGGGTCGACGGCAGGAGTTTAATCTGCTCGCGGGCTATGGCAGTTATGAACAATTGCGGGGAGGCATCGAGTGGCGGCACTACAACCTTTTCGGTCGTGCGCACACCGACAGTCTTAAGTTGATCCAGTCCATGAAGAGTTCGCAGGGCGACTACATCTACACGGTGCCGGAACTCTTCGGCACGACGACGGATGGCAGTGTGCGACTGTTCGGGCTTAATCGTAAGGAATTTTCATTCCGGAGAGAAGAATATGGCGCCAACGTTTCGGTGCTCTGGCCGCTGCGCCGCATCGGTGTCGCGCTCACGACCGGATACACGTTCAAGCACCTGCGGAATGCGGACAACGAACTCGCGACACAAACGACCGATGCGGATCAGGCCGATGTTGCGAGTATCGATATTGGGCTGGTGCGCGATCGGCGCGACAATCCGCTGCGGCCGACGAAAGGCTACAAACTTTCCGCGCAGGTCGAGGCGGCCAATCGCGCGCTCGGCGGACAAGTGGTTTATCAACGGATCGTACTTGGAGGCTCCTATCACACGCGCTGGGGAAATGGGCGTTGGATCCACCTGGGTGTTGCGCATGGGTTCGTCACGACCTTTGGTGCACCCGATGATTCAAGATTGCCGGTGAGCGTGCGGTTTTATCCGGGAGGCGATGGGTCGATTCGCGGTTATCAAAACGGCGAGGCCGCTCCCCGCACCGCGACTGGAGAATTCATCGGCGCGAAATCCTATCTGCAGGCGAACGTCGAACTCGAGCAGGCGCTCACGTCGAAATGGTCGGTGGTGGCATTCGGGGATGCGCTCGGGGAGACGGCACGCATGTCAGATTATCCTTTTACCGATAAATTGTTTTCAGTCGGCCTCGGCGTTCGCTATCAAACCATCATCGGTCCGGTGCGCATGGAATATGGTCACAACCTCAACCGTCGTCCGCTGGATCCCCGTGGTACGTTGCAGTTTTCGATTGGATTTCCGTTTTGAGGAGCCGGTCGCCGGTCGCTTGTAGGGCTGGCCCTTGTGGCCATGCCTCTCCGTCGATCGCGAGCGGCGTGACAGAAGGTCCAGCCCTACAAACCGAATTTGGCGGTGGCCATTTTATTCAATACGCGCTGTCTCACTGCTGCGTGGGCTTCGCTCACGGCACCACGCAGCGTTTTGGCAGTCACACTCTCTACCACCATGAAGCATACATTTCTTTGGCTCGTTTTAGGATTGGCCGTAATCGGCGCGGGATGTTCGTCGGCTTATTACGGCGCGATGGAAAAAATGGGTTTTGCCAAACGCGACCTGTTGGTCAGCCGGGTCGACGATACCCGAAAAGCGCAAACCGAGGCCAAGGAACAGTTCGCCAGTGCACTCGAGCACTTTCTCGCCGTTACCAAGGTGGACGGCGGCGAACTGCAGCGGAAGTATGACGAATTGAATCGCGAGTACGGCAAAAGCGAAACTGCCGCGAAGGAAGTTCATAACCGCATTGCCGCCGTGGAAGACGTGGCTGAGGCGTTGTTCCGTGAATGGAAACAGGAGTTGTCCCAGTATTCGAATGCTTCGTTGCGCGGCGAAAGTCAGCGGCAGCTCGACACCACCCGCCGTCGTTACGAAGACCTGATCAAGCTGATGCGCCGCGCCGCTGATCGAATGGATCCGGTGCTCGCGACCTTCAAAGATCAGGTGCTTTTCTTAAAACACAATCTCAACGCCCGGGCGATCGCGTCACTCGATACGACCAGCCGCACGCTCGAAGCGGACATCTCCCGGCTGATCGCCGACATGGAAACGTCGATCCGCGAATCGGAAGCCTTTATCAAGTCGCTAAAGAACGAATAGATTTTCGGAAGTGGCGGGGTTTGGGATAAGACGAACCTGATCCCTGTGCTCATCGTTACTTCATTTTGTAGGAGCGGTGGATTACCGGCGTGGCGGGATTTCCGGGTGGGTGGTCGTCGATTTCCACATCGACGACAGGCGTCGGTACGGAGACCGACGCCCACCTTGGTGCGACGCTAATAAGCGTTGCGGACATACATGTCTTTTGCATCAAGGACTCCTCGACGGCGCTTCCGGCAATCCGGGATAATGCGGTTCCAATACACGGGCTTTCGCGAATGTCGTTTCGGCGTCTGCTTGCCGCCCCACTGCTTGTTGGGCGCGGCCGAGGGCAATCAACGTGTCGACGTCATCGTCGATCCATTGGCTGGCTCGCTCCAGCAAAGGAAGAGCGCTCGCGGCATCGCCTCGAGCGACGAGCATAGCTCCTGTGTTGCGGGCGAGCAGCCAGTCTTCAGGCGCGGCCTCAATCGCGTGCTTGGCGATACCCGCTAACGCAGGTGTCGCATCGCTGCGGTTGAGGAGTTGGTTCGCTTGTTCGGCGCGTTGCGTCCAGGTGTGTTGGCGAGAGGCGATGTCTGCCTGGCCAGAAAATGGCGGTTTGCGAAAACGATTGAGCATCTCCTGACCAATCATCGCTTGTTCGTAGATATTGTAGCCCAGCCGAAGACGCGCCTGCTCGTAGTCGAATGGTGCAGGGACTGGCGCGCTGACGAGACCCCGTCGCGTGAGATCGGCGGTGATGCGGGGAAAGAGTTCGACGGCGGCTTCGTAGGTGCCGCGAAAAGTCAGGTGAACATGTTCGTAGAGCAAATCATCCCCGATGATACCGTGAGCGCTGTGCGCGGCGAGTGAGGACGCCAGGTCGACGACTTCCACTGGTAGTTGCGCACTTTTTCCAAGGTCGCGGATGGTTTGGTTTAAAGTGGAATCCGTGCGGAAGCGGAGCGTGTCGCAATCGAGCGCATGCTGGAGCAGATCGCGGGCGTCCAGGTCGCGACCAATTTGCAGGGCGAAGCGGCCGAATCGAAATGCAAGTTCGGCGTGGTGATCATCGATCGCGTAGGCCGCGCGATACGCGGTTTCCGCCGCGGGCATGTCTCCTGCCCGAAGTGCTTTGGTAGCTTCGGCGAGATCGGAATCCCATTCCGCGAATTCGGCTCCAGTCAGACCTTTCCGATGTTCCGACAAAAAAGGCGCGAAGTCGCGCTGGTTGGTGGCGACCGTACAAAGAAAAACCGACGCTCCGGCTTTGCGACCACTCTTCGTGATCGCTTCGAGGTTGGCGCGGAAATGAGCGCGAACGACGTCGAGGCGTGGATCGTCGAGGGCGATTTGTTGTTTCAAAAACATTTCCATTCCACCCCATTCTGCGGGACGTCTCCGGTGGGCGAGATTTGAAAGCAATTGTCCGGTGCGCGACGTTTTCAACGAGCTCGCGGTACGAATGGCCACTTCGCTCCGCAGAAAGGGCGCGAAAATCCCCGCCGGTCCGAACGGCCCGATCACCTCGTTATTGCCTTCGTAAACGATGAACAAATCGGGCTCCAGCTGCGCACAATCTTCGGCAATTCCGCGGACAACGTGTGAATTGATGGCCGTGATCGCCGCGTTTATCACCTCGAAGCGTTGATTTGGATACGCGGCGCGCAGCATCGATTCCAGCATGCGGGCAAGGGAAAAAGAGGGCTCGGGATCGCCCATCGCTGCGGAACTGCCGAGGATAAACACACGATAGGTGCCGGCAGCTTTATTTCCCGGCAGACGCACCGGTTGCGGACGGCGCACGAGCGCTTCGGAAAAATACGGCGCCGTGCACCAGCGATTTTCCCGCCAGATTTTTTCGCCGCCGGGCAACGTGGCACGTCGGAAGAAATGGGTGGAATGGCCATACCCAGCGAGCCGCAAGGCCGCTTCCAATCCGCCCAACAACACCGCAAGGGTGACGACCGCCAGAATTGCGGCGAACAGGAGCTTGCGTGGTAATGAAAGAGAAGACGCAGCCACTTCAGAAAAGCGAATAGATGAACGGCGAAACGGTGGAGACACCGACGATCAGGAAAGTCACCAGCAACAGAATGATCACGACTGGGACGATCCACCAAGCCTTGTGCTCACGGGCGAAAGTCCAAAGTTCGCGCAGAAGACGACCGAGATTTTTTAGAGCGCGCATGGGATTAGTCGGGAGCGAAGGTTCGTGCGGGGGACGAACGAATCAAATTGGGCGGGAGATTCTTTTTCTTGATGAAAAAAGACCCGATTGCCAGTGCATCCATGTCGGTGGCGAGAAATCCTTCGACCGCCTCGCCAGGATGGCAGACGGGTGGTTCGCCGCGCACATTGAAGGAAGTGTTCACGAGCACCGGACATCCGGTGCGTGCGGCGAAGGCAGTTAAAAGCGCATGCAACACGGGATTGGTCGCGGACTCGACGGTCTGCACGCGTGCGGAAAAATCGACATGAGTGATCGCGGGCAGATCGGATCGGATCGTGTTCAAGCGTTCGTTCCACGATGCGCCTGCAGTCACAGGCTTGCGGTGTGAGACCGCGACTGGAGCGGTGAGCAACATGTACGGTGAAGAGGTGGACAGATCGAAATATTCCCCCGCGCGTTCAGCGAGAACGATGGGCGCGAACGGCCGGAACGATTCCCGGAATTTTATTTTCAGGTTCAGTCGACGTTGCATCTCCGGAGAACGCGCGTCGGCGAGAATCGAGCGATTGCCCAGCGCGCGGGGACCGAATTCCGCCCGTCCTTGAAAAACCCCGACGACGTCACCGGCGCCGAGCCGCTCCGCAACGCGGTGGTTCAGATCCGCCGGCGAGAGTTTTTCGAAAGGTAATCCACGGGCGCGCAGCACGGCGGCGATTTCATCTTCCGAATATTCCGGTCCGAGAAACGCGCCGCGCATCCCATCGTCACGGCCGTCAACCACGCGGGGCGCGTTCGACTTTGCGTAGTAAAATGCCAGGGCGGCGCCCAGCGCACCGCCGGCGTCACCGGCCGCCGGTTGAACCCAGATCCGTTTGAACGGACCTTCACGTAGGAGGCGCGCGTTCGCGACGCAGTTGAGTGCGACGCCGCCTGCGAGGCAGAGATTTTCTTCGCCGGTTTCCTGATGGAGCGTGCGCGCGAGTCGCAACACGACTTCCTCCGTGACTTGCTGGATCGAGCGCGCGAGATCGCAATGCGTCTGCGTGATCGGTTCATCCGGCTGGCGCGGCGGGACGCCGAAGAGTGCAGTGAAACGCGCGTTGGTCATCGTTTCTCCGAGGAGAAAACCAAAAAACTCGAGGTGAAGCCGGAATGAACCATCGGGCTTCAGATCGATTAGCTGTTGCAAAATCGTCCCGGCGAAACGCGGTTCTCCGTAAGGCGCGAGGCCCATTAATTTATACTCGCCCGAATTGACCCGGAAACCGCAATGGTACGTGAAGGCGGAGTAGAGCAGGCCGAGCGAATGAGGAAACCGCTGTTCGCGCAGCAGTTCGAGGCGATTGCCTGCTCCGCGGCCGAAGGCGGTCGTGGTCCATTCGCCCACGCCGTCGAGCGTGAGAATGGCGGCGCGTTCATGGGGCGACGGAAAAAATGCGCTGGCCGCATGAGCCTCGTGATGTCCGGAGAAATGCACGGGCACTGCCTCGCAACCGAGCGCAGTAATTTCGTCTTCGATCACGCCCGGGAGCCAGAGTTTCTCGTGGAGCCAGCCCGGCATCGCGGCGGCGAACGCGCGAAAACCGCGAGGAGCCACGGCGGCGGCGGTCGCCAGGATGCGCTCGAATTTCAGCAGCGGTTTTTCGTAGTAGACGACCGCATCGAGCGGACCGTGTGCCTGCGTCAGACACCACGCGGCGGCGCCTCGTGGGAAAGAAGCGTCGTGTTTGATGCGACTGAAACGCTCCTCCTGGACTGCGGCCACGATTACTCCGTCCTCCAGCAGCACGGCGGCGGAGTCGTGATAGAAAGCACTGATGCCCAGAATTCGCATCAGAATTGTCGGTCGAAGCGATTGGCTGCGGCCGGCGGTACTGGCTGCAAGTAAGTGGTCGCTTTCGGATCAGACCGGCGACGCAAGGGATCGTGACGGATAAGACCCCGCCAGAGGCGGAGCGGAACAAAAACCAGCAGATAAAACAGCCCGAGCAGTACCCAGGTGAACGCAGCCAGGACGAAATGGAGCACCCGATCGAGGCAAAGTTGCACGGGTGCATAGCCGTGGGGAATGAACCACGCCAATAATGCCAGCGTTCCCGTTACACCGGTGGCGATCGCTGGACCGACACCTCCGCGCCACGCGAAGAGGGCACAAGCTCCGACGCACGCGAGCGTCGCTTGCAGCCTTGCGCGGGAAATGGGAGCGAGGGGCATGAGTGAGGATGGCAAACGAAGCTTGGGTTGAGCCAATAAAAAAGGAGGACGAGTTGCACTCGTCCTCCCGTGATAACATTGGAATTACTCGGTATGTTCCGCTTACAGCTCGATGCCGTAGCTCAACTCGAAGCGGCGGGAAACCGGCACTTCATAGCGTTGCGTGGCAAGCGCCTTTGACCCGGTGGGCTTCCAACCGGTGAACTCGCCCTGTTCCGTCAGATTCTTGACGTTGAACTGGATCGATTGTTTGCGGCCGAAGGCCTTGAACCGATACGTGGCGAACGCATCCAGATTGATCGTGCTCGGATTGTAACGGGCCAGCAACTTGTTGGTCGCTGCATCCATCACGTAGCCCTGTAGCGCCTTGTCCGAGGAGGCAAAGCCTGCGCCGATGGAGAGGCCTTTAACCACGCCGTCGGTGAAGGTGTACTTCGTGAGGATGGAGAACTGCTGCTTGATCGTGCCGGGATTAGCCTGACCGATCGTCGCCGAGTTGATCGCGGTCACGACGCGGTTGGTGTTGTGCGAGTAGCTGAACTGGATCGCCCAATTGTGAGTGGGCTGATAGTTCAGGTCGACGTCGACGCCCTTCGATTTCGATTCGCCACCGGAGACGGCGTCGCCGAGTGGACGGCCGCCCGGATAGAGCGAATTACGCTGAGCGATCGATGCGGGCGTGTTTTGCGCGGTCAATTGATCGTAGGTAACCGTCGCTTGGCTGATGGCGCTCGGGTCGGTTTGAGAACCGCCCGTCTGTTTGATCTCATAATACGAGACGGTGCCGCTGAGCTTGCCGTCGACGGTTTCAAACTTCACGCCGCCTTCGATGCTGGATCCCGTGACCGCCGGCAACGGAGCGCCGAACGAGTTGGTTACGGACGTCGGGAACAACGAGGTGCTGTGGACGGCGAAGAGATTGATCGACTTGGTCACCGAGTAGACGGCACCAATCAGCGGGGAAGTCTTGCTGATATCGTAGGAGACAGGTGCATTGTCGACGCCGCTGGCCCACGCGACGTTCTTCACGTGGGTGCGATTGACGGCGAGGTTGGTCTTCAGGCGGTCGTCGAAGAAGGACGACATCAGTGCCGCAAAATAATAATCGTTGGTATTATTCTGGTGACCGTAGCCGCCGACCGGATCGGGATGGAGATCTCCGGGAGGGCCGAAAGGCACCACGATGGGCGAACCCACGGCGAACGGATGGCTGACTACCGCTGTGGAATTGGATTTATGCGAAATGAAGGTTTCCGCCCACGCGGCTCCGCCGAAGGTGAAGGTGTTCTTAACCGGGGCAAAGTTCAACTTGTAGACGCCGGTGGCGCCGTACGAGTGAACTACATTGGTCCAATCGCGGTAGCTGTAGCCGGACTCGATTTTGTCGACGCCGTTCTCGGTGTACCAGCCGCGGCCGGCGACTTCCCAGCTGTCGGCGCCGCTGCTGCCCGCCTGATCCCAACCATTGCCGTCGATCTGGTCGTGGGAGTTATTCTGAACGTAGGCGGTGAAAGTAAGATTGTCGCCCACCTGCTGGGTGATCGTGCCGCGATAGTATTTTACTTCGAGTGAGCGAAGATTTTTTCCGTTGGACCAGTTCCACGTCCAGGGAATTTCCGGATGGAGAATTTGGAGCGGGATCGACGCCTGCGAATCAGGATTGGCGGTGTCGCCGCGCTGAAACGCATAGCTGTTCAAGCCGTTTGGCTTGCCGCGATAGCTGTGTTCCAAAAGGAAGCTGATCGTCGTGAGATTGGTGGGTTTGTACTCCGTGGCCAGTTGGTAGAACCGGATTTTGCCGTCGGAATGTTCGCGCTCGTCCTGGGTTTTCTCATTGGCGGCGTTGAAGCGAATGCCGCCTTTGCCGCCGGCGACGTTGCCACTGAAGTTACTGTCCAGCGTTCCGCGGTAACCGCCTTCACTGCGGGCGGTGACGCGGACGTTCGTGAAGTTGTGGCTGTAATCCACCGATTTGTTCACGCTGTTCAACACCCCGCCGGGATAGCTGACGCCGTAGAGGGCGGCGACGGGTCCCTTGACCACTTCGACGCGGGCGAGACCCTGAGTGTCGACTGGATCGTATTCGCGAGTACCGTCACGGAGACCCCAGTTTTGGGTGAATCCGCGGAAGAGGAAGGCATTAAACGCCTGCTGGATGGAGTTGTCGGAATAGGTGTCCGAACCGCCGTTGATAAGGGCGGCGTTGTAGCGCTCGAGATCAACCTGACTGTTAATCGAGAGATCTTCGTAGAGTTCCTGGCCGAATACCTGAATATTGACGGGGACGTCTTTGATTGGGGTGTTGGTGCGCGTGGCCGAGATCGAATTGGCGGCGCGGTAGCCGTAGTCGCGCTCGGTGCTGACGCTGAAAGGAGAGAGCGTGACGACCTCTTCTTCGGATTTGGCGGGGGTGGATTGTGCGGACGCGATGCTCGCCAGGGAAGGGAGCACGAGGAGGAGGCACGTGCGGGCTAATCCCGCTCGGCTGGTCTGTCTAGGTGTAGGGTTTCGTGGTTTCATTTTGGACTGTCGTTGGACTGGGCTGATCGCCGCGTTTGGGAGCGGCAAAGGGGTGGGGGGAAGTCGGTGAAGCGGTCGCAGAGCTATGGACGCGCAGCGGTGCGACGGATAAAGGACGCCGTGAAAAACGGGACAAAAGCTTCCGGGCTCTATCTATAGAGTCGTGACTCTATCGGTAGAGTCGACGGCGTGATGAGACCGCAATCGCGTCGTGTAGCAGCGGGCCTCCGGCCTGCTGGCCTTGCGGCAACCGATAACACGAACGGCGTCACCTTTCTGCTTCTCCAAAATTCAAACATTCCCGACCAAGACAGTTTTCACAGAGACCACGGAGGGCTGACACAGAGTCTGCGGGAGAGGATAACGTACGATTCTATCTTTTGCCGCGTGTGCCTCAACCGCGAAAACCACTTTGAAGATTTCGCATATTGTCAGCCAGCGGCTCGACTGCATTCTCCAAAACAAATGAATTTGCTAAAGTTGGCTTTGTGCCGCCGCTGAATAACGCTGTTAGGCAAAAGAAAGATGAAGCATCATGAAACAGGCACTGAGATTGCCCGGCCTTTCCTGCCGGCAAAAGACTTCAGTCTCTCGAAGAGCTTTTACGAAGCCTTGGGGTTTGTGAAAGAGCTCGATGGTGAAGTGGCGATCTTCCGAATCGGGGCAAGTGGCTTTATCCTCCAAAAGCATTTCCAGAAAGAATGGGCTGAAAATTTCATGATGCAGCTGATGGTGGACGATCTAGATGCATGGTGGACTCACCTGACTTCGCTGGACCTTCCTAAGAAATTTGGTGTGCCTGCACCTAAGGCTCCCGCGCTCCAGGCATGGGGCCTTCGAGTCGCTTACGTTGTAGATCCATCCGGAGTGCTTTGGCATGTCGCGCAGCGCCGACCCAGCGTTAAGCATGACGAATAAAATAAAAGCAGAAGAGCCTGACCAGAGCATCACAGCGCAACGCGCTTCGCGCGTGGCTGACTCCTGACGTCCAGCCAAGAAATACGAGTGTCGCTTGGTGTCCAAAATGAAAACCCTCACGACATACTTGCTACTCAGCATTACGGCTCTAGCTCAAGATTCGCTAAAACGGGACGTCGCGACCGCGGCTGCCCGCGGGCGTCACGTCCCGTTTCGCGCGCCCGCCCCTTTTCCATGAGCTGGCCCACCTCGATCCTCATCGCATTTCTCAACGCCGCATTCGGCGCGGTCGGCGCCGGCATCGTCGGGTCCATGTGTGTGGACTGGTATCGCGTTCCGAGTCGCGAAGGTCAGTCGGGCTACTTCATTATTTTCTTCGGACTGCTCGGCATCGTCGGCGGTTTGATCATCGGCCTGATCGCGACGCGCATCGTCGCGGCCGGCGCTGCGCCGGGCATCGCGAAGGGCCTCGGATACACGGTCGGTTCGACGATCGGTTTGCTCGTCGTGATCGCGGGCTTCGCGTGGTTCGCCGCGGACCTGCCGCCGACCATCAGCCGGCACGGACTCGTCGTCGAATTCGAGGTGCGCTGCCCGGCCGGCTTCGAGATTCCGCGCGAGGCGAAGCCTGGCGACGCCTGGAGTATTTACGTGACCGCGGATCACGGAGACCGCCTTCAACGCAGCGGTCAGCTTCGCGTGAAGGACGCGCGGCAGGTCGACGGACGATGGATCATTCCCGCGACGGTCGCCCTCGCGACGAGTGATTCGGGAAAATCCATCGGCGTCTCGATTCCGCAACGCGAAACGCAGTACTACAACTTTCCGCTGCCCGGAAAACCGACGAAGCGCGACATGGAGTGGAGCGCGTGGCTGCCAGGCCCAACGTTCGGTGATCTCGCGAAAATCCCGAAGGAGGATTTCCTGGCGTTGCGTTATCGCGTGCAGTTCTTCGTGCCACCACCGCCTGCGCCTCCGCAGCCGGCCGAAGCGGAGATCCGCGAAAAAAAACAGGCTGACGAGGACGCAGCGTTCGCCGCGCTCACGCCGGACGCGCCGATCGGAGAGTGGCTGCGTTTCACAAAATACGGCGCGACGGAGGCCCGTGTGCAGGCGGTCATCGCGGCGATCACCGCACGGCCTGATTTCGTCGCGGAGTTTTCCGGAGAGATCCGCTCGCCGGATCACGCGGCGGCCGACATCGCGATGCGAACTCTCGCGCAGATGACGAAGCCACCGGCTGAACTCTGCGCCGCAGTGATCGACGTGGGCCGCCAGATCGTGGACGAGGTCCGCGCCATCAACGCGACGACCGGCGCAGAGAATTCAGGCTACGGTCGCTCGGCGACACTCTCAGTGAGATTCGCCGGCTGGAGTACCGCGGCGTGGGCGCTGCACACCAAGAGCGGCGTCAACCTGCTGCCGTTGATGATCGAAATCGGAGATCTCGCGAAGGTGAACGAGGAAAATGTCGTCCTGAAGAATGACGTGCTGCGCGTCACAAAATTCTACGTGGACGCATGGAGTCCGCAGCCGGCGACGCCAGCGAAACCGCCAACGAGTCCGTGAGGCGCGGATCTGGTTGTAGGCCCGGTCGCCGACCGGGAAGGTCCTACGGGATTTTTTCTGATGGTTGGCTGGCCGGTGAACGTGAACGTGGACGTGAAACGAGCGGACGCGTTTGAGTATGCGCAGGCCGAGCTGGGGCTCGGCGGTCCCGGGGAAGGGCGCGTTAGGGCTACGCGCCCTTCCATCTGAGCCATTCGTGCGCAGGCTCGGCTCAAATCGAATTCCGGCGGGGTTTCTGGGGGGCGGTAATGCCGTTTTGCCAGAAGCCAGGAATGTACGTGATCGTTTGCGCTTCGGGTACCCCGCGCTGATAAGCGTCGGTCATGATCGCGAGCTGTTCCATCGCGCGCTGTCCAACGAGATGGTGGTTTTGCACCACGCCGGCGACGTGTGCCATGTTGGGCTGAATATCCAGACAGGCAAAGGCAACGTCCTCGGGAATGCGGATGCCGGCGGTCGCGAAAACTTCGAAGAGCTCAATCCAATTTGAAATCACAACATCCACTTGATTTTCGCGCATCCACTCCGGAATAATTTGTCCGAGACGAGGCACGTCGGTGAGATTGAAAAGGAGTGGCGGCACGCATTCCGCCTCGGGTAGTGAGGCTTGTTCGATGAGCACGCCCATGCCAAATGAGCCGCTGAGTCGCGTCTGGTCTTCGCGGGCGGTCGCCAACCCGATGCGGCGGTAACCGAGTTTGCGCAGCTGCTGCATCGCGAGCCGCGCCACTTGAAGCTGGTCGTTGGAAACGGCGTCGAGGTTGGGTGTGAGGTGCAGGCACTCGATCTTCACGGCACAAAATTGCTCCCAATCGAGGTCGAGTTGTTCGATATCGATTTCGAACGTCGAAAGCAAAATGCCCGTGATGCTGCGCGCAGTAAGTATCGTGTTGAGTCGCGCCGGAGCCAGATGCCCCTGACCCACCACAAAAATATCCAGGGTGTGCCCACGCGCTTCCGCTGCGGCTTTGGCGCCGGCAAATACCTGCGGCTGGTAATGATTGCCACCGAAGAGACGGGTGGTGCCGGCGTGAACGACGAACGCGGAGCTCACGACCCGCGTCTGTTGCTGCCGCTGTGAGCGATGAAAATTCAACGCGTCCAGCAACGGGTCGCGCTGATAACCAAAATTCTTTGCGACCACCCGGATGCGCGCACGAGTCGCGGGCGGAATGCTGGGATGATCGCGCAAGGCGAGCGAAACCGTCGTCACGTGAACACCGGCCTTGGCCGCGATGTCGGCCAGGGTGTAGTAGCGCTTCGGCGCGATCACCGGGTCAGCTTCGCAGGGGGGCGCTAGGACCGTCTTGCCAGACGCTTTGGACATAGATGGAAGAGGCGCATTCAGGCACGCCTCGTTGGGTGGTTTTGAGCTGGGCGACAACGATGGAAACGGCGCGTTCGCCGAGCAGGTCGAGATGGGGACGAATTCCCGCGAGTCCCGGGGGCATGGGATCGCAAAGACACAGGCACGCGCAGGCGACTTTATCGGGAACGGAAAGTCCTTCTCCTTCGAGCATCGTGCGAACGCTGCTCCAGTTGCAAAGCACGACGTCGATCTGATGGCGGCGCACCCAGCGCGCGATCATGCCGCCAAGGGATTTTATATCGAGGTTGTACGGAAACAGAAGTGGCGGTACATGACGATCGGCCGGGATCGACGCCTCCTCCATCAGGTAGCCGGCGGTGTGACGGTGGCCGCACGCGTCTTCGTCGGCGCGTCCGATCGCGATCCCGATGCGTCGATAGCCGAGGGCGGCGAGACGGCTGAAGGCGAGGCGCACCTCGCGAATGTGGTCGTTGCCGACGACGGTCGCTTCCGGTTCGGTGTGGCGGGAATGAATTTTGGCGACGGCATAATCATCCCAGTTCAGGGCGATCTCGGCGAAACCCGGCACGAAGGCGCCCAACACAATGCCGGTGATCTGATTCTCTTTAAGGTAATGAGTGAGACTGTGTGAATCGTGGTCGTCTTCGCCGACGGCGAGGGGCTCCAGTTGATAGCCGAGCAATTCAGCCTGCCGCTGTGCGCCCTGCAAAATCGAACGCAGGTACGGAGGACGCTCCCTTCCCGAACCCAGTCCGAAGTTTTCCAAATAAGCAATGCGCGGGGCCGGCCCGCGCACGCAGCCTTCCGCACGAAAACGACTGAGGGCGTGGAAAACCGGGTTCGGCTGATAGCCGATTTGGTCAGCGGTCTTCTTGATCTGTAGCCGCGTTTTTTCCGGAATGCTGGCGTGCCCGCGCAACGCGAGGGAGATCGTCGTAATGTGAAAACCCGCTTCGCGCGCGACGTCTTTCAACGTAGGGCGGCGACTCGGTGGCGGCTGAATGGTTTTGATCGAGGGACTCATCGCAGAGTGCGGCCGAAGCGGCGTTCGTAGTTTTGTTGCAACTCGGCTGAGGGAAGTTCGGGCGCGCCGGAATTCAGTGCGCGACGCATCCATTCCGTGGTGCGGGGATCGCCGGTATCGATGCCATGCTGCACGAGTTGAACGTGAACTCCGGTGTTTTGCGGTTTTCGCGCGAGCACTTTCTCGAGCACACCCACACCCGCCTCGCCGCGATTTGTCTGGAAAAAGAGGGTGGCGAGTTCCCGCGCGGCGGCGGGATTGTCCGGACGATTCTGCCACGCGAACTGAAAATGTTGTTCCGCTTCTTCGGTTTTTCCGGCTTCCACGGCGAGCAGTCCCGCTTCGAAACGAAGCGCGGCGCTGTTGGGACACGCGACAACTCCCGCGGCGACGGCTCGCGCGAGCGCATCGTGGTCCTTGGTGTTTTTGAGCAGATCGACGAGATCGAACTGCATGTTCTCGTCCGTGGGTGCCAGGGCGACGGCGCGTTCCATTTCGACGCGGGCTTGGGCGGGCTCTTTCAACGTATAGAGCACTTTCGCGAGCTGGCGGTGAATGCGCGGATCGTTGGGCGCGATCGTGAGCGCGCGCTGCAGCGGTGCGAGGGCCTTGCGGGGATTGCCATCCGCCACCGCTGACGACGCGGCGGTCAGCAGCGTGTAGGGATTGTGACAATAGCCGATGAGTTCCTCGGTCCAGTCGTCTGGTGCTTCCGTATAATGGCCGCCACCCTGCAGGCGGGCGCGAGCTTGGGCGGCGCCTTCGGGATTTCCGAGTCGCTCGAAAACGCTGGCGAGGAGACTTTGGGCATCGGCGAATTTCGCGTCGGTCGCCACGGCTTGCTGAAGATGGCTGCGGGCAGCGGTCCAACGTTCGGTCTGAAGATCGCAGCGTGCGAGACCGAGCAACGCGTACGGGTTGCCTGGGGCACGTTTCAGCACCTCTTGATAAGCGGACTCGGCATCTGTCGTGGCGTTCGACTTAAATAACGCGTCACCCAGTCGCAGCCAACCCACCACGTGGTCGGGTGCCAGTTGAGTGGTCCGGCGCAACAAAGGAAGCGCTTCGTCGAGACGACCAAAGCCGGCCAGAATTGAAGCGAGCAGGTGAGGCCAGTGCGGGTCGTTGGGCTGGAGATAAACCAGCGCTTGATAGCCGCTAATCGCTGACTCCAGCTGACCGTTGGCGTGACAGAGGCGGGTAAATTCCGCCAGCGCAGCCTGATCGGGCGGCCAGGACTGAAATCGGTTCGCACAATTTGCCAGGCGAACGTCGAGCTCCGGGGCTTCGGCGCCTACCGCCGCCGGCAACGACGGCCTTTGCGCGTTCCACTTCTGCCGGGTCGCATAATATCGCTGTCCAAAAATCGCTCCGCCCACGATGACAATCGCGGCCAGCGAAAGCAGGAGGTAGCGGGATTTGTTCAAGCTAGGGTCGGAAAAGGGTGGCTTGGGGCAGTCCAAACGGAGGGGTGATCCGTGTCGGAAAGAGATAAACGCGCCTTGGGCTCGAAGGCCAAGATACGGTTTACTCTAACGTTTAGTGTAGAGTGCAAAACCGGCTGCTGGCGATACGGATTTTGCCTTATTCATGAGCGTAGGGCTGGCCCTTGCGGCCACGCTGTCAGGGCGCGACGGAGCCGGCATGGCGAGCCCTACGCGGAGCCTGAAACTGAGGTGGGCGTCGGTCTCCGTACCGACGTGATCGTCGATGTGCCCCTCGACGGGCTCGGGTTCCTGAGCGGTTCGACTTTGCTCGCCACCAAGAGCCTGCCGACGGACTGGTCGAACGGAGAAATCGACGACCACCGAATGACGGAGCGGCATGGCCACGAGGGCCAGCCCTTCATAGGAGGGAAAAATCGCTCCATGCGGTCGAAAGATAGCGCAACTTTCTCAAGAAATTGTTTCGCGGCGGGCACGCGTAAGCTTCCACGATTCGGCATGTTCCAGATGATCCGCCGCTGTCTTTCGGGAGCCATTTTGCCCGGACGTGCATTGAGGCGTTGGGGATTTTACTCGCTGGCTTGGGGTTATGGCTGGGTTTTCCTATCTGCGGCACCGGTGAATTCTCAACCGGCAAGCACCCGGCGAATGGTGGAACGTTTGGCGGGGCTGGAGGCCGCTGCGCAGCCGTTTGCGCATCGTTTTCTCACTTCGAAGGCGATCGTCGCCTTACGCGCCAAGATCGCGACCGCGGTTGCAATTGAGGAAGTACTTCCACTCAAGGGACGGCTGGCCGAAACGTTGCTGAACGACGGACAAAGCGAAGCGGCGCTGGTTGAATTTTTGAATTACGAACGACTGGCGGCGGAATACCACGCGATCATTCAGCCTGAAGTGCAGAACAAACTGCTTTTGATGAAGGCACTTTGTCATTTGCGGATCGGCGAGCAGGAAAACTGCGTCGCCAACCACAACGCGGAGTCATGTCTGTTTCCAATTAGTGGGGGTGGGGTGCATCAGTTGCCCCGTGGCTCGCGTGGCGCGATCGAATTGCTCACACAACTTCTGGAGCACGATCCCGCGCGGTTCGATGCAGGCTGGTTGCTCAACATCGCGTACATGACGCTGGGCGAATATCCGGACAAAGTGCCCGCGCAGTGGCGGATCGATCCAAAGGCGTTTGCGTCTGACTACGACATCAGGCGATTTCCCGACGTGGCGGGGCAACTTGGGCTCGATGTCGATGATCTTTCGGGTGGCGTGATCCTCGATGATTTCGACAACGATGGATTTTTGGACCTGCTCGTTTCGGGAGTAGGTTTTCACAGTCAGCTGCGTTTTTTTCACAACGACGGGGATGGCGCGTTCACTGATCGTACCGCCGACGCGAGCCTCACGGGATTAACCGGCGGACTCAATCTGGTCCAAGCCGACTATAACAATGACGGATTCATGGACGTTTTCATTCTGCGTGGAGCGTGGCTGGACAATGAAGGCCGGTTTCCGAATTCACTTTTGCGCAACAATGGCGACGGCACTTTTACCGACGTGACGGAGGAGGCGGGCGTGCTGAGTTTTCATCCGACGCAAACCGCCGTGTGGTTCGATTACAATGGCGACGGCTGGATCGACCTTTTCATTGGCAACGAATCTTTCGGTGACAAGTCCGTGCATCCGTGCGAACTGTTTCGCAACAACGGCGACGGTACCTTCACCGAGTGCGCCGCGGAAAACGGCGTGGCGATCGTGGGATTTGTGAAAGGGGTGGTGAGTGCGGACTATAATCACGACGGTCGGCCCGATCTTTATCTGTCGCTGCGTGACGCCCCGAATATTCTACTGCGCAACGACGGTCCCGCGGGGACGGAGCATTCATCGCGGGGGCCGTGGCGCTTCACGAATGTGGCGGAAGCAGCGAGAGTCACTGAGCCGCTGTATAGTTTTCCCTGCTGGTTTTGGGACTACGACAACGATGGCTGGCCGGACATTTTTGTCTCGGGCTATCGGATTCGTGACGTGGGCGACGTCGCGGCAGACTATCTTGGTTTCCCGACTGATGCGGAACATCCCCGTCTTTATCACAATAATCGGGACGGAACTTTCACCGACGTCGCCAAATCGAGTGGACTGAACAAAGTAGTTCACGCGATGAGCGGAAATTTTGGCGATCTCGACAATGACGGCTGGCTGGATTTCTACACCGGCACCGGAGATCCTTCGCTGGCGTCGCTGATGCCGAACCGGATGTTCCGCAACGACGGCGGGCGCGGGTTTCAGGAAGTGACGACTTCCGGCGGATTCGGCCAGTTGCAGAAAGGGCATGGGATTGCGTTTGGCGACATCAACAATGATGGAGACCAGGATATTTATTCCGTGCTCGGTGGCGCGTATCCGGGCGACCATTATCATCGCCAGCTTTTCGCCAATCCTGGTCACGGCAATCACTGGCTGAAATTGAAACTCGAAGGCGTTCGCTCCAATCGCGCGGCGATCGGGGCGACGATCAAGCTCGTAGTCGAAAGCGAAGCAGGTCAGCGCGAGATTTACCGCACCGTGGGAAGTGGAGGAAGCTTCGGCGCGTCGCCGATGAAGCAGGAGATTGGATTGGGTCGCGCGCAAAAAGTGATTCGTGCGGAAATTTTTTGGCCGCGTACGGGCGTCACGCAAGTGATCACCTCGCTGGAGATGGATCGTTGTTATGCGATTCGTGAAGGGGAGCCCGCGGCGAAGGAAATGATATTGAAAACATTTTCCTGGCCGGCGGCAGGCGCTGCCGTGCCGCACGTGCATCAGCACGTAGCGGTGGAGAAAGCGGGCAAGTAAAGGGGGTTGGAAGGTAGGGCGGATTATCCTTAATCCGCCGCGAACGAGTTGTGCGCACCGCCCGGCGGATTAGGGATAATCCGCCCTACCTCGAAACAGCGCCGTCCCGTACCTGCACAAAAAAAGGGCGAGCCCCCCGGCTCGCCCTTGGAAACCACTAGCGAAATCGTGTTGCTTACAAATCGATGACCAACGTCAGCCGGTACACCACGGGTGTTGGCACTTTGTATCTTTCGGTCGCGAGCACCGATGAAGAACCAGTTGCTTTCCAACCAACGTAATCAGGAGTCTTGAGTACGTTCCGCATGTTGAGCTGTAACGCGGTGTTACGGTTGAACATTTTGAACTTATAGTTGGCGAACAGATCGAGCACATTACGACCGGGTTCATAGCGGGCCACATCCTTGCCGTTGACCACCTGGTAATCCTGCAGGGATTTTGAGCCGCCGCTGAAGCCGAAGCCGAGCGAGAGACCTTTGACCGAGCCGTCAGTAAACGAGTATTTACTGAGGAGCGAATAACGTGTCTTGACCGCTTGCGGATAGGTTTCGCCAATGCTTGAAGCGACGGAAGATTCAGTGAACTCGTGATCGTTGTGGGCGAAACTGCCGACGAACTGCCACTGCTTGGTCGGCTGATAGACCAAGTCGAACTCGAAACCCTTTGATCGCTGCTCGCCACCCTGGATGATATCACCCGCAGCGAAGAGATCGGCGCGCGTTTTGCCGGGGAATTGGATCAAGCGCTCGGCCGGGCTCAGGCGATCCCATGTGGCAGTATTCAAGTTTTCATGGTTGGACGCGCTTTGCGTGCCACCCGTCTGCGTGATGTTGTAGTAGCTCGTGGTGCCACTCAGCTTGCCGTTGAAAAGTTCGATCTTGAAGCCGCCTTCATAGCTCGAGCCCACTTGCGGTGAGAACTGATGACCAAAGCTGTCCTTGGTACTATCCGGGAATAGCGACGTGGCGTGTAATGCAAAGATCGAAACTTCCTTCGTAATCTCGTAGATCGCACCGTAGAGCGGTGAGACTTTCGAGGCCGTGTAGGTGTTGTTCGTCGAGGACGCGCCGTTGTCCCACGCGATCGTCTTGATGTTGGTCTTGTTGACGCCGACGTTTGTCTTCAAACGGTCGTTGAACAACGAGGCCTGCCAGTTCGCGAAGTAATAATCGTTGGAGTTATTTTCGTGGTGGTAGCCGTTGCCGTTCGGACCGCCGTCGGACTCAGGGACGAGATCCGAGGGAGGTGCATTGGGAACGATGATCGGAATGTTCGCTTTGACCGCGTAATATTGCGCGCTGGCGAGTGGGTTGAGCGGACGGGAAGCGCGGGAGAGTTCTTTTTCAGCCCACACGTTTGAGCCGAAGGCGAACGTGTTTTTCATTTCCTTGAAATCAAGCTTGTACACCGCCGTCGCACCGTAGGCATGCATTTGATTGCCCCAATCGCGATAGTGATAGGTGCTGATGATGCGATTATTTGCTGCATCGTAACCGCTGCCCGCTGATTCCCAGCTGTCAGCGCCGCCCGAACCGTTCGCGTCCCAACCATTACCGGAGATTTCCAGGCGCTTCGAGTACTGGATGTAGGCTTGGACCTGGATTTGTTCGCCGATCTTTTGCGTGATAGTGCCGCGATACAAGTGTGTGTCCAGGGAGTCGTTATTCCGCCCGTTCGACCAGTTCCACGTCCACGGAATTTCCGGATGCACGATTTGCAGCGGAATATCCGAGTGGTTACCCGGTGCAGCGGCTTCATTGCCGGTGCTGAAATAACCGAGACCGGCCGGCTTGGCGCGATAACCTTCCTCGACCAGCAATTCCGCAGTGGTCGATTTGGTCGGCTGCCATGAGAGCTCGATGGCTTTCAGGGTCACTTTGCCGTCGGAGTGTTCGCGAGCGTCGACCGATTTTTCGTAGGTACCGTTGAACCGGACGCCAAATTTTCCGCCCGCGGTAAGCGTGCCGGAATAATTGGCGTCGATATTCGAGCGGTAGTCACCTTCACTGCCGCCCGTGAGACGGATTTGCGTGAAGTTGTGCGAGAAATCCACCGTCTTCGTGATGTTGTTCATCACACCGCCGGGATAGGCGAGGCCGTAGAGTGCGGCCGCCGGACCTTTCACCAACTCGACGCGCGCCAGATTTTGCGTGTCGACCGGATCGTACTCGCGAATGCCGTCGCGCAGACCCCAGTTTTGACGGAAGCCGCGCACCAGAAAATTCTGGTACGGCTGTTGAATGGCGTTGTCGGAGAAGCGGTCTGCCGCGCCGTAAACCAGCGCTGCGTTGTACGCTTCGAAGTCCACCTGTGATTTGATCAAGAGGTCATCCGCGAGGTCTTTCGTGAAAACCTGGATGTTAAGGGGGATGTCCTTGATCGGCGTATCGGTGCGGGTACCGGCAATGGAGTTGGATGCCTTGTAGCCGTTGTCACGCTCGGTCGAGACGTTGAAGGTGCTGAGTTGGACGACTTCGCCTTCCGTTGCCGGAGCAACCGGTGTGGTGGAAGACTGGGCCAGGGCAACGCTGCCCAGGGCGGGTAGCGTCAGGAAAAAGCACGCTCGGGCGAAACCCGTTCGGCTTGAAGTTTTAGGTCGTGGGTTGGGAGGGTTCATTTTGGTTATTCGGATTTTGCTAAGGCAAAACCAGAAAAGCGTCTCAGGTGTTGAAGCCGGGGCTTGAAGCGAAGAGCGGAAAATGTGGGGTGAAGCGCGGCAAAGCGGGGCAGAGCGCGCAAATGCCGGCGATGCGCGGAGGTAACGCCACTTGAACACGATGAGACAAAAGCTTCGCGGTGCTAACATTTGACTAAAACAGCGCAGGTAGTTTGTCCTAACATTAGCCTATTTCGCCGAATTGTCCGTGCGGGTTTGAATTGTCCGTGCGGGAAAATTTTTTGAACCGGAAAAAATTCCCAAATTTCAGAGGGAAAACGCCGCAACGCGAAGTATCCGGGGCGATGGTGGACCAAAACTGGCCCGTTCTTTTTCTGCAGGCGAAAGGCGAAAAACAAAATCACTCTAACGATAAGTGTGCCGCGCGCACTTTTTTGAGCAGCCAACTTTGCTTTGCGCTGCCAATGGAAAGAGGTTTTCCCTCCTCGCGCTTTTCTTCATCCCGATGCCCGCAAGAATTTCCCTCCCGATCTTGAGCTTCCGACTCGTCCTTCTCATTGCCGCATGGGGGGCGATCGCGCTGACCTTGGCGGAAGCCGGCCGCGCGGCGGAGAGTGTGGCAGGATTGAGTGACGATCCCTTGGCGGTCCGTTCGGGGCCCGCTACAGCGACGATGTTTACTTCATTGCCGCCCGAGCAGACCGGCGTGAAGGCCTTCAATGACTTCGATGACCCGAAGATGTGGTGGGAACATTATAGGGAATTCACCCTTGGAGGAATTGGATCGGGAATCGCGATTGGCGATTACGACGGCGATGGCCGGCCGGATATTTTCGTCGTGTGCAAAACCGGCCCGAATCATCTGTTTCGCAACCTGGGTAACTTCAAATTCGAGGACGTGACCGAACGCGCAGGAGTGGTCGGGCCGCTCGGGGCGTGGAAACAGGGCGCGGCATTTGCCGATATCAACAACGATGGCCGGCTCGATTTGTACGTTTGTCGTTTCGGTGCGCCCAATCTCCTCTACGTCAATCAGGGCGACGGGACTTTTCGCGAGGAGGCAACGGCGCGGGGCCTCGCACTCTCCGATGCGAGCGGAATGGCGGCGTTTTGTGACTATGATCGCGATGGATGGCTCGATGTCTTCGTTCAGACGAATCTGCTCGATGGCGAACGTCGCCCCAATGGGCAGCGCGATCACCTCTATCATAACAATCGCGACGGTACGTTTACCGACATCACCGACGCCGCCGGCATTGCAGGCGAGACGCAGGGGCATTCGGCAACATGGTGGGATTACGATGAAGACGGCTGGCCCGATCTCTATCTCGCCAACGATTTCAAGGATCCCGACCAACTTTTCCACAACAACCGTGACGGTACCTTCACGAATGCGCTCTCCCACGTCGTTCCACACACGCCGCATTCTTCGATGGGCGCCGATCTCGGTGACGTAAACAATGACGGGCACATCGATCTGCTTGTGGCGGACATGGCGGCGAGGTCGCGCTACAAGGACCAGCGTGGCATGGCCAAACTTCGTGCCGGGCTCACCGACAACGAAGCACGGCCCGACGCCGCCCCGCAGTTCATGCGCAACGCGCTTTTCCTGAACACCGGCGCAGGCGTGATGCTTGAAGGCGCCTTTCTCGCCGGGCTTAGCGCGACTGATTGGACGTGGAGTGTACGATTGGAGGATCTGGACAATGACGGCCGGCTCGATGCGTATTTCACCAATGGCATGGTGCGCGAACTCCATGGTGCCGATCTCGTGAAACGCGTGGTGAATTTCGAGCACGTGGCTGATCGCATCAAAACCACCAAGGGGAGCCCGGTGCTCGCTGAGCGACATCTCGCGTTTCGCAACCTCGGCGATCTTAACTTTGAAGAAATCGGTAGCCGCTGGGGTCTCGACCAGGTGGGCGTGGGCTTCGGCGCCGCTTTCGGCGATCTTGATGGCGACGGGGACCTCGATCTCGTGTTCGCTTCAATGGACGGCGAAGTAACCGTTTGCCGCAATGACTGCGCCACTGGTCATGCCGTGATGATCGATCTCCGCGGCACGGCATCGAACCGGTTTGGCGTTGGGGTGACCGTGCGTTTGGAAACGGAGAATGGTCAACAAGTGCAAACGCTCACTCTCGCCCGCGGTTATTTATCCACAAGTGAGCCAGCGCTTCATTTTGGCTTGGGCGACAGCGCGAAAATCAAACGGCTCTCTGTTGAGTGGCCAAGCGGCGCGACTCAGAGCTTTTCTGATCTCGCAGTCGATCGCAGATACTCGATCACCGAGCCCGCAGCTCCGGAGAAAATTGCGCCGCCGCGCGCAAGCACTCCGGAATTCACGGAGGCGGGCGCGTCGCTTCAGCTCAATCTCGCCAACCGCGAAAAGCCATTCAACGAACTCAGCCGGCAACCGTTGCTTACATTCCGTATGAATCGACCCGGGCCCGCCGCGACGTTTGCGGATCTTGATGGAGACGGCGAAGACGATTTGGTCGTTGGCGGTGTCACGGGAGAAGCGGGACAGCTATTGTCCAATCTCGGTGGCGGACAGTTTCTCGCGTACGGCGGCAGCGTGTTTCGCGAGGGCGTTGCGCAAGCTGACGGCCCAATCGTCGCGTTCGATGCCGATGCGGATGGAGACATCGACTTGTTGGTCACCAAAGCAGGCGTCGCCGCCGCAGCGGATGCACCGGTTTATCAACCGCGCCTTTTCCTCAACGATGGTCGTGGACGTTTTGCGCCCGCCGCAGCGGGCACGTTGCCAACCCTTTCGCTTAGCGTTGGCGCGGCAGCCGCGGCGGACTTTGAGCACTCGGGCCGGGTCGGGGTCTTTCTTGGTGGCCGCGTGATACCCGGGCGATATCCCGAGGCACCGCACAGTGTATTGCTCGCTTCGCGCGACGGAAAATTCGTCGATGTTACCGCAGAAATGGCGCCGATGCTGGCGACGGCGGGCATGGTGACGGCAGCGTTGTGGAGCGACGTGGATGGCGATGGCTGGGTCGATTTGCTCGTCACGTATCAGTGGGGAGCAGTGGTTTGTTATCGGAATGTAGAGGGCAAACGGTTCGAAAACGTGGGCGAAAAACTCGGATTCGCCGCGGCGGGGAGCGGGTGGTGGAATTCGATTGCGAGTGCGGATTTCAATGGTGATGGACGTCCTGACTTCGCAGTGGGAAATGCGGGCCTGAATACGCCTTATCGTGCTTCGCCCGCCGAACCCGCCACCTTGTATGCGGGCGTGATACTCGAGCACTCCGCATCTCAACTCGTCGAAGCATCAGCCGAAAACGGACGCTGGTACCCGATGCGCGATCGCGAGGCGGTCGTGAAAGCCTTTCCGTCGCTTGCGGCTCGTTTCGCTACGTCAGAGTCGTACGCAAAAGCATCTCTTGAGGAAGTGTTTCCCGTCGCAGTACTCGGAGCGGCGGTGAAATACACCGCGACCGAACTGCGCAGCGGAGTTTTTCTTTCGCAGCCGGATGGCAGCTATAAATTTTCAGCACTGCCGCGTCTCGTGCAAATCGCGCCCGTCACGGGCTTGGTCGCGGGAGATTTCGACGGTGATGGCCGCGCCGACTTGATGGCCGTGGGAAATTCCTACGCGCCGATTCCGGAAGTCGGTCGCTTCGATGGCGGCGTGGGCTGGCTGCTGCGCGGCGACGGCCACGGCGGTTTTACTCCCGCGTCGCCAGCAGAGAGCGGGTTCAACGTGCGCCATGACGCCAAGGCGCTGGCCGTGGCCGATCTGAACCAGGACGGCTGGCCTGATCTGTTCGTGACGCGCAACAACGATGTGGCGTTGACCTTCCTCAATCACAAACAGGCCGGCCGGAATAGTTTTGGCGTGGTTCTTCGCGGCCCCGCGGGGAATCCGACCGCCGTGGGTGCGCAGCTGACGCTGCATTTGGCGGACAAATCCACGCAGACGTCCGAGGCGGCCGCGGGTTCGGGTTATTTTTCCCAGTCGAGTTCCACGCTGTTTTTCGGCTACTTTGACGCTTCTCCGCCAACCCATCTCACGATTCGCTGGCCCGACGGACATAAGACCGAACAGAAATTTACCTCTCCTCCGACGAAACTTTTGCGCATCTCTGCTCCATGAAAAAAAATCCGGCCCCCGCGGCTCCGCCTTCCCCTGGCATTTGGCGACTGCTCGCTGTTGTATCACTGGTCGCCAATCTTGGCCTGGCGATCTGGCTCTGGCGGACGCCCTCCATCAAACCGTTGGAGTCCACCCCAGCAGCGCCTGCGCCGATGCCGGTCGCCAAATCCCGGTCCCGCGAGCTCGCGCCTTATGCGGGGTTGGGTTCGTTTATGGCGGAGAACAATCGCATTCCCGACCTCAAGTGGACGGAAGCGCAATTCACCGCGTTTCAGGAAGGCTTTCGTGCGAGCTACGAGGGACGCGGGCTTCCGCTCGATGACGACGCCAGGCGGTTGCGCGACGAGATCAGCCAGAAAGTCCGGGGCATGCTGGCCGCCGAGCAACCGAATCCTATGGAGGAATATTTCCGGACACTCCGCGAAAAAGAAGGTGTGCTAAAAACGGCGAGTGGACTGCATTATCGGATCACCGAAACCGGGAGTGGGCCAACCCCTCAGCCGGGCGACTCGGTGGTGATCAGTTATGCGGGACGTTTGCCGGATGGCCGTACGCTGCCGCCACTCACGAAGGCGCGCGTGAAAATGGTGGTCCGTGATTTGCTGCCCGGCCTCGCGGAAGGCGTGCAACTCCTGCGGGTGGGCGGTAAGGCCCTGGTATATTTGCCTCCGGACCTTGCATTCACAGAGCAGAATTGGCCACCGCAATTGCCCAAAGGCACGCCGCTATTATTTTTCCTTGAGCTACACGAGATCAGTCCCGCTATGCAATAGATAGAGTGGAAACCGCATTGTCAGGCGGGAGATCTATTGCAGCGTAGCGATCCGCTGGCCTTCCTCTCTTTTTGTGACGGTCGTCCATTTCACTTCGAACCGCACCCCTTATTTTAAATGCAGCCAATTCGGTTTCCCGCCAATTTCATCTGGGGCGTCGCCACTGCCGCCCCACAAATCGAAGGCGCCGCCTTCACCGACGGTAAAGGTCCGTCCATTTGGGATACTTTCAGCCGCCAACCGGGCGCGGTACACAATGGCGATACGCTCGATGTTGCCTGTGACCACTATCACCGTTTCGACGCGGACTTCGCCTTGATGCGCAAGCTCGGCATTCGGAATTACCGGATGTCGATTGCGTGGCCCCGCATCATTCCGGATGGCGACGGAGCGGTGAATCAGGGGGGTATCGATTTCTATCATCGCATTTTCGATTCACTCGAGCGCCACGGCATCACGCCATGGGTGACAATGTTTCACTGGGACCTGCCACAACCACTCGAAGATCGTGGCGGCTGGCGGGTGCGCGGAGTGGTGGACGCATTTGCCCGTTACGCAGACACGATTGTCCAGGCGTTTGGGGATCGAGTGAAAAATTGGATCACGCTCAACGAAATTTTTTGTTTCACCCGGTTGGGTTACGGTACCGGCCAAAAAGCACCAGGCGCGCGGGAAACCGAAGCCGTGGTTAACCAGACCTACCACCATGCGATTGTTTGTCACGGTCACGGAGTTCGCGCCGTCCGGAAATATGGCGGCCGCGGTGCCCGGGTGGGCTTGACGGATAATGCGATCGTCACGGTGCCCATCGATCTCTCCCCGCGCAATGTCGCGGCGGCCAAGCGCGCATTTGTGACGGAAAACATTCGCGTGCTCGATGCGATTTTTCGCGGCCGTTATTCGCCAGCGTATCTCCGTGAGGCCGGGGCCGCAGCCCCCAAAGTCGAGCCGGGCGATTTCAAATTGATTTCAGCGCCGACTGATTTTCAAGGGCTGAACATCTACACCGGCTTTTTTGTTCGCGCGGGAAAAGGGGGAAAGCCGGAAAGGCTGCCGTTCCCGGCCAATTTTCCCACAGCGGACTGCGCCTGGCTGCAATTAATTCCACAAGTGCTTTACTGGGGGCCGAAATTTTTCACCGAGTTGTATGGTCCACTTCCCATCTACGTCACGGAACACGGAGCGGGCTACAACGACGTTCCACCGGTCAATGGCGAGGTGCTCGATTTGCATCGCCGTGAGTGCGTCCGAAACTACCTGCGGGAATTACGCGCGGCGATGAAGGACGGCGTGCCGGTGAAGGGCTACTTCCTCTGGTCGTTCATGGATAATTACGAGTGGGAGGACGGTTATGACCGCCGCTTTGGAATCGTGTATAACGATTTCAAGACTCAGCAACGTACGCCGAAGCTCAGCGCGCGCTGGTACAGCGAAGTAATTAAGCAAAACGCGCTAGTGTGAGGAACAGCCGGACGCGGAGCGCCTTTGTGTTTAGCTGTTCCGATGTGTAGTCCGCGCCGGGAGGCGCGGGACCCTGCGCTCCCGCGCAGGGCTACTTGCCGAGGACCCACGAGCAGGTGCTGAATCTCCCGGTTTAACCCACCCGCTTAGTTTTTCGGTTTCGTCTGCCAGAGTGTAATCCGTCCCATGTGATCGAATGGTGGATACGCGTAGAATCCACCGGCGACGATCGACGCGCGGCCGGAACCGTCGAGATCTCCGGCAGCGCAACTCATCAGCTGAATTGGAGTACGTGCGAGCACGTGCGGCGTGAAGTTCATCTGGCCATCGTTAACGAATGCCACAAGCGAAAGGGCCTTCGGGTCTTTCCAGTCGTTAAACGAGCTGATGGCGACGACATCCATTGCACCATTGCCATCGATGTCGACGCCGACGGGACTGAAGGCGCCGGGAAGATTGCCAATGCGATGAAAGCGGAAGAATCCCTGCCCGAGATTTTCCAACCATTGTATGCCGTGCCAAGGACGTTTGCCGGGATCGGCAAAAGCAAAACCGTCGCCGTTGGAATAGAGGATGTCGGGCCGGCCATCGCGGTTCAAATCGCACAGGCTGATGCCGCTGCTGCCGAAATCCTGGTTGGTGGAACCGAAAAGTTTCTTGCTCGTGAAATCACCGTGGCCGTTGTTCTCGAAGAGATAGATTTCCTCCCACTGTTGGGAAACCACCGCCACAATGTCGGGCGTATGATCGCCATTCATGTCAGCGACGGATACGTTGATCGCGCCTGAGAGGCTGAGCAAAATATGGCTTTCGAACTGCCAGTTGCCGAGATTGCGCATCCAGCGAATCTCCCCCTGGTCGTAACCGAACTGCGCAACCGCCAGATCGAGTTTTCCGTCACCATCGAAATCGCCGGCACGGATGTCGGTGACGCGTGCGACGTGGTCGATGATAACGTGTTTGGTGAAATGCTGGTGACCGTCGTTTTCCAGAATGATGACTGAACCGATCTTGTCGTTGTTTGGAAACACTTCCCCCATGCACGCGACGAGCAGGTCCAGGTCGCCATCGTTATCGATGTCGACTGCCTCGACGTGGACCGGTGAGGGTAAATCTGCCGTGACGACGGTCTCTTCAAATTTCCCCGCCGAAATCTGGCGCAGCCAGACAACAGCCTGGGCTTTATCGTCGCACGCGAGAATATCGGCATGTCCATCGCGATCGAGGTCCGTGATGGCGACATGCGATATCCATGGCTTTCCCTCAAACGGTGCGCCGATTGGTTGGGCGGTGAAACGCCCGGTGTCTTCGACGAGGGTTGCCGCCGCCGCTTTCGGTGCGACGGGTTCGGGTTGCGAACAACCCGCCAAAAAAAATGCACCTGTAGCTAACGGAAAAACGCTAAGGACTAGTCGGGAAAATATTTTGCGCGACACGCCAGCCATGGGTGAAACGCACCTTAGTTGTACTGGTCGCCAGAATGCAATCCGGCATCGGAGTCGTCGGTGTTCTTTCAATAGAGCGAAGTACGAGTGCCGGTGCGGATTAGAGCGTTTTCATAAAAACTGCGGGCCGTGTATCGAACGGTTCAAATCGTTCGCACGCCAGGTCGCCGCGGCTCACCGACAAGGATGAGGTAGGGCGGATTATCCTTAATCCGCCGGGGAAATGCGCGAGTACTCCCTCGCGATCGATGATCCTGACGGCGGATTAAGGATAATCCGCCCTACCATCCTGCACTTTTACGGCTACAGCTTATCAAAAACGTTCTAGATATAATACATCTCAGTCGGATTTTTCGTGGAAAGCTGGTCGAGTGTGTAGCTTTTGGTTTTCTCGACCAGGTCTTCGCTGATCTCATCCCAAATTTGCTTCAAGCGTCGGCCACTGCGGCCTTGAAAATTTCCGCTGAGGTGCAGACATCCGCCTTCGACGGCCATGAGGATGTCGTAGAGCGAAATCTCGCCGGGCGGGCGCGCCATGGTGTAGCCGCCTTGGTTTCCGCGCCGGCTGGAAATGAGTCCGTGGGTGCGCAACTGCCCGAGAATCTGAGCGAGGAAATTGGCGGGCACGGCTTCAGTTTTCGCGAGATGTTCGATCTGGGCGAGCGTACCCGAGCCGTGCAGCCGGGCCAGCTCCGCCATCACGCGGCACGCATAATCGACTTTGAGGGAAATTTTCACTTTAGGTCGAAGGCTTGGGGAACGGAAAACTCAGATGGCGTAGTCGCCAGTCTCGGGTTTCACGTATTCGGTGGGGATGAGAAACATTCCTGCAGCCACTGTCGCGTTCGTGCCTTGCTCGATCAGGATGAACGAGCCGGTCAGCCGGTTCGTCGCGTAAGCATCGTGGTAGACCGGACGCGCGACCTGCAGACGAATTTCGCCCAGATCATTCATCGCGAGTGACGGCGGCGCGGCATCCGGGTCGAGCGTCTCGATGTTGAGCCGGTGCACGATATCCGTGACTACTGCCTGAACTGTGTGGCTGGTGTGTTTGAGAAAATATTTTTTGCCGCGCTGAAGCGGGCGCGCGTGCATCCAGCAAATCTTCGCGTGCAAATCCGTTCCGGTGCCGATCGGTTGCTCTAGATCGACGATCATGCTGCCGCGGCTGACATCGATGTCGTGCTCGAGCACGAGAGTGACCGACTGGGGGCTGTACGCCTCTTTCTGTAGTCCGTCGAACGTGTGAATCTCTTTCACCGTCGTCACAATTCCGGCGGGCAGAGCCATCACTTTCTGACCAACGCGTACAATCCCGCCGGCGATCTGGCCGGAAAAACCACGGAAGTCATGGAGGTTGTCATCCTCTGGATCGTTGGGACGATTCACCCACTGCACGGGCAGACGAAAACCATTTAAATTCCAATCGCTGCCGATGTGGATCGTTTCGAGATAACCCAGCAGTGGCGGGCCCGGATACCAAGGCGTGTGGGTGGAAGGAGTGACCACATTGTCGCCGTTCAGCGCGCTGATCGGGATGAATTTCACGTCCTTCATGTCGAGACGCGGGAGAAATTCTTCAAACTGCGCGCGGATTTCGTTGAAGCGGGCTTCGCTCCAATCGACCAGATCCATTTTGTTGATGGCGACGATGAGATGCGGAATGCGCAGCAGCGAAGCGATCGCGGTGTGGCGGCGGCTTTGCTCGATTACGCCGAGACGCGCGTCGACGAGGACAATGGAAACATTGGCGTTGCTCGCGCCGGTCACCATGTTGCGCGTGTACTGCACGTGACCGGGGGTGTCGGCGATGATGAACTTGCGTTTGGGCGTCGCGAAGTAGCGATAGGCGACGTCGATCGTGATGCCTTGTTCGCGTTCGGCGCGGAGTCCATCCGTGAGATTGGCGAGATTTATCTGACCGCCGCCGGTGATGTCGGCCGAACGTTCCAGCGCTTCAATCTGATCCTCCATCAGCGATTTCGAATCGTACAAAAGACGTCCGATCAGCGTGGATTTCCCGTCGTCGACGCTGCCGCAGGTGTTGAAGCGGAGAATGTCCACCGCGTGCGGCATGGGCGGCCGCGTGCCAGTCGAAGAAGGTTCGGACAGGGAAGGTGTAGGTGAAGCGACCACGGATGTGTTCAAAATTTTAAACGGCGATGCGGTTTAGAAATACCCCGCTTTCTTGCGGTCTTCCATGGCGGCTTCGGACGATTTGTCGTCGGCGCGCGAGCCACGTTCGGTGACGCGGGCGGCGGCGATTTCGGCGATGATGTCATCGACCGTCGATGCGGGAGATTCGACGCAACCGGTGCTGATGATATCGCCGATCGTCCGTACGCGGACGATGAGCTCTTTCACTTCTTCGCGCGGTTTTGGCGGCGTGAGCGAATTCACCGGCAGCCACTGGCCGCCGCGGCGAACGCACTGCCGTTTGTGGCTGAAATAAATACTCGGCACTTCCAGTTTTTCGCGACGGATGTATTCCCAGACGTCCATTTCAGTCCAGTTGCTCAATGGGAAAACACGCATGTTCTCACCGGGATTTAGCCGGCCATTGTACAAATTCCAGATTTCAGGGCGTTGGTTTTTTGGATCCCACTGGCCAAAACTGTCACGGAAACTGAAAAAACGTTCCTTCGCGCGCGCCTTCTCTTCATCGCGACGGGCGCCGCCGATACAGCAGTCGAACTGAAATTCCTCGATCGCGGCGAGCAGCGTTGGAATCTGCAGGCGGTTGCGGCTGATCTCTCCGGGCGCCGGCTGCGCGATGCCCTTGGCGATGGCATCTTCGACTGTGCGGATGATGAGTTTACCGCCCAGTTCCTTGGCGCGGCGGTCGCGGAATTCGTTTAACTCGGGAAAATGATGCCCCGTGTCGACGTTAAGAAACGGCATCGGAAGGTCCGATGGACGAAACGCTTTTTCCGCAAGGCGCAGCAAGCAGATGGAATCCTTGCCGCCGGAAAACAACAAAGCCGGACGCTCAAATTCGCCCGCGACTTCGCGCATGATGTGAATGGCTTCGGTTTCGAGATGCTGAAGATGATCGAGATGGTAGGAGGTCACGGATGAATACTTCGTAATGACGACAGAGCTGGCTCAGGAGGCGGCGACGGCGGCGGCCTTGCCCCATGAGGCATGGAGTCCGCACTCGCGCTTTTCGTCAGCTTTGGCGGGATCGAAGTAATCCCATTCGTTCGGCAATTGGTGGGCGTCGAGATACGCGTCGAGCTCGGCGTCGGTGTGATAGAAAAACGGACTGACCTTGAGCGCGCCGAAATTGGCGTCGTGCGACACGATATCGAGGCCGGCGCGATTTGGATTCTGAACTTTGCGCAGTGCAGTGATCCAGACGGTCGGAGCGAGTTCACGCATACCGCGTTGAAACGGCTCCAGCTTCATAACAGCGCTAAATTTTTTCAGGCCGGCTTCGTTTTCGGTGGTCGGAATTGGTCCGTAGATCGCGTCCCGGTGAGCCGGCGTCATGCGCGGAAGGAACGGTTTAAGATTCAAACCAAGTTTTGTCTTCAGTGCTTCCGCGTGTTTGTACGTGGCAGGACGATTGTAGCCGTGATCCACCCAAAGCACTGGAATGTCAGGCTGTGCCTGGACCGCGACGTGGAGAATCGCCGCTTCGTACGGGCGAAAATTCGTCGAAACCAAGGCGCGTCCTTTCGACTGCGCGATCGCCCAGCGGACGATTTCCAATGGAGATTTGGTGCGCAGTTCGGCGTTCAGTGAGATGAGTTCGGCGTCAGTCATGTTAGTTGGAGGCGGGAGCGGGTGCTGCTTTCCCGGCAGCGGCGGTTGCTGCTGCTGCCGCGGCCGCAGTCAGTTCGGGAAACACAATCCGGGAACAGAAGTCACCGAAGCGTTCGCCGGCGGTGCGTTCATTTTTCCAGCGCAGGAGCAGGGGGCGCAATTCGCCTTCGATTTCCGGATCCTTGACCGTGTCCTTGTAAATGCGATTCAACCGCGTGCCGGCGGCATTGCCACCGACCCAAAGCTGGTAGCGTCCGGGCGCTTTGCCGACGAAGGCGATTTCCGCCATGTAGGGGCGGGCGCAACCGTTCGGGCAACCGGTGGAGCGAATGATGATCTCTTCGCCGCCGAGACCGAGTTCGCCACCGAGTTTTTCGATGCGATCGATGAGGGCAGGAAGCATGCGCTCGGACTCGGCGAGGCCAAGTCCGCAGGTCGGCATGGACGGGCAAGCCATCGCCGCGGCATGAAGAACACTCGCCTGCTGGTCGACCTTAACGCCGTGCGAAGCGAGCAACGCCGTGATGCCGGCGCGATCGGATTCCAGCACGTTGGCCAGGATCACGTTTTGATTGGCCGAAATGCGGAATTCGACGTGCGGGAATTTATCCGCGATCTGGCGCAGCGCGGTTTTTTGCGCGTGGCCAGCGACATCCTTGATGCGGCCGGTTTCAACAAAGAGCGTGAGAAACAGTTTTCCGTCCACAGCGCGGTGCCAGCCATACAGATCGCCAGTCGTGGTGAATTGATATTCGCGCGTCGGTTCGAGTGTGATGCCAGCGCGGCGATTCACTTCGTCGCGAGCCCAGTCGGCGCCGCGCTCTTCGAGGACATACTTGAGACGCGCGTGTTTGCGATTCGTGCGATCACCGAAATCCCGATGAATCGTGAGCACGGCTTTGGCGACTTCGACGACGTGTTCCGGCCGGAAAAAACCGAGAACATCGGCGAGACGGGGGAACGTCTGGACATTACCGTGACTGCGTCCCATGCCGCCACCGACTGCGAGATTGTAGCCGACCAATTTGTCGTTTTCGACCACGGCAATAAAGCCGAGATCGTTGGTGAAGATATCCATGTCATTCACTGGCGGAATGACGAAGGAAGCCTTGAACTTGCGCGGCAAATAAGTGCGGCCGTAGAGCGGATCTTCGAAATTCTTGTTCGCCGGCTCGTCGAGCTTCAGTTGCACGCCTTCGATCCAGATCGAGTGGTAAGCAGGCGTCTGTGGCGCGAGTGCGTGCATGACCTTGACGCTATCGGCGTAGACCTGCTCGCGGGCTTTTGTGTAGGCGGGAGTCGGCGAAGCGGTGATGTTGCGGTTGACGTCGCCGCAAGCGGCCAGCGTCGAGAGCAATGAGTCGTTGATCTTCTTGATCAGCTGACGAAGGCCGGATTTTACAACGCCGTGGAACTGGATGCTTTGGCGGGTCGTCAGGCGCAGGGTGTTGTTGCCATACTGCGTGGCGAGATCGTCAAAAGTAACCCACTGTGAAGAGGTCATGACGCCGCCCGGAATCCGGCCGCGGATCATCATGATGTATTTCTTGCCGGTCTTGCGCAGGTCGCGGTCATCTTGTTGATAGATGCCGTGGAACTTCATGAACTGCTCGTCGTCTGCTGAAAAATGATCCAACGCGGCATCGTCGATTGTCGTACTCAAGGTACCCGACAAGGTCGGATCGTTCTGCTTGAGGACTTCGTTTTTGTTTACGGGAGCGGGTTGGATTTCGGCCATGGCTACAAGATAACTTGCACCACTCTGGAAGCTGGTAAAGTATAAAAGATGTCATATCGACTAAAGTAGTCATGATTGAATCAACTCATTCTCCTTCAAAAGGTTTTGTCTGGTTGGTGGGTGCCGGTCCCGGCGCACCTGACCTGATTACTTTACGCGGATTCAAGCTTTTGAAGGAAGCCGAAGCGGTGGTCTATGATGAGTTGGCTAACCGCGATTTGTTGGAGCACTGCCCGCCGACCTGCGAATTACATTCGGTTGGTAAAAGGGCGGGCAGTCACAGTGCGAGTCAGGGCGAAATCAATGCCCTCTTGGTGTCGCTGGCCAAGGCGGGACGGAAGGTGGTGCGGCTGAAGGGCGGAGATCCAATGGTTTTTGGGCGGGCGGGGGAAGAAATCGAAGCATTGCGTGCTGAAGGGCTGCCTTTCGCGATCGTGCCCGGGGTTACGGCGGCGACGGCTTCCAGTGCGATGGCGGAATTGCCGCTGACTCATCGCGATTTTTCTTCGGCGGTGGTTTTTGTTACCGGGCATCAATGTGCGGCCAACACGTCCGCGCTGGATTGGGGCGCGTTGGCGAAGCTGCGGGCCACGCTCTGCTTTTACATGGGAGTCCGACGATTGCCGGAAATTGCTCGGAATCTGCTCGGGCACGGCATGAATGCAGATATGCCGATGGCGCTGATCAGCGAAGCAACCTTGCCGGCGCAGCAAGTGCACATCGGCACGCTGCGGGACGCCGATAAATTTTCCACGGTGCTCACGGGGCAGGCCGCGCTGGTGGTCATCGGGGATGTCGTAAAACTTTCTTCGTTTGCTACGCGGGTGCCGGAGCTGCATGAGCGGGCGTCGAACAGTGAGTGATACCAATCGCCTTTAGCGATTACCTGGCGACTACGTCCAATGGTAGGGCGGGACCGCTGGGCCCGCCGCGAATGGCGTTACGGCGCGCCCAGCGGTCGCGCCCTACCCACTAAAAACAAAAAATACGTGGGGTGATTTGTGGCTGCATCATGTCGCTACCGCCCGCCAACGATCCGCGAGGATGTCGATCAACAGTGGATGGTCGGCGACGAGTTTTGTCAGGTGAGTGCGCAGTTTCGGATGCCCGGTTTCAGCCTGCCGGCAGATTTCCGCGACGTCGCCGTTTGTGCCGGCGTGGCGACCGGGAAGAAGAAATTGCATGGCCACAATGACGTGGCTTTCCGACCACGGTGAAGTGGCCAAAAGTTTCGCGAGCAACGGATCGCAAAAATCATACGCAGGCTCGGGCCGTCGTTCCATGCTGCAAGGTGCGACTGCTGTGACCTCTGAACCGAGTTCAGCTGCGAGTTGACGGGCGAGTTCGTTGCGAACCTTGGTTACTTTCACCACGGGACTTCCGTGGTCGACGAGAGCGACGCGAGCAGACAGTGCGTCGACGTTTTTCAACTCATCGCGAACTTGATCGGCCAGAATGTGCGCGAGCCGGGTGTCATCGGACACATGCAAATGAGGCGCGAGCGTGACGCTAAGTGTGGGGAATTTGTTGCGCAAGCGGCCGAGATTGTCGGGTACGTAGACGGTCAGTGCCTGGCTCGGTCCAAAGAAAAGCGGTACGATGATAAATTCCGTGAATCCCTGTTCGAGCCGTCGTTCGAGCGCGGGAAATAGAATTTCCGCCGCCCGTCCGTTGAGGAGCTGCGGATCAATGCCCGATGAATGCAGCAGTGACACCGGTTCGACCGGTTGGGCCAAACGCTCCGCCAACTTTGTCGCCAAGTCGCGCAACGCGAGCACCGCCGCCGGTTGCAATGAGCCGTTGTCGACGAGTAGCGTGAGAGGAGGTTTGGACATTATAAGGGTGGACGGTTTGGCGGGTTCGATACCCAGCGCCGCGTCACGGGAATTTCCTTACCAGTCGTCCGTGCGAAACGGTGCGGCGGGCAGGCCGGCGGCGCTGTACAGCGAGACCGGAGGATTGTTGGTGAACGCGTAGCGGACCGCGACCGGCTCTTTCACTTCCGGCGACGAAACCGCGACGGTTTCATTTTCGACGACGGCGTTGGCTGCGTGGAAAACTTTATCCGCTGCGGCAATTTCAAAGCCTGTGGGCGAATTCGCCTGAACCACCGCGACCAGGCCTTTGGCGTGGGTGAATTTCACTCTCATCGCGCTGCCTTCCCGTTGCGCAGACGCGAACAGCGGGCCGATTCCCTCAACACCCGCGATTTTGTAAACCTCCGACTCAGCGACCAACGCGAGACGTTCTCCCACAGGTTTTTTATTAGTGGGATGTAGATTTTCGGCTTCGCCCACATCGATCGTGATGGCTTCGCCGACGCCGCGCAATTTAAGCGCAGCATTCTGAGCGTCGCGCAACTCCGCCCAGGAACGTCCCGTGGGATTGTGGTCGGCGTAGTTTGGCAGCTGTACGAATAAAAATGAAAAATCGTTCTGCCCCCACGATTTCCGCCAATCCTGAATCATGGCGGGAAACAGTTCGGCGTATTCCGCAGGGCGACCCACATTCGATTCGCCTTGATACCACAATGCGCCACGGAGCGCATAAGGGATGAGTGGCACAATCATGCCGTTGAATAATCCGCCCGGTGCGTAAGCGGTACCAGGGCCGACCGGCGGATGCGGCCAGGGCAATGGATTTGGTTTTCCCGTCGTGCGGGACTCTTCGTTCGCTTTTTGCCAGGCGCGATCGAGCGCGGCGTACTCTGCCTTTTTCTGTGGGAAAACCTTCAGAGCTTCCTCCCATTTCTTTTCGAAACGTGGCCAGGCCTTGGTCGTTTTTAAGATCCGTTCGTCGAGCCACGATTCGATCGGTGTGCCGCCCCAGGAGCTGTGAATAATCCCCACCGGCACGTTGAGTTTCGCCGAGAGTTCGCGTGCAAAAAAATACCCCACCGCGGAGAAAACCCCGGCAGTTTCCGGCGACGCGACTTGCCAGCCGCTCGTTTTCACTGAGTCGACGGGAGTATCGGATGGCACGTGCTCGATCTTCAGGTGGCGGACGAGAGGCAGGGCGGCGCTTGCGATTTCTGCTTTTGCGTCTTTCGCGAGAGTTAACGGCCATTCCATGTTGGACTGGCCGGAGGCGAGCCAGACCTCACCCACTACGATATCATGGAGGGTGATCGAATTTTGGCCGCTGATGAAGAGATCCGCGCCTTTTGAATCGGCCGGCATTGGTTTGAGTCGCACGGACCAACGGCCCTGCGCATCGGTGGTTGTTTCCGCCGTTTGGTCGCGAAAGCGGGCGGTGATTTTTTCCCCGGCTGCACCGCGCCCCCAGATTGGAACGGGGATGTCGCGCTGAAGGACGGCGTGGTCGGTGAAAGGCGAGGCGAGCATGACTTCAGCCAGACTCAAATGAGGCGCGACAAAACCAAGCGCGGCTAAGGTCGCCCCGAGCACAGAAAAACGGTACGCAGGCATGGAAGGGTAGAGGAGACGAGTTGATTGGGGATACTCACCAGCGGCAACACGCATTTGCGATCGGTGGCAATCGGCGTTGCCTCTGCGCCTCCGAGGTGTTTTCTCGCAGCCATCATGTTATACCATTGCGTGTATTTTTGGCTGAAACCGGAACTCACCCCCGCCCAGCGCGCGGAATTTCGCCGTGGCGTCGAAACGCTCAAGGGCATCAAAGCGGTCGACAAAATGTCGATCGGCGTGCCCGCCGGCACCACCAAGCGGCCGGTCATCGATCACACTTATGACGTCGCTTTGATCGCGGAGTGCCGTGATGTCGCCGCGGAAGCCGCCTATCAGGTGGATCCGATCCACCTGGCATTCGTGGAAAACTGCAAACACCTCTGGAATCGGGTCCAGATTTACGATTCAGAATAAAACTGAATCGCCGTGCCCGCGCTTTCCGGACAAGTCGTGATCGTCACCGGTGCCTCCTCCGGCATCGGTGAAGCGACCGCACGCCGGTTGGCACGGGTGGGAGCAAAGCTCGTTATTACTGCCCGTCGGCCGGACCGACTCGAAGCGCTCGCGCGCGAACTCGATCCGGCGGGCGCCTCGGTGCTGGCGGTTGCGGGAGACGTCACCAGTGATGCGGATCGCAAGACACTGATGGCAGCAGCAGTGAAGAAATTCGGCCGCATCGACGGATTGGTGAACAACGCCGGCTTCGGCACGCGGGGGCCGCTGGAGCTGGTGCCAATCGATGCGATCCGCCGGAATTTCGAGACGAATGTTTTTTCGCTGCTTGCGCTTACCCAGCTTGTAATTCCTGGGATGCGCGAGCGCGGCAGCGGCTGCGTCGTAAACATCGGCTCGGTGGCCGGCCGCATTTCACGACCATTCTCTTCGATCTACGATTCCACCAAGCACGCGCTTGAAGCATTCACTGATGGCTTGCGGGGAGAGTTGATGCCATTTGGTGTGCGGGTCTCGCTAATCCGGCCTGGATTTATTCTCACCGAATTCATTTCCGCCGCGGACAAGGCGTCGGATCAATTCACTGAAAACGTGGGAGCGTACCAACCCTTTTGGGCCGCCACGCGCGGCGATGTGCAAAAACTCCGGCGATTCGCGGGGACGCCGGACGATATCGCGCGATTGGTGGAGAAAGCGCTTGGTTCGGATAATCCCGCGCCTCGTTATAGCGCGCCTTTTCACGCGAAGATTTTTCTATTCGCGAAGTGGATCGTGCCGGGGCGTTTGTTTGAATACTTTCTTCGTCTCAAAAAGTGATCAAGCGAACGATCCGTGTCACAGAGAACACAGAGTTCTCACAGAGGAAGAATGAGAGCACGAAACGGCGAACGTGTCTTGAGATTATCATAGGCACTTCCGTTTTTTGATTTCTCCGATTCGTTGCTCTGTGTCCTCAGGATCCGGCTCAGTGATCTCTGTGACAAAAATTTCATTGTCAGAGCGCAGCTGTTTTCAACGCAATCTTGGCCAGGAGAATTTTTTTTCCGGAGTCGCAGCAGGTTTCGTTGGCGCTGGCGCGGACGGAATCCCTTTTTCGTGCGCGGCGGCTTCGCGCAGTTTGTCCTTCTTGCTCTTGCGTTTGCCTTTGATGCCGCCGGTCGGCGGCGAGGGAACTTCGGTTTCTTCCGGCTCGAAACCTTCGATCTGCTCGCGCGACAGGTTCAGGCGATTCCGTTTTTCGATCAGGAGAAAATGCGCGTGAGTATCAGCACTAACAAAACTGATCGCGATGCCGCTTTCGCCCGCGCGACCCGTGCGCCCGACGCGATGGGTGTAGTCGACCGGTGAGCGCGGCAGATCGAAATTCACCACAACTGGCAGATCGGCGATGTCGATTCCGCGCGCCGCCACGTCCGTGGCGAGCAGTACTTGCACTCGCGACGCCTTGAAATCATCCAATGCTTGCATGCGGGCGCCCTGGCTGAGCTCCCCGTGAAGCGCGGTGGCATTGATGCCGGCTTTGCGGAGTTTTTCCGCCACGTGTTCGGTGGCGTATTTGGTCGCGACGAACACCAGCACGCGGGACCAGCCGTGAGTTTCGATCAGATGCCGCAGGAGTTGCGTGCGGCGGGGCGGGTCGACTTCGATCGCGCGTTGCTGAATATCGGGTTTGGTTTCCGGCTCGGCGGGCACATCGAGTCGCACGGGATCGCGCAGTACGTTATCCGCCAATGACTGAACGTTCGCGGGAAACGTAGCGGAGAAAAGCAGGGTCTGTCGTTTGGCGGGTAGCAGGGAAAGAATCCGGTTCAACTCTTCGCTGAAACCAAGCGACAAAAGATGATCCGCCTCGTCGAGCACCAGCGAGGAAACCGCGGAGAGCGACACGGCATTATGGTCCACCAGATCCAACAACCGGCCGGGCGTCGCTACGATCACGTCCGCCCCGCCGCCAAGCGCCATCATCTGCGGATTGATTGAGACACCACCGTAGACAACCAGGGTTTTTATTGGCTGCGGAAGATGACGCGCATAGTGGCGGATCGATTCGCCGATCTGCGCTGCGAGTTCGCGCGTGGGAGCGAGAATCAAAGCGCGCACAAACCGCCCACGTTCGCGGGGCGTGGACGAAAGCAATTGGAGAAGAGGCAAGGCAAACGCCGCCGTTTTTCCTGAGCCGGTTTGGGCCGAGGCTTGCACATCGCGGCCTGCGAGCACCGCTGGAATCGCGAGCGCTTGGATCGGCGTTGGTGCAGAATAATTTCGCTCAGCGATCGCCCGCAAAAGCGGTTCTCTGAGATTTAAAGATGAAAAATCGATGGACATGCCGGTGAGCGAGTCTGGCTCAGCTCGCGGAGCCGCGCGCGACGGGACGCGAAGGATCGCTGACCCATTCGCTCCAGGAGCCGGCGTAAAGTTTTGAGCCAGCCAGTCCAGCGTATTCCATGGCAAACAGATTGGCGCACGCCGTGATGCCGGAGCCGCACGAGTGCGCGACGTTTTCCGGAGTACGATTTTGCAACAAGGCCGCAAACTCCTGTTTTAACTCAGCGGGCGGACGAAACGTCAGATCGGCGTTGAGATTACTTTTATAAAATCGATTGAGCGCACCGGGAATATGACCGGCAATCGGATCCATCGGTTCGACTTCGCCGCGGTAACGTTCACCGGCACGCGCGTCGAGAATAGCGCTCGTGGGATTGCTGAGATTGCGCAATACCGTCGCCGCATCCCACACCATGGCCGGATGAGGCTTTGCTTGAATACTCCCCGAGCGGGCCGTGGGAATATCAGTGGTGAGTTTTTGTCCTTCCGCGATCCAGCGATTGATGCCGCCATCGAGCAGGGCGACCGATTCAACGCCAATCCAACGCGCCATCCACCACAACCGCGCCGCGTAAAGTCCGCCCGCGTCGTCATAGGCGACAATCGTTGATTCCGCAGAAACGCCGTGAGCCGCGAGAAAGGTGGCGAACGCGCCTGGCTCGGGCAAGGGATGACGGCCATTCCTGCCGTTTTTTTTGCCGGAAAGCGCCGCTTCCACTGGGGCGAAGAATGCGCCCGGAATATGTCCTTCGCGATAGAGACGTTCGCCCTTGGCGTGGTCGGTGAGATCGTGACGGCAGTCAAAAATCACCCAAGTGGGATCGTTCCAGTGAGCCGCGAGTTTTTCGGTGCTGACGAGCATGACAGAAGGCATTCAGGCCAGCTTTACGACGATGGTCTGTCCGTTAAGTTCCACCCGGTCATCGACGGCGAGCTTCTTTCGTTTCTGCGTTTCCACCTTGCCGTTGAGCAATACGCGACCCTCGCTGATCAATTGCTTGGCCTCGCCGCCGCTTTCGCTGAGACCGCCGAATTTGATGAACTGACAAAGTTCGATGGGGACTTCACGCACGACGACGTTGCGTGGTGCGGAAGACTGCGATTCATTCGGCTCGATGTACGGACGTTTCATGAGGCTGGTTTAGTTAAGCGGTAGGACGAGTCCATCCTCACTTTTTCGCAGTGGGATCCACGAGACGAATCCCATCGGGTTCGATGTAGATGCGTTGCTCGCGGAAGAGCGATCCAATCGCCTGTTTAAATGCTTTTTTGCTCAGGCCGAAGATGGCGCGGATTCTCTCCGGAGGGCTGTTGTCATGATAGGGCATGAAACCATCGCTGCGGGCGTGGAGTTGAGCCAGCACCTGTTCCGCTGCGGGCGCGATGCGCTGTGGGCCGGTGCGGCCAGCGGCGAGGTCGAGTTTGCCGTCAGGCCGGACGGCGCGGACGTAGCCCTCGACAACCTGGCCAATTTCGAGTGGCCCGGGGAGTTCGTTGCGATAAAGCAGACCGCGGTGGGCATCGTTCACGATCATGTTATAGCCGAGCGGACTTTCGCTCAGTACCATGAGTTTCACGGCGTCGCCGGGCTGGTAGGTATCGATCGGCGTCAACTCGAGGCGTTTGCTCAGACGCGCGCTGGCCATCAATCGATCCGAGCGCTCGTCGAGGGCGATTTGGACGAGTACTTTCTCGCCGGGATTGAGCGGTCCGGCCATTTCCCGCATAGGTAGCAGCAAATCCTTGTCGAGCCCCCAGTCGAGAAATACGCCTACACCGCGTTTGACGCTCACCACTTTCAAAAGGGCGAACTGGCCGACCACGGCTGCCGGCTTTTGGGTCGTCGCGACCAACCGGTCCTCCGAATCCCGATACACGAATACATCGACTTTCTCGCCGACTTTGGCGGTGGGTGGCACGAATTTTCCTGGAAGCAAAATTTCGCCCAGCTTTTCGCCGTCCAGATAAAATCCGGGTGGTGCGCTTCGCAGCACCGTGAGCTGATTTCGTTTGCCGATAATTGCCATGTAAGTGGAAGCGTGAGGGCAATCCCAGCGGTTGAAAGAGTTAATTCGCCGGGCGTCGGCGACCATGGACGACGGCCATTCCTGTGATTTGACCTGGGCGGATTCGGTCCTTTGTCTGATGCCTTGTCTTCCGAACTCATTCTTCGTCCGATTGGTTTCATCCGCACATTCAAGCAGGTGAAATTTCAGGCGCGGCATCAGCCACTGGAAATCGAACCGGAGCGGAATCTGCTCGAGCTCGAGCCCGGGAATAATTTCGAACAGGCGCTGCACGATCTCGCCGGGTTTTCACGCGTCTGGCTGGTGTGGTGGTTTCATCGCAATACGGGCTGGCGTCCACGCGTGATGCCGCCGCGAGGTCCGGCGAAACGAAGGGGAGTTTTTGCCACGCGGTCGCCGCACCGGCCGAATCCGCTTGGATTGACGCCGGTGCAACTGATCAAAATCGAAGGGCGGAAGTTGATTCTCGGCCCGTGCGATCTCGTGGACGGCACGCCGGTGTTCGACATCAAACCGTATATTCCGGCGTACGATGCGTTTCCCGATGCCAGTGCGGGCTGGATCGACGAGGTGGACGAATCGCTGGAGGTGCCGCCGTTGTTTGCGGTGATTTTTTCTTCTCTCGCGGAAGAGCAGATGGCTTGGTTGCTGGGGAGCTGGGAGATTGATTTCCGGTCGCGTTTGATCGAATTGCTCGCGCGCGATCCCACGCCGCATCGCACGCGTCGCATCACCAGTCGGCGCGGTACGGATCGCTTCGTGATAGGATGTGGCGCTTGGCGCGCGGTGTTTTCAGTCACTGCGCAAGTCGTGTCGATCGAGGCGATCGAACCTGGATATCCGGCGCGGTTTCTCAATGATCCGGCGCGAGTGGAAGGTCTGCCTGACCGTGAAGCGCAACTGGCTTTCCTGCGGCGCTGGCCGGAAGCGGGGGAGCGGAAATGACGAATGACGAATGACGAATGACGAATGACGAATGACGAATGACGAATGACGAATGACGAATGACGAATGACGAATGACGAATGACGAATGACGAATGACGAATGACGAATGACGAATGACTGTGCGCCGTACTAAAAAATCTGTAACCTGCAATTCGTCATTCGTCATTTCCCCCTTCCGATCCGCTACTCACTACTTTTCCAATATGAACTCCGAACAATTGCGTGCGCTTCAGGCTCCTTTGAAAAATCAATATCGCGATGCGCCGGAAACAGCGAAGGTCACGTTGCGGGCTCAAGGTCGATTGGGCGAAGGGGTGAGCTGCAAAATTGAGACGGGAAAAGGGCTGGTCGAAGCGGGGCTGCATCCTGCGACCGGTGGAACTGGCCACGCAGCGTGTTCGGGCGACATGCTGTTGGAAGCGTTGGTCGCTTGCACTGGCGTCACACTGAATTCGGTGGCGACGGCGCTTGGAATCACGTTGCGTGACGCCGTACTCGAAGCGGAAGGCGATTTGGATTTCCGCGGGACGCTGGGCGTTTCGAAGGAAGTGCCGGTGGGATTTCAGAACATACGCGTGAAACTCAAACTCGACACCGACGCATCCGAAGAACAGCTCGCTTCATTGCTGAAGCTCACGGAACGCTATTGTGTGGTGCTGCAAACGCTGAAAGCACCGCCGGCACTTTCGCTTGCGAAAGCTTAAACGCAGAATTTTTAACCACTAATCCACACTAATGACTCACTAATCCGAATGCTTCGAACTTGAGTATTCGGATTTAAATTAGTGAGTCATTAGTGTGGATTAGTGGTTAATTTTCCGGGTCCGGTCCGGTTCCGTTTGTTTTTAGCTTACTGCAACACCCGGTGAAATTCTGCTGTGCTTTGCGGCTCCTTTGTGTTGTTTCGCGGCGATGAGAGAGATGTGCTACCGGTGTTTCTGGCCGGCTTCGCTTTGCTGGTGTCCGTCGCTGCTTCCCATGGAGACGCGGACACGGTTTGTGTTTTTGATGAGTCCGAAGGAGTTCAAGCAGGAGAAGGCAGGCACGGGTCGCCTCACGCATCTCTGTTTGCCCAACAGTGAGCTGCACATGGGCGAAAATTTCGACGTCGATGAATCGGTGCAGGCATTGATTCATGACCCGAAAAACTTCCCTGTGCTGCTCTATCCCGGCGTAACGGCGCGCAACCTTTCGAATGGAGATTTGGCCCCGGCTGATCTTGGTGGCCGGCGCCTGGTCGTGTTTCTCATCGATGCCACGTGGGGCGGCGCGCGGAAATTATTACGCCTCAGTCCCAGTTTACAGCGGCTACCCCGCATCATGTTTACGCCCACGGCGCCGAGCCGCTACGTGATCAAGCAGCAGCCGCAGGAGGGTTGTCTTTCTACCCTCGAAGCGGTGCACGAATTGCTCGTGACGCTGGAGCGTTCGGGGTTGGACCGTTATGACCGGCCAACGCAGCTGTTGGAGGTGTTTCAACGGATGCAGGATTTTCAGCTGAAATGCGCTGCGGATTTGACGCGTCCGGGCTACCGCCGACGCGCGTATCGTACGCCCGAAGAACGACTCGGACCGGAAGGACGCGTAGGGAAGCGGCGGATGAAGTTTTTGAAAGTGCAGACGGGTGGGGCGGCCGACGCTAAATTGATGCCTGACTAGCGGTACGCTTCTTTCGTCGCGTCGGTTCGAATATTCGGAACCCGGGAGAGGGAAATCCTACTATATTTCATACCCTCGCTCTCTTACCACTTATGAAAATTGAACCCACTCCCTCCCCTACCGTTGAAGATCCGGTTGTCGTCTCCTTCAACGCGCCAACCCCTGAAGCCGTTGACGCTGAAAAGAAACTTGTCACCCACCGTACCGCCGGGGGTGCCACGGGGGCGGTGGTCGGAGCGATCGTTGCCGGACCGATTGGTGCCGTGGTGGGCGGGGCGCTCGGAGTAGTCGTGGGGGGCGCAACGGCCACTCCCCGAACCAAGAGCACGAAATCCTCTGCGAAGGCGGTCGTAAAAAAGCCGGCCAAGAAAGCGCGCCGCGTCGTGAAAACCGCTGCGAAAAAAGTGGCGCGCGCCGCGACCAAGGGCCGGGCAAAGGTCAAAAAGGTTGCCAAGCGTGCGCCGGCCAAGGCCAGGAAGGCACTGCGCCGCGCAACAAAACCCGCGGGTAAGAAACGTTCCGGGCGGGGTCGCGCACGTCGTTAAGTGCGCACGTTCGGGTCGGAACCGCCGGAGAGAGACGCATGAGTAAAGCGTTCACCAAGGAAGATGATCTCGGCGAAGTCCCGGCGCTTCCGCGACTGGTCTCCCCGCTGGTACCCGGGTCGAAAAATTACATTACGTCGGCAGGGTTTCAAGATCTGCAACGCGAACTCACGGAATTGCAGGAGACGCGACGTCCACCATTGGTCGCCATTGCGCAAAGAGACGGTGATGCCCTCGCAGAGCTGCTGACCGTGGAGCAGCGTATTGCCTATTTGCAGCAAAGTTTGAGAACCGCGGAGATGGTCTCCCCGCCAGTGGAAGGCGACGATCGGGTGCGCTTCGGTGCCACGGTGAAGGTGAAGGATCAAAAGGGTGTGGAAACCGAATATCGCATCGTTGGTGTTGATGAGACGAATCTCGATCGCAACTGGGTCAGCTGGCAGTCGCCAGTCGCACGGGCTTTGTTGAATGCCACGCTTCACCAGCGCGTTCCATTTAACTTTCCGTCGGGTCAAACCGTGTTGGAAATCGTGCGGATTTCCTACGAGTGATTTGGGCCGGAACATCTTCCAGGGCGGCGATACTACCTCGCCATGTCCACCCTCGCATCAGCAGTTGCTGCCAGCGGTAAAGTCAACGCATCCGACAGGCTAACTGTCCGTGTGGGTTGTCATTTAATTTATGAAACCGAGGCGAACATTCCGATGCTTCTCGATGTCCAGCCGCATTTGGGCGCCGGGCAGACGTTGAAAGCGGAGCAGTTGGCGATCGGGAATGGGCTGGTTGCGGAGCCCATCAAAAACAGCCACGGCAACCGCTTGGTTCGCCTGATTTTGCCACTGGGGAAAACGGATATCCGGCACGATGCCTTGGTCGAAGTGCCTACGACTCCGGATGTCCGCGGAGTTGAGCATGCCGCGGTCGTGTCTCCGTTACAGGTGCCACCGGAACTGCTCCGCTATATGTTGCCGAGCCGGTATTGCGAATCCGACAAACTGGCGGCATTCGCTTGGGAGACGTTTGGCCAACTCGAACCAGGATGGCCGCGAATCAGAGCCATTTCCAACTGGGTGCATGCTCAAATCGAGTACCGATTTGGATCGGGCGGCAGCGATTTGTCCGCATGGGATATTTTCCAGCGTCGTTATGGAGTGTGCCGTGATTTTGCCCATCTCACGATTGCACTGTGCCGTGCCCTCAACGTTCCGGCGCGGTATGTCACCGGACATCTACCCGATATCGGCTACGTTGATCCCGGCACGCCGATGGATTTTCATGCGTATTCGGAGGTCTACCTTGGCAATCGCTGGTTCGCGATCGACGCGCGTTTCAACGTGCCACGGATTGGCCGGGTGAAGATCAGTCACGGTCGTGATGCGGTGGACTGCGCTTTCGGCACTACCTTCGGTCCCGTGAATCTGTCGTATTTTGAAGTGTGGGCCTACCAGGTCGAAAGCGGCACGGTCAACGTAGGCGATCCCGTCGATTTATCGCTGCGACTCGATGGAGCGTTGGAAGTGCGCTTTAAAAAAAGCAAGTAAGGCAGACCCGGCCCAACTCAGGGCGACTCTTTGATGCGAATGCGGCGATATTCCATCTGACCGCGATCGCCTTCGAGACCGATGGGGCCGGACGCGGGAATTTTAAGCGCCTCTTCCAGAACCTCGCCGTTGCAGGTGCAGTGGGCGACATTGTCCTTCACGATTACTTCAATCTCATTCCAGTCGCCCGCCTTGTAACGCTGCAGGTGCTTGTAAGGACCGGCGAGAAGGTAATCGCGACACTGCAGCTGCGGACCACGGATGTAGACGCCGCTATCCGCATTCGGCGTCGCGCGGAATTCCAGTTTGAGCACGAAGTCCTTCGAAAATTCGCGTTGGGTCGAGAGCTGTTGGATTTTCCGGTACTCCGGTGGCGTGGTCACGACGAGCCGTCCGTTAATGGCACGAAAACGGTTCTCCGAGGTTATCGTTTTTCCATCGAAATTCACGGGACTGGTTACGACCGGCCAAACTGCTGCTTCCGGGTCGGATTTTTGCCAGCGCTCGGCGCTGGCGATGTCTTGTTTGCTGGTTGGGCGATAACCCCAGCCACTTAGATCCTTTCCGTTGAATAGACTGACAAAACCGGGCTCCAGTTGGAAATGATCGGGTTCAGTATCGAGAAAGCCGAGAGTCGCCAGCACAGGACGCAGCGCGCCGGTCCATTTCGCGTAGCCGACGTCATTGGGATGAAGCAGGTCAGGAAATTCCTCCGCCTTCGCGTCGCCTTGAGCGTTGGCGAAGAGCGTCCACGTATCGAGATAGGTCACCTGGGGCTGATCGCGCACGACCGCACGGTAGAGTTTGTTCAGTTGTTTGATCTGATCGGCGGGACGCTTTTTTGATAGCGAACTGGGCATTACGGCGCAAAGCACGACTGGCATTTGCGCGTTTTGCTGATGCAGCGCGTCGATCACTTTCTTCACGTTGCTCGCGATCACTTCTGGTGCGGCGCCTTCTTCGAGATCGTTGGTGCCGATCAACAGGACGACGCCTCGCGGGTTGAGCGAAAGGACATCCTCAGGCAGTCGGAGCAGCAAACCGCGCGACGTATCACCGCTCAGGCCACGATTCGACACGGGGAGCCCGGCGAAACTGGTTTCCAGTTTATCCTTCCAACCCTGCGTAATCGAATCGCCGAGGAAAACAATCGAGCCTTGATCCTTTTGTGCGGTTGCCGCGAAAGATTCGCGACGTTCACGCCACGTTTTTTTAAACCAGTCAGCGCGCCGGATTGGCCCGGCACCTGGCAGGCCCTCGTCAGTGGCGGGAATTTCAAAATTAGCGGGAGAATAAACCGACGCAGCCGGCTTGCTGGTGGCAGCACAGCCACTGAAAAACAGCGGCGAGAGAGTAAGAACGAGGCCGGCGGTAATGACCGCTAACCGGGGCAGGAGGCGGGTAGGGGTAGACACGCAGGAAATCGTGCGCACTGATTGCGAGGTCGCAATGTCGGAATAAATCGGCGCTATTCTAAAATTAGCCCAACGGTAGGGCGCGTTATCCCTAACGCGCCGTCAGCGCCCGCGAATGCATCGTGAACCGCGAAAATCTTGAACCGCGGATTAAGGATAATCCGCCCTACCTCGGCGCACCGGCAGCTGCGCGCCGGCGATGAATGGCACTCACGGCTCGCGGACCACGAGCGTTTGATTGATCGCGGTTGGGCGAAGTTCCTGGCGCTGACCGGAGGGCCACTGGATCACGATTTTGCGGATGCGAGTGTCTTCACCGAGACCGAAAGTAAGGGCGCTGTCGGATTGCGCCATGAAACCCATCGCCGGAGCGACCGTGCGCGTCAGGACACGACGCGGTGTGTGAACTTCGACCCGAGCGCCGCCCGCATCGCGGGCGCTGCGTGTTGCAATCAAGCGCAGGCGCAGCCACGGCAGGCCGCTATGCTGGTCGTTGCGCAGCACGATCGCGGGGCCGTTGTTTTGCACGATAACAACGTCGTCGTCACCATCGCCATCAATGTCGGCGACGGCGATGCCGCGCGCAACCATTTCACTGGCCCAATTGCCATTGTCGGCGACGGGAGCGGAAGTCCAGCGGTTGTTGCGACTGATCAATAATTCCGGGCGCGCGGAAAAATTCCGGCCCTGTTCAAATTTGTTCACGTCGGGTTCTGCGCGCGCATTTCCGGAAAAAAGCGCGACATGACCTTGAAATTCGTAGTCCAGCAGCGCCGCGCCAAATTTTCCGCGCAGGCGAAGTAGCGGTTCGCCGGATGCGCCGGTGTCGAGGGCCGCGACGGATTGAAGTGCGACAAGGCGTTCGTCGCCGTTGCCCGCATCGGCGAATGAAAACATACTTGGCGAAGCCAGTCCGGCGGCGGAGCCCTCATTGCGAGTGTCGGACGAGCCCGACCATTTTTTGAAATGTCCGTTGCCCTCATTTAGAAACAGCGCGTTGTCGGCCGTATGATAGGAAAATAGGAGGTCGAGTTTGCCGTCGCCATTCGCATCGAGGGGAACGACCGCGAGTGCCTTGCCGACCAGCAAACCGGTTTGCGCGTCGACGTTGCGGAGGCCGGCGGCGTCAGGGATGAGCATGAATTTTCCGTGGCCCAGGTTGTGATACACGGACGGTAGCGCGCTGACGAAGCCAGCGCCGGTGGGAGTGCCATACGATCGACCGATGTCGGCAATCGTGAAGGCCATGGCGAGAGGCACTTCCTGTGACCAGCGGGCATAATGCACCACGATCAGATCGAGCAAGCCGTCGCCATCGTAGTCGATCCACGTGCCGCCGGTGCTCCAGGTTTGTTCGTCGCCGGCGACGCCTGCGGTCTCCGTGACGTCCTCGAAGGTACCGTTGCCTTTATTGTGCAGCAGATGATTAGATCCCACGCCGCTGATAAAAATATCGGGAAAGCCATCGTTATCGTAGTCGCCGATCGTGGCACTCATGCCCTGCATGATGAGATCAACGCCGGCACTCTGGGAAACGTCCGTAAAATGTCCGGAGCCGTCATTGCGATAAAGCATGCAGGCCGACGACCGTGTCCACGCCCCCATGTCCTCCCAAGACCAGGCGTTGCCGTTGACAAAGAAAAGATCGGGGTGTCCGTCGTTATCGTAGTCGATTACCGCGACGCCACCACCGAGGGTGGTTGGCGATTCCTGGGCGGCGGCGTGATGGACGAAACGAATGCCCGATTCCTCTGTAATATTGGTGAAGCGGGCGGTGGGTACGGGCTGCGAGGTTGCGACGGCGGGAAAAATCCAGGCAAACACCACGCTCAGGAGGATCGCGGCAACAACCAAGGTCAGTACCACGGGCAGCAGCGGCGGCATACCGGCGCGCACGGGCGCTGTGGCGGCCGGGTGAGGTGCGGGCGAAACGCGGGGAGGAGGTGGAAGCGCGGGAGTCACCGGAAATCCGAAGGGCGTGGACACGTATTGCTTGTTTCTCCTTCATACACTGCAAATCATTTCCGCAATGTCTGAAGCCACCCCGCTTTCCCGGTCGCTGCCCCGTTTGTTGGGAGCGGCGCTTTTTTGGACGCTCGTGGGCCTGGCTTTTGCGAGTCAGTTCTATTTGTCGAGCACGCTGGTCGGACGTTCGGTTTCGTGGGGACAGGCGATTACCTATTCGCTCGCGGACTGGTATGTGTGGGCGGTCCTGTCAGTGCCGATTCTGGCATTTGCGCGCCGGTTCCCGCCCGAAGGCGCCGCACGGGTCCGCACCGTCCTGATTCATCTCGGCGCGGCGCTGGTGGTTTCGTTTTTTTATGTCGGCCTGCGTGCGCTCGTGGGCGAATTGCACAGCTTGCTCATCGATGAGCCGGTCACCTTCGGGGAAATTTTTCGTCCGCTTCTCGTCAAAACGTTCCCGTTCAACCTGCTGATTTACGGCGTGATTATTTCAGTGAGCCACGCGATCGATTATTACCGCAAGTATCATGAGCGCACCGTGCATAATCTCGAGTTGGAAAAGCATCTCGCAGAGGCACGCCTGCAAGCCCTGCTGCGTCAGCTGAAACCTCATTTTCTTTTCAACACGCTCAACGGGATTGCCTCGCTCATGCACAGCGACGTGAACGCCGCCGACAAAATGCTCGTCCGCCTCGGCGAACTGTTGCGCATCACGATGAGTCATCGCGGCCAGCCGCTGACGCCGCTCAGCGAGGAGATCTCGTTCATCGAAAAATATCTGGAGATCGAGCGCATCCGGTTTCGCGACCGGTTGTCCGTTGTGTTTGAAATCGATCCCGCGGCGCTAAAAACACCAGTGCCCAGTCTCATTCTCCAGCCATTGGTGGAAAATGCGATCCGTCACGGCATCGAGCCGCACGCCCGGGCGGGCCGGCTGGTTCTCTCTGCGCGACGTACGCCGGATTCGCTCGAACTCGCGGTGCGCGATAATGGTGCGGGTCAACCCGCCGCCGGATTCACTCGGGTGGGCATCGGCATCGGTAACACGCGCGCGAGGTTGGAGGAACTTTACGGAAGCCGTCATCGCTTCGAGCTGGCCAACCATCCCGACGGTGGCCTAGTCGTGCATGTCACCATTCCCGATGCCTGATCCTACCAGCAAAATCCGTGTGCTCATTGTCGATGATGAACCGCTTGCCCGTGAGCGTCTGCGCGGCATGCTGCGCGGCGAACCGACGGTGGAAGTCATCGGGGAATGCGGTGATGGGACAGATGCGATTGCGACAATCAAGAGCGTTTCGGTCGACCTGATCTTTCTGGATATGCAGATGCCCGGGTGCAACGGCTTGCAGGTGTTGGAAAGCCTGTCCGAAGAAAAACGCCCGGCCGTGATTTTCGCGACGGCTCACGAGGAGTTCGCACTCGACGCCTTCGAGGTGCAGGCGGTCGACTATTTGCTGAAACCCTTCGACCTGGAGCGGTTTCAAACGGCATTGCGCCGCGCACAGGAATATTTGCGGACACGACGCGCCGGTGAAATCGAAGAAAAAACGGAAAGCAAGCCGGCCGACGCCGCACTCCCGGCGAAGAAAAACGAACGGCTGACGGTAAAAGCGGATGGTCGCCTCGTGTTTTTAAAATCGGATGAAATTGTCTGGGTGGAAGCGGCCGATAACTACGCGGTACTGCATCTGGTAAGCGGCCGCCTCATGTTGCGAGAAACGATGTCGGCGTTGGAAGCGCGCCTGGGCACCACCAGCTTTGCTCGGGTCAATCGTTCCGCGATTGTTCATCTCGATCAAATCAAGGAACTCCAGCCCGGCATGCACGGCGATTATACGGTGCTGTTACGGGATGGGACGAGACTGCCGTTGAGTCGTAATCTCCGGGGGAAACTCGACAAATTCACGGGCGAAAATCTTGGCTGAATTCTCCGTTTGATGACCTCGGGCCAGGATTCCCCGCTCGGGGAAGGCAATTCGTCCCAACATCCCGGCAGTTGGCCCCAGAAGATTTTACTGCGGCAGTTATTCGGCCCAACTTCTCACCAGTCGATAGGGTTTGGCCCCGGCGGGTGATGGCACCTCCGGGGCCAGGGTTTTTTATAAGGGTCCGGATCTGCCGGACACCTGATGCTTCTGCCGCGATTTGAGTGGAAAAGATGAGAGGAACGATGCGGTCGATTCTTCACTCCTTAACGAACGAAGAAAACTTCCCGGACGATAAACGGCACCATGCCACAGAATTCCGGCGGTTGGTCCCGAAACAATTCCGTTGGCGAAAGCCGCGGCTACGGTCGGTGGGCGAATGTTTATTTCGTTCAGTTTTTCGTGGCGGCTTTCGTTCCGGTACCCCGCTTCCTCACGAATTTTTATATCCGGTCTGACGCTGGCGATCGCGATGATTGCCTTGTCAGCAAGACTGCGTGGGGCCCAACCACTGGGCCCGGTTGAAGTCTGCGCGCCGGGTGACATTTTAACTCCGGAACAGCTGGCGCGGAGGGCCGCGCTGTTGCTTAAGGAACCGGTGGGCACCCAACAAATGGCGGCGTTGCTCCAACGCCTCAGGACGGAGGCAGACCCGGGGAGAAATCCGTTTCGAGCGAGCGAACAGGTCGCTGCCAGCCGGGCGAAACTTGCGAAGGAGACCGACGCCCAGAACATTATTTTGATCAGACTGCGCTTGGCCCACCAATTGCTCGATTCCGGCCTGCCCGAGGATGCGTTGCGGGAAAACGAAACGATCGAACAATTGATGCGCGAAAATAATATTCCGGTGGACGATGTACGGATTTTGCCGGATTTGCTGAATACGCGCGCGATGTGTTATCTACGCATGGCCGAACAGGAAAATTGCCTGCTGAACCACAATGCGGATTCCTGCCTTTTTCCCATCGAGGGCGGCGGGGTGCACCGGTTGCAGCGGGGCTCGCGTGGAGCGGTGAGCGTGCTGTTGCGTCTCCTCCAGAAATATCCCGGTGATCTGCGGGCTCGCTGGCTGCTCAACATTGCCTGCATGACTCTCGGCGAATATCCGGAGAAGGTTCCGCCCCAATGGTTGATCGAGCCACGGCGGTTTGCCTCCGACTATGACATCAAACGATTTCCCGACGTTGCGGCACAGACCGGTTTGGATTTTCAAAGTCTTGCCGGCGGCGTGGTCGCGGAGGATTTCGACAACGATGGCTTGCTCGACCTGATGATTTCCGGCTGGGGCTTGAACGACCAATTGCGGCTCTTCCACAACGACGGCAATGGCAGCTTTACCGAACGGACCGAACAAGCGTGGCTCATTGGCGAAGTGGGAGGGCTCAACCTGATTCACTGTGACTACAATAACGACGGCTGGATGGACGTACTGGTCTTGCGCGGGGCCTGGCTGCACACGGAGGGTCATTATCCGATGTCACTCTTGCGGAACAATGGCGACGGAACTTTCACCGATGTGACTGAAGCGGCGGGATTGCTGCGATTTCATCCCACCCAGGCGGCGGTCTGGTTGGACTATAACGGTGACGGTTTGATCGACCTTTTCGTCGCTCCTGAATCCTCAGGGCGTGACACGACCCCGTGTGAACTTTTTCGCAACAACGGCGATGGATCGTTTACCGAATGCGCGGCGATCAATGGCGTGGATTTTGTCGGATTTTTCAAGGGCGTCGCGAGCGGCGATTTTAACAACGATGGACGCCCTGATTTATTTCTATCGTCTCAGGACCGGTCGAAAATGCTGGTGCGAAACGACGGTCCGGCGGGCGCGGACAAATCGGCTTCTGCGCTGTGGCACTTCACAGACGTGGCTGACGCCGCCGGGGTTATTGATCCTCCTGCCAGCTTCCCGTGCTGGTTTTGGGACTACGACAACGACGGTTTGCCCGACATCATGGTGACCGGTTATTCGATTCAAGATGTCGGTGACGTGGCCGCCGACTACCTGGACATTCCGCATTCCGGCCAGCGGGCTAAACTTTATCATAATCGCGGTGACGGCACATTCGACGACGTCTCGCGCGAAGCAGGGGTAGACCGGCTGTTGCACGCGATGGGATGCAATTTCGGCGACCTCGATAACGATGGCTGGCTCGATTTTTATGTCGGCACCGGGAACCCCGATTTATCCACGCTCATTCCTAACCGCATGTTTCGAAATGACGGCGGTAAACGATTTCAGGAAGTCACGACCTCCGGAGGTTTCGGGCAGCTGCAAAAAGGACACGGGATCGTCTTTGCCGATTTCAATAACGACGGTGATCAGGATGTTTTTTCCAAAGTGGGCGGCGCAGCCGAGGCCGACACCGCGCACAGCCAGCTCTTTGCTAATCCCGGCCACGGGAATCATTGGCTCAAACTGAAACTGGAGGGCGTAAAATCCAATCGAGCCGCCATCGGAGCGCGGGTGAAAGTAGTGGCGCTGGAAAACGACGGCAGCGAGCGGGCGATTTATCGCACCGTTGGCAGTGGCGCAAGTTTCGGCTCTTCCACGATGCGCCAGGAAATCGGCCTCGGGCAGGCGAAAAGGATCAAGCGCGTAGAAATATTCTGGCCGGTCACCGGCCTGACCCAGGTCGTGAACGGCTTGGACGTAGATCATTTTTATCACGTCAAGGAAGGCACGGAAGCGGCGGCCAGCCTTCCCTTGAAGAGTTTCCCGTGGCCGTTGGCGGCGACCCACCCCGGAAAGCAGCTTTTGCCATGAACCTTCGCGTACTCCTCAAAGTTAGTTTCGGACAACGACTCATTGCGCGCAGCTGCGCGGTCTTGTGTGCCCTGACGACGCTCACGATCGCGCGTATCGCCTTGGCGGTCGAGCCGCAGACGCCGCCGGTCCAAGAGGAGTCACTTCCGTTGTCGGGATTTGCGGCGGTCGGATCCTCCTTTGCCCAGAGCAGCCGACTGCAGGAATTGGGGTGGACTGAGGAACAAATCCAAGCGTTTGTCCAGGGCGTGCAAGCGGCGCTGCACGGGAAAGCCTACCCCTTCGACGAGGCGGCCCGCCGGGTGAGCGGAGAAATGGGCCGGCGTGTTCACGAATTGGACGAGCGTGCTAAAACCAAGGTCTCCGAATACAGCCAGCCGGGTAAGCTGGACGAATACATGAAGGAAATGCGCAAACGTTTCCGTATGCAGCAGACGGCGAGCGGGCTGGCTTATCGAATCGAAGCCGGGCATGGCGGCCCACGGCCGCGACCAGAGGACGCGGTGGTCTTTTCCTGTGCTGCGCACGCGGCGGACGGAAACACCACCATCCCGCAGTTATCCGCAGAAAACATTCGCGCAAACATGAAGGAACTCGTCCCGGGTCTGGTGGAGGGGCTGCAAATGATGACGGTGGGTGGGAAGGCTTTCCTCGTAATCCCTCCGACCCTTTTGTTCGGCGATGCGGAGTGGCCTGCGGGCGTGGAACGGGGAGCCCCCATCCGCGTTCAGCTTGAACTTAACGAGGTGATCGCTCCGTCACCATAGCCGCGCAGGCGACGTGTTGCTGATTTGGAAACCAATTCACCCCGTCCCGGCGGCAGTTCACCCCAGAAATATTTCTTTGCTTAGGTAAATCTGCCTATGTCGTATTGGTTTCAGCAGCTCACCCCACTCTTTCTAATTTTATGAAGTTACGCCGGATCATTTCCACTACCCTGATGCTTTTTGGCCTGGCCGGATCACTGGTGCAGGCGGCCGAGAATTCGGTGCTTTATTGGAATTCTCAGGCATTGAACGCCACCCGGCTCGCGCGCAACCCGCCGCCGATGTCGTCGCTTTTTCTCGCGACATTTCACGTGGCGATTTTCGACGCAGTGGACGGGATCACCCATACGCACAAGCCGTGGCTCGTCACCGACAAGGCGCCCGAGGGTGCAAATATCGACGCTGCCATCGCCGGCGCGGCGCATACGATCATGGTCGCGCTCTGGAGTCCCACGACCAATCCCCGCAATCTCCAGCTCGCCTATGAAAAAGCCGTCGCGGACATTCCTGAAGGCCAGGCTAAGACAGACGGCATTGCTTGGGGTGAAAAAGTCGCCAAGGCCATTCTCGCTGGCCGCGCGAATAGCGGGTACGACAAGCCGATCCCCGGCAAATACTCGAGCGTAGACCAAGGCAAATGGCGCGAAACGCCTTCGGCATTCCGTCCGCCGTTGCTGCCTTTCTGGGGCCACGTTGCTCCCTTCGTGATGACCTCGCCCGACCAGTTCCGGGCGCCGCCGCCCGAGTCGCTGGGATCGAAAGTTTACGCCGAGGAACTCGCCTTCGTCGCCAAACGGGGTGCACGCGACAATTCCGATCGCACCGAGTACGAAACATTGAGCACGCCTTTTTGGAACGACGACCTCGGTACCTCGACTCCTCCCGGACACTGGAACTCGATTGCGGATGATCTGGCTCGCCGGAATAAAATTTCAGTTCCGGAAATCGCGCGGCTTTTCGCGCTGCTCAACATGGCGCAGGCGGACTCCGCCATCTCGTGTTGGGAAACCAAATTTTTCTACAACGTGTGGCGCCCTGAAACGGCGATCCGTGAAATCGATCCCAACGTGAATCCCGATGCCAGGATCAATGCCGACTTCATTCCCAACATGGCCTCACCTCCATTTCCGGCGTATACCTCGGGTCACAGCACATTTTCGGGCGCGGGCGCCCGGATTCTCGCGTTGTACTTTGGCACCGACGATATCGAGTTCAGTGTCACGTCGGACGGTCTTCCTGGAGCAGTGCGTTCGTTTAAGAAACTTTCCGATGCGCAAAAGGAAGCGGGCATGAGCCGGGTCGTTGGCGGCATTCACACCATGTCTGACAATCTCGAAGGCCAGAAAGCGGGCGTGAAGATTGCCGACTGGGTGTGGGCGCAAGCATTGCAACCGGTGGCAAAATAATTTGGCGATATGAGCGGCGCGATCGCATCCGACAAGGGGTGGCCCGAAACCGGCAGCCACCTGCTGTGGATTCTTCGCACGGGTGTGGCGATGTGCTTTCTCGGCCATGGCGCATTTGGCCTCATCACCAAGCAGGCGTGGTTGCCCTACTTTTCCGTGGCCGGAATTCCGGAACCGTGGGCCTGGAAGTTGATGCCGTGGATTGGCTCGATGGATGTGGCGATCGCATTTCTGGCGTTCATCTGGCCGTGTCGTGCTCTGTTCGCCTATGCGGCCGCGTGGGCCGTGTGGACTGCGTTGTTGCGGCCATTTTCTGGTCAAGGCTGGCCTGAGTTTTTCGAACGGGCGGGAAATTATGGCGTTTCCGCGGCCATTCTCGTGATTGTCGGCTTGCGCGCGCCTTGGTTTACCCGGTTGCCCGATCAGTGGCCCGATCTTTCCCGCGAAATCCATCAACGCACGGTGAAGGCGCTCAATCTGGCTCTGGCCGCACTGCTCACCGGGCACGCGACGTGCGCGTTGATTTTGAAAAAACCCGCATTGGCCCACCACTACGATATTTTTTGGGCGGCTGATTCCAGCAGTTGGATGATTACCGCAGGCTGGTTCGAGCTGGCGTTGGCCGTCGCGGTGCTCGTTGTCCGTCTGCCCTCTTTGGTCGTGTTCGCGTGCGCGTGGAAAATCGCGACCGAGATGTTGTTTCTCACCAGTGGAACCCAGGCTCCCGTCTTTGAGGTGATCGAGCGCGGTGGCAGTTATATGGTTCCGCTTGCGCTGGCCTATCTCCTTTTGCATCGATCTGTCACTCACCCGCTGCCTTCTGCGGCGGTTACTGTTTAGCCAACTACTTTCCCTATGTCTGTCTCGCGGATTTCTGTCACCTTGTCGGCGTTGGCGGTTGCTACGGCAGCATATGCCGCCGACTACACTTCGTCTCCCCTTGCCCCGCGTCCTGCCGTTTCTGCGGGTGCCAAACCTTTTCATCGCCTGCCGCGAGATACGAGCGGGTTGACGGTGCCAAACGTGTACAACGACCCGCGCATGTGGGGTGACCGTTTCCGCGAATTCACCCTCGGTGCACTTGAGACGGGCATCGCGGTGGGCGATTTCGACCGCGACGGCCACATGGACATCTATTCCGTTTCCAAAAACGGGCCATGCGCGCTCTACAAGCAGGCGATCACCGGCCAGTTTCAGGATATCGCGGCGACCGCTGGCGTGGACTGTGTCGCACAGGATGAAAAAATCGGCAAAGCGGGCGCGACCGTGGTGGATATCAATCAAGACGGCTGGCCCGATATTTATCTCTGTCGTTACGATGCGCCCAATTTGTTGTTCGTGAACAACGGAGACGGTACGTTCACCGAGCGCGGGAAGGAATACGGACTCGATATCAAGGACGCGTCGGTCCATGCGTCGTTCGCAGACTACGATGGCGATGGTTTTCTGGACTGTTACATCGTCATGAACATCCTGGATTTTTCCAAGGCACCGCAGGGGCGCCGCGCTTATTTGATGCACAACAACGGCAATGGCACGTTTGAGGATGTATCGAAGAAGGCCGGCATCTGGGGCCTGGCGCAGGGACACACGGCGATCTGGTTCGATGCGAATCAGGACGGCTGGCCGGATATTTATTGCGCGAACGATTTTGAAACGCCGGATCGCTACTATCTCAACAATGGTGATGGCACCTTCACGGATGTGGTGGACGAGCGTTTGCCGCACGTGACGTATTTTTCGATGGGCGCCGACGCAGGCGACATCAACAACGACGGGTTGGTCGACTTTCTCGTGACCGACATGCGCGATCGTAAACACGCGGGTTTCATGGCGGGCATGGAGGAAATTGGTCGCGGTCTCTGGGAAATGGAACGCGTTTCCGATCTCATTCCACAATACATGTGGAATGCGGTGTACTTGAATTCCGGCGGCGATCACTTCCAGGAAATCGCGCATCTCACCGGCATGGACGCGACGGGCTGGACGTGGGCCGCGCGCCTTGCTGATTTGGACAACGACGGTCGCCTCGATGTGTTTTTTACGTCGGGAATGATCCGGAATTTTGTGAACGCCGACATCGTCGACAAACAGAATGTGGCGCCAACGCTGACGGCTCGCGCCAACGTCTGGAAAAATGCGGCGCAGCGTCCCGAAACCACGATGGCGTATCACAATCTCGGTGATCTGAAGTTCGAAAACGTTTCGGAAAGCTGGGGACTTGACGAGTCGACGATCGCCTTTGGTTGTGCGGTTGTGGACATGGACAACGACGGGAATCTCGATCTCGTTTACGCGAACTGCAATGCGCCACCCACGATCGTTCACAATGACACGACGTCGGGGCATCGCCTCGTGATCAAACTCAATGGCCAGGTGCCGAATCGTGATGCGATTGGGGCCGAGTTGCGGATCGAAACCGCGACGGGAGTGCAGATGCGGCAGCTTTACACCGAACGGGGAATAACTGCGAGCGAGCCGCCGCTGGTGCACTTTGGTCTCGGAGCCGACACGGCAATCAAAAAGTTGACAATTCACTGGCCCCGCGGACAGGTACAGGTTTTGGAAAATCTTCCGGTAGACCGGTTGCTCACGATTGCGGAGCCACCATTCGATGGCGCCAGGAAGAAGGCACCCGCATCGATCAAAACGAAAACCAATCCCGGTGCATTGTTCACTGAGGACGCAAAAGAACGCGGCTTAAAACACACGAACGCGATTCAGCCTTTCGATGAATTGGTGCGCCAGCGTTTGCTGCCGCGACGCATGAGCGGAATGGCACCGGCAATTGCAACCGCCGACGTGAACGGCGATGGGATCAGCGATATCTATATTTCCGGTTCAAACGCGCAGGCCGGAGAACTTTTCCTGGGGCAGGCCGGAGGCAAGTTTGCGGCAGCTGCGGCGCAGCCTTGGGCCAACGACCCGATGGTCGACGAAGCTGGTGCGCTGTTTGTAGACGTGAATGGCGACGGCTCCCCGGATCTGGTGATCGTGGTTGGCGGGGTGGAACACGAGCGCGGCGACGCGCTGCTCAACGACCGCGTTTACCTGAACGATGGTCACGGGAAGTTTAGCGCAGCCCCGGCGGGAACGATTCCCGCCGATGGCGAGAGTGGCCTCGCGATCACAGCGGCGGATTTCGACCACGACGGGAAAGTGGATCTCTTCATCGGTGGGCGGGTGGTGGCGGGGAAATATCCGGAGACACCACGCAGTTTCCTCTATCGCAATGACGGCGGAAAATTCGTCGATGTGACTGACGAAATGGCGCCCGGCCTGCGCAATGTGGGCATGGTGACGGCGGCAGTGTGGGCCGATCTCGATGGCGACAAGCGCCCCGATTTGTTGGTGGCGACCGAGTGGGGCGCAGTTACGTACTGGCATAACACGGGCAAGGGACTGGAGAATCTGACCGAACAGGCAGGCCTTGCGGATCGCACCGGGTGGTGGTGTTCACTTGCGGTAGCCGACGTGAACGGTGACGGTAAACCCGACATCGTCGCGGGCAATGTGGGACTGAACACAAAGTACCACGCCTCCCCGGCCGAACCAACGGTGCTTTTTGCAGGCGATTTTGACGACAAAGGCAAAGACCAGCTGATCGAAGCCCAATACGATGGTGGAAAACTGTACCCGGTGCGCGGGCGCAGCAAACTGGCGTATTCCTTCCCGTGGTTGCCGAAAAAATTTCCCACCTACGCATCGTATTCAACGGCGACCGTCGAAGATATCTTTGGCGCCGATCACCTCGCAAAAGTCCGGAAACTCACCGCCACGGAACTGGCCAGTGGAATTTTCGTGAACAAGGGGAAGGGGAAATTCGAATTCGTGCCCTTGCCGCGGCTCGCACAAATCGCACCGATCAACTCGATCATCGCGCGCGATTTTGATGGGGACGGCAAACTCGACCTCTTTTGCGCTGGCAACAACTTTGGACCGGAACCCACGACCGGCCGCTTCGATGGCAGCTTGGGCGTGTTGCTGAAGGGTGATGGCAAGGGCTCATTCACTGCGCTTTCTCCGAGCCAGTCCGGGATTTCGATTCCTGGTGAGACGCGGTCGGTTGCGGCGATCTTACTCGGCGATTCGAAGCAACCGGCCTTGGTGGTGGCACGACGTGAAGGACCTGTGCTGCTATTTGTCCCGGCGAAACACTGATTAATGGCGGGCGGGTTTCTTGCGCCCGCCTTCGATCTCGGCTGGTCCTAGTGCTCAACTTTTGGAATTGCCGGGGACTTTCAAAACACCCGGCGTCAGCGGTTCGCCCCTGATTGGCGGCGAGTCGTCCCTTGAGTGTTTCCTCCCCTGGGGGAATCCACCACGTTCACTGCGCTTTCGCCCCATAAAGCCCGGTCATTATGCGACGTGGTCTGGCGAAAGGATGTTCCAGATCCTCACTACTCACCATGCACCCCTTAGCAACCAGCTGTCAGTCCGTCTTTCGTTTAATCAAGCTGCACGCCCGCACATTCGCGCTGGCCGCAGCTTTTATTTTTTCCGCCGCCCAAGCTCATGCCCAAGGCTGCGTCGTCGCTCGCGGCGGCGGCGCCAATGCGATCGTTGACGGCGATGGCTATCTTGAAAAGGGCCACTGGGAAGTAAGCCTTGCCTACCGTCATTTTAATTCCGGCCGTCACTTCGTCGGCGACGATGAACAGACGCAGCGCCAGGCTTTGCACAATGAGATCATCAACCATTCGAACTTTGTAGATCTCGGTATTACTTACGCGTACACCAAGCGCCTGAATCTGACGATCACGCTGCCCGGTTCGTGGCATGATCGTTCGCAACTTTCGAACAATGTCCGTATTCACACCCAAGCGCATGGCCTCGGCGACATTCGTTTCAGTGCGAATTTCTGGGTGTGGGATCCGGACTCCCATCCGCGTGGCAATATTTCCGTCGGTCTGGGCTATAAAACAAAGAGCGGGGATGCCGAAGCGCAGGACTATTTTCCGCGTCCGGTGAATCCATCCATCGGTTACGTCGACTCCTCTATTCAGCCGGGTGACGGCGGCTCGGGCGGTACGGTTGAATTACAGGGTTTCTACCGCTTGATCGGTGGCCTGTCAGCGTACGGCAACGGTTTCTATCTCTTCAACCCCGACGAGCGGGTTGAAGCCACCGGCTGGTCCATTCCTGACCAATATATGGTTCGCGGCGGTGTGTCCTACGCCGTCAGTCAGGTTAAAGGTTTGGCTGCCAGCCTCGGTCTGCGTAACGAAGGTGTGGTTGCCCACGATCTTTTTGGCGGAAGCCTCGGCCGCCGCCGCCCTGGTTTTGCGGTATCGGTTGAACCCGGCGTCACCTATACGAAGGGTCGCTACAGTGGCACGATCACGTTCCCCGTTGCGATTCATCGCAACCGCGTGACGTCCTATGGCTCGCTCAAGGCGGGTGATGCAGCGTTCGCCGATTATACTTTCAACGCCAGCTTCTCGGTTCGTCTGTAATTTTGCATCGGGTGTATTCTGCAAACGGCGGCGATTTTTTCGCCGCCGTTTTTGTTGCTGATATCGCGCGATCGTGGGGCAACCTTACGATGGCAACCTCATGAAAGCGGCAAAACTAACCATGACCCGGCGCGCTCCGTCTTCCGGTCAAAAATTGCTGCCTTTCCTGCTATTGTTTTCCGGTTTTGTCGCAGTGGTGTACGAGGTCGTTTGGCAGCGTCAGTTTGCGTTGCTGTTTGGATCCGCAGGACCTGCGACGGCCGCGGTGCTTGCCGCGTATTTCGCGGGTTTGGGCGCAGGCGCCTGGTTGGTCGGTCGCTTTGCCTCGCGTTGGCGGCGTCCATTGCTTGCGTACGCGGTGCTGGAAGCGTTGGTCGGAATCGGTGCTCTGTTAGTTGCGCCGCTGGTGGGTGCGGTGGACGCGATTTATCCCGCGCTCTTCGCCAGTTTTTCCAGTCACCCCGCAATGTTCACTGCCACGCGGATCGCAATCGCGTTTGTGACGCTTCTGCTGCCGACCTTTTGCATGGGCGGAACACTCCCGGTGGTGGGCGCGTTAATTGACGGCGAGCAACGCAAACTCGGAATCACTGCGGGCTGGTTATACGTTGTGAACACGCTCGGTGCGGCATGCGGAGCGCTGGCGGTGCCATTTTTGCTGCTGCCCAATCTCGGGTTGCACAGGTCAGTGTGGCTGGGCGCGGCGATGAATGGTGCGATTGCGCTGATCGCCTGGTGGTACGGACGGCGAATGCCCGTGCGCGACGAACCGGCACCCACCAGGGTTTTTCCGCCCGTGCGTGGCCCGATTGTGGTCCCCGCACCATCTTTGCTTTCACTCGCGCTCGCTCTGACATCAGGACTGGTTACGTTTGCGTTGCAGGTGCTGTGGAATCGGGCGTTCGCGCAGATTCATGAGAATTCCGTCTACTCATTCGCTGTCATCGTGGCCGTCGTGATTTTTGCTCTGGCGCTCGGTGGCCAGGGCGCTCGATTGGGCTTGAAGCGTGGTGCGGCTCCCATGCGGTTGATCGGTGGCGCGTGGATCTCGGCCGGGTTACTGATTTTTCTCAGTCCGTGGCTTTTCCTCGGTCTGTCGGATGGACTGAGCTATCTTCCCACCACGGGCGGTTGGCTCACGCATGCGGCGCGTCTGGCGGGACTCGCGTCAGTGGTAATCTTGCCGTCGATGGCCTTGTTGGGTTTCGCTTTGCCCGCCTTGATGCAAGACGTGGGAGCCAGTGGGAGCTGGGCGAGTCACGCGCTTGGCCGGATTCTCGCGATCAACGTGGTCGGTTCGGTCGCCGGTGCCCTCGCAGCGGGTTTTTTGCTGCCGGGGTGGCTTGGTCTCTGGAAGAGCATGCTCGCTCTCGGCACCGTCGTGATTGCCGCGGGCGTCTGCGCGCGTTGGCGCAGAGCCAGGGTAATTGCCGGCATTGCGTGGTGTGTTTGCATCGCGGCGATAATCCAGCTCGATCTTCCGCGGGTTCGCGTACTCAAGGATCGCAACGAACGATTACTGTCCATCGCCGAGGGCGCGCACGGGATTACCGCAGTGGTGGCTCGCGGCGAAGACCGGCGCTTGAAACTCAACAACCATTACCGGCTTGGCGGCACGACGGCAATTGGTGACGAACGCATGCAGGCACACATTCCATTGCTCTTGCATCCTGCGCCACGCCGGGTGGCCTTTCTGGGCCTTGGCACGGGTGTTTCGGCGGGAGGCGCATTGTTTCATCCTGTCGAGCGAATTACCGTGATGGAACTGGTGCCCGATGTCATTGCTGCTTCGCGTGAATATTTTCGCGAGGCGAACGGAGGTATTCTTGAAGACCGGCGGACACGTGTCGTCGCGGACGACGCGCGAGACTATTTACGGGGCTCGCGGGAAAAATTTGACGTAATCGTGGGTGACTTGGTGGTGCCGTGGCGTCAGGGCGAAGGGTCGCTGTTCACCCTCGAACAATTCCAAGTGGCACGGGCTTCGCTCGCACCTCACGGAATTTTCTGCCAATGGCTGCCGCTTTTTCAGCTGTCGGAAGTTGAGGTCAACATTCTCGCGCGGACTTTTCTTGAAGTTTTTCCACACGCTCAAGTGTGGCGCGGAGATTTTTCCCCGACTGAACCGGCGGTTGCGTTGATCGGTTCGGTGGGTGACTTCAAATTAAACAGCGAACAGATCCAGCGCCGGTTGGCTGAAACGAAAACGGATGCGGCAAATCCGCAGCTGCGGTTGGCCGACACGTTCTGGATGAACTGGGTGGGTTTTCTCGAGACGGCGGACCTGTCGCCGGAGGAAACCCGGCTCAATCGCGAGGATCAACCGTGGGTCGAACTTCTCGGCTCGGCACTGCACTCGGGCGATGATAAAAACGCCCTGTTTACCGGACGTCGGTTACAAGCCTGGCTCGACCGGCTGAGTGCGCGCTCACGGGACAAAATTGCAATGTTACCGGAACGCGACATCACCGCGATGGAGGCGGGCCGCGTCCTGGCGGAGATGACGCTGTGCGTCGACGAGGACAATCGGGAAGGCGCGCTTGCTGCACAGAACAAGCTCCGGCAAATGCTGCCGGCGGAAACTTTCCGTCTCTTGTTTCAATAAAGTCTTGTGATGGCAGAACGTTTTCCGTGGCGCGGAAACAAAATCATTCCTGACCCGCAGAGAGCATCATTTCGGCGGCGGTCGGCGGAATGTGTCGTTCGATTCGTTCGCGTACGGTGCGCAAACTTTCGTTGACGAGCGCACCCATCGTTGAGCACTCGCGGAAGCGATCGACTTGAAAATGGGAGGCAAGGCCTTCTGCCAGCATCCGTACGTTATCTTCGGGTGCGATGGCGTCGGTTTGCATGGCGGAGAGGAGCGAATTCAGGCGCACCGCGGCGAGTTCGGCGCGTTGTAACAGCAGCGTCTGTTCTTCGCGCTGGTATTGGTAGGCGGTCTTGGGATGCAGGTGCTTGTTGCAAAACTCCACCAGGCGGACGTTCTCTTTGAAAAATTGCGGAAGATAAAAATTCTTCCTGCCGGCATACGATTGCTGGTCGAAGTCCATCGCGCGGATGCGTACCTGCCAGCCTTCGAAGTCAGGGGTGAGTACAACGACGAAATTATAACTGCGCATATCTCCGAGGAGGCGCACGAAACAGCGCTCATTGAATTTCACCAGCTCTTTTGCGATGCGGATTGGGCGTAGTTCCTTCCGCTCGAGCCAGTCGTTAATAAATACATCGCCGGGAACGCCCGCGATATGTTCTTCGACGAGGGTGTTTTCGTGGGTGAGAAAATTGAGACGGTTGGGCGAGAGCAGATGCTCCAACTCCAGGCCGTAGACCCGGGATGCGTCGGCTTTTTTGATATAGAAATAATCCGGATTGTCGTTGTACGCGTTGACGATCCGGATGCGAAAGGGCGTGGAGTTTCCGAAACTGCAAAAATCGATTCGATCGATGTACAGATGCTCCATGATCGAAAAATCGCCATCGACGCGGAGTAACGCATAAATTCGTTTCAGGCCTTCGTTGAGTGAGTTGATGTCCGCAGCCTGATAGATAACCGTGTCCCAGAGCGTGGGCTTTCCGTCCGCGTCCGGCAGGGGAAACGCTTCGTAAAAGTGGCTCAGTCGTTCGTACGTGACAGGCAATGTTCGCTCGCGACGAAACTTTCTTAAATATTCCCGCAGCGGTTCCCTGATGGGATAACTCGGTTTTTTTTGAGTGCGCTTCGCTGCGGGCTGCACGGGTTCTTCCATGAGATCAGCCTACGCGGGAACTCTTCTGAAGCAATGCGCTAGTCTCGTTTGCCTCCCGCTAAAAACTCAATTGAAGGCGAGGGCCATGCGTTCGCCGAATGCGGCAAGTCTGGCGCGCAGCGGCTGGCTGCGTTGGGCGAAATCACGCTGATGGAGTTCGTATTCCGCGCGGCCTTCAGGTGTCTCAATGCGGAGGGGTTCATAGCCGATCTTGCGAAAGTCGTAAGGACTCGCGCGCATATCGATTTCGCGAATATCACGAGCCAGCGCGAAACAGCCGGCGATCAACTCAGCCGGCGTGAACGGCGCGAATTTAAACGCCCATTTGTAGAGATCCATGTTCGCATGCAAACACCCGCGTTGTTCCAGTTGCGGCACCGTGACGCGGGTGGGTTGCAATTTGTTGAGAGGACGCGCCGGCTCGGTGAAAAAGCGAAATGCGTCAAAGTGGGAGCAACGGATTGGTTGGGCTTCGACGATGCGTGCAAGTTCCTCCGGCGGGAAACGAAGTGGCCAGGCGTTGTGACGGACCTGCTCGGGAGTTTGGCGGTAGACCATGGCCCATTCGTGCATGCCGAAGCAGGCGAATTGCGGTGGACGCTCCGCCGTGAGTCGCAAGAGATTTGTCATCCACTGCAAACTTTCCCGACGACGCGGTTCAAGTGCCGCGGGATTTAGAGCCACGCCGGTTTCCACTTCATGATATTCCGGCCAGCGAAGAAATTCGCGGGCGAAGGGTCCTTCCAGAATGACGTCGGGGCCGGGATGCCAGCGTTGCAGCCAGCTCGGACGGAAGCGGTAGTATTCGAAGAGAAAGTCATGTATCGGATGCTTCTCGCCGCGCCCCCGCCGCTCCCGATGCGGTAACGTCCATGCCTGCACGCGCACTTCGTGGGCACGACGCCGTTCAAGCCAGTCGGCTTCGGCAAGCAGCACTGATGCAATTGGCGGCGAAAACATTTTCTCAACGATGCGCTCCCGCAACTGCTCCGCAAGTGCGTTGACGGCGGTCCTTCGATGCGCGGGCGTTGGCGAAGACTGAATACCCGCTAGCGCATTCTCGCCAGCAACTGACGGACACCCTCGATCGGCGACACGTCCATGAACGCGAGACTGACGGGCCATTTTAGCCGGGCGGCGAGAGACCTGATTGCCGCCGCCGCCGGTGCGCTACTGAGAATTCGGCCGCTTATGCCACAGGGAAGTTGCTTTGTAGCATTGGGGAAAAGACGCCTGATGGTCGAGTCGGCTTGATGGGCAAGATCGGCGATCGATTCGTTGACGGCTGTGCTCGCGGAGGGATCACCTTTTTCGGCGAGTGCGATTACCCGGGGCGCAAAACCTGCGATTTTTGCGTTAGCCGCCGAATCGTGGTAGAAAAACCGGGAATTACTGGAGTAATCCATCAGGCCGGTATGCTCACGCAAGGCTTCAGCGAGGGGAGAAATAACAGAATCACCCGGCTTATGGCTCTGCAGATCAAGGAGCGCGATCGCGAGTGCCCGGCGACCGATGTCAAAACCGCTTCCGGGATCGCCAAATTTCCAACCGAGTCCGCCGGAATAATGAACCGTACCGTCCGGCGCGCGCGCAGCGACAAATGACCCGGTGCCGGCATGTAGTACGAGGCCCGGTTCTCCGTTGGTCGCGAGTTCCAATACGGGAAGAGAATCGTCCAGCGCCGTCACAGCACCATAGTTTTTGAGTGCGGCTGCGGTTTCCTGCCAAAATGTGCCACTTCCCGCCATGCAAAGAACGGAATGAGAAACCGGCCCCGGGTATTTTTCGGTGAGTTCCGCCAATGCCCTGTGTAAAATCAGCCGCGCCTGATCGGAGCCCACTTGGCTGGGATTGCATCCTGCAGCGATGAGGCGTGCGATTTCGGCCCCCTCAGCGTCGAGTAGAATTAACTCGGTTTTTGTGCCACCACCGTCGACCCCAATTTTATATGCCTTGGTCATCACCGCTACAAAGCACACGTAGGGAGGTGAGCCCAAGTTTCTTTTTCCGGGTGGCCGGCCAGCGATTAAGCATGTCGGTTTACTTTTGCGGATTCAGATCCCGAAAAAAAAGCGCGACCCGAAGGTCGCGCTGGATCGCAAAGTGAGTGGAACCTTAGTTCGCGGCGGCGAGCTTAGGTCCGAACATGAAAGGAACGGTGACGCGCGATTGGGTAGCAACGCCATTGCGGATGGCTGGATTGAATGTCCAGTCTTTGGCGACTTCGAGGATCGCGTCATTAAATGCATCATGGGATCCGTCAGCGATGGAGACATCGACCACCTTGCCGTTGGCGCCGATGTCGAATACTGCCCGGGCAAAGCCGCTCACGCCTTTGAGCTCGTCAGGAATGGTCGGCTCAACTGACGTTTTGACGGTGGGCAGTTTGTCGATCTTGGCGACCGAGACTGTGCCCTGGCCAAACTTCATGGGCTGAATCGCGTTGATCGGTACAGCCGATCCGTTTTTCACAATTGGGCGGAACTTCCACTGCAATACGGCGGCCCGGGCGATGTCGCCGAATTCAGGATGGGTGGCCGATTGGACGGTTGCTGCGACCACGTAGCCGTGCTTGTCGACGGTGATAGCCAGCGACGCTTCCCCATGCGATTCCGCCAGATTGTCTGGAATGCGCGGGCTGACCTGACGGACAGGAACGAGGGAGTCGTTGTCCACCAGCTCAGCTTTGGCGATCACGCCAAAGGTCGCTTCAGGCGAACCGACGAAATGAAACGGAAGATACACTTTGCTTGAGATGGCGCGGCCCTGGATTGTGGCTGGCTTGAAAGTCCATTTCTTGGCGGCTGCGAGGCAAAGCTTGTCGAGTTCTTCATGGGTCGAGCTAACGACTGACGAGTCAATCGTTTCGCCATTGGCACCGATCGCGAGGGCAACCATCACATCGCCAGAAATATGAGCGAGTTCATCAGGAACCTCGGGTACCACCCGGTTTTTTGGTTCCGGACGCGTGGCGGCGACTGAAGTCGTGTCGATGGTTTCACCACCAAAGCGGAAAGGCTGAACGAAGGTGGAGTTGACGCCGGCTGGCACCGTGTAGCGCCATTGGCGAATCGCCTTCAAGCACGGACCTTCCAGTTTCGAATTCGAAGAACTCTTCACCGAGGCACTCGTGACATAACCATTCTCGTTGAGGGTCAATTGGAGCTCAACCTGTCCTGGGGTTTCAGCGAGCTCACGGGAGACAATGGGGACGACAGTATTGATGGGGGAAGGAGTTTGGCCGGCACGAGCAACAGAAAGCAGAGGGCCAAAAACCGATAACGCAACGAGGGGGACGAGATAGGTTTTCATATTGTTAATAATTTGCATTAAGAGGTGAGAATTGTGTGAGTACAATCTTTTTCTTAGTAACTTAGGGTGTTTTACTTATTAACCAACGGGACACAATAGGTCGCTGGCTTTGGGGATGTAATTTACAGATATTTGCGTTAGTTGGTGCCTAGAAAAGTAAGCGATTCAGGATACTACTTATCGGATAATCGCATTACCGCTTAACTATAAAAGATAAGCCGCTGCCCCCGTTTGGACATTCCACTCATCACGGCCACCGACAGCTACAAGGGTGGGTCACTTAATGCGTGCCTAATAACCCACGGTCCAAATTTCATTTTCCGTCGCGGTTTGGATTTTCAGTGAGATTACGGACCTACCCGCGTCATCGGGGGAGCACCGCTTCAAATACTTTTCGCCGCCGAATATTCCGCCATGAAATTTCCTCATGTAATTCCGTGGGTACGTTCGCTTGGAGTGAGCGTGAGTATGAATCACTGCCATCGCCCGACGAACATCGTCGGTGCCTGCGAGCATCACTACCGACGCCTGTCGCCGATGATGCCCCTCGGCGGGCTCGGGGTCCTGAGCTTGTCGAACGGAGAAATCGACGACCGCTGGGGTCGAACGTATTGCTAAGCAATGATTGGTTTTAGCCACGCGCCCTGCCTGCGTACTCGCGAGCGAAATCGTGAAGCGTCAGAGAGGAACCTAAACTCCTACGCTAGCTGGCGGCTAAGCCGCCCCTTGTATTTTTTGCCGAGCTCGCGGTTGTATTCGATGGCGTTCGGCATGTTTTGGCTGCGGAGGATCGGCAGATTGTGTCCTCCCGCTTTCAGCCAGTCGATCACCTCCAACATGAGAAGATTCAGCAAGGTTGCACCGATCAATGTCGACGTCGGCCCCGCCATGACACCTTCGGTAACCGGAGTGATCGCGTCGCCTGGCATACCGAAATTATCGAGGATGTGGTCCGCGACCTCATGAAGTTTTTTTCCGCCCGGATGGACGGTGGGTGCGGTTTTGGACATCTCAACGCAGGTCAATCCGACGACATTGAGGCCTTTCTGTTTCGCGTAGAGTGCGACTTCGATGGGTGAGGAATTTTTGCCGGAGTTGGAGATCACGATGATGGTTTCGCCGGCCAGTAAGCCGTGAGCGCGGTCATAGCGCTCGGCAATCCTAGTGCCGTAGCCCACGAGATTTTCAATGAATCCGCCGGTTGGATCGAAGAGGCCGCTGATGCAGACGAGCCCGCCCGCGCGCCCGATGATTTCGCGGCCAATGACTTCGCTATGTCCGCTGCCGAAGGTATGGATTACGCCACCCTTCGCGACTGATTCGCCGATCAAAGGGGCGAGTTTTTTCAGCGTGACTGAATTTTGGGCGCACGCTTTTTCAAGGAGACCGCTGGCGGTGGCGAGATAAGTGGCAGCGAGGGAAGGCATATTCGAGTGTGGCTAAAATGCAGGTGAAGCTGCACGTCAAAAATTACGCCGACCAGCGGCCGAAAATACCGCACGGAAGGATTTTGCCGTCACGCTGCACCGGAAGCCCCACTTCGCCGCCCGTAAGATGACCGCCAGCGCCCGACATCAGGCTCGCGAGGAGATTAACCACCACTGTCGGAGAAAGCCTTGCGGTGTATGCATTGATCAGGAAAAATACCGGCCGGTCGCTGAGCACCTGTTTGCATTCGCTGAGCAATTCCCAGAGGTGATCTTCCAACTTCCACATTTCTCCGGTGCTGCCGCGCCCGTAGGTGGGCGGGTCCATGATGATGGCGTCGTATTTCCGGCCGCGTTTAATCTCACGCCGGACAAATTTCAGACAATCGTCCGTGATGTAGCGAACGGGAGCGTCGGCCAGTCCCGAGAGCACGGCATTTTCTTTACACCACTTGACCATGCCCTCGGCAGCGTCGACGTGGCAGACGCTCGCGCCGGCGGCGGCGGCGGCGACCGAGGCAGCACCCGTGTAACCAAAAAGATTTAACACGCTGACTTCCCGTCCTGCGGCCTTCGCGGCTTTGATTTTTTGGGTAAACCAATCCCAGTTCACCGCTTGTTCAGGAAACAAGCCCGTATGTTTGAAACTCGTGGGATGAATTTTAAAGGTGAGGGCCCCGTAGCGAATCGTCCAGTTGTCGGGAAGTTTCTGGCGAAATTCCCATTTGCCGCCGCCCGTTTCACTGCGGTGATAAAAACCGTCCCAGTTTTCCCAGCGGCCATTTCCTCCGGTCCGGGGCCAGATGATTTGCGGATCAGGTCGCACGAGGGTGTACGGTCCCCATTTTTCGTGCTTCATGCCCAGCCCGCTATCCAGCAGCTGGTAATCTTTCCAGCTATCAGCAATAATGAGGCCAGGGCGTTCGATGGTCATGTGAAACAGATTTGCCTGCGAAATTCCCGAATGAACACGAAAAAATGGAATGCATGTCAGTTTCGGGCATCATAAGGAGATGCGCTTCCTTCTTTTGTTACTGAGCCTGCCTCTGCTGGCTGTTGCCGGTGAACCAAAAGTGTTTTCCAGCGGGGAAAATCAGGTGCATTTGCTCGAGCTCTTCAGTTCGGAGGGTTGCAGCAGTTGCCCACCTGCCGAGCAGTGGCTCGGCGCCCTGCGCGAAGCGCCCGGGCTTTGGCGGGATTTTGTGCCAGTTTCATTTCACGTGAATTACTGGGACCGGCTGGGTTGGAAAGATCGTTTTGCCAATAAGGAATTCACGGCCCGGCAATACGCATATTCCAGTCTATGGCGCGGCGAGTCCGTCTATACACCGGAGTTTGTGCTCGATGGAGCAGAATGGCGCCGCGGCCCCTCCGAAAAGGATCCGACCTTCGCGACAAAGAAACGAGCGGGCATTCTGACGGCGTCGTATTCGAGCGACAAAATCTGCCGGGTGTCATTTGCCGCGACCGGCGACTATCAAGTTCACGTGGCTTTGCTCGGTGGCGGTATTGTCTCCAAAATCAAAGCGGGCGAGAACGACGGACGTACCCTTAACCATGAGTTTGTCGCGTTTGCATTTAAAACCGAGCCGCTCAAAAATGGCGTGGCCGAACTACCGTTGCCCGATGCAACGCCCGCCGGCGTGACACGTCAAGCGCTGGTGGTCTGGGTCACCAAACGAGGCGAACTCGCGCCGATCCAAGCTACGGGCGGCTGGTTGGACTGAACTGGAACAATGCCGCAGTTGAGAGTTTACGGTTGAGGGCTGAGAGCGTGAACTGCGGGCGAAAGTTACGAGCACACCCGCCCGGTCGGTTCAGTCGGGGCTGGCTTTGCTCTCAACCCTCAGCTCTCAACTGCATGGGCAAAGCTGGCGTCAACTCGATTCCAATTTCGCTTCAATGGCGTCCATCGTCGCCGGAAATTCTTTTTCCAAAGCCACTCCGTAAAGCTTGGCGATCACCAGCACCGACCACAGACAATCCGACAATTCGTGGGCGAATTTGCGATCCACATCCTCGATGTGCCGCGCACCGTTTTTCGCCATCGCCAGTTTTACCAGATCGCCGACGTCGCCTACAAATCCCTGCACGACTTGCTCGCGCGTCCATGCCGGGAAATTTTTCCGACCTGCGGTTTCGGCGAACTTTCGATGAATCTCGATGGCGCGGGCGGACAGTTCGTGGAATTGCATGGACCCATTGATGCCGGACCCGGAATCCTGGTCGAGGCTGCATCTGACTGGCCGCTTGGATTGCGGTTGTGACCTGCGGTTTCGAGTGATTGGGTGCGACCAAGATGAAACGCTTGTTACCCCTGCTGTTTTCTTTGCTCAACGCGCTTTTGTTTCTTACGCCGACGATTTGCAGCGCCGTCCCGGCCAACGCCGAAGTGAAGCTCACCCGGCTGGCCGATCGCGTGAGAGTCGAAATTGCGGGTCAACTCTTCACTGAATACATCTATGGCGACGGCGCTTCGCGGCCTTACTGCTATCCGATTGTGGCGACCGATGGCACCGGGCTGACGCGCGATTTCCCGATGAAAGATACGCCGGGCGAAGACCGCGATCATCCGTGGCACCGGTCATTGATGTTCGCTCACAGCATGGTGGGCGGGGTCGATTTCTGGAACGAAGGAACCGGCGACGCAGGCAAGTCGCCCAAGGACAAGGGTCGAACCGTTCACGATACATTGGTCGAAACCAGCAGCGGGGACGTGGGGATTATTCGCACGACGAACCGATGGATGGCACCGGGCGAAAAACTGATCTGCACGGATGAACGAACGATCCGGATTCGCAGCGTTCCGGGCGGTCGTTTGCTCGATTATGAAGTGACGTGGCGCGCCCCGTCCGATGCACCGCTTTTACTGGGAGACAACAAAGACGGCACGATGGCCATCCGGCTCGCCCAGTGGATGACGCTGCCGCACAAATATCAGAAACAGGATCTTCCCGGCGAAGGCCATATCGTCACGGCCAAGGGTGATCGCGATGCGGCTGCATGGGGCAAGCGTGCTGACTGGTGCGACTATCATGCTCCGCGCGCGGGCAAAATTTATGGCGTGGCAATTTTCGATCATCCGCAAAATTTGCACCATCCCACGTGGTGGATGGCGCGGGATTACGGACTTTTCGCCGCAAATCCTTTCGGTCAGCACGATTTCGAAGGCCTCAAGGACCAACCGCACGCAGGTGACCACACGATTCCGGCGGGCGGCAGCCTGACTTTGCGCTACCGGTTTTATTTTCACGAAGGCGATGAAGTCGCAGCGCAGGTAGCGGCTCGTTACGCAGATTACGCAGCAGAAAAATAACCCAGGAGCTTCTCAAAATGAATTTGGTTACTCGACGGACATTTCTTAAAACCTCTGCGCTAGCGGCGGCCGGTGTGGTATTATCTTCCCGCTCGTGGGGACAGGTCGTCGGTGCCAACACCGATCTTCGTGTCGCCGTGGTTGGGCTCAACGGCCGCGGTAAAAACCATCTGAGCAGTCTGGCGAAGCTCAAGGGTGTGCGGATCGCTGCATTGTGCGATGTCGACTCCGCTGTGCTGGCAAAGACCGCGCAAGCTCACCCCACGGCCAAGACCTATTCCGACATTCGCGAATTGCTGGCGTCGCCTGACATCGACGCGATCACCGTCGCGACACCTAATCACTGGCATTCACTCATGGGCATCTGGGCCTGTCAGGCGGGCAAGGATGTTTACGTGGAGAAACCCGTTTCGCACAACGTGTGGGAGGGCCGTCAACTGGTGGCCGCGGCCCGGAAATACAACCGCGTGATCCAGGCCGGAACGCAGATTCGGTCAGGTGAAGGCATGCGTGAAGCGGTGGAGTGGATTCGCTCGGGCGCACTCGGAAAAATCACGGCATCGAGAGGTTTTTGCTACAAACGGCGCGATAGCATTGGGAAAACTTCGGGACCACAACCGGTGCCGCCTGCGATTAGTTATGATTTATGGAGCGGGCCTGCGCCGCTGACGCCGCCGCGTCGCAACAGTTCAAAAAACGGTCCGGTTCACTATGAATGGCACTGGATCTGGAATTACGGCAACGGCGATGTCGGTAATCAGGGAATTCATCAGATGGATGTCGCGCGTTGGTTTCTTGGCGAGCCTGGGTTGCCGCGTCACACGCTCAGTGTGGGCGGGCGACTCGGTTACGATGACGACGGCGAAACGCCGAACACGCAGGTGATCGTGCACGATTACGCCACGGCTCCTTTGATTTTCGAGGTGCGCGGCCTTCCGGCGAAAGCAGGCTTGGTGGCCGCTTCGACCAGTGAGCTGAACAGTGCGGATACTGTCGGTGCGGCAGCGGCAATCATGGACCAGTATCGCGGTGTTTCCATTGGCAATGTGGTCGATTGCGAAGGCGGTTATCTCGTGACGAGTAGCTATTTCAAAGCGCAGGCCTTTGACCGTGCGGGCAAATTATTGAAAGAGTTTAAGGGTGAGGACCGCCAGATGGCCAATTTCATTGACGTTGTACGCAGTCGGAAAACTGCGGAACTTTACGGTCCAATTGATGAAGGACACATCTCCAGCGCGCTTTGCCATTTGGGAAATATATCGCACCGGCTGGGCCACGCCACTGCCGGGGCCGAACTGGCCGAAAAAATCAAAGGCGACGCCACGCTGACGGAAGCCTATGGCCGCATGGTCGAGCATCTCGGTGCCAATGGAGTGAATCTCGCAAAAACTCCAGCCACACTTGGTTTGCCGCTGGCGTTCAATTCAAGCGAGGAGCGATTCAGCGGATCGAACGCTGACATCGCCAACGCCATGCTCACGCGCGAGTATCGAAAACCGTTTGTGGTGCCGCAGCTCGCTTAGTCCGGTTGGTTTAACACTCAGGTTCCATACAACCGGTCGCCGAAATCGCCGAGCCCCGGGAGAATGTATTTTCGCTGGTTGAGTTCCCGGTCGAGCGCGCCGGTGTACACCGGAACTTCGGGATGGAATTGATGCATGCGAGCGGCGCCCTCGGGCGAGGCGACAATGCAGACGAAAACGATCTCTTTTGCGCCCGCGGATTTCATAATGTTGATGGCTTGGACTGCCGATCCGCCTGTCGCAAGCATCGGGTCCACTACGATCACGCGTTTGCCTTCGAGCGGGGGAAGCTTGCAGTAGTAACTGCGCGCTACCGCAGTTTCATGATCCCGTTCCAGTCCCACGTAACCGACCGACACGTCGGGAAAAATATCATGGAAAGGCTGCATCATACTCAGTCCCGCCCGTAGAATTGGCACCACGACCAGCGGTTTTGCCAACACGTGTCCCATCGTGGACTCCATTGGCGTTTCGACTGTTTTCTCTACAGTCGCGAGATCGCGTGTCGCCTCAAGGGCGAGCAACAGCGAAATCTGATAACTCAGCGTGCGAAACAGCGCAGGCTTCGTGGTCTGATCGCGCAGGTGCGTGAGCACATGTGCGCCGAGTGGGTGGTCGAGAAGGTGCAGCTGCATGGCGGAGAAGTTCAAAACCAATAGTTAACAATCACGAAAGCCCAACAGCAAAACTTGGACCAACATGAACTCATCACTATTCTGCCGCCAAGCATCCGTTCTGGTCCTAATGATTCAGGCAAAGTCACTCCTGCACTCCTGCTCTGTAACGTCAGCAACGTTGGTGGTCGCCGATTTCTCCGTTTGACAAGCTCAGGACCCCGAGCCCGCCGAGGGGCACATCGGCGGCAGGCGTTGGCAGGGGACACCGACGCCCACCCAATTGCAGCTTACGGCTACGGTTTTAGGGTGAGCGTGTGCTGCGCTGGTCCCGGCAGGAACGGAGTCGGTTCCCCTTTCACCCATGCGTCGTGTCCGGCTCGAAAATACGGAGACAGGGGATTTCCGCTCTGGCCGCCGGGTGTGTGCAGGATGCCTTCGCTTTCATGTCCGGGCGAAACGACCATTCGTTCGCTGGCGCCGAACGCTCGCGATTGTACGCGCGGCATGTCGTTGTCTCCCGGCAGTTGTTCCGCAGGCATGTCGAGGAAATGTCCGAGGAGCCGGGGCATGAAACGGCTGAAAGGATGCTGCATGCCGAGGGTGTTGCGTGCGCCCCAAGTGAAGCGTTTCATCGGCAGGCCGGCCTGATCGACTTCGCTGACGACGTCGTCGGCCGCGGTGAGCATCAGCTCTTCCCACGTTTTGTATTCCGGATTAAGCAGACGCGCGGGCTTTTCCTGAATCAAGCGCCATAGCGCGTCGTCGGTGTGCAACTGACCAAAATCGAAGCCCGCGTAGTTGCTGCGCGCCTGTTCGAAGAACGGTGCAAACGCGTGTTCCGCCAATTTCTGGTGGAATACGCGCACCAATCGGTAGGCCGCCGAATCAACCCCCGCGTGTCCGTTCCATTGACGGACGGTTTCGCGCATTTCCGCGCGCAGTTTGTTTCCACTTACCGCCTCGTCACTGAGCGTGGCGAGAAGCGCCTTTTGCCAGCGCTCCAGGTAAAGCGCGCGATCGTCGAGTTGAATCGCCAGCAGATCTTTGTGCGCGGCCTTTTTTCCATCGGCAGTCAACTGTCGCAGTCCATCGCGAATTTGGGCAGCGCGCGCGCCGCCTTCGTAGCCGTTATCGCCTAGTTTCGCCAGATCGGCACCGCTCACGAGACGCTGATTTGCCGTCCAGAGGAAACCGTTTTTGACCAGCGTGTCCGGGTTGGCTCTGCCGTCTGAAACCGACGACTCATTCGCATTTACGACTGGAATTCTGACCGCAGGAATTTCCTCCGGCTTTAACCAGCCGTCCCATTTCCGATCGCCAAAAGACCACGACACTGGCTGCCGGCCATCGTAGCCCAAACGTCGCGGCAAGGCGCCGGTTACCGTCCAGGCGATTGCGCCACTCGCATCGCCTGCAACCAGATTTTGATTTGGCATACCGGAGCGATGCGCAATCGCGATTGCGTCATCAACGGTGGTGGCGGTCTCCAGTTCCATGAAATTCAAATTCGTGGATTCAACGTCATGCGCATTCCACCGAAGCGCAGGATAGCGGTTCTCCTGCAGTTCGCCGATGATCGGACCCCATTCTGTCCAGCGCGCGATAAACGGTTCATCCTTCTTTCCCCGAACCTTGATGGGATCGGAACGATCTTGAATTTCCACCCACCCATGCGGCGTGCGATAGAGTGCATGCGCCAGGGATTCTGTTTCCACGACGACGACGTCTGTGGTGTCTGCATAGGAGTTGGTTTCGCCCCACGCGACGCGACCATTGCTTCCCGCGACGACCGCCGGCATCCCCGGCAAAGTAACGCCGGTGACTTGATGAGCGGTGCCAGCGGCGTCAGTCCACTTCAACATGGCGCGATACCAGATCGGCGGCACATTCAGGCTGAGGTGCATGTCGTTGGCGAGCAGTGCAGCGCCGGTGCTGGAGTGCGCGCCGTCGACCGCGAACGCGTTTGAACCTGGCGAAAGATGCGGCTTACCCATAGTCGTCGTCGCGGCGGTTGCACCCCGCTCCCCGGGTTTCAATCGGAACAGCGGCAGTGGCGAAACGGGGTACGTGCTGCCATCGAGCGCGGCGTCCCACGAGTCGCCTTGCGGCGCAAAAAAATCGAGGGCGGTTGCTCCCACCGCGATGCGGAGTGCGCGCACGCTTTGCTCGTAACGGGCGTTCGCATCCTGCAAATCGAACCACATCGCATAAATTACCAACAGGCTATCCTCGGGACGCCATGGTTGCGGATCGATGCGCAGGACGGCGTATTCCCATGGCGTTTTGGACGCAGCGGCCAATCCGGCATTCACACCGGCGGTATAAGCTTCGAGTAACTTTTTTTGATCGGCGGGAAGTGTCGCGAGAACTTTTTCCGCCGTGCGGCGAAATTGATGCAGCCGGTGCGCGCGGTCGATTTCGAGTGCGGCGGGACCAAAGATTTCCGACAGCTCGCCGGCGCCGGCGCGACGCAGGATGTCCATTTGGAAGAAACGGTCCTGCGCGTGAACGAATCCCGTGGCACGGGCCACATCGATTCGATTTGCCCCGCTGATCGTCGGCACGCCGAGTGAATCGCGCGTGACTGTTACCGGCGCGCCCAAGCCTGCGAGCGTACTGGTCCCATCGATTTCCGGCAGACTTGCGCGAACCCGCCACCAAGTCCACGTGGCGGCGAGGACCACGAGCAACAGCACGACAGTCAATATCGAAAAGAGATAACGCAGCCGCGTTTGCACAGGTGCGTTCGCCTACTTCAACCAGGCTTCTGTTCCCACCGGATCGCGGCCTTCATCGTATTCATTCAAATCGAAAAACGTTTCGATAGATTTTCCTGCGAGACCGTATTCGACGATGCGCTGTTTCAGGACCACGGTGCGATCGTCGCGCCAGCCGATCTTGCTCATGAAGCGACTCCAGACGTTGCATTCGTCGGGGCTGCGCGAGCCACCTTTATGAAAGGCCCATGCGAGAATTTCTTCATCCTCACCGCCGGCGAGCGTGCGCTGCTTGAGGTCGGCATAGGAAACGCGGAGGAACGTACAACAACGCGCGTCGAAACCGATGCCGAGGTTGGCTTGATACTCAGCGGGCAATTTGCCGGCGGCGTTCAGGCGGATTTTGTCGAGCATCCGCCCAAAGTAGGCGAGGCCACCCACCTTGTCATAGCTACTGCGAAGTCCAGGAACGTGAGGCATGGAGGGAAACATATCCAACTGGTCCCGGGCGAAGGCAATGCCACAATGCAGTTTAACTTCCGCACTTAACTCCGGGCCGGGATGGTCGATTAAAATCTTTCCATGAGTCCCTTTCGATCCCTGTTTCCCCGGCGTTTTTTGATTTTGCTGGCCGGCCTGGCATTTATTACGCGGGCTGCTGCTGCCGATGGCGAAATCCTGCGTGTGCGGGCCGACTCCTGGATGCCGTTTAACGGCGATCCCGCCGCGGAAAAACCGGGCTATGTCGTGGAATTTCTCCGCGAAGTTTTCGAACCCCAGGGCGTCAAGGTCGACTATCAGGTGATGCCGTGGGCCGACGCGTTGAAAGCCGCAACCGCAGGCGAAATCGATGGCGTTCTCTGCGCAAACGCGACCGAGGCGGAGAAGCTGGTCATCGGTCGGGAAGCCATCGCGGAACCGCAATTTTCCCTCTTTGTGCGCAAAGAAAATACCTGGACCTACCAAAATCTTCGCTCGCTTCAAGGGGTGCGACTCGGCGCCGTTGAAGGTTACAGTTATTGGGAAAGCATCGACGGCTACCTCAAGAAAGGCACGGCTCCCGCGGTGAAATTCTACAACGGGAATTCTCCGGCGGCGGAAGCGGTGGCGGATTTGTCTTCAGGGAAAATCGACGTATTTGTCGAAAGCGTACTCGTTTTCTACTGGGCCCTGAAAAACACCGGGCAAAAATTTTCAGATTTCCGCGCGGCCTATACCGAACCGACCGAGCCACTTTTCGTGGCTTTCACCAAGAACAAGCAGGGAACGGAATTTGCCCGGAAACTCGACGCCGGCCTCGCGAAGTTGAAAGCCAGCGGTCGCTACGACGCGATTCTCGACAAATACGGTTTCACCAAAAAGTGAGTCGTTCGCTCTACTCGGGCGTGCGATAATAAACCAAAGTAGCCAGGAGCCCGAGCAGGAAAGTAGGCGCGTTGACCCAAAGCTGGTGAAAAGGGACGTGATAGTGATGCACGGCCCAGATGACGGCGATGTGTTTTACGGCAATCAGGACCCAGCAAATCAGGATGATTTTCTCAACGCGGGGATTGCGCGGCACGGGCCGCTTCACGTGCACTTCGCTAATGAAGGCGCGATCAATTCCATCCGGGGTACGGCGGGTTTTGAGTTGGAAAAGATCTGCAAACATCGTGAGGCGACCCTAGTCTTTTTTTCTAAAAAGAAAAGCTCCTTGGCGCGTCGCATTTGACCTGATTGGCTCACGCGCATGCGTGAGGTTTCCCAAAAAACAGCGCTCACCCGGCGACAGTTTTTGCAACGGGTGGCGCGCCACGGTAGCGGCGCTTTGTTGGGATCTCTCTTCGCACTCGATTTGTATGCCCGCGAAGACCGGTTTCACGTTCCTCTCTCGGGCAGTGCGCCAAAGAACAAAAACAACCGGGTCATTATTCTAGGAGGTGGTCTCGCCGGACTTTGCTCCGCCTATGAACTCGGCAAACTTGGCTATCATTGTACCATACTCGAGGCGCGCGCGCGCGCTGGAGGTCGCAATTGGACGGTGCGACGCGGCACCGAGGAAACGGAAATCGGAAATCCGAAGCAGGTCTGTAATTTTGACGAGGGACTCTTCTATAACGCGGGGCCGATGCGGATTGCGCATCACCATACGACGACTCTCGGTTACTGCCGGGAATTTGGGATACCTCTGACGATATTCACCAACTTCAACGAAGGGGCCTACGTCGTTCGAAACGGTTTCCCCAAGCTTCGTTTTCGCGAAGTCCTGGCCGACATGTCCGGCTACACCTCCGAACTGCTTGCCAAAGTAATCAGGCGCGGCGAACTCGACCAGACGCTCAGTGCGGACGATCGGGAAAAATTCATCGAGTATCTGCGCAGGGAAGGCCGGTTGAATGCGGATTTAATTTATCCACGTTCTGGCGACAGTTCGGGAACTCCCGTGGAATTGGATCACACGCGCGGTTACACTAATTCCCCCGGTGCGCTGGGGGGAACGGGCCAGCCGACACTGCCGATGGATCTCGAGGCGCTCGTGAAGGCGGGCTACGCGAACAGCCTGGGTTTCATGAAGGACTACAATCAGCAACCCACGATGCTCACTCCGATTGGCGGAATGGATCGCATCGTGCAGGCGTTTGTGGGGCGAATCAAAGACCCCGTTCTTCGGCGCGCCGAGGTGAAGGAAATCCGGCGCGGTGCTGGAGAAGGAGTTCGGATCCGCTATGCCGACGGGCAGCGCGCAGGTGAAATGCAGGAGATCGAAGGAGATTATTGTATTTGTTCACTGCCGCCCCATTTGCTCCGTAAGATTCCATCTGACTTCGTTCCGGCGACGATGGCCGCATTGAACAATGTCATCCCTTCCGCCGCGGGGAAAATTGGACTGCAGTTCAAACGCCGGTTCTGGGAGGAGGACGATGACATCTACGGCGGTTGCTCGCAAACCGATGACCCGATCGGACAGATATATTATCCGTTCGATGACTATGGTTCCCGCGGCAAGGGCGTCGTCATTGGTTATTATCATTTCGGCGAAGCGAAGGAACAGCTCGACGATCAAACCCCCGCGGTACGCGAACGCCGTGCGCTCGAACAAGGAGAGAAGATCCATCCGCAGTATCCCGGAGAATTTGAAAATTCCTTCTCCGTCGCATGGCAGCGCGTGCCTTTCAATGAAGCGCCGTGGACTCTTTGGAAAGACGCGTCGTCATTTGAAGCCGATTTTAAAACGCTGCGAATGGCGGACGGACCATTCTATTTTGCCGGAGATTGGGTTTCAAATTTGTCCGGCTGGCAGGCCGGTGCGTTTGTTGCGGCGCACCACGCCATCCAGGCATTGCATCAGCGCGCATCTGCTGGATGACTTTCCGTGTGTGCATCGCTTTGCGCGACCCATCCAACCTTTCTACAATGAAATCACGCCTGATCGTTTCCCTGTTGTTTTCGATTGGTTGCGCCGTTTGGAGTGTTGCTGCCCCGACCCGCGTGACCATGCCTGCCGAAGCCGGTTCGCCCATTTCAGCGGGAGTGGGACTTCCGGTGGGACGCGCCCTTTTTTGGACGAGTGGCACTGTGTCTGCGCCAATCAACAAGGACGGGAAAACTGTGCACGACCGATTTGGCGACACTTACACGCAAGGGGTGAGTGCCTTGAAAAACATTTCGCGAACTCTCATCGAGCAGGGACTGTCTCTGAAGGACGTCGTGTATCTTCGGGTGTACGTCGTGGCGGATGCGGAGAAAGAGGGGAAGCCGGACTTTGCCGGCTGGTTTAAAGCCTATGGCGAATTTTTTAATAACGAAAAAAATCCGATCAAAGCGGCTCGCTCAACCGTGGCAGTTTCGGCGCTGGTCAGTCCTGACTGGCTGATCGAGATCGAGGCTTTCGCCGTTTATCCTGCGGAAAATAATCCGCTCCCAGCGGCGCGTTGAAAAATTCCATGCAAATTAAAAATCCAGGCAACGAAATCAACTATCTGCTGCAGCAGACGCGCGTGCATCATATGCAGCTTAGCAGCATGGCGGATCTGAAAGCGAATATGCTCCTCACGATGTCGTCGATCGTCGTGACACTCGCCGCGCCGCGCGTGGTAGTCGATGGTGCGCTGCAATGGCCGCTGGTGATGCTGATCGTGTTCAGTTTGGTGACCATCGTGCTTGCCGCCTACGCGGTGATGCCGAAATTGCCTTTTTTAGGCCGCGGAAAACCAGGGACGCCCGATGCTACCAGCCCGCGTTTCAACCTGCTTTTCTTCGGTGACTTCAGCGCCATGGATTATTCCCATTTCGCTGCAGAGATGGAAGCCGCGATGAATGAACCTTCACGCGTGTATGAACTTCAGGTACGCGAGATTTACATCCTTGGAAGTTTTCTCGCTCACACCAAGTATCGCTATCTCCGGCTTGCTTATGTGACTTTCATCAGCGGCCTGCTCGCCAGCGTCGCCGCTCTGGTTTTCGCACGATTTCGCTAGAAACTATTTCTGGAGGAAGCGACCGCCCTGAAGTGTTTCGGAAAATCCCTGATATCAACTGGCTGCGTGAAAAATGCTGCGGTCATTTCGCCGGTGTTACCTTGCTCGATTTGACGGCACCTAAACCTTGCAGTAAGCTCGTAGGATAAAATTTCCCACTCAATGAAAACGAACACCTTGTTTGCAGCGTTGATTCTTGCTGCGGGCCTTTCGGCTGGCGCTTCGCTGAAAGCAGAAGAAGCAGCCAAACCCTTGCCTGTACCGCCGGTCGCGGACTCTCCGGATCAGAGCAGCGCGGATGAACCCACGGTCATTGACCACGTGGTCTATCTCGCGAAATTGCCGACACCGGATGAACTGGTGAAGGGTGCGGACGCAAAGGGCACGCCGATTTTACGCATCGACCAGACCACTGACCGGATCGTGGTGGTTTACCAATACGCGGGTGGCCGCACCTCGACGTTTGCCTACACGCTGCTTTCCTCGTCTAATCCGCCGGCGCCAGTTGCATCACGCAACGCCGAATATCGCGTAGTCACTCCTACCCCGGCACCGCCGGTAACCACGACGACGGTCGTCTATCAGCAACCGGACGTCGTTTATTATGAGCCGAGGGTGCGCTACTATGATCCGGCTTGGGATTTCTGGGCTCCGCTTGCAGTTGGCGTCGGACTGGGCTGGGGTTTTGGTGGTCACGGCCATTATCACGGTGGATGGCACGGACACGGAGGCTGGCATCACCGCTAGTTTTTGGTCGCCACCGGATGTGTGGCTCCAGTCTGTCACTTTTATCGCGACGGTATTTCGATTACCGCCGCGATTTTTTTTAGGCTCCATCAGTTCGGCGGCTGGTCTTAATTGGTATGCGAAATCAGCCGTTGGTCGTTACGGGCAGGATCAGACTTAAAGATTTTGATCCGGGTTACTGTGTGGGACTCGACAAAGCGGCGACGAAAGAACGCACAGTTGAGATGGGCCACCGCATTGGGGATCTGCAACAGCTGCTTTATGCCAATGCCAATCATTCGATTCTTTTGCTGTTTCAAGGCATGGACGCGAGCGGCAAGGACGGTTCGGCGAGGAGTGTGTTGCACTATGTGAATCCGGCAGGAGTGGAGGTCGCGAATTTCAAAGTCCCGTCTGATGAAGAGCGGGCCCATGATTTTCTCTGGCGCATTCACAAGGCGGTGCCGCGTTATGGAAATATCGGGGTTTTTAACCGGTCGCACTATGAAGCCGTGCTCGCCGAGCGCATTTTAAAGATCGTTCCGCGCAAAGTGTGGCGGGACCGCTATGCCCAGATTGTGGACTTCGAGCGCATGCTCGTGGCCAATCGCGTCGTGTTGCTTAAATTTTGTCTTCACATCAGCCGCGATGAACAGGCGGAGCGATTTCGCGAACGACTGGCCAATCCGGAAAAGAACTGGAAATTTTCGCATGCGGACCTTGCGACCCGGCAGCACTGGGATGATTACATCGAGGCGTACGAGGACATGCTGAATGCCACGAGCCACGGCGCCTCGCGGTGGCACTTGGTGCCGGCGGATCGTAATTGGTATCGCGATTACGTCATTACGAGCACTGTGGTGAAAGCGATGAAGGACTTGCATCTGAAATGGCCCAAGTCGCGTGAGGATTTGTCGAAGATCAAAGTGAAATGACGAATGACGAATGACGAATGACTGACGCGGGTTATACTGAAATGGCGGTTGGGACAGGCAAATTTGCATCTTGAACGGGGTGGGGTAGATATGCTGTTCAGTTTATTTTCCCCTTCGCGTTCGAGGGACTTTGTGGTTCAACACGCGACGACTTTTGCATGCCGTCCTTCATCAATTTCTCCGCTTATCAGTTTACGCCGCTCGACGAACTCCCGGCGTTGAAGGAGCGGTTGTCGGCTTTCACAAAAGCGCGTGAGTTGCGTGGTACGATTCTGCTGAGTCCGGAAGGAATTAATTTCTTTGTGGCGGGACTGCGGGGAGCCATGGATGAGCTGTTGACGGAGCTGCGGACAATTCCCGGGCTGGTGGCTCTCACGCCAAAGGAGAGCGTGAGCGACGAGCAGCCTTTCAACCGGATGCTCGTCAAAATCAAAAGGGAAATCATCGCTTTTGGCGTTGAAGGCATCGATCCGGCGCGGCGTCCCACGAACAAGCTTGCCGCGCGCCAGCTCAAACGGTGGCTCGATGAGGGGCGGCCGCTGACGCTGCTCGATACACGCAATGATTATGAGGTGCGCATGGGCACGTTTAAGGGGGCCGTGCGGGCGGGGATCGACCACTTTCGCGATTTTCCCACGGCGGTTGGAAAGCTCCCCGTGGAGTTAAAGGAACAGCCGATCGTCATGTTCTGTACCGGCGGTATTCGCTGTGAAAAGGCCGGCCCCTTTATGGAGAAGGTGGGCTTCAAAAATGTTTTTCAACTCGATGGCGGCATTCTGAAATATTTCGAAGAATGCGGCGGTGACCATTATCATGGGGAATGCTTTGTTTTCGACCGGCGCGTAGGGGTCGATGCGGCGTTGCAGGAGACGAATTCAGTGCTGTGTTTCAACTGTCAGATGCCGCTGACCGAAGCCGAACAACGCGATTCCCGTTACGTGGCCGACATTTCCTGTCCGCATTGCTTTGATGGAAAACGGGGAAAATTGGCCAGACGGTCGAGTTCAGTCGAAGGTTGATTGGCTTCAATGCTTGCGTGAAAATCTACCGGCCGTCGGGAGCCGGCGCGCGAAAGAGGCGGTGATTTTTCGCGGTAGAGCTACCGCGAGATTGACGCGCGCGCGGATAAACGCGTCACTCGCGCACCCTCGTTTTTATCTGCCGCTTTCGCCTGTTCATGAACTGGACCCAACCCTTCCTGCTCCTGGTTTACCTCATATTTTTCATGGGCAGCATTGCTGCCATGATCTGGTGGGCAAGGCGTCAGCGCAAAACCCGTCTGCCGTTTGGCGAAGACTTGAAGCTGCAGCGCGGTCCCGGTGAAACCCAGCTCACACTTGTACGGAAATTCGACGAGGAAGGCTTCATGTGGATGGTATGGGCGGCGACTACTCCGGCCACTGTCGTGCTCGTGTTGCTGGTGGGGACGCTGAAACTTCCGAAAGAACTGCAGCTTGTCGGTGTGGCGGTGACGCTGATGGCCTTTGTCGCAGTGTTTATCTGGGCCGCCCGGTGGTTTGCGCGAAAAGCGCAGGAAAGTAGTAATCGTTACCTTGGCTATTTCGGCGAGCGTCTCGTCGCAGAATACCTCGAGCCATTAAAGGCACAGGGTTGGCGCATTTTTCATGACGTGCCGGCGCTGAACAATGGGCACAAGTTCAATCTCGATCACATCGCAGTCGGCCCGGCCGGAGTGTTTGCCATCGAAACCAAGACCCGCCGGAAAGGCGCCGCGCGGCCCGGCTTCGACGATCACAAGGTATATTTCGACGGTCACGCGCTGGTGTGGCCCTGGGGTGAGGACAGTCATGGTCTCGATCAAACCGAGCGCAACGCCGCCTGGCTGGCGGAAACAATTTCGGACGAAGTCGGCGAACGGATTCAGGTGACGCCGATTCTGACGTTGCCGGGATGGTGGGTGGAAATGAAACCCTCGCGTGAACCGCGGCTTTGCCGGGTAACGAATCCCAAGGCGCTCGCTAAATTTCTGCCCAGTGCCTCCACCATTTTGTCGGTCGATCAAATCACTTCCATCGCAGGCAAACTCGAGGTGCGCTGTCGGGATGTGGAATATTGAATCAGCGATGCGGGCCCGGTTTTTTGACTCATGCACATGTCAAAAATGACGGAGCGGCGGTGCATCACCTGGGTGATCCTGATTGCTTTGATCAGTCATGGAATCGTGGCCTACTTACACATTTTGTACGGTGGTCAAAACATCGACGAAGGGTTTTATGCCTTGGCCGCGCGAGCAGTCTGTCGTGGTGAATTACCCTTCCGCGATTTCGGTTACACCCAGATGCCGCTGCTGCCCTATGTTAATGGAGCGTTTCTGAAATTTATCGGGTACGGAATATTTCAACAGCGGGCCGTGAATGGGGTGTGGGCACTGCTGACACTGATGGCTGGCGGTTGGTGGCTCGCACGCCGTACCGGCATCGTGTGGGCGGTACTTTTCATCTCGGTGCTTACAGTTTCTCCATTCTGGATGTACTTTACCCACTTGGGAAAAACTTACGCGCTGACGGGGCTGACAGTGATGGCGGGGTTTTTGGTTTTTAGCGAATGCAGGGCAGGCGTGAAGCGAACGGTCCTTCTCGCCTTGATCGGCACGGTTGGCGTGGGATGCCGCCTTTCCGTTGGACCGTTTTTTGCCGTACTCTGGATCGGGTCTTTTCTTGAGCATCGCCTGTCCTCGTGGCGGCAATACGCAGCCGCATTGGCTGGATCATTTCTATGCCCGGTGGTTTTGCTGCTTCCATTTTATCTGGCGGCACCTGAATCAGCGTATTTTTGGTCGGTGGATTTTTTTGTGATATCGGTGCCAAACAGAACGTGGCATCAGACGTGGCGTGACATTTGTGCCATAGCTCCGGCCCTTTGGTTGAGTGTAGCGCTGGGACTTGGGCACGCAGTGCTCTCGGGGAAAACAACTTTTCGCTTTCGGGAGTGGGTTGTGGCGTGCGCGACACTCGGAGCACTGGTTGCCAACGTCCTTCCCCAAGGTGCCTACGATGAGTATGGGACGCCTTTTATTCCGATTTTGGCGTTAGTGGCCGGACTTGGAATGTGGGAGTTGAGCGAAAAAATCCCCATGCTCAAGACCCCCATTTTTCCAGTGAGCCTATGGGCGGTGAATCTTGGATTGGGCGTCGCGCTCCTTTGGGGTGGAATTCCCCAGGACCGGTATGGAACATGGTCCCTTTTGCTGCCCCTGAATGCGCCGGCCTATAATCGTTTATTGCCGGAAAACATTTTCCACGCGAGCCAGGTGGTTCGGAATTATTTGCCGCATGGCCGGCCTTTTTTGGGCCCTCACCTCATTCTCGCAGCAGAAACAGACAGCGAAGTTCCTCGCGAGCTCCGGATGGGAGCGTTCAGCATTACGACCGAATATCCGCCGGCGAAAGCGAAACAGTTAAACTTGGCCACGCCCGATGATGTCCGGCGATATTTGGCGGATCCTCGCATCCCGGTGTTGGCCTTTACTAAAAATGCCGTGCTCAACTATAATTATTCCGTTCCCTCGGGAGCTTTGAGTAAGCAAATGGTTGAAGGTACAGCCAAACTTTCGGAAAATTTCATGGTCGCCTACGAGGATGCGGAATTTTTTATTTTAGTCCGAAAAAATGCCCAGCCAGTGACGCGCGAACCTTGATTGTTTTCCTTGGAAACCCCTGCGGTGAACTCACGGCTGCAGTCGGGGTCGGAAAAAGATGACCTTCCGTCGCTCGCAGCTGTCTCGTTACGGGATGAGGCCGTACGAAGATTCCAGTCATGTGTCCGGGGTTTCTGCTTACGAGATCGGTGATGATTTTATCGTGGTACGCTTCAAAAGCGGGGAGGTGTATGTTTATGATTATTCGATCACCGGGCGTGCATCGGTTGAAAAGATGAAGCGGCTGGCGGTGAGCGGAAGGGGATTATCCACCTACATCAGTCGGGAGGTGAGGGAAAGTTACGCCACGAAGCTCACGTAGGACGAGCTTGGCGGATCATTATCAACCGAAGGCTCGCGAATCGCGCGTTTTTTTATCAACGTGCGACAATGAAAAGACCGACCGCTGGGACTGCGGATAGTTACCTCAGCAGAATGGTGATCTATATCCCCACTGAGATTATTGCCGGCTACGTTGCCGTTTCAGGTTTTATCAAAGGGCTGCCACCCAAGCAGCAGTTCACGTGGTTTTGCATCGTGGCGATTGCAATGCTGGTGCTCACTCCGTTCTATCTGGCCTATGCGACCACTTCGCCGGGGAAGAAAAAATCGATCTCCCACCCCGTGACGAGCGCGCTCGCCTTTGCGGCGTGGGTGTTCGCGACGGGCGGCCCTTTCGAACGATTTCAAATCACCCCGGATGGAAGTGCAGGTTGGTACAACCGCACGATCGGTTCGATCGTCCTGGTGATAGTTTGTCTCGCGCTACCGTTGGTGGAGAGAGCGCTTTCCGGTGCGCCCGCGGGTGTGCGCGTGAAGCACGCCTGAAGGATTTTTTAACCGCTAGAGCATTTCAAATAAAACTATAGCCACAAGCGGCAAACCAACCGAGGGCGTCCTGAGCGGTGACGGCGCGTAGAGCGGCCGCGATCGCCAGCAGGAGGTCATGGTGAGTGCGGGCCTGAGCT
>Ga0307508_10000083_pt1 | contig 111659 bp, 145 predicted proteins | sample 9_EM_MG_FD_203089 | JGI IMG/M metagenome (GOLD analysis project Ga0307508, IMG submission 203089) | Populus trichocarpa ectomycorrhiza microbial communities from riparian zone in the Pacific Northwest, United States - 9_EM | ecosystem: Host-associated > Plants > Roots > Unclassified | place... | reverse complement strand
ACATACACCGCCACCTCCTACTCAACGATGACGGAAACCTAAACTTAGACGCACTCCTAGGCTCCGAGAAAGGGATCGACTGCCTAGCGGATTTCCTGGAAAAGTCCAACGCATATGCCAAACACTAACCCCCCATGCCCCATGATACATTATTCCCTCTTTACACGACCACCCCCGCTGAGCCCCCACCAAGGATGCGTACACCACCCAATTAAATATACGAAGAGCACACCAGTGAAAACTTAAAAAACGACACACCCATGGACCCATATTTTATTTCCGTACAGTAGATATAATGTACCTTACGGACCGCTCACGGCGCCTCTATTTGGCAGCTTAATGCGTAATCTCAGATTCTCCTCCTCTCCTCCTCCTCATATCCGGACACCCCCCTGGTCACCCAAGGGGAAATATTTATTGCTATTGTAATACGCTATTGTAATATACAAAATCTCCGAGTCACCTGTGATGTGACTTGATTTGACTTGGAGCCGTGGGAAACAAATCATTCGAGTCCGATTCATGCTTCCCACGAGTGATTTTCCCGAGTCACTCATAATGAATGGGACTCGTGGACAGCCTTGTAATACCTGCAAGCAGGAATGCGTATTTCTGCATGAAATTCGGACAGTATATATATACAGTACGCTACTACACAGTACAGCTTGTTTGAAGCTGTCAGCTAGCATAGAAGCTGGTGAAAACCAAAATGTCCGGGTTCCCATCAATCTCCGGGACCCCGTGCGAAATAGTAGCTCCAATCTGTCTACTCCTTGGTCACACACAGGATCACGCTGTGGTGGCATATGTGGTACAATAAGATTAGTAAATGATACTTTACATTAGTAGGGTGACAGTTAAGGCACGTGTCAGGCGCTGGCCTAAATAATGGTAACTATCCACCATCCTTACACATTTTCCGCATCTCCTTTTGTGGCGCTGCCAGCAGAACAGCCTGCACAAATCTGGATGACATCATTGCTCCTAAAATCTCCAACGGTGGTGATGCATGAGATAGGGTGAGTTGTGACGTTGTGCGCACAGGCATCCCGTTTAAGGAATGCGGTAAGGGAGATGAATGAGCGGCAAGCAACAATAGAGGAGATGATCATTGCAGGAATGCTGAACACGAGGTTCATTATTTCTATATGTCAATAATTGCGAGTTAAAGTGGGTTCATTGTTATGATTATTACGAGGTTTACGGAAATACGTACCGTTGAGGTTGAGTAGGAGGAAGACAGTGGGGACCATATTGGTGATACATGTGACGACGAAGTAAACGACACCTTGTCGGAAGAGAAGGTGCCAGAGTGAAGACCGATTGGGAGACATCACCAGTTTGATGGTCGTAAGCAGTAAAGTGACTAAATCAAGCAAGAACGCTACATTCCAACATCAAGCTTCAGCGTCTCCTGTTGTCAACACAACTGGAAAACTTACTGTACAGATAAACCAACTCGAGAGACAAATAAGATACAGATTTCACCACACAGGCCTTGGTAACATCGTTCCAGCTTGATCGTACTGAGGCAATACCATAGAAAAGTATACCCCATTGCCCCAATGACGCGATTACCAACGGAACTGTCACGACAAGGCGACGGTTCCAGACAGCGATCGTACGCAGCACGAGTAATGTCGATGCGGATCCAATGGTTGTGTGGCCTGCAAATTGGGTGGACGTGTACTGTGTTTCATTCAATCAGAGGCAGACGGGATTCGGTTTTGATGCAGGATAGATAAAGAGACAAAGGACATACCAGTGCTTGGCAGTTGACCTTGGTTCTCACATTGATCGACGTATTGATGCCAATGACAGCAAGCCAGAGCGAGTACCTGCAATAGAAGTAAAAGATCGAGGGCCAATGCGCTTCACGCTGTCGCCAAATCCCATCCCGCCGGCGCATCGTTAGAGAGCATGGCACGCCTGTCAGTTCACGTGTATTTGATGAACGCTATGGAAACGAACCTTGCGCGATATGATGCTCCAGTCAAATGGAAGCTGGGTGATTATTTCCCAAGAGCACAGTCCCAACATCACTAGGGAGAGCTTTTTGAGTACATCTGATATATATAACAGGCGCAATCCAGCGCGATGTTGCGATCGGAGGGGGCAAATGAAGCAAGGGAGATGCAAGCGCAAATCGGAAGAAACAGCGGAACGTCAGAGATGCGAGAAGAAACAAGGGGAGAGCACAAGACTCGCCTGCATCCTTGGCCATCTCGAGGGGATCCGACCAGTGGGGCATCGGTTGATGGTGTGCAAACTGCGAGGGCCTCAAGGGCACAGAGTGAAGTAGGATAGGGTGAGCCTCACAACTTGAAGCCTAAGGGGGGTGTTCACGTCGACGTTATAGCTAGCTGCATATTATTAAAATCTTGGACACATACAGCCCGCTCCCGACGTTCAGGGCCGCCCATACATTGCCCGCTTGAATAAGTGTAGGGCTCGGACCTGCCACTCTTGCACCAATTTGTGTTTCATATGCACCCCTACTTGACGTGCATCAGGGCAAAGCCAATGTAGTTTCTTGTCTGGTGCAGAAACGGGCCAGTCACGCGCCAAATGCCAAAATGGGAACCGAGCTGGCAGATCTTCACGACCCTGCACACCCTCGGGCTGAAGATTCTCTAACGATATGCAACTAGCTGTAATTACTAAAATTACAGGCAGACTCATGAGCACGGAGTCCTCGCACTGGAAGAGCGGCAGTTGCTGGAGTTGGACACAGGTGGGGAAAATCAGGGCCAGAATACCCGAACGGATGCATGGGGGGTCGCCATTTGAGGGGGAGGAGGCGTTCGCGATTTGAAATTTCATGATTCCAAAAGAATATTCGCAGCTCAAGTATATCACTCACGGCTGTTGTTGACTCATAGTTAGAAATATTAATATTCGATTGTGTCGCGGATATTGACAACGCCACATGCCCGCCCATAATTCAAATGAAACGGTCAACAGCAGTGTTGCCGCCGGTTGGTCCCGCACGGGCCGCTGACTGATCGAGACAACGTATTAGGTAAGCAGCCGCGACACTGGAACTGCTGAGTTGATTACCGAATGGCTCATTAAGATATCAAAATGCACCATGATATCACTCCAAGATGATCAGGTTAAAAGGGATGGGGTCAGAGCCGCCCAGAGACTCTGGAATCAGCCGGCGATCGTGGAATTCTATCTCGTCAGGACCCCGGCAAGCTCAAATGGAGGCCCGTTCTCAAAAAAGCACCTTTTGGAGTGCTTTGTAGGGGTCCCGGCGGATCGGATCGGATCGGATGCGGATCCATCCGAGTCGGATGAGCTCACACAGAAGCTCCATCCGCATCCGCGGATGGTTCATCCGGGATCATCCGCGGATAGTCGGATGATGAATTGATTTTGAGGTCTCATGATCAGGACTGCTCATTCTGGATATATTTATCTACATGGACACTTCGATGATCAGTAGAAAGTAGTAGAAAGTGAAATTTCTAATATATCAGCACTTATATCAGCACTTAGACCCTCATGTAGCATCGTGAACACATCACGTGCACATAGTTTGAGGTCGGTGCATGAGCCGCCAGTTCACTAATTTGCCTTATGAGCGACTATGCTATGGTCTATAGAGTATCTCTTGTGCATGGCGAGATCATTTACTTTAAGGTGAGTAGCAGAGGGTAATTCTACTTTGTTTGTCCTACTGTATAGTCATCCGGCAGTATCCGCCAATCATCCGCGGCTATCCGCGGATTAGTCGGATGACCATCCGCGGATACCAGCCTGTGGAACAGCCCATCCGCATCCGCGGATGCGGATCCATCCGACCGGATCATCCGAACCCATCCGATCCGCCGGGACCCCTAGTGCTTTGGAAAATTTTCGGAATTTTCGGAAGGGTTTTTCGTGTTGATTAGGCGGCACAGCGAACAGCGTTAGTCCTCTGGGCCGCAAGAAAGCGGTCTACAAAGATTCCGAAAGAACTCCCGACGAGTTATTAGCGATTGAAAATGGTCAGGTGATGTCAAAATCGGCGCTTGTGCTGGGGTTCTTAATCTGGCTCAGCACTTCGATAGTGATCGGTTCAAAACGCGAGAAAACGCGTCCGTTTTACCCTCAGGGTCTCCTCGTCGCGTCAGAAAAAAAGCACCTTTTCGCGCTTTTTGAGAACGGACCTCCATTTGAGCTCGCTGGGGTCCTATCTCGTCTTGCCATGGTTTGGCCTCAGGATAATAGTATGGCTAGTGACGCGGCTCTCCATGCAACATACTTATCGATAAATACGGCCAGAAACCGGTACATCCAACTCAGATGATCGGGTTTTCGTGTTTCGCTTAAATCGCTTATCAATCTCAGACCACCGTTTGGGGTCGGGGATCGTACAAAGCACGGGGTAACTCGAAACTAACCCCTGGCCTAATAGGGGTGAAGCACCCATCTTTTCCCTTTGTCAACTAACGCTCTAGTGGAAAATGAGTCACCACTTTTCTTCTTTCCTTTTCTAATGGTACACTATGAAACGACGTTGTCTTGAATCCAATTCTTGAGATAATTGCCGAATCTTGTGGCTATCAACACGGATTCCCGAACTTCGGGTTAACATCCGATGATATGGGAAGTCGAGCATTAGCGGTACAACAAGCAGATTCACAGGCGCCGTCGCCCGGGAATGTCAGTGAATCTCCAGAATTATCAGGCAAATCTACGTCGGCAAGCGTGTTCGAGTGAAGGAAAACAATGCACTGATTATAGTTTGTGTGTAATATTGAGATGGGGTGTACAGCACCTGTTTCATGAGAAGGTATATTATGAAAGGTGTAAGAAGCATGGGATCGTCCGAACATACGTGACCTTAAGGGAAAACATGACGATCTCAGAGATCGCCGTTGGCCGTCTGTCTTCTTCTACCATCCCAATCTGCAATCCGCTGCAATACAGCTTGTGCAAAAGTAGAGATTACGTTCAAGCATCCAACGGTGCTCCGCTTACACGCATCGTAGACGTTTCGGCCAAGACTCTGCATCGAGACAACAAATTCCGATTCAGCCGCGGGCTGTAAATGACGCGACAGTTCAGTATTACACACACAAACCGCAGGATACGGAACATACTCAAGGGCCTTATCGTCCATCTCAAACAATACCTTCATTGCGGCAGCCAGCCCAGTGACTTGCACTTTGCCCCACAGCCGACACTTGTCGCATCCTACGCAATCCATGATGCGGGACACATTCCGGAAACGATCCTTAAATTCAGCTTTTAGGACCTGTTCAACGTGCATTTAGGTGGGGTGAGATGTAACGCATACGTAAATATAGGAGCTTGGGTTGTCACTTGCGCATAATTCACACCGTTGCATCGTTCCCAGCGAACAAAACTTTCTCATCAAAAGCACCGACCACCTTTGCTATACTGAGGACATCAGTGAGGAGACCATTTGTCTTCGACTTGTGCTCGCTGTCGAGGTTGTACGCTGAGAGAAATGGCCCCACACGTGATACAGCGCGGAGCAGCAGGACAGTGTCCGAGTACATGTATTGTAATCGTTCAGGATGTGCTGCTATTCGCTGAGCGAAGCAATCTAAGTTTGGCCCCTACGCGATATTGACGGCAACGGATAAGAGAACTGCGACGAACAGAAGTAATCATGTAGCAGCGTACCCATTAACCTGTTGCCTTATTCAAATCATAATGACATAAGTGTGTGGAAATGGATGCGTGAAGGCCTTTACATGACGAATTAGTCAACGATGGAAGTTTCTGAAGGTGGCATCGGTACCTGATATGATTCTGTAATGTACACGTTTCTCTACGCATTCCTCTCGAGGTGGTTCCAGAGGTTCCAAGCTAGGTGTGGTAGTCGGCGATTGGTCAAACCGCGGCGTTTGCACTTCATGTTCGTGCCCTGCGTGTTTTTCCTTGATGCCGAAGCAATTTTCTTCATAGATTGACTCCCACACGCGGTGAGCTTTGGGTCCTGCATAACCGGTGTACCCCTCTTGATTAGCGGCGAGATCAATATATTCGCCTTCTGATACGAGATGGCGTCGACGTTAGCATCGTATAAAAGCGCAAGGATGTGACTGCGCTAGGCACATGCCATCGCCATCATCTAAAAAACAATAGTCTAGTTCGCGCGAACAACACTCGGGCAATCTCTATAAAAGCGAGTTTAGGATTTATCATTATATGCATGATGGTCGTCATAGGTGAAATTTAGAATGGAATGCTTACCACTCCATTATCAGCTTCCTTATGAATTCGACTTAATTCAGCGGCACGCCACCGTTCGGGAACTTCGCTCTGCACGAGGGGCCAAAACAACGGTCAGCATGCGCGAGAGAGTGTAAGGGAAGAAGGGAGTATACCTCATCCAGTGATGTAACACCACACTCGCGTTGCATGCACAGTCCGTCGTCTACCCAAAAAGGGCAGTCTCTGTACAAGTCAACAAGTCAACCTGACAGCGGAAGCAGATGAGCTGTAGTGGGGATCCGAGATGCCAAAGAGACGAGGCACCTTGAAGTAACAGAAGAATGGGGTCTCCACAAGCTCGTGGAGACGAGAGAAAAGCTCTTCATTGACGCTGTCAACAGCTTCATAATCACATTGTGTGGTCTCAATCGGACCGGTCAGGCGGAGCCACGGAGACAACACATGAGTGTCTAGGAAGGTGGGAAGGAGTAAAAGTCACACAGGGGGCAAGAATGGGTGTGTTTGTTAAACAGGATTCAAATAGTCCGATCGGTATTCAATCTGGACAGTTTGCGTTTTGTTTTTGGTTGATTTCCGGCTAAAACAGCTGTTATTGCTCCCGGTGTTGGGCGGAATTACCTTAGTACATTCAGTATGGGGGGATATGGCAGGGCTGTACTCAAGTACTCGCTTAATTGGATTTGGGAGCGGTGACCTTGCATCAAACAGGGAGTCCGCAGATACATGGGATATGACAATGCTTAAAACGAGTGAAGATAAGGAAGCGAGCCTGCATGTTAGCTGCATAGTCGCTCGCAGAATTGTTGGGGACACGTGGATAGATAGATGTAAACAACGCACTTCGGCCCCGACGCTTTGTCGACATGGAGAGATATGTCGAGGCAACGACCTTTGGCCCGCCGTCAAAGCCATTTCGCATAAACGGATTTCTCAAAGAGGCCATAGCGTTCAATTTCAATGCCGAAATTCCTCGGTTCTTGCGGCCTTGAGAGGCGACACCGACGCGTGCAAGTCGACAATGACGAAGGAGATTTTGAGCCTATCCCCCGAGAGTTTGAAGCACACTATAGCATCTGAGTGTAGGCGCACATGGAATCCCTATCGTACTTAGCAATGGCCGATTCTCTTGCTCCCAGTGTCGATGACCTGAACGATGAGGCAATAAAAATACTCCGCGACCCAAAGCTCGTCGATTTTCTCCAGGTTTATCATGACAAATGGAGCGTAAATCAAGCTAAGCCGCCCTTTTCGCAGAGGGGTAAAGGAAGAGAAAGGCGATCGCTGACCTCACACTGGAGGATCGACTGGCAGGTTCGAACCACGCATATTCGCCGCGGCCACAACTCATTAACTGTTAGATCCTCAGATTGCCGAAGCCTATGAGGCTCTAGAAGCGGTGAGACTGCGCTCGTGGACGTGAGACCACACCAATCTCCTCTACACGTCGAACGATGTAAAACAAATGACAGAACTTCATCGTCCGCGTCATTTTACAGTCGCCCCACACAAGCAGGGGACCGCAACGTGCTATCTTCAATGGTTTGTCACTATATTTGAATTCATTCCGCCTTAAATCAACACTTCGCTCTAGAAAGTGAATCCTGTCGCAGAAGAGAGTGGCTCTTCGATCTCAGAGGATAATTTCCTTCCATTGCATTAATCACGTACGCACATTATGCGCGCGGGACACTCTATCCGCACAATTTCCGTTAACATCTCAGCACGTTATCCTTTCTCAGCAAACTTTGGGGGACATTTGGGACAATCTTCCATGCGATCACAAGGTGTTACCGATCGAATCGACCACCAACCCCGATACCTCCAATGTGAAAAGGTACCAAATTCAAGGGAAGGCCCTTGAGCCGACGTGATAGAATTGTCACATTAATGAGGCCATTGGAAGTACTAGGTCATGGAGGCTGTGGGGCCTCTTGGCTTTGGACTCGGAGGCGGCATATGCATGGTGTTCTGCCTCATAAGTAGCCACAGCATTTTTATATGCAAGTTCCTTCTTCCGAGAGCATTCCTGAGCACGTCGGGCAGCATTTAGGCCGCAGGTCATTAAAAGAATTAGCAATATTATTGTGGGAAGACAGATGGGGGATAGACTTAGTGCCGCATTGAATGAAATGATTTCCAAATATGAAACTGCCTCTGCTATTTTGATATGCACTGGTGAAGAACCTTATTTATCATTCCAAAACATGCTCGAGGCCAAAAATGATACCCTGATATCAATAGAAAATTCTAAAGCCAAATCCCGGTATTTTCCAACATGAGCAGACACTTTGACAAAGAGAAGGATTTGACAAATTATTTTGCGCGATTATGTAGCCATACACTGTATGCACTACTGCAAACAAGAATTCCTTGAATTGCTCAAGAACTGATGTAAGGGAAAATTATGTATATACGCTATCCATAGTCTTTACTTAAATCACAATATACGCAACTACAGCGTACCGCCGTGTCCGAGTAAGGCTAAAACTTTACAATTGAGCAAGCTATGATGTTTTGTTTCATGGTGTTGTCATGTTTCATGCTGATATCATATACTGTAATAATGCACCTATTCCTAATTTACCCTAATTATTACAGTGCATAGTTCACATGGGTTGGGGTGGTCGCGGGTTCAAAACCTGCGACACTAGAAAATTCTCCAATAATTTTTCCCAAATGGGCCGGGCTGTTGCAATGCATTGCAGCCCGGCCAGGTCATTGCGGGCTGAGACATTACTGCGTTATTTGCAAGGGGCCCTGTTGTGACCATTGCAACACGTTGCAATTGGATTTGAACTTTTTCGGAGAGAAAAACCCCGGATTTTTTCATTTCTCCCCGATCCCGAACAGGGCCTAACGGAGACCTAGGGATGCTCATCTTCTTTTTTACCCTGAGCCCTGATTTGCCGGTCAAAAAAGAGTTGATCAGCGCTGCCTGTGTCGGCCCAAAGGAAACAATCTCAATTCAGTATCCATTCAAAACGCTAGTTTCTGGCACTGTTTTTTTTTATTTTTTTATTTTCTTTTTGCCAACCTTTCCCAAGACTTAGAAATATATATATATATATGAATAAAAACATGAAACAAACTAAGAACTGAGCATCCCTACTGGCTCTTACTCTCACACAGGATCACGGCATATGTGGTACAATGTAAGACCTTGCATAGTAAGGTGACAGTTAAGGCCCGTGCCGGCGCTAGGCGCTGGCCTTAATAATGGTAACTATCCACCATCCTTACACATTTTCCGCATCTCCTTTTGTGGCGCTGCCAGCAGATTCACAGCCTGCACAAATCTGGATGACATCATTGCTCCTAAAATCTCCAACGGTGGTAATGCATGAGAGAGGGTGAGTTGTGACATTGTGCACACAGGCATCCCGTTTAAGGAATGTGGTGAGGGAGATGAATGAGCGGCAAGCAACAATAGAGGAGATGATCATTGCAGGAATGCCGAACACGAGGTTCATTATTTCTATATGTCAATAATTGCGAGTTAAAGTGGGTTTATTGTTATGATTATTACGAGGTTTACGGAAATACGTACCGTTGAGGTTGAGTAGGAGGAAGACAATGGGGACCAGATTGGCGATACATGTGACGACGAAGTAAACGACACCTTGTCGAAAGAGAAGGTGCCAGAGTGAAGACCCATTAGGAGACATCACCAGTTTGATGGTCGTAAGCAGTAACGTGACTAAGTCAAGCAAGAACGCTACATTTCAACATCAAGATTCAGCGTCTTTTTGTTGTCAACACAACAGGAAAACTTACTGTACAGATAAACCAACTCGAGAGACAAATAAGATACAGATTTCACCACACAGGCCTTGGTAGCATCGTTCCAGCTTGATCGTACTGAGGCAATACCATAGAAAAGTATACCCCCTTGCCCCAATGACGCGATTACCAACGGGACTGTCACGACAAGGCGACGGTTCCAGACAGCGATCGTACGCAGCACGAGTAATGTCGATGCGGATATAACGGTTGTGTGGCCTGCAAATTGAGTGGACGTGTACTGTGTTTCATTCAATCAGAGGCAGACGGGATTCGGTTTTGATGCAGGATAGATAAAGAGACAAAGGACATACCAGTGCTTGGCAGTTGACCTTGGTTCTCACATTGATCGACGCATTGATGCCAATGACAGCAAGCCAGAGCGAGTACCTGCAATAGAAGTAAAAGAACGAGGGCCAATGCGCTTCACGCTGTCGCCAAATCCCATCCCGCCGGCGCATCGTTAGAGAGCATGGCGCGTCTGTCAGTTCACGTGTGTTTGATGAACGCTATGGAAACGAACCTTGCGCGTTATGATGCTCCAGTCAAATGGAAGCTGGGTGATTATTTCCCAAGAGCACAGTCCCAACATCACCAGGGAGAGCTTTTTGAGTACATCTGACATATATAAAAGGCGCCATCCAGCGCGATGTTGCGATCGGAGGGGGAAAATGAAGCAAAGGAGATGCAAGCGCAAATTGGGAGAAACAGCAGAACGTCAGAGATGCGAGAAGAAACAAGTGGAGAGCACAAAGACTCACCTGCATCCTTGGCCATCTCGAGGGGATCCGACCAGTGGGGCATCGGTTGATGGTGTGCAAACTGCGAGGGTCTCAAGGGCACAGAGTGAAGTAGGATAGGGCGAGCCTCACAACTTGAAGCCTAAGGGGGTCGTCGACGTTACAGCTAGTTGTTTATTAGAATCTTGGACGCATACAGCCCGCTCCCGACGTTCAGGGCCGCCCATACATTGCCCGCCTGCATAAGCGTGGGGCCCTGACCTGGCGCTCCTGCACCAACTTGTGTTTCATACTTGACGTGCATCAGGGCAAAGCCAATTTAGTTTGCTGCGGAGTGTCCAGTCACGCGCGAAATTCCCAAAAATGGGAACTGAGCTGGCAGATCTTCACGACCCTGCACACGCTCGGGTTGAAGATTCTGCAACTAGCTGTAATTACTAAAATTACAGGCAGACCCATGAGCACGGAGTCCTCGCACTGGAGGAGCGGCAGTTGCTGGAGTGGGGAAAGTCAGGGCCAGAATACCCGAACGGTTGCATGGGGGTGACCTATCACTCACGGCTGTTGCTGACTCATATAGCAGTTCCCGTACATCAGCAAAATGCTCTTGTGCTCCGGAGAATTGGGAGCCTTGGGAGTCAGTGGGACTGTGGAATTGTCCATTCATGGGCTGTGTAATTACAAAATATGGTACATATGCACTGGTCTTATATCTGGATACACTATGAAAGCACCATGAGACTGAAATATTCCCGGGGCTCCGGCAGGTGGTCACCGCCCAGTTTTGTATTGCAATATCAAAATCTACGCGTAGATTTTGATATTGCAATACAAAAGTCGACACTCAGCTGTAAGAAATATTCAATTGTGTCGCGGATATTGAGAATGCCACAACCACCATGCCCGCGCATTATTCAAATGAAACGGTCAACAGCAACATGCCATCGTTTCGGTGCACAGTAGGAGACTACTGGTGTTGTCGGTTGGTGCCCGCACGGCCGCTGACATCCAAATGGACGATCGAGACAACGTATTAGGTAAGCAGTCACGACACGTCACGTTACTCCAACCAACTGCAACTGCTGAGCGGATTACCGAATGGCTCTGGTGGCGACTCAACGGCTACATTAAGATATAAAAATGCACCATGATATCACCCCAAGATGATCGGGTCAAAGGAATGAGGTCAGTCGCCCAGAGGCTCTGGAATTAGCCGGCGATTGTGGAATTCTATCTCGTCTCGTCTTTCCATGGTTTAATGGCCTCAGGATCATAGTCTGGCTAGTGATGTGGCTCTCCACAGCTTTGGGCAATATAACTATCAAGGGATACGGCTAGAAACCGGTACATCCAACTCAGATGATCGGGTTTTCGTGTTTTCGCTTAAATCGCTTGTCAATCTCGTACCACCGTTTAGGGTTGGGGATCCTACAAAGCAGGAGCGACTCAAAACCCCTGGTCTAGTCATAGGCGTGAAGCTCCCATCTTTTCTCCCTGTCACCATAACGCTTTAGTGGAAAATGAGCCGCCACTTTTCTTTCCTTCTTCTAACGGTACACTATGAAACGACGTTGTCTTGAGTCCACTTCTTGAGATAATTGCCGAATCTTGTGGCTATCAACACGGATCCCCGAACTTCGGGTTAAGATCCGATGATATGGGAAGTCGAGCATTAGCGGTACAAGCAGATTCACAGCACAGGGCGCCGTCGCGCGGGAAACTTGGTGAATCTCCAGAATCATCAAGCAAATCTACGAAGGCAAGCCGCCTTGTCATTCGCTTGCTGGGCGTAGTGGATCAGATAGGTGGAGATCACGGCCGCTTTGGCTTGGACAAGGGAAGCCTTTTCGAGTGGTAAAGGAAAGCAATGCTCTGATTATAACTTGTGTGTAATATTGAGATGGGGTGTACAGCACCTGTTCCATGAGAAGGTATATTATGACATGTGTGAAAGCATGGAATGGTCCGAACATTCGTAACCTTAAGAGAAAATATGACGATCTCAGAGATCGCCGTTGGCCGTCTGTCTCCTTCTACCATCCCAATCTGCAATCCGCTGCAATACAGCTTGTGCAAAAGTAGAGATTACGTTCAAGCATCCGACGGTGCTCCGCTTACACGCATCGTAGACGTTTCGGCCAAGACTCTGGATCTGTACCACCGCTCTTATAGTCGTGTTGGTTGCGGCTGCCGTTTGGCTCGATGTTGCACTTTGGGAATGGGGTGGTAAAGGCTGAGCTTTGGGCGCGCGCAAGACGTTTTCGTATTGTGGTGCTTGGGCGCTGAATGACGTCGTCGTATCGCGATCGCGTTGCGCTCTGGGCGCGGACGATGTATTGGTAATTGTCGATCGCGCCTCTGCGGCTTTACGCTCATTCCACATCCGTCTGAAATTCTCTGTCGTGTGCAAACTCTCGCTGAATCGGTGGAGGACATTGAGTAAAGCTACAACCTCCCATCGAGACAACAAATTCCGATTCAGCCGCGGGCTGTAAATGACGCGACAGTTCAGTATCACACACACAAACCGCAGAATACGGAACATACTCAAGGGCCTTATCGTCCATCTCAAACAATACCTTCATTGCGGCAGCCAGCCCAGTGACTTGCACTTTGCCCCACAGCCGACACTTGTCGCATCCTACGCAATCCATGATGCGGGACACATTCCGAAAACGATCCTTAAATTCAGCTTTTAGGACCTGTTCAACATGCATTTAGGCGGGGTAAAGTGTAACGCATACGTAAATATATGAGTTCGGGCTGTCAGTTGCGCATAATTCGCACCTTTGCGTCGTTCCCAGCGAACAAAGCTTTCTCATCAAAAGCACCAACCACCTTTGCTATACTGAGGACATCAGTGAGGAGACCATTTGTCTTCAACTCGTTCTCGCTGTCGAGGTTGTAGGCTGAGAGAAACGGCCCCACACGTGATACAGCACGGAGCAGCAGGACAGTGTCGAAGTACATGTATTGTAATCGTTCAGGATGTGCTGCTATTCGCTCAGCGAAGCAATCTAAGTTTGGCCCCTACGCAATATTGACGGCAACGGATAAGAGAACTGCGAGGAACAGAAGTAATCATGTAGCAGCGTACCCATTGACCTGTTGCCTTATTCAAAGAATGATGACATATGTGTGTGGAAATGGATGCGTGAAGGCCTTTACATGACGAATTAGTCAACGATGGAAGTTTCTGAAGGTGGCATGGGTACCTGAGATGATTCTGTAATATACACGTTTCTCTACGCATTCCTCTCGAGGTGGTTCTAGGGGTTCCAAGCCAGGCGTGGTAGTTGGCGATTGGTCAAACCGCGGTGTTTGCACTTCATGTTCGTGCCCTGCGTGGTTTTCCTTGATGCCGAAGCAATTTTCTTCATAGATTGACTTCCACACGCGGTGAGCTTTGGGTCCTGCATAACCGGTGTACCCCTCTTGATTAGCGGCGAGATCAATATATTCGCCTTCTGATACGAGATGGCGTCGACGTTAGCATCGTATGAAAGCGCAAGGATGTGACTGCGCTAGGCACACACACCATCGCCATCATCTAAAAAACAATAGTCTAGTTCGCGCGAATAACACCCGGGCAATCTCTATAAAAGCGAGTTGAAGATTTATCATTATATGCATGATGGTCGCCATAGGTGAAATTTAGAATGGAATGCTCACCACTTCATTATCAGCTTCCTTATGAATTCGACTTAATTCAGCGGCACGCCACTGTTCCGGAACTTCGCTCTGCACGAGGGGCCAAAACAATGGTCAGTATGCACGAGAGTGTGAAGGGAAGAAGTGAGTATGCCTCATCCAGTGATGTGACACCACACTCGCGTTGCATGCACAGTCCGTCGTCTACCCAAAAAGGGCAGTCTCTATACAAGTCAACCTGACAGCGGAAGCAGATGATGAGCTCTAGTGGGGATCCGAGATGCCAAAGAGGCGAGGCACCTTGAAGTAACGGAAGAATGGGGTCTCTACAAGCTCGTGGAGACGAGAGAAAAGCTCCTCATTGACGCTGTCAACAGCTTCATAATCACATTGTGTGGTCTCAATAGGACCAGTCAGGCGGAGCTACGGAGACAATACATGAGTGTCTAGGAAGGTGGGTGTAAGGGTCAGGCGGAATTACCTTAGTACATTCGGTATGGGGGGATGTGGCAGGGCTGTACTCAAGTACTCGCTTAATTGGATTTGGGAGCGGTGACCTTGCGTCAAACAGGGAGTCCGCAGATACATGGGATATGACAATGCTCAAAACGAGTGAAGATAAGAAAGCGAGCCTGCATGTTAGCTGCATAGTCGTTCGCGGAAATTGTCGGGGACACGTGGATATATAGATGTAAACAACGCACTTCGGCCCCGACGCTTTGTCGACATGGAGAGATATGTCGAGGCAACGACCTTTGGCCCACCGTCAAAGCCATTCCGCATAACCGAATTTCTCAAAGAGGCCATAGTGTTTCAATGCCGCAATTCCTGGGTTCTTGCGGCCTTGAGAGGCGACACTGACGGCGTGCAAGTTGACAATGACGAAGGAGATTTTGAGCCTATTCCCGAGAGCTTGAAGCACAATATAGCATCTGAATGTAGGTGCGCATGGAATCCCCATCGTACTTAGCAATGGCCGATTCTCTTGCTCCCAGTGTCGATGACCTGAACGATGACGCAGTGAAAATACTCCGCGACCCAAAGCTCGCCGATTTTCTCCAGGTTTATCATGAAAAATGGAGCGTGAATCAAGCCAAGCCGTCCTTTTTGCACAGGAATAAAGGAAAAAGAAAGGCGATCGCTAACCTCACACTGGAGGATCGACTGGAAGGTTCGAACCGCGTATATTCGCCGCGTCCACAACTCATTACGCTGTTAGATCCTCAGATTGCCGAAGCTTATGAGGCTCTAGAAGCGGTGAAACTGCGCTCGTGGACGTAAGAACACACCAATCTCCTCTACACGTCGAATGATGTAAAACAAATTACAGAACTTCATCGTCCGCGTCATTTTACAGTCGCCCCGTACAAGCAGGGGACCGCAACGTGCTATCTTCAGTGGTTTGTCACTATATTTGAATTAATTCAGCCTTTGAATCGACACTTCGCTGTAGAAAGTGAATCCTGTCGCAGAAGAGAGTGACTCTTCGATCTCAGAGGATAATTTCCATTCACCTTCCATTGCATTAATCACGTACACACATTATGCGCGCGGAACACTCTATCCGCACAATTTCCGTTTAACATCTCAGCACGTTATCCTTTCTCAGCAAACTTTGGGGGACATTTGGGACAATCTTCCATGCGACCACAAGGTGTTACCGATCGAATCGACCACCAACCCCGATGCCTCCAATGTGAGAAGGTACCAAATTCCCGAATCACCGCTGAATGGGGCTGCCATCTGCGTGGAAGACATAGTGTATGGTGATGGGCTTTCCAAACCTGACTATGCCGAGTGCGTATTTTTGGTCTTGCCGTTACGACATTAAACGGCTAGTTTCATGCTTTCCCTGTGTTGTCAGGAAACTACGAGATTACGTGAATCGAAAGGGACCGGGGATGGTAAAGCGTGGTGGCCTCATGCATGATGCCAAGCTCACTGATCTCGAACTACGCTTATATCAACCATACTGGTTGCTCCACCAAGGCGAATGTGATCATCTCATTGTCCTAACTCAGATCCGGTAAGCATTCCTCCAATCTTACTCCCGTGGGGGCCTGCGAGTTGCACCTTTGCTGCCAACTTGCGGACTGATTTGATCTTACTTTATTTGCTCCCCATCCCTCAACAGTTTAGCGCATCCTACGGATCCCAAGAACGGATATCCCCTTCTTATCCAACGCGCACCTTCACCACATCCTATCTGTCGTATTTGCACTCGCTTTGCGGCGGAACTGAGCATAGTTGGCGACGTTCGGATAGGAGAGCATATCGCTTTAGTATGCCGCGCATGCTACAAGGCATTAGGCGAGCCTGTCGAGGGGAGAGATGATCCCGTGATTGTGGTGCCACTAGTCCGGGAAGGTATCCTTCAGTGATCAGACATGTAAATCATCGGTCTTATGTACATGTTACATGTAACATTGTTTGTTTGTTTGCGCACAGCGCCTCTACAGGGATTGTGCATAGGTTCCATTCCTTTCTTTGTATGTTTTCACACCAAATCTAACCGAGAAGGCCCGCTGCCTCTAGCATGAGCACGATGGCTGCGATATGCAATTGACTGAATGAACGGTAAGTGATGAAAAAATAAAACTGCTCACAATGAACAATTTCTGGCACAGTCTGCTTTGTAGTATCCACAACCAGTTCAGCATCCTTTGGCTCCTCATAAGGATCATCTTGATGGAACAAGGGTCATTGAATAGGCCGGATACGGCACTATGCCTCAAGACATACCAATGCCCGTGAAGCCTGTAATCTCGCCCTTTCTTGCCTTCGCATATAGACCCTTACGATCTGTTCGTTCACACTCTTCTAGCGGAGTCGCTACATGAATTAGGAAAAAATTCCCGCCGTTCCCTCCGGTGCTCGTGATGGTCTGCCGCGCCGCTTTCCGCGAATGGTCATACGGTGCTGTAGGGGCGGCGATAACCGCTGCGCCTGCACGGGCCAATTCGGCAGAGACGAAGGCAATGCGCTGGATGTTCTTGTGCCGATCTTCCGGGGAGAATCCAAGCTCCGCGGAGAGCTCGCTTCGCACGGTGTCTCCCAGGAGTAACGTGACACTCCTTCCGCCTTGCTGGTTAAGTGCTACTTGCAGCGCACGTCCGATCTTTGATCGGCCCGAGTTATGCAGACCGGTGAAGAACACTTGTCGGCAAAAGAGTCCCGCATATAAGAGAATGCATCTGGAAACGGATTTCAAGCACTCACGAACAAAGCCTTGCTTCACGCGAGGCGGATAGCTCTCCCTCAGGACTTTCACTACGGCCCTGGGAATGCATGTGAGCAACGAATATCAGAGAAGAATACAATTACAGACTCGTAGCTGAACCAGTCAGGAATGGGCTGGGAGACACGTTTGTCGGAAAGGAGCATGCCTGGAATATCAACGCAGCTTACCTGTCCTAGGCGGAGCCGCTTACGCAACTCAGTTCCACTGATGTCTAAGGTTTGTGTTCCAGGAGAAACTAAAGTCAAGCCACAAGCTATCAGTACCATTTCCGCATTCGAGATCAGGAATTCAATTCAACATTTACCTTCGTCCACAGGTTGGTATTCATCCGTGGCAGGAAGATACGTCATTTGTTGGAATGGCACAACCTCAATCTGGAGCTCGTCCTTGTACTTCATCACAAGTTGTTGAGCATCATAGGGTCCATAAAAATCTTTCCCACTTGAATTCTTCCCAGGGCCGGCGTGGTCGCGTCCAATGATGAAGTGGGTTGCGCCAAAATTCTTGCGGATAATGGCGTGCCAAAGCGCTTCGCGTGGACCGCCCATGCGCATAGCAAGGGGAAGTAAAGCGAGGTGCCCCATCCCGTTTGGATATCGGGTCATAATTGCTTGATACACACGCACACGTCTGAGATATCGGATTTCCAAATTCAGGAGGAAAGATCATCATCAGCAATTGTTCTCGATGGGCCGAGTGAAGAGTAACATACGTGTAATGATCGACATCACCGGGCTTGGTCAACCCGACGACAGGATGAATAAGTACATTTGCCTGACGTTGTCTTGCAGCGCGCACGGTGAGTTCACGGTGTGCGCGATGCATCGGGTTGCGTGTCTGGAAGGCTACAACTTTGCGCCAAGCAAGTTTCTTGAAGTGCTGGCGGAGCTCCGATGGTGTAACTACATAATCAACAACACCCGTCCACTCAATTAGTTTAGAGCGAAACCATCAGGAGGGCGACGAAAAAGACAGCGAAAAATAAGTTTGTAAGACAAAATGGGACTTACATCGGAGGGAGACGTAGTCGTGATGTGTGGGGGCTTGAACAGCCTGAACTTTTCCGCCGATGTAGTAAGGATTTACTCTCGTGCGCAGGTATTGCACTGAGGGGTGCGCAGGATCATTAGCACCAAACACGGCTGTAGCCTCATGCACGAGATCAGGCTTGTACACGTCCTCCACTAAGATTTGTCGTTCATCGAGAATACGTGACATGCAACACAGAGGACGGCAACTAACCAGTGATAATGGCCAGCGCAGCGTCGTCACGGCTGTCCACGAGTGTGATCCGAGCACCAGGCTTGATACCCAGACGCTCAATGTCCTCTTCACTCACATCCAAATTAATAGGCATCGGCCAAAGTAAGCCATTCGCGAGGCGATGCGTATTGACCACACTGCATGTTGGGAAGGATTATACGTAGGGCTGGTGCGCGTTAAAAAACAGGGGGACGTACGATATGTAATCTTTCTCATTAATAAATCCCTCAAGGGGACTGAATCCGCCGTTCAGGATCAACTCGAGGTCACACAGTTGTCGCTAAAGCATCATCGGAAAAAGCATCGAGAACGCAAATAAACCATATGAGCACTTTCGCTCGCACGGGGATAGTGTAACTTTATGCATTTACCTCCGTCAGAGTGATCGAAGGGAGTGTGGTCGCCTCCGCCAGAAGCTCCGCACGGAGTGGGAGGTCACGCGAGACAAGGTCTTTGAGGATGCCGCCATGAGGAGGGTTCGCCATGGGTCAGGCTCCCAAATACCACGTATGATGATGTGGGGGCGGAGGGTTTAAAATCGATTGGTGCAGCACGCAATCGTTGCCCATTGTTTATCCGGAAACGGGACAAACAAACCTTAGAGTGAAAACCGGCAACGGCCAGCTTTGGTTCCCTAAAGCACCTGTCTCGTGAGTGAACATGTGCGGGGGCGCCAGGCTCGACGCGATGTGAAAATTGTTGACGGCCTCACAAAGGAGCTTCTTTGACTTTGCGTTGATACTGTAGCCAGAGCTCAGTTGAGCTTGGTTGTGTCCAGAACTTGAGTTGGCAACTTGAATTAGCCGTAACGCAATAGTTTGCTGCAGTGGTAGACATCAAACAGCGAGACCAAACGGTCCGCTCTCGGTCCTTGGCATGATGGCGTGCGCTGATGAGCGTGCTCGACTTTATTGTTCATTGTTTGGTGCTGTTTTCGCTGCTCCAAACATTGCCCTATCTGGCGTGACAAAGCTTCCACCGCTGAGGCCATCAAGTTTTGCGGAATCTACTCGCAGTCTCGGCTTTGCCCTCAACCAGAAAGACGCGTCAATCTCCTCAGCGACCTCTTGTTGCCGCACCCTTCGTGGAATTGTCCCGCCCGTAGGAGACGTGCAAGGCAATAGCACAGCCGTTAAAGCACTAGTGATTGGACAACACCCCAATGGAAACACTCCTGTCACCACATTTGGGCTGGGATTGCTGCGCACTCGCAGAACACATCGCATTGCACCCTCAAACTTACGCTGTTTGTATCTGTTGCGTGCCACATTGCACGTTGCATTCAATCCACCCACCCCACGGTGGCTGGTTTTGTCAATGAAACGGGAGCTTTACTGAGAAGTGTCTCATTAAAGGATGCCTTCCCATCTCTGATCTCTCGCGCTGCTTCAACCCACCGGAAAGGGTACGGAGCAGGCAACCTGTGTGGAGGGCGAACTTCCCTTTTCCAAGATTACTGATGCCATTCTCGGCACTGACTGTAGAAGATTGGGCGCATCATGTAAATGCCCAAACTCTCGCAACTCCGGAGGACCCATTGTGCGAATATGCAATTCTCTGCGAGACGCCTGCTCTTGTGTGAGGCACTCAGAGCCTGCGTTCACCAAGACTTACGTGCCTACATGCCGTCCTGCGGTGAGCACACTTTTGGATGTCTCGTGGTCGAGAACTAGCGTGACCCAGCATAATTCCCTACCCCCTCACATTCATTTGGTATGTGGGATATCCCTAAACATGTAGCCGCGCTTCCTGTCTCCTTAGGGTGTGCACTAATCTGTCATAAAGGACACATGTGCACGCTTTGATATTGCATCATCCTCACTGTCATTTTCAATATTCGCTCATTTATCAAAGCTATATGCCGCAAAATGCCGGATACTTTCTCTTTATCCGATCATCTCGGGTTGGAGAGGATTTCCGCGTCAATTGAATTTCAGATGTCAGGCACTATTGCTTGCACGCGCGGAAAAGGTCTCGATAAATATAGTGGTTCAATCAGGCCTAACAGCCAGCACAAGAAGCTAGCGTGGTCGGCTGGAATGTGATCTCAGTCGGTTATCCCCAACTCGTTACCTCTCGGTCGCCTCCCCACTCTCTGCATCAGCTCTTCAGCTAATTCAACGGCGTTCGCTTTCAATATTCTCTTACTTGTGCTTTTTGGTACTTGGTCTTTCGGTGACTATGGCCCTCCTGTATTGCTATCATCACCCTAATGGCATTCGATTGTCGCGTCCCGGCCTCGCCCCCCTTTCTCCCCTCTGTCGCGGAATAATTATACTTGATTTTCTTCCAATTGCAGCTGGTTGCTCTTTTGCACCACACTCATGGGATTACCCGGTCATTTCCACATCAAGTTTTTCTTTCCTATTTCGGCAACCTATGTTCACCAGTGTCACTGAGTGTTACTAACAGTGAACCGGAACGCATCATATTGATATTTCGGGTATGATGATGATGGCACTTGTCGACGTCGTCCAGATATTGTAAAGTATACGCGCGGCGCATGCCCATCTCGACCTGCGGGAGCACGTGAGGTATGATACTCCGTCTACTCAGTCATGAAACACGCGGTCGCCGGGTCGTCTTACCCCGCCCAGCACCCTCCACAACCCCCAGCATTCCACATTCACTTAATTCCGATTTCAACCCTCCATAATTGTTGATCTACTAGTTTTAGATCTTGTCTCATCTCAGAGGCATCTGCTGGTGGGTCATAAGGGACACACGACGAGATTTGCATCCTTACACCCATGTTTTAATCAGAGTATGTGTTGGTGAATTCTCGCGAAATCCCTTTTTATTTATTCGGCCCCATCTAACCGGAGAAGGTATGCATACAGTAATATTAATACTTGGGACTATTTTAGCTTGGTCGCATACTCCCTAACTATGTAGTGTATCATGTGAGGCTCTTGTGCGCGCGCGCTTTAATATTGCATCATTACCACCATCATGATCAATATTCGTCTGTTCGAAGACGATGTGATGGTGAATTCTTGCAAACTACCCCAGACGCTTGCATTTCATATCGGACCGGAAATGCCCTTAATGCCCTTATTGGCAATTCGTGATGAGGATATCTATCTATATCGGATCGTCAAGTCGTGATGCATATTAGGCTGACATCCCGAGCGAGCTGGAAGGCATCGTATTGCAATCTTTGCAATTTTACAAGTGAGAGCCTTGCTCACCTCGGTGAATTTCAGGCTGTCACGTGACCTGATATTGTTCGGCAGCCAACTGGATGATCATAGATTCATTACACCGAAGTCGCGGCCATGGCGGTGTGAGGTTGAAGTGAAGCGTAACGGCCGCCTTCACAGTATCTATTTCTCAACTTGATCCTAACTTGATGCTCGACTCTGATTTGGTGGCAAAGAATCTGAACTCGTGAGCTGAGGTAGCAACTAGTCGTTATTCTGGGTATACGTAGTTCTTACCTCACTGGGACAGTCGAATTTACAACTCGACAAATATTTGAGAAGTTGTGGTGAAGTTGAGTGCAATCATGATGCCCCTCTTTGCATTTGTTCCTTTCTTCTTCTTCTTCGGATTGTGGATGATATCGTGTGCTGTTCTGATGAACACAAGGCCTCGGATCTCCACATTGAATTCAGTTCTTGCCCACGCAAAATCGTTCCTGATTGTCTTGACGTGGTGCGTATGTTCATGTTCAAGCAACCATTCTTCGCTTCTGTTTTTGTTGATTGCGGCTGGCTCTGGGAGTGCTCAAAATATGGCACGAGCTCACACTCCCATCCCTCTACTCCTTCCTCTTTGACCGTGTAGTCCAGCGCAGCCGCCAAGCAGCGTCTCAGTGACACTGAAGTTGAAGTGGACGTTTCGACTCTGCGGGGCCCTCCTAGTTCCACTCCACGTTGGCACTCATTTTTAATTCCTCACACCCTCTCACTGCATACTGTTTACACGATGCCTGACTGGTCGAGTCCCCGCGAGATAGCCAGAGACGCGGGCAAGTTTGCTCTCTCAGTATTGTTCTTATATTGTTGTCACATCTCTGACACCTCTCGGATCCCCTCCATCGTACCGTCGCGCTGTACATGCCTCCTTGACATGTATCATAGTGGTATTCGAAGATATCTGCCTGGCTGCCTTAGGATTGTACACTTGGGAAGTAATCATCCATCTCCCATTTGATTGGAGCATCATCTCGCGCAAGGTTCGTCCGTTCTCATCCCTTCATCAATCCGGTAACCTCACAAGTGCGCATACATTCTTTGACCATGCGCCAAATTGGCGGGGTTTCACATATAACAGCGTGAAGTGCATTGGCCCGCGTTCCTTTACCTGTACTGCAAATACTCCCTCTTGCTCGGTGCGATTGGCGTCAATATTGCTAACAACGTGACCACCAAGGTCAACTGTCAAGCGCTCGTGGGTGTCATGTTCCTTTTCCACCTCAACACCGGATCACGCCTTCCTTTGAATGTATGCAATGCAGTATGTGTTTGCCCAATTTACAGGCTTCACCACCATAGGGTCTGCGTCAACGCTACTCATGCTGCGCACCATTGCGGTCTGGAACCGTGTTCCTCTCATGACGGTCCCATTGGTACTCGCATCAATGGGGCAATGGGGTTTACTTCTCCATGGTATCGTAATAGTTCGGTCAAGCTGGAGCGATGCTGCTCGGGCATGTGTGGTCAATGCCGTCTCTCATGTGTCTATGGATGCGATTTATCTGTACAGTGAGTCACTTGCACGATTTCTATCTGCAACTTCCCATTGCGTACGACAAAAACAAAACTCTAAATATCAATGTTGAATGTAGCGATGTCATTGGACTTGATAGTCCTAGTGCTTACAATTATTGGACTGACCATGTCTCAGAACCGTTCTTCACTCTGGCAACTTCTTTTCCGACAGGGAATCATCTATTTCTTTGTTGCATTTATTGCCAACCTATTTCCTGCCGTCTTTCTCGTGCTCAACCTTAATCGTACGTGCATTCTTCTCATTATGGGTGATCATGAATGCCACCCCAACTCTTTCCTGCTGATTTATAGCAATAATGAACGTGGTATTCAGCGTTCCCGCAGCGGTCGCCTCATCCATCGTCGCCTGTCGCTCCTTCGTCTCACTAACCAACTTTCGACAACAAGTCTATGTTTATCCCGCCCCGCCCCGTTCATCCACATTTGTCAGCACCGGCGAACGCTCCGGCCGTAAAGTCATCCAAGCTCGTGCGGGCGATGTCGTTGCCAGTGACCGCAGCCCCACCAGGAAATGGAGAGATGTGGTAAATACGATTGCGACGACTCTATGTCGTGGCATGGGTACGGGTGTTAAATCATCGGGCCAAATGCACGGTATGGACGAGTTTCATGCGACGGGAACGAGCTCACTTGCCGTTACAGAATCGAAGTGTGGCTATGACGTCAGAGGGCGCAATGCGAACAGCCAGGTTTTGGTGCATGTGGTACGTAACTGCAATTGTGCTAATGTAGTAGATTTAGAAATGTTAGAGTTATCAAGTGATACGCCAAGACATAAGAGCTTTGTGCCCGATGTCTAAATGTCTGTCATTCATCTAGTTACTATGGAAATGCGGTACCGAGTGTAATGCATACGCAAGAAAGAGGGCCGCGGGTGCAATCGGGACAAACAAAACCCAGCATAGTTTATAGGCGATCCCGCGAGAGAACTCAGAGAAGAGAAAAGTAGGATGACATGAGGAGCACGTGATGTGTCGTGAACCATGGTTGCCGAGCACCGCCAGGTCCAATCAACATCCGAAATCGCCGACGTCGTCTCGTCCGTACCGTTTCTCAAGGATTATATGGAACAAGCAGTCTGTGTTGAAAAATGACTTCTTCTGTATTAGACTCCTCAACCGCTCCCCTCTTGATGATACGAACGAACGTCAGCCCTTCGGGCCATTGTGCACTGTTACAAATCGCGTCAGCCATGCCGGTTCTCTCCCCACGCCCAGCCGCAGCCCATGCTCAGAACGGAAGACTCGGAGTGCAAAAATACTACTTTCTTTAAGCATGTTACTCCTCAATGTATGGCCACGCAAAGCTCCGAATAATGAATCCCTTGAACGCAATACAATAGTCAAGCCTGTGCCTACCTCAGATCTTTTCCAATAACACGATTCGTACTTTTGTTCTCAACGCCTTCCTTTATGGCTTCCCTCTCTCTCTCTAACAACATGCCTACACGTGGCGGTATGACCAGGACATCTCACAGGTTGAACAAGCACAACTCGACGTTCCTTCTCTACCCTCTACCCCTATCTCCTATCACCGCACACCCGGTTAAGGACCAGCGATTCCGGTCACGGTGCCAGTGGGCGCTAGCAGTTTATCGTGATGCAGTGGTATCATTCTATTATTAGATCTCCTCTCCCTTCAGGCGCATTTGCAGTACTGGCGAGTTATAGGGGGCCCTATATCGCTAATATGTTATGCGCGGTCGCCAATTCCAGCGAACCACACAGCCCCCCATCCGGCTTCATGCTACTGGTGAGGCTTTTTTTATCAAGTGCATTCAGACGCCAGCGCCGATTTGGGTCAACCAATTGCGCATGCTGGAAAGCCCTGCTCCCCTCTCATTGCGGAACCAGGAATCAGGAGATAAGCGGAATCGCCCGCTCCTATTGGGAATAGAGATTGAATCCCTCCAATTCATACTTACCCACGCGACACTCGTTCGCCGGACACCAACAAGCGACATGCTGCGATGCATTCCGCCAAATTAAAAGCTTGTTTTCAACTGTTACAAATACGCTCAACATATGGCGTCTTTTGATTACAGCTGGCACGAGGAGGACTCAAAATGTGGTACCAACTCGCAAACCAACATTCCCATTTCCCTTCCTCCCTCATCCCTGTCTTCTTTGACTGCATATCCCAACTCTCCCGCCTACCGGCTCACTACTGGCACTAAGATTAAAGTGAACACCCCTCAGCTTTGCGGGGCGCTCTCGGTTTCACTCCCCTGCCAGCGTTGGACTACTTCAAAGACCTCGCACTTTTGCACGTCGTTGCGATGCCTGACTGATCGAGTCCCGAAGGGATAGCTAAAGAAATAGGCCACTTTGCTTTCTCTGCATTATTTTTCATGTCGCCATCACATCCCTGATATTGTTAACATATTTCAAAAGATCTGTCTGGTGGCGTTAGGATTGTACACTTGGGAAGTACTCGTCAATTTTCCCTTCGACTGGAGTGTCATCTTGCACAAGGTTCTCTTGTCTCATCCTCTTCATTAACCAGGCAATCTGACGTAAACGTTCTCTGACAACGCACCTGCGGGTTGGGTTCCATTGCCGGTCAGCGTGAAGTGCCTTGGTCCTGTTTCCTTTACTTTTACTGCAAATACGCTCTGTGGTTTGCTATCATTGGCGTCAATATTGCTACAAACGCAACCACCAGGATCAACTGCCAAGCGCTCGTACGTTCCTTTATTCCTTTCCCCGTCTATCACTTTGAAACCGAATCACACTTTGCAATGTATGCAACATAGTCCATGTTCACCCAATTTGTAGGTTACACAGCCACCGGGTGTGCATCAACACTACTCATGCTGCGCACTATTGCGGTGGGGGACGTGCTCCCCTCGTGGCGGCCCCCATATCGGCTGCATCACTGGGGCAATGGTGTATACTTTTTTATGGTATTGTGACGATTCGGTCAAGCTGGAGCGAAGCAGCTAAGTCATGTGTGGTGGTCAATATGGTTCCTCCTGTATTGTTGCAGCTCATCTATTTGTACTGTGAGTCATCCGCACAGTTTTCTACGTTTCTTTTCCTATTGAACGCGACAAAACATGACACTGAAGATTGACGTTGAACGTAGCGTTGTCATTTGACTTGATAACCCTGGTGCTCACAGCGATTGGATTGCTGATGTCTCCTAACCGTTCTTCACTTTGGCAACTTCTTTTCCGACACGGTGTCATCCACTCCTCGTTGTGTTCGTCGCCAACGTATTTCCCGCCGTCTTCCTGTTGCTCAACCTCAATCGTGCGTACCCCCTTCCTCCTCCAATTCAGGACGAATGTGATTTATGAACGCCACCCCGGCTTGCCATTGTCGATATCATAGTGATCATTAATATCATGTTTGGCGTTCCCGCAGGTGTTGTCTCCTCCATCGTCACTTGCCGCTCGTTCATCTCCCTCATCACGTTCCGAGCACAGCACGTCTACGTCCGCTCCACCACTCGCTATCCATCCACTCGAGTCCACTGCGATGAGAGCTCCGGAGGTGTTGATGTCATCCAGGCTAGTGCGGGTGATGGCGGCGCCAGTGACGTCGATTTCATAATGACAAGAGGCCGGAGACACGATTGCGGAAATTTCATATAGTGTCGGCGTACCAATTCCTTTGGCCAAGTGTACAGCATGAACAGGTTTCATGTAATGACTCCGCTTGCCGTTGTGGGCTCCAAATGTAGGCGTGACATTGGATCCAATGAGACTGAGCTAGCTGTGGTGCATTTAGAGTCTACGGTGCATGATTCTGACCGTTCCCAAAGCGTGGGTCGCGCCAACATGGTGAATTGGAGCAGTTGGAATCATTGGGCCATATACATGGGCGGACGGGCCTTTTGACCGATGTCTGATTGTCTTTCAGTAATCATCGGCGATGGTGACTCATTTGGATCCCCCCCGCTCAAGCTACCTCGTATGTTTCGCTTCCATTCGCGCTCTTGAACCTCCACGTTGCTTTCCGGATGCACGGGGCTCCATGTCCGTCGCCCGACAGCCAAGTCAAGGTCGTCCACTTATACTTTTACTTGGAAATAACTGTTACGACACAAAGGTTTCGCTTCCTTTTTCTAACCCGTCATCGTATGCATGTTACGTTTATTACCCCAGAGTCCGCAAGATCTTTGAAGCTTTGGCCTTTAACTGTTGCACCCCTTCGCAGGTTTTTTTTTCTTCCTTCCCTCGCTGAACCGCGTACGCTGCCATTTGGTTTGTACTGCACTTCGCATTCATTTATTCCCCTTCGACAATCTGATATATGCATTATCATGAATCGCAAACATTTACCCGTTCCACTGTATAATCTGTATTCTTTTTGGTAGAAAAGGCTGCGGCGCGAGAGGTGGAAGGAATGCCTCCCAGGTCAGATCAGAAGTCACACGTGATCTGATGACCTTACACCGAGACCGCCGTCAGTAGCGCGGGAACCAAGAAGTCGGTGTACGGCGTTTGCTGCGAACAAGTTCGGGTGAATTGCCACGTCGAAACTGGCACTCAGTCCGCTCATAGCTCTAGTGACACGGAGACCAGTGCGGCGGAACACGGGCCGAAGTGGAGAGGGCGTGACATGACTCAGAACGTCGGCCAGGGGACAGACGCCTGCAAATCAATTTAATCACACAGTGGGAACGAAGCGGGGAATCAGCCGAGACTGAATTTCTCCCATATGTTGAAGATTGTCTGGACGCTGCTGCAGCAGCCGCAAAACTTGTTATCAACCAGTGCGCATAAAATACAGTATGCATATGGATGGAGCCTGGCCCGGTCGGGGAGGCCTCAAAACGCTGCACCAACTCAGATTCCACACCCCCATTCCCCTCCCATCCTTGCCCTCGTTAACTGCGTAGCCCAACGCGGCCAACGATTGGCATACCAGCGAGATCTCATTTGAAGCGAGCATATGTGAGGCACATCCGGCTCTCTCCTCCCTCATTGACGCTCAGCTCCTCAAGCTTTGCATACCTTCGTGCGATGCCTGACTGGTCAAGCTCTCGCGAGATAGCCAGGGACACAGGTGATTCTCGTAATCTCTGCATTTGTAATTGTTTCCCATGTTGCTGTCACACCTCTGACATCACTGCGCGATTACCCACATTTGCTTTCTTTTCTTTTCTTTCCAATCGATCGCACCGCCACTCCGCATGGGCGTTCTTAACGTATTATAGTGATACTTCAAAAAATATGTTTGGTGGTGTTAGGATTCTACACCTGGGAAGTAATCATTCATCTCCCATTTGATTGGAGGATCATCTCGCGAAAGGTTCGCGCCGGTTCTACTTTGCTATCACCTTCGTCGTCGAACAAGTAATCTGACGAGCACGTAAATATCCTTTCATAATGCGCTGTTGGGCTGGGGCATCACTACGGGCGTGTTACAGCGTAAAGCCTATTTGGCCCCCTTCTTGTACTTTTGCTGCAAGTACTCGCTCTGGCTCGCTGCCATTGGCATCAATATTGCTACAAATGCCACCTCCAAGGTCAATTGTCAAGCGTTGGTGCGTGCTTTGTTCGTTCTCTGTCTATCCCGTCATAAACTGAAGCACGCCTTCCTTTGAATGTACGTAACGCAGTTCACATTCACCCAGTTTGGAGGCTACACTACTATAGGGTCTGCGTCAACATTGCTCATGCTACGCACCATTGCGGTCTGGAAATGTGCCCCTCTTGTGACTGCCCCATTAGTACTTTTATCACTAGGACAATGGGCATACTTCTTCATGGAATTATAACGATTCGGTCAAGCTGGAGTGATGCCGCCAGGTCGTGTGTGGTCAATGTGGTTCCTCCTGTATTTATGGAGCTTATTTATCTGTACAGTGAGTCATCCGCCCCTTCTTCCCGTAGTGCTCGACAAACAAAGCGTTGAATATCGATGTTAAATGTAGCGTTGTCATTTGACCTGATAATCCTGGTGCTTACAACGATTGGGCTGCTCATGTCTCCTAACCGTTCTTCACTTTGGCAACTTCTTTTCCAACACGGTGTCATATACTTTCTCGCCGTGTTCGTCATCAACATATTTCCTGCTGTTTTCCTCCTGCTTAATCTTAATCGTGCGTGTTTTCTTCCGCCTAATCCTTGAGCACTAACCCAATTCCCTACTGCCGACATAGCAATCATGAATATCATAGTCAATATTCCCGCAGGGGTTGCCGCATCTATCGTCGCCTGCCGCTCATTTGTCTCCCTGACCAACTTCCTAGCCCAGGACGTCTACGTTTACCCCGCCACTTCCCCTACTCGATTCCGCTCTGGTGAGGGCTCCGGCCTTGAAGCTCCGGAGGGTGGCAGTGCCAGTGATGGCAATCTCACAAAGAAAAGGCGAGACACCAGAAGTACGATTTCAGGAACTTCGTTTAGTGCAGGTATCGATTCCTTTGACCAAGTGTATAATATGGACGAGTTTCATATGACGAGAACCCCTACCCCGCTCGCCGCTGCGGACACCAAGTACGGGCACGACTTTGGAGGTGGCAATAACACCGAGCAGGTTGCGGTGCATCTGGAGGCCTTGGTGTATGACCACAATGGTGTGCAGAGCGTGGATCATATCAACCTAGTAGATTTGGAAAGTCGGAGTCATTGAGCCGTGGGCAGACGGGCTTTGTGCTCAACGTCTGATTGTCTCTCGGTGACCATTGGTGACGACCGCTCATTTGTATCACTCTGCCTTCCTTTCTCGCCCTAGCTCAAGCCGCTTCGTATGTTTCACATCCGTCCACGTGCAATCTGTGCACAGTATTTCTAATTTCTTCAAGCTTTGCGTGCCCTATGCGCTGTCAGCGTCCGACACGCTGCCTCGTTCCGACCCTGCCAATTAATGCCTCGAGGTCCGATAGGTTCTACGGACCCACAAATCAATAACAACTCAATATGAGCGACTTGCGTCGGTTCTGGGAGATGGTGTGCTCAATCCTGGTGCGCCACTTATCGTGGTGGCTCAAAATACGAACGAATATCCATACCCCGTCGTTTGCTACTAAACGCCATTGTTAAGCAAAGCGACCACTATCTTGTCCATAATTATCTGCTCACTCAGAGCACTTCTTTGTTGGTCCCCTTTGGGGCCTGGCACACTAGTGAATTTACCTTTTCCTTCTGTATAACGGATCGCAACCTTTTCGCAGATCTTCATATTTACGGGCCTCATAGCCCAAATATATTAATAGGGCACGGCGCCCGTACGCAAGGAGGTACTTAGGAAACCATTGGCGTTGAACATACACGTTTCGCGCGAGCGCCATCAGTGTATTGCCTTGTGGAAGAATGAGTGAACACCCGACAAATTGACAAAGACGAGCGTGTTAGTTCAGCGGTTCCGAACCATTGCACTAGGCGGTCAACCAAGAAAGAAGAAAGAAAGAAAATGAGCGTTGGGAACACCGTGCGAGAGCCAAAAGCAGGCTGCAGTTAAGGACGCAGAGCCAGAGGACAAACGGTCGCTGAGACTGAATCTTATAATTCTCTTTACGTGTCTTTGATGTTTTTGCCCTGCTCTTTGTTCAAAGTAGGCAATAGCTCTTATTCTGCGCTTTTCAATCCTCTCGGACTGTGACGTTCCCAGTTTCACGTTGTACCTTGTGGTTATGCACAAAACACACAGGGTCAGGCAGAAGATGCACGTCGTCTGAGCTTTTGCGATGTATCCGACGCAGGACCAGGAGAATTGCTAGGCCAATGAGAAAGGAGGGAAGGACGGCGCTGGCGGCCATGTCGAGAAACAGCCGCAGGTGAGCAGAGACAAAAGGGGATATATCGGTCGTCTCCGACGGCAGCTGGCTCCTCGCCCTTGCAAGATTCCCAAATAAGGACTGATAGACTGAAAAATATGCGTGCGCCACCAATCAAAGTGATGCCTGATTTGCTGCCCGCTACCGGCCCCTTGTGTGTTTTCGGCTAAAAGCATGCGTACCATCACCATAACATTGGTCAAGCTACCCTCAAGGGGGTTCCACGATAGCCGCCGAATCGACAAAGCTCCTTGGTACCTAGCCATGAAGGACCCGGGCCATCCTTCTAATCCCCAAGGAGATTTGGCAAGGTAGTAGTGGTTTTCAAGTCACGTGAACGGTGCACGTGTTGGACAGGAATACCAGTGCTAGCTTATCGTCCCTCAATTAGGAGTATCTGGCTATACGGTCATCGATTTCCAGCGCAGTAGCAGCCCGATTCCTTATGTGTTGAGGGCGCCTCGCGGTGGCGACATCGTAGCGAAAGACCATTGACGTTGTACCACTTGAGTTTGGCGGGTGCGCGAGTCGTCGCCAGACTGCTATGACCTGGTTGCACTTGATTTGCATGGTGGGCAAGACCCCATCACCCGGTGTGTCATGCATCTGGGCAGAAACCCGCCCTGTTTGACCTCTGGTATTGACCATCGCGCAGCACGGCGTGCATCGCACGCTAATGCCTGTGGTACAATTGGCTATTTCCAACTCCAAACCTCCAACAACGGAATGACAGAAACATGTGGGGTTAGATCGCCGCATACGCGTTGGATCATCAACAATAATGGCAACTGCCGCAAACGCCACATCATACGTGTAGTTTCCAACGACATACCCCTTCAATGCCCCACTACTAGTACTCCGTTATTCTGGTATCGGTCGCGCGCATCGGATTTCTTTTCCGTAGAACTTACCTCGCCTGGGTCGATCTTCGCGGGCAGCGTCCACCGCACAACGGTTCATCTCCCACGCAAATTTCACATACCCCCGAATCATCTTCCTCGCTCAACAATATTATTGTGGTTAGCGCGCAACCTACAAAATGCAGGCTGTGCGCAAGAACTATGAATTCTGTCATTTAGCCGCCATCTGCAACCCCTCTGATTCTCGGGTATGCACAAGCCGAAACTACGTAGGAACTGTGTCATCCCTTCTTTGGCATCGGCAGACCTTCCTTATCATAGTCACTACGCGCGGGCCACGTTCGATTTAAAATCGAAAACTCCCTTGAGCGCATTGTTCCATTCACTTTCTTTCCCTCTTGAAGCGGTGTTCTAATTAATGATCAACCCGTGCGGACCAGACCAGCCTGAATTGAAATTCCAAATTTGACTTCCCCTTTGAATTTTGTTCACGCAAACATGCCGTGAGCGCCGCTGCTGACGCTCAAAAGCTCAATATGTGGCACCCCCTTGGAACCCCCTCCTCGTCCCCGAACCTCCTGACTGTGCGGCTTGACCAGGCCGTATATCTGCACATCTTCACTTAAAAGCTGACATAGATACCTCCACCAGCACTTAGTGTCTCTGAAATCCTCGCAGTTTCCGCGCTTCCGCACAATGGTTGAGTGGTCGAGTCCGCTCGAGATAGCCAAAGATGCGGGTAAGTTTTCCATCCTTTGCCTTTCGTTTTCATCGTATCATCGTGCTGGATGACGTTGCTATTCTAGGGATATTCCGCAAGGTCTGCATGGCGATGTTGGGATTGTCATCTTGGGAAGTAGTCGTCCAATTCCCATTTGACTGGAGTATCATCACGTGCGAGGTTTGTCCTGGTTCTTCCTTTAGATCCTCTTCCTCAAGCAAGTGATCTGACGAGCACGCATGTGTCCTCTAACGCCGGTATTTAACAGCGCAAAGCGCATTGGCCGTCGTTCCTCTATTTCTATTGCAGGTACTCGATCTGGCTCGCTCTCATCGGCATGAATATTGCCTTGAATGTGGCCAACAAGGTCAACTGCCAAGCGCTCGTACGTGCTTTGTTCGTTCCTCTGTCCATGTTTTTCGAGAACCGAGTCTTTCTCTCTCTTGGAATGTAACAGTTCGTGTTCAATCAATTTACAGGCAACACGGCCATAGGATCTGCGTCGACGTTACTTATGTTGCGCACCATCGCGGTTTGGAACCGCGCTCCTCTGGTGACAGTCCCATTGGTAATCGCATCGCTGGGGCAATGGGGTATACTCTTTCATGGGATTACAACTGTTCGATCTAGCTGGAGCGACGCCGCCAACGCGTGTGTGGTGGATGCCGTCTCTCCTGTGTTTCTCGAGTTGATTTATCTGTATAGTGAGTTATATTCACGATTTGCTCCATATTTTCCTGCTGTGTCGTACGAGAACGACGCTGAATGCTGGCGTTGAGTGTAGCGATGTCGCTTGACTTGGTCGTCTTGGTCCTTACGACGATTGGACTAGTAAGATCCCCTGGCAGGTCCGCACTGTGGCAACTTCTTTTCGGACAGGGTATCATCTTTTTCCTCATCGCTTTCGCCGCCAATATGGTAGCCACAATCTTCCTCCTAATCCACCTCAATCGTGCGTATTTTATATCCACCAAGATGATTGCGTTTGTAGACCCCGCTCTAACTCGTAATTATTGATATATAGAAATAATGAGTGTTATGTTCACAATCCCGGCGGCGGTCGCCTCGTGCATTGTTGCTTGCCGCTTATTCGTCTCCCTTACCAACTTCAGACAAAACGGTGTCTACGTCCAGTCGGTCACGCCCTACGCCACGCGCGTAGCCACTGGTGGGGGCTCAGGAGCCGGTGATGTCATCCAAGGTGCCGGGAAGAACGGGCGAGGCATGGGAAATACGCTCGCGGGAATCGTATTCCGCACCATGGGCGAAGGTGTCGATTCAATGGATCAAGCATACAATATGGATGAACCTCACACGAGGACAACTGCTACAGTTGCTGCTTTAAACTCAAAGCGCGGGCATGACCTTGGTGTTACCAGCGAGGACGCGCACGTTGTAGTGTGTGTAGAGACGACAGTGCGTGAACATGACAGCGTGTAGATGGGAGATAGTGTAGATATGGTCGATTTGGAAAAGGCGGAGTCGTCGAAGAAGAAGAATGAACATGGCCATATGGGCATGTGGGCTTCGTGCCGAATATCTGATATTCCCTCGTTACATATGCATGTAATCATGGAGCCCTATTCCTACTGCTTTATATCTTTTCCCTCTTTGTCCTCTGTTCGCTTCGAGCTTTGTGCGCTCTCCTGTAACAGCTCAGGCTCTTTGCCCTCGACCCCCCTATTGAGCCTGTGGGTGCGCTCACCACTCTTTGGCGAAGTCAACTATGTTAGCTTTTGACCCTTACTTGAACTTTTACTTGTTGGGAATCGACTCTTCCCCCTATTTTTTGACGGGGAATCCGGCTTGACCCTTACTACATCGTTATTCGTGGCCTTAAGGCAGACGTCGACAACACCTTTGGGATTCACTTATTACACCCTGTTGTTTTCAGAGATCACACATATAATGTGATATCGCCTTGTTTCGGAGCTTTATAATTTACGCGTTTCCCGTGTTCGGTAGCCGTCCTATTCGCCCTGAAGCACCCAGGCTCTTTCTTTCATGAATATCATTTCGATGTTTGACATACATACCGTTAAGGTGTTAATTTGCGCAGGCGCGGGCACTTGCTCATATCGAAATTTGAGTCACGTCAAGACCTTCGTAAAACCCAATTGCACCGGTGAATCATCGCTCATGATCACAAAAATTCCCTCTCGAGTCAAATATATAATGGTCGATGTGTTGGCGACGAATTTCACCTCACGCAAGTCACCTGGGTTTGTGGCGGGGGGTGTACAGCAAGCTCCAAGAGCGAAGTTTTGATTTGGTGTGCTAGTAGTCATGCAAGTTTGAGTTCAATGAATGCGCAATGCAGAGACGATTTACTGTACACTACATTTACACCAACTCGACGTTATTATGTGTTCATAAGAGAAGCTTACTCGCTGCATTGTCTCTGTCCGAATACATTTGTATCGAGTATCAAGGATACAGATCTAGATTTGTATGACATCCAACTCCGCACCCCACTCTCATTGTGCATCCTCCACGGGGCGAACTCGGACTGGCAGCCATATACCACCCATTCCCGCCTTTTCTCCGTCCTTGATATGCGGATGCAACAAAGCCGCGAATGTGGATATCACTTTTACATCCATCATTTCTCCCGTCAGTTGTCCAGTCTTAGGGTCTCGTACAGCCACATGATCAACCGCATCGAACCGGAAATCCCGCACAAGCGTAAGGAAAATCGCCTTGAGCTCGAGGAGCGCAAGACGGTACCCAAGACACATTCGAGGACCCTCGCTAAATGTGCCTAGGTGTTGATATCCCCCGGATACGGCGCGCGGCAGCGTCGAATTTCCCGGATCTTCTGCTGCTGCGAGCCAGCGCTCGGGTTTGAATGTCATCGAATCATACCCCCACGTTCGCGAGTTGGTGTTGATGGATAGCCACGAGATTGCAATCGTCTTAACAGAGGACAAACGGGGAATGGCGTCATATCATGGCGCGTATTCAAGTTCAGGAGGAGGGTGACAAGCTATCGTGCTGAATTCGACTAACCTGGCCCTTGCGCACACGTATTGAATTGAGAACTGTCTTACCGTCTGCACAAAGGACGGGCGCCTTGAGGGGGATCACATCGTCTTCCAGTGCGACGCGCTCTATATTCGCACCCGTCGGGAATAATCGTAGCCTATCGCGGACACAAGCGGTGTGCAGCAGTCGGTCATGTTACAATAGGGAGGAATTAAACATCAGTGACGATGCCCACAACTCGATCTTGAAAGGGGGGATTTCGCACGCTTCTTTGACAACAGCATCCAAGTACGGCAATGTCTTTGGATCCATCAACTCATCGTAAGTGGGCTCCCTCCCCTGAATGCCAGACATCGCGGAGAATCCCGCAGCGGATAATTCCGCACGCAGCTTGTCTTGTCGTTGTTGGTCCTTAGAAAGTGCGTGTAACGTATAGGCGATAATTCCTGCCGAAGTCTCGTGTCCGACAAGGCTGGGGGAAGGACGGCAAAGCAGGCGTCAGGCAGTGAGATGCATATCATCCGGATCAAAAAACCTACACAAATGTCGCGATCTGAAACGCCACGGGTGAGCATGGGAAGCGTGCACGATCAATGGCGTGAGTACTGATAGATTGACTGCTCACACTGTCCAACAACTCGTTCATATTTACTTCCGTGCCATCCTGCAAGCTTACCCGGACTGCGTATCACCATAAAAGGAGGCAAGAGTGAGCCTTCGACCCCCTTCAGAGGCAAAAAGAATGGAAAAGATGTTGCAGCAACTGAAACGCGCACTTGGCAGAAGGGGGACACGGTAAACAATGTAGACACTCACCAAGATCGCTCAATAGATTCTTCTGTCTCCGCAAGCGCATACTATGTCCATTCTCACTCAAAATTCCATTTCCCCCTTTGGCCCCAGAGTTACCATGATGCGCCTGGTCACGCTCCAACCGCGCCTCGTCAATTGCGTCCCGCGCAAGGCCCATTGCCAATCGGTGTATATGCATCTTCGTCGCGCTCTGCGCCTCTTTGATCTTTAGTGGCAACAACGAGTTCAGTATAGGGAACGCGCGCAAGAGCAATGGGGCCTTGTGTCAAAACGACGCAAGAGGATCCAGTCCAGTCAGCGGCGCTCAACATCTAAAAGGAGAAACACTCACAATGAACCCGGCAAAAGTGATACCCATCTCGCATTGCTCATTCCAGAGACGTCCTATGTCCTTTGCCACCGGCGACTCGCCGCATTCGAAGTCATAGTCAAAGCCCTGGGCACACACAATTCACTTCGTGAGGGACAGGACGGGGCAGCAACAACGCTGCATCAAGACACATGATGAAGCACGTACGACGCGTCCGATAATGTCCAGTCTGTAATGTTCATGAGATTGGCGAGGCGCATGAAAGATATACACCACTCACGTCGCTCTTGAAGGCCATCCGACGATGTTTATAGGCGGGTCGGGGTCAGCCACAGCCGGTCCATGTTTCCTTTTGTCAAGATGTGAATGAAGCAGCGAACTCAACTGACCCAACGATTCGTCGTGAGCGATGTCAGGAGCGTCCGGAGAACAGAAAATCCCTCAAACTCACACGCTGCGCACATTCCACAACAGTCCCATGCATCTCCCTCACTCTGTTAGGATTAAAACATCCACTCAGCACTTTAGACATTCGTTTATGTTCCTCGCCTTCCGCCCAAACAATACTGCGCCCAATAAGTCGCTCGATGAGGGGCCGGAAATAGGGAGATTTGGCATATTTGTAAACGTTGTGAGTGAAGATATGACTTATAATTGCCGGGTCGGTTATGACGAGCTGCCAATGGGGTGGATTGAATTAATTTATGGATGAGGGGGAGGCGATGCGAAAGGCGAGAAGCGTGAGGAGCGAGTAATGTATTGGTGTGTAAGTCGAACACTTACAATATCGCCGTACTGTAAATTGCACAACGCATCGAGACAAGCCGCACGAACATACAATCGAACAAAGCATTCACCAGCCAATCAGTACTCAGCTGGCACAATGAACTGGAAACATTGTGAAGGCAGAAACTCACCCACAGTGCGCCGTCTATCCGATATGCTCCTCCAAGGGCATCTGTCCAGGTATTATACGCCTCTGGCTGTGGGCGATCGAACACTTTCTTTTCATGACCCCAGAGCCAATGGGAATTTTGCTACGGTGTCAATTGATATCATGAACATTGGGTCCGTAACGTGCGTGGGAGGTATGCATGTCGCAGGCAGTGAAGCAAACAGATGGTGAATGAGAGCTGGCAGAGGTAAAAGAAAATGACAGTGAAACGACATTAAGTCGGGGAACAACGATACTGGCTACCATATTGTTCATTTTGAGCCGAAGAGACAATGGGTCGTGTAAAATTGTGAAATTGATGATTCGAAACAGGTAGAAAGAACAGAGTCAGAGCAATAGGCTCAAATCGCTCAACGAAGAGGGGGCCAGGGGAATAGGAACGAATACAAGACACAGCCTGAATCCATGAGATACGCACAGGTGTGGGCAAACGATGCACATCGTCTGAGTCGTTGCGCTGTTTTCGACGTAGGACGAGGAATATCGCTAGGCCAATGAGAATGCAGGGAATAATGGCCATGTCGAGAGACAGCAGGCAAATAAAACGCAAGCTGAACTGGGACTCAGATTGACAGAGGCACAGTCACTCGTTGTACTGCACGTGTTCATCAAGTAACAAATGAAACAAAAAACCCCTTGCGGCGTGCACGAAATTTGTGTTTTCGATATTGCTTCTTGGCTAGAAGTATGAACATACAATCAAAGGACCCTGGGCGGTCATGGCGCTGTCATCTAGCCGTCGAGCCGCTGTTGGACACAAAGGGATAGACGACCGCCGCTTAATCTGGTGAAGCTACCAGTTGCGGAGGCTCCAGACGACCCTGGCCCTGACCTTTTGACCTGACGGGATGCAACACCTATTTGGACAGTGGTGATGTGCAGTCGCGGACAGCAGTCACGTGTCCACAGACTGGTGGCCGCACGTGTTTTCAACATCGTCCTCAGCGACGCCATGAAGGCATTTTTCTGTTGTACCGCCTTACTTTTTGAGCAGACTATGAGTGGAGATCCAATATTTAACCATTCGTGCGGTCATCGGTGATCGCCAATGCGAGAGGCTGCGGCACCCCCTGCTGTGGCAAAAAGAAGGGAAATCTTGGTTCCTTAATCAGCCACTCGACCCACCTACTATATTGGCAACTGCACTCGCATTGATTCACGTCGGGAATGCTGGCTGCCGTCTTATGGGGGCTAGCACAAGGCGTGACTCCACCCGCGCGCGTTCCCTCCAGCGACAAGGCAACCTTAGATGCCCTCAGTAGCTACAACCCCACTCCTTATCCCACTCAAGCATGTTAGTTCCGCTCCGCGGACTCCTTGTTCCAAAGAACACTCCGCATTGGGCTGATTTGCGCGCAACTCCCCGCCATCCCCTTGTTGCGAGCTCTAGCCGTCAGGCTGCCGGTCGAAGCACTTAAACGTGCGTTCAACGATAGTATTCGGGGTTCAGGACGAGTTTCAGGTGGGCTCCAACGCCATCGCTTCCGCCCCGAGCGCGAATCGCCTTTCCAACCTTGACAGGATCGCGTCAGCCTGTTACATAATTTGCAGGGGCTGTGATCGGTTGCTCGCCACCGCAACCTTACATTTTCCTGACAATCGGCGATCTTTCGATTGTTGATATCATAGTGGTTGCCATCGCCACATAGTTTCTGCCATTATTGGAAGTCAAAGCCCCCAACTGGACTTTTTACTTGTATTCCTTCTTGATCTAAGTCAGTCAGCCAAATGCAGCAGTGCTAAAGACGGTTTGGACCCACGACGAATTCAAGTCGAAAACCTGCCCGGCCCGCGACTTGGATCCCTCGGACTGATACGAGGAAGCGAACTCTTTGCTTGGGAATGGCATTCAACCGTGAAACTCGAAATTTGTAGTTTGCCTCGTAGTACGACTGAATTATCAATCAAGTTTAGGTTTGAGATCCCTTAATCCATCATGATCCATGCAATCTTTTCCGGTAAGAAGACGTGTTCCCGTGTCACTCGGACGCCCTCAAAATGTTGCGCCAACTCAAAAATCTTTCTGTCTCTCCACTCCCCTTATCCCCCGCTCTTGACGCAGGTCGCTATCGCCACAACAGTGGCATTAAAGTCGACAGGAAACCCTTTTTTGGTCTTACTGTCTCGCTAGCACCTAGTGTCTTCGGAGTCCTTGCGGTTTGCACAACGTGCCACGATGCCTGCCTGGTCGCATCCCCTTGAGATAGTCAAGGAAGCAGGTGGGGTTTGCCCCTCTGCCTTTTTTTTCGTCGCCGATTTCTGACGTTACTTTGTTTCCCATCGGCGTTTGTACCTTTCCGCACCATCGCACTTATTGGGCACCATTCAAATACTGCAGGCATATTCCAAAAGCTCTGTCTGGTGATGCTGGGATTGTCCTCTTGGGAGATAATCACCCAGCTAGCATTCGACTGGAGCGTCATCTCCCACAAGGTTCTTCTTGGCTCTCTCTTCCATACCCTTCGTCGAACAAGTAATCTGACGATACCTCCTGACAACACTTCCACATAACGGGATGTTACTACTGGCGTATGCCAGCGTGAAGCCCATTGGCCCTCGTTCTTCTACTTTTATTGCAAGTATTCGGTCTGGTTCGCCGTCGTTGGCGTCAATATTGCTACAAATGTGACCACCGAGGTCAACTGTCAAGCGCTCGTATGTGCCTCGTCTGCTTTCCGCCTGTTCATTGTCTCTGAACTTCAGAATCAATGGACACAGTACGCGTTCAACCAATTTGCAGGCAACACGGCCATAGGATCTGCATCGACGTTACTCATGCTGCGAACCATCGCTGTATGGAATCGCTACCCTCCCGTGACGGTGCTTATGGTAATCACATCATTGGGACAATGGGGCATACTTTTCCACGGCATTGCAACAGTTCGGTCAAGTTGGAGCGACGTTGCCAAGTCCTGTGTGGTAGACGCCGTGCCTCCTGTGTTTATCGAGTTGATTTATCTGTACAGTGAGTTATGTGCACGACTGATCCCACTTGTTGTGTCGTACAAAACCAGACGCTGAACAGTGACGTTGAATCTAGCGATGTCGTTTGACTTGATCGTCTTGATACTTACGACAATTGGACTGGTACTGTCTCCTGGCCGGTCTTCGCTGTGGCAGCTTCTTTTTCGGCAGGGCGTCGTCTACTTCCTCGTCGCATTCGTCGCCAACATGATTCCCACTATCTTCCTCCTGATCAATCTCAATCGTACGTATTGTATCTCTCCCAAGCCTCATAATGATTGTGTTCACAAACTCTTTATTATTGGAACATAGCAATGATGAATATCATGTTTAGCATCCCAGCAGCGGTCGCCTCATCCATCGTTGCCTGCCGATCATTCAAGTCCCTAGCCACTTTCCGACAAAAGGACCTGTACACCCACTCTTCTTTACCCTACTCTTCGCAGGTCGCTCCCGGTGGCCAAGGCATCAGCAACGAGGATGTTATCCATGCTCGCGCTGGTGTCAGTGCTACTGGCGGTATCGGCAGTGACCCCAACCTCGTCTCGAAAAAGAAAAAACGAGGTCTGGGAGGAAATTCAATCGCAGGAATCGTGTTTCGCAGTATAGGCGCAGGTGTTGATTCGATGGGTCAGGCGTATAGTATGGACGAACTTGATACGACAAGGATGACGACCACTGCTACGTTTGCTGGTATGGACGACTCGAAGCGCGGGTATGACTTTGGTGGACGTACCAGCAATGGCGAGAACGCGGAAGTCGTGGTGCGTACGGAGTATGAGGATGATCAGCACGATGGTGTGCAGAGTGGAAGTGATGTGAATGTGGTGGATGATTTGGAAAAGGCGGAATCATCGATTCATAGACATGATGGGCAAAAGAGTTTCATGCCGGATATCTGATTTCCCCTCATTCTAAGTTATTCACCACAAACAAGCGTCTCTCGTTGGATTGCCGCTTACGCTATGTCTTCCCTTCCCCGCTCACGACGTTCCCCTCTGCTCACCCCCATTCAATCAATCTCTGTGCACTCCCCGCCATCGTCTCGTCGGTTGTTCTCACTCAATTACCCGCTCTTTCCCATCCTTTCCTTTAATTACGAAGACAAGAAACTCTGCCTGCGACATTTCTGTCGTGCAAAACCTACAGTGATTTTTCCAAATATCATTTTTCGGCGTCCGAAATCCACGCTCGCCCGCTCACTCTTCAGCTAACCAAGTTGACTGCGATAAGTTTTCAAAGTTCGCTTGCACTGCACTCACTTTCATTTTTATTATAGTTAGTTAGAATTTAGCGATATCACCCTCTCTTCTCTTCTTCAGCGCACGATGCGATGCGCGAACGTGGCCAACTTTCGGAGAGCTGATAAGTCCTACAGAACGAGGCGGCAATGTGCGATTTCAATACTGCCAGCGCAGCGCTCTGCAACTTCCCTCCCTCCTCAAATTGTCAGCAGTAATATGAGAGATGAAAGTCGTGAATAAACCGCATCCCAGGTACGAGCCTGAGAAACTAGAAGCACGGCGGCACTGGCAACCGTCACGTGCCGTGACGTCACGCGCTTGGTTGTGAGATTTTGGCACGTCCACGTCGCTGTGTGGGTTCAGCACGGCCATCGAACCTTATGACAACGCACGGCGCCACGCGCTCTTACAATCTAACCGGTATGCCTCCTCGAGCGTGTTTACGCTGTGCCTTCATTGCCACATGATCAACGAGATTGCAACAAGATTGGGCGTTCGACAGGCTGCCCAGCCTCCAGCGCTTTACTGTATGTTAGCATTCACTTGTCGAGAAACAAACTTTGCGAAACCCAGATAATACGAAACCCGACCTTAGCTTGGGGACACACTTGTACTTTGTGAGTTTCTCTATCACGATTTTACATGCAATATCGGTCGGGATTGTTCTCTGTCTAAGTCATGCGCTTTCAGGGCGGCGGAGTCATCTTCCATCTTATCTTTGTCAGATCGATGCAAGAGAGTGATCACCGTGAGGCGGCAACTTCAGCACCTGGCCTGTCGCCCAATCCATACACATTCACGTTGATATTTCTTGATGCCCTTGCCGGCATGAGTCCCAACGTTGAGCGGCAACGGGGTATCCATCCCCAACTCCTGAACCGGTTCGAGGCGCTGTCGAAGACTCCGGCGACTACATCCTTAGCTTGCTTAGCAATGTGGTTGACAAGACCAAGTTCGTTACACAATCGGCTGGCAATACAGCAGAGGTAGTCATGGAATCAGCTTACGCGGTAATCTTCTTTTTTGTAGAAAAATTATTGACTCTGAGGATTCTGACTGGTAATGACAGGGGTGCAGAAGCAGATAGACCGAGCCTGAAGCGTTTAAAGAACTCGTCATGTCAATGGCCAAGATTTCTTCATCTCTCAGCGAAATGGAAGGAATTCAAACGCCCCTCTTCGCATGCGGAAGACATCGTCATTCGAATCGCGTTGCAATCGATTGATTGTGGCGTTTTCATCTTGCATTATAATAAACTTCTGACACAGTTAGGCTGATTATCATTTCACCCGTCTCCAACGATTTGTTCACGCCCCGCCAGGTAACAACAACCAGACCCCCAAACAATCGGGAAATGCAGAATATAGTATCACACTTTTCGAGAGCGTTTGTGGGGCTCAAAGCGGAGCTTGAACACGGGGGGAAGCCGCTAACTCCGTTGTATGATGAATTGGCCCGAGCATATCCCGAGACGGGGAATTACTTGGCATAAAGACTTTCCCCTGTGTGCCCTCGACCGTGCTTGATTTGTCAATTGCAGTTCCAATGAGAAATTCAAAGACCTGAAACCTGCTAATATGGACGCAGCTGGACGAGAGGGGTGCCTTCCCGGGAACTCGACTGGACATTCTACAGGACATATTTACCTCTTTCATGCGCCTTGATGCGGACAACAATATTATCTGGCTTCACGGGCAGGCTGGCTCTGGGAAGAGTACGATTCTGAACACACTGGCCGATCACCTCCACCAGCTGCATCGACAAGATGCTTTCCTGTTCCGGGACCGAAACAAAGCCGATAACAGCGAAGCACAGCGAAGCACAGCGTGTGATCCGTGCACTCGCATACCAACTGACTTGCTTTGATCCCGTTTTTGCTCAGGAACTTTCCACCCACATCAACAACTCGCCTCGTGTTACAGAGCCCTCGTGGAATTCGCAATTCCGGTGTCTTCTCTAGGAACCCTCACTGCGCTTGCAACACAACATTTTGGCGCTATCGTAATCTCACTTGATGAGTGCGACACCGGATGGAATGCCTTATCTGCCAAATCGGCAACTCTCCATTAGACACAATCACGACACCTTCTCAGTTGCATTTCCCCCGATGGCACCCGTATTATGTCCGACTCCTGCGATGCAACAATCCAATCTGTGATGCCAGGGCACTCTCTCAGCGTCCAAGCGGTTGCATTTTCTCCCGACGACACCCGCATTATTCTCAGGCTCCGTTGACGAAGAAACCGTTTGAATTTAGGACGGTTGTTCCAATTGTCAAGCTGCAAGGGCACCCTGCATACGTCCAGACAGTTGCATTTTCTCCCGACGGCACCCGCGTCATATCCGGCTCCGATGACATGACGGTTCGAATTTGGTATGCCCTGTCAGGCGCCCCGATCGGCGAGCCTCTGCAAGGCCACTCTGGCAATGTCTACTCAGTTGCATTTTCTCCTGACGGTGTTTGTGTTATCTCGGGCTCCAACGACAGAACAGTTCAAGTTTGGGATGCAATTCCAGGTGTTCCGCTCGGCATGCCCCTGCACTGGCGCTGTCATGTCGGTCACATTTTCTCCTGACGGTGCTCGTATTGTTTCGAGGTGGCACAGTTTGAATTTGGGCTGCCGTGCTGGATGCCCCGATCAGTGTATGGTGTATGGGCACTCTGCTCGGTTGCATTTTTTTCCGGCAGCGCTCACAGTCTCAGGCTCCGAGGACAAGACTGTTCAAACTTGGGATGCCATGTCAGGTTCCCCAATAGGCAAAGCCTCTGCAGATGCACAATGGCCGTGTCTTGTAAGCCGCAATGTCTCCCGATGACGCTCGCATTGTCTCAGCCTCCGAGGGCGGTGCAATTCAAATTTGGGATGCTGAGTCGGGTATCCCAATTGGCGAGCTTCTAGAAGGGCACTATCTGGTCGGTTGCGTTTTCCCTCAGAGGTGTTCGTGTTGTCACAAGCCTTGATGGCGAAGTTCAGATTTGGAATGCTGTTTCAGGTGCTCCAATCGGTGCATGGCCACTCCAGCACTGTGCGGTCGGTTGTGTTTTCTCCTAACGGCACCCCCATCACATCAGGCTCTAATGACGAGACAATTCAGATGCTGTTTCAAGTGTCCCAATCGGGGACCCCTCCAAGGGCATTCTGATGGGCTTACATTAGTTGCATTTTCTCCCGACGGCACTTGCATCATCTCAGACTCAGACTATTCAAATTTGAGATGTTCTACCGGGCACCCCAGTTGGCAAACCTTTACAAGGGCAATTTGATCGTGTCTGGTTAGTTGCATATTCTCCTGATGCTACTTACGCTTTGGGGACAGGACTGTTCAAATTTGGGATGCCACATCAGGTGTCCTAATTGGCGAGCCTATGCAAGGGCACACCGATGATGTCCGGTCGGTTGCACCCTCTCACAACGGCGCTCGCATTATTTCGGGCTCTGATGATAAGACAATTCGAATCTGGAATGCCATGTCAGTTGCCCTCCTTGTTATTTTCTCATCACAGCACCCCGATCCCCGCACACCACATGCTGCTGCAATTCGATCACTAGCTATTCGCTCCAAGCCAGGCGGCAGCGTTTCTCCAATGCAACACGCCTGTCGGGGGCCAGTCACTCCGGCAAAGGTAAATGCGCCCGCTGGCAAAGGAGCGCCAATCTTTCTGACGGATCCATACTCCGTGACGATGGCCGGACGACAACAAAAGACGGTACCCTTCTCTTCTGGGACCCTCCACAGAACTGTTTGGGCATATTCCGGCCCAGCACTCGCGATTATTGGGGCCCAACCAACACAACTTAACACGCAACGCTTTGTTCATAGTCTACAATGGACACTATAAAACAGGGGATTGTTAAGCTTGTGATTTGTATGTTGCAATGTATCAATTTCACATTCACTTCCGACCACGCAGAGGCAGGTACTGGCGAGATTTAGATGGTGGAAGCAAAATAAAAATATTGGTGCCGGGGCTTTGAACATGACATTCAGTGAGTTTCAATTTGCAGTTACTTTGTGAAGCTGGTGTAGGTTCTGTCCAGGACCGCTGGTTCCAACACTATATTTGTGAGCAGTTACAGATACACACGGTACATTGCAATCGTCCGCGATCATATCCTCCAGCGGGCAGCGGGGCGGCGAGGCAATGCAAAGTCATGTCGAAGTGAATCTGGCTTGCACCCAAACCCCTTGCCGCAGTAAAAGGAATATGTCCTCTTGTGTTTATCTCTCACAAATCCCTTCGGGTAGCTGCAGCTGCTTAAACTGGCACTTTACCTTGTCGCCCGGCCGTACAGGCAATGCAACGGGTGTCCGGTTCTCCTCCCGCACTTCTCAATATGATGCAAGGATCAATTTCGTTACTTATGAGCCCATACATGTATGTATCGAGCGCTGGGTTGTAAATGTAATTACACGGTGGTGATTGTCTCGATGCAGTGGAATAAGCATGCAATCCCGAAGCAGAAATGTATAAAGAAAGGCAAAAAAGCAAGCGGGTCCATGTCAAGTGAGGTTGAGGTCAAATATGCAATGCGGAGAAAAAACCAACGGCATGTTTGTACTACAGAGTGGAGGAGGGCGAGAGAGTGGAGGAGGGCGAGAGAGCGAAGGGTGTTTAGGAGTATAACGGGGATTAGGGATGGTGATATCACGCTGGGGTAAGAGTGGTAGGATGGCAGGGTGCGATGCAAAGGGTCAGTGATATAATGGTGGGGGTCAAGAAAAGTTGGCTGAGTTGTATTACGGCACGACGCAGCCGCTGGGCCACTCAGTGGGATCGGAAAAACGCTCTAGATTTCCGAGCTGGAGTAGCGCCTTCGCGGAAACCGTTCGCCCTTGAAGGGTTCCGGCATCGGGTGGAGTTCCAGACTGCACATCCCGCAGCATGGTGTCGAGATTCTGCCACGACACTGACCCGCTCAAATACGAGGTTGCGTTCGGTGTCGTGAATGTAACAATTCTTGTTCTCCCATCATCAAGGGGATCTTGCACAGTCGATTGGACAAGATCTGCTTGAGAGGATAGCGCCTGCAACGCAAACTCGCCTAATGACGTCAATAGTTGATTAGACAAGGCTTTGAGACCACAAGTTTCTACTATTTACGAGCATACTTACCTTCATATGCGGGCGGAACTCGCATCAACAGCGGCGCTAGTTTCGTAGATGCATTCACATGGAGGACTACACGAGGCGAGTCGTACGCTACTTCTAATCGTATCGGAGCGTTGACCGTCGACGCGGTGATGTCGCACTGGACAGGAGGAGAGTTCTTTCCAGGATATCCAGGGATAGACGGGAGGTTTTCTATTCGAACTAACGCGTGGATGGGCCTGGGAAAAAAGTCAACTTGGTTTGGCATTCTGAATGCGTCTCCAAACGATACCGACGCGTGACCAGTGTCAAACTGAACATTGAAGGGATGTCCTGATTGAACGAGTGTGATATTTGCATTTATAGAGGAAGCTAATGACTTGATGTGAAGGGTCTCTGACACAGACAATGACCCTGAGAACGAGCTGGCGGGTTCAATGATCAGATTCTGCGCTGGACCCTGCAACGCATTGCATTAGGTTATTCCAGAAAGTGACTCTCCCGGACGCGACATACTGAATGCATCGTCAATAGCTCGACTGGACCACCTAGTTTTACAGTGCCGAGTTTGAGGATATTTGGCCCAGGCTCGCCAATCTTCTGATGAAAACGAGGGAGATAGGTGGAGAATGAGGGTAGCGAGCGTTTGGGGGGGACAATGACGTTGATGTTGATGTCGATATCGTCTTTCTGGGGATGGTGAGCCTGCCAAAACAGAGGTCTCTCAGTCCATTGGGAAAGTTCAACGAAAGTTTGCTCGTACATCGAAGATACCAATACCGTAGCTACCGGGGGTATCTCCGCCAAGCACACAAACCCGAACATTGTTGTCTACTGCATGCCCTTTAAATCTTGGTCGAACTTCGACTTGGATGTGATACCCAGGTATTTTCTTCTTGCTCAAGGTAGCGTGCAAAGTTCCCGAGACCCAATTCCCGGCGGAGTTGTTGACGAAAATGTGTGTAGTGTTGAGAGGAAAGTAGGATTGCAACCGGGAGGTATCTGGTGTTTGGAAGTCCCACTCGCTACACATTAATGTGAAACCAACATGATCGGTGTCGTTGAGGGGGGGCGGTATGGGGCCAAAGGGATGCAGGGGGGGATAAAACGCGGAACTCTTCCAATGTCGCCTCCATGGCTTCTATTGTGTGGGCATCAGCATTGATGTTACGTTCAGCGGTGTCGATGCGGGGGCGGGGCAGAACATTACGAAGGAGGAACATACTTGAGTCATAAAAACAACAACTGCGACAGTGTAAACAACGGCGATGAGTGCAGTAAGCACGAAGCGTTTCCGCCGTCGCGCTCGCTCTCGTCGGGCCTTCTTAAAGGCGGCATCAAGCGATTCGGCAGAAGTCTCTGCTGATCGCACGGCTGGGTGTGTATAGGCGGGAGGGGAGTCTATAGAGGCTACTCGAGTGACTGAGGAGCTGGTTAGCGCCGCCTTGGGCGCTGACGGCTCGAGGATCATTGTGGGTGGTGCTTTGAATAAAGTCACGTGACGTGGCTGTCCTGGTGCATGTTTGGCCGTCTCATTACGGGCTCCGCCAATAGGCTCGACTCATTTCATTCACACCCACGGGTGAATATTTTTGCGAGATTGCTGTTGCCATCGGAAGCCTCCTCCAGAATGACCAGAGAAGCCGCAGCATTCGTTGTTATGCTGGAGCCGCCATGATGCTGTTCATCCCCAAGTCAATATTAATGCTACAGTGTTTTCCCCTTCAAAATCTCCCGGTCCCGCCTGAGCATGGGGTCCCCCAGGTTCCCACGCGGAACCCCCCCCCAAGATGCTCGGCGTCGCATCTATCGGGGATACGGGCGACGTGCCTTATTGGCCATGCGTATGTGGGGTCTGTTCCCTATGGTCCCTCCGAGGCGAGAAGCTTGGCAGTCTGCTGTAGCAAAATTCCGAGAGGAGACAGGCCGAATCATCACCCTCATAAAAAAACTTGCTCTCGCGCCACTCGTCCTCTCGGTGAAAAGTCTTTTGCCATTTTCAGCTACGGATAACATGCTTTCCAGTGCTGGACCTCGCGCGATAATGTCTTCTTGGTGCTTGGCTCCTGTGTGGGACCAATCTTCAACGACAGAACAATTGAAGAAGATACTGTTCCTCGGCGATAGCTGCCCATCGGATGCCCTCCAGCAATTCATGAACTCGCCTCGGTTGATGGTGTCGTAGTTGCAGTACTACTACTGCCGTTGGAAAGGACAAGCCATTCATCCCGGCGACCGAAGGAGCATTAGTTCATGCACGCTTGTCCGCGCACCTGTTATGTTTGCAGACTCGATCATTGATCCAGGTAGCTGGCAATGACGCCTGGCGTGATTGGCATCGCACCCACGTGCGTCTCCATCCCAAACTTGATGGTTGCCGGTCAGAGTGGATGCGGGGTAGAAACTGCGAACTACGGCTAGAGTCGGTTGTTGTTCAGGAAACCTAGCTGCTAAGCGGTGGTATTGACTATAAACTTTTGAGGGTAATTTGGCAACAAGAGTGCGTACAATGGATTGGATGAGTGTGGGCGCTATTCGGGTGATTACAACAGTCCCAAATCATCACGAAATCGATTTTCGCTCGGAAATGGGGACTGTGCTCATGAGCGCCAGAGTCTGATCGCTCAAGTTGCTTGGCGACGTTCCTCAAAGACTGGCGGCCCGCAAGGTTAACGTTATTTTCATGGGCGTACGTCCCGTGACCACATCACCACCTTCTGCCATGCCACCTGCTCGCCCACTCCCAGCATGTCGTAAACGTACCGTGCCGGTGCCACCGGTGTTGACGCTTGGCGTGCTGACCACCCTGTGCCTCGACGCTACTTCACGCCAGAACCTCTCCAGTATCCGCCTTCTTGAGGAACTGTCCTTCACGTCTTCAACACGTCCGCTCTCAGCTCCAACCACCGAAACTACTGCCTTTCCCGCACCCCCTCGCCAGTATGCCGAAACGAATGCACTAGCTCCATCTGCTGCCACCACACACCGCATAAAGTCCAAGGGTGCCATTGCTTCAGACACACAAGACACAAAGTCATTGACGAAGCCTCAGTCAGCACAAGAGGGGGCAAGCCCCAGCAATTTGATTCAAGAGGAAGCACCACACCACTGTCCGTCTTTCCCCAGTAATATTCACATTTTCTTCTCTGGTGATGGCTACAATAGCCACAAATCAACATCAAAATGGCTGCCGTTCCCATCGCTTCCCTTTTTACTTGTCCCGAGTACCCCCATCGTCCACCAACCTTACTTCAACCGGTACCATCTCCAAAGTTGTCTATTGTTTGTCGCATATGCTCTCCATCTTTCATGTCTCGCATATTGCGTGATGTTTGCAGCATTATTTTTGCTACAGTGGGTCGAAGAACCACTTTCCTGCTGCATGAGGTCCTCCGGTCACACTCTTTTCATCTCTGCCTTCATAATTGCGTCGAAGATTGTCTGTGATGATACCTCAAACAAGTCCTGGGCTGTAGTCAGTCAAGGTATATTCCATCATGTGTTGTCGAGATTGACACTGTCTTTTGATGACGATGCAGCGGCGGGGACCTCCGTTCCGTAATCCAGACGCCACTGACTGACGGGCCAGACAGCGCATGTGTTGTCATGCCAGGTGCGCAAGTCGGCCGGCGGCGGCAACCTTGGTCACACGACGTGTGTGCCTACATCGACGATACCAAAGGCAATGCAAACTGGCAGCATCGCTCAGTGCATGAGTCGCAGATGAAGGTGCTTGTTTGCCGTTGTAAGCTTGCACTAGTGGGACCCCTCTGATCACGTTTCAGAGTGGGTGACAGAATCATGGGAGCCATGTGAATTTACATGAGGCGGCCCCTACTTGTAGACTGGCACGTTATTGTATATATTCTACGTTGCGTCAATTGCTCAACATATGAGCAATCTGAGGCATCTGAGCATCCTGAGCATCCTGAGCAACAGCTCAGGTGCTCAGATGGTTCGGATTGCTCATGAACTGAAACCGTTTCCTGACGGTTGCGCTTCCCCGTGCGGGTTTGAATTCCCGTACCCTCCATCTCATGGTGAGAACAGGGACAAATGTCGGAAGAGTCCGTCCGGCCTGGCACGCTGGACGTCCTAGTTGTCGATACTCTTGTATAATGAGTCAGGAACACGAAAGCACAGCGAGTCGCAAGACGATGCAGGTAGATCGCGCTAGGCATTTGTGACTATTCCGGCAGTCTAGGTACCGTGTGAATATTAATGGATTTATTGCGGTCCCACATGTCCGGCCAAAACTGGACCAATCACAGGCTCACAAAAAGAGCCCAACCAAACCAACTCCCCCCACTCACCCACCCCCCTCACTCAAAAACCTTCGGTGTCCGAAACCATGGACAGGCTCTCCACTCACATCTCCAAATTTAAGCATTCGTGCCCTTACCTTGCGCACACAAAGGCTAAGACTTTGCGCACCCTCGCGTCATCCGCACACAGTCGATATCCAGCGATTTCGCGTCTCACGTACAAAGCGACGAAATGCCCCATTATGGGCCCTGCCCTTGTCGCGCGCTCCCATGACCAGATTACACCCGGCATTGGCTCCAGGATCCTTCAGAATGCTGGATACGCCAGCCCCGCTGGCAACGCTGAGCTCGATGCTCTCAGTAAGAAGGAAGCCGTTCACGCCGGCGCCGCCGTCGGCGTGTGTCCTCACTCTGGCGCTGCGGTCGCCGATGTGAACAACCTTCCCAGCACTCCAGGCAAATTCGCTGTGGCGGGGGTGTGCCCTTTCAGTGGGGCCAGCGCTACCACTGATACGAAACCCGTAGCAGTTAGTGTCAGTGAAGACAATCACTCCACGCCGGTGGGAGGCTTCAGCTACGAAACTTTTTACCGCGCAGAGCTCGAGAAGAAGCACAAGGACAAAAGCTATCGCTATTTCAACAACATCAATCGTCTCGCAGCCAAGTTCCCCGTCGCTCATACTGCAAGCACGGCTAACGAAGTCGATGTCTGGTGTTCTAATGACTACCTTGGAATGGGTCGCAACCCGGTTGTCCTTGAAACCATGCAGTAAGTTCCCCGCTATGACCATTTCCTCATCCGGACAATAAACCCGTGCCATTCTCTGTTCACAGCGAAGCTCTGAACAAATACGGCGCTGGAGCTGGTGGCACGCGCAACATCGCCGGCAATGGTGCCATGCATCTTTCTCTCGAATCGGAGCTCGCCAACCTCCATCGAAAGGAAGCTGCGCTCGTTTTCTCCTCATGCTACGTCGCCAACGATGCCACACTTTCGACCCTCGGCTCTAAACTGCCTGGCTGCGTTATTTTTTCCGACGAGCTCAATCACGCGTCCATGATCAACGGAATTCGCCACTCACGTGCACCCAAAGAGATATTCAAGCACAACGACCTCGCGGATCTTGAAGCAAGGCTTAGGAGATATCCATCGGAGACGCCGAAGATTATCGCCTTTGAGAGCGTTTATTCCATGTGTGGCAGTGTTAGTCCCATTAAGGAGATCTGTGCGCTGGCGAGGAAGTATGGTGCCATCACTTTTAATGATGAAGTCCATGCGGTTGGCATGTATGGTCCTAGAGGCGCTGGAGTAGCGGAACATCTGGATTATGAGGCGCATTTGGCTCTTGGACAAACTGGACAGCCTGTTCCCGGCAGCGCGATGGATTCGTGCGATATTATCACTGGTAAGCAACAAATCCTTCATGTCACACATTCTCTTCGCAGTTAAAATGGAGTTCTTGTCACGAACAGGCACTCTTGGCAAGGCTTTTGGTGTTGTCGGCGGATACATCGTTGGCTCGGCTGAGCTTATTGACGTGATCCGGTCTTACGCTCCAGGCTTTATTTTTACAACATCCCTCCCACCAAGCGTTGTCGCAGGTGCACAAACCTCCATTGCCTATCAAAAATCCCATCTAGGTGACCGCCGTCTTCAGCATCTCAACGTCCGTACCGTCAAATCGCGTTTCGCCGAAATGGACATTCCAGTCGTACCGAATCCTTCGCACATTGTTCCCGTGCTTGTGGGCGACGCGGAATTGGCGAAGAAGGCGAGCGATTTGCTATTGTTGAAATATGGCATATACGTGCAGAGCATCAATTATCCGACAGTACCTGTGGGACATGAGAGGTTGAGGATCACGCCCTCCCCAGGTCATAATGTGAAGCAGATGGAACATTTGTTACAGGCGACGGATGCGGTGTTTACGGAATTGGGCATCAAGCGGAACAGCGAATGGCAGGCGCTCGCTGCCACGGCCACGACGGACGATCCTTCGAAGATCCTGGAGGTCAACCAGGCACGCGGGATTTTGGAACTGCTCAGCACGCATGTTGGCGATGGACTGACAGAACGACTCTGGACGGACGAACAGCTTGGTCTACTTAATGGCTCGGCCCCAAGCATGCTCGTGGATAGTACTCATACACCAGTTGTGGGCGAGGAAGCGCTTCTTGTCGCCAAGGCTCGTCTCGCACATCTTCTCCCCCGCGATGCCGACGCTCAGCCTGCTGCCGCGAGCAACAAGCCTAGTAACGGCAACACTGACAAGGCGGGGTTCCTTGATGTGATGGCTGCGAAACGAGTCAAGAAGACGGTGCCTCTCGACCAACCCGTCGAGCTTTTCGACCGCAAGCCTCGCCGCGCCGCGAGCGCTCAGGCCTGATGGAGAAGACTAGCAGCTAGCTCTCTCTCCGTCTCGGAAGGTAGAAATCAATTTCTCCCAAGCCCAGGAACGTCTTCGAACAATGCTTGTCTCGTCTTTCAAACGCCAATGCGAATTTTGCTTACGACACCTTCCTCTTATCTCCTACATTTCCTCCATTGCAATTAGCTCGTCTTGCGCTTGTTGTCGGCTAGTTGGTGCCCGCCCGTCCTGTTTTTGTGTCCACGAAAACTCTTCGATGCGGACGCGGGGGAAATAAACAGTGCTCTGCCGTTGGTTGTCTAAGTTCAACACTCTTCGTGTGCGTGCCACGTTCCTGCGAGGTGTTTGTGTCGTGTCCACCGTCAGCGTCATCAACAAGACTTCATGATTGCATTGCACGCAGCTCCACGAATGGAAATCTATGCTAAGTTCGCGGTAGAGCTAGAAGAAATTGTGAACTAACAATGCCATGGTGCACCATGTGAAGGATGCAGGAAGACCCCTATCTGCGTGGCGGATGCACGGCCCTTTGCGGTCGCCTCGAGCATATGTCAATCCTTCACGGTCGCGGTCAATAGTTTCCTGCTCGGCCAACCACAGCAATGCCCACTGCCACGTGTCAGTATTGACCCTCGAGCTCGATAAATCGTTTTTGTCCAACTTGAAGCCATCGTCCGATGGACTCACGTGCACGTGTTTCTACGGCCAAAATGCTACAAGTTGATGCGTTCCTCAGGATAATCATGACCAGCAGTGAGGCGAAGTCATGTGAGCGTCGGGTGTCCTCAAAGTAAACTTGTTGGTGAAAATGGGGCATTCACAGTGCTGATATGGCACGGGTCATGTTTCCCTGGCCTGGGCCCTCATATGCGGGCCTACTTACACCCAAGAATTATATAGTGCACTGTAGTGATGCAAGTACACACTGCAACGATTATGAAGCCGCAAGACCGTCGTTGCATCAACGTAGCAGCAAGCGGCGTTGCGAAGAGTTTTAGATTCTTAGTTAGATATTAAGGGTGCTTGGGGTAAGTGATGTAGTGCTGGGTTGGTCTTTAATATTGCTTGTTTGTCTGCAAAATAACTACCAACAACCACGATGACACGAAGCCCTCTTCAGTCCGAGCATTCAATACTTCAACCTCTTCAACGTCAAAGCTTCAACATCCCAACGCCTCAGGCGACTCAAAGCCCAAAAATCCCAACGTCCCAACTCGTTAACCCGCCAGTGCTTCAACGCGTCAACTCAATTCCTCAACGTCCAATGCCCCAACGTCTTCAATGCCATAACGTCTCCACCTCAACCTCTTACTGCCACTCCTCGCATCTAGCACATGGTTTCCGAACTTTAAGGTCTCAACACCTCAAGAGATAGGAAAATTGGACGCATACGCACACCAGCGCGACCATTCGCATATAACACTCCTGCGGCGTTCCGCTTTCTTGTTCGCCAATAATTCGCTCGTGCCCTTGGGTATCGCAATGAAGAAAGCATCCGTTTTGCTCTAGTGGAATGCAGCGTGTATTTATGTGCTGGTACTACTGGTTTTATGATACAGGTGCAAGCAGTTAGTAAAAGTGCGCATAAATATGTGTATATAATCTAATCTTGAACCATCCAGCTTGCTCAAGATTCGCCCGACAGATGAGGCAAGCCGAGGTAATTCTTGTTTAAACGGTGCCACGCTTGGGGGGCTTTCCGTGTACCAAGTAAGCGGAGATTACGTTGTTTGTAAAGATCGATTCTTCAGCGAGGGATCTATACTAAAAATTGAAAGTGAGTTAGTAAGGGCCAGTTTAATCGAGTTACTTGCAGATTCAGCCCCTTGCCCCTTGACTCGCGCCAACCAAACCGACCGCCCGTGCCCCTCAGGAGCACAAATCAGGGACGCACTGCCACCCCGGGCAAGGGCAGCTGTGGACCGCGAAAACGAGCCAACCCGGAGCCCCCCATGAAAACTCGATTACCGGACTGGCCTTGAAATTTCACAATAACAATGCCTCGATTGCCGAACACGCCCACCCCATAACCGTCCCGCACAAGGTACTGAGATGCTGACATTACATCTGGTGGGAAGAGCGCGAGATGTTCCAGTAAATGTGATAATAGCCAAGAAGAGCGCGATCACGGTTTGCGAAAGAGACAAGAGATACAGCAGTTTCCCTATCATTAGAGAGTATTTTCCAGCATACACCTTGTGTTGTTTATGGCGGGCTGCGCGCCGAATCAAATTTTTCGAAGTTGCCTTGTGGGAACAGCTTGGCACAATGAACAATACATTTGCGTCGTGCTTCTGTGTGCGGCCTGCCATAGCAACGTATGGTGTGCGCCGAAAACAAATCTCCAACGATACGGAAACTGCTGTAACCCTAGGCTGTGGGGGAGCCATGGTGGTCACAAGGTCTTTTTTATACTCAGTGTGATACTATTTCAAATGCTGAGCTTTGCAACACTGCTTGCGCAGAAAAATACGTGATAGGCGTTGTTCTAACGTTTATCATCAGTGGTGTAACCGCCAACGCCTTACGAAGCTAGACATGTAGCCTGCGCTTACGCAACATTCATGGATCTGCCAGAGTATAAGTCTTGAGAAGCTGCCATCGCCATCTCGCATGAACAGTTCGCAGCCGGTCGCTGGCATCAATGATCGCAAGGCAGCATTGTTAAGCTAACATTGACGGCAATTTTACCTCGAAGGCGCTTTGTGGCTGTGACAACCATGTTGCTGCGCATTTGGGCCATCGTCATCTACCTCGTACGCCTGGGCCTGGCTATCGCTTCAAAGTCACCCACTCGCAATGTACTCCACAATCCCATATCTCCGATTTACCGCACTCCCTCCCGCTCCTTTCTCTCCGCACTCGCGCCCAACGCCGTGCTCCAACAAGTCAATGCTTCTCTGCCAGATGGCTCCGGAACAGCAATTGGCGTTGGGTATCCGCAATACGGTCTCGATGCGTTTCTTGGGATACCCTATGCGCAGCCGCCGGTTGGCGCACTGAGGTTCAATCAGCCGCGGGCTCTTACTCCAAATTCAACAAGGATTTTTGATGCAAGCCAATATGGGGTTGCTTGCTTACAATCTACCGTAAGTATATGAGGTGATTTGGCATCGGCGTGCTTGAAAGTCTGACAAGGGTGTTGAGGTAGTCAGACCCAAGTACCATAGGCGAAGATTGCTTATCGGTGAATGTTGTTCGACCGTCAGGCGTCCCTGCCAATGCAAAACTTCCGGTAATGGTCTGGATATATGGGGGCGGCCTAAGTTCTGGCTCTTCAAGCTCCTATAATTCGACATTACTACTCATGCAGAGTATGATGCGGGTACGCTATTTTTAGCAACACTCATCCTCATCGCCCGGAGATGACCGGATACTCGGTACTTTGGTTTGTTCCAGGGCCAACCTATAATATCAGTATCTTTCAACTATCGACTTGGTGCTCTAGGCTTTCTGTCGTCTACGGATATAGCACTGGCTGCCTCCTTTGGTACCGCGTCTTTAAATTGCGGACTTTACGACGCGAGGCTGGCCCTTCATTGGGTTCAGAATAACATAGAAGGCTTTGGGGGCGACAAGAACAAGGTAACCGGTGGGTTTTCCCTGTGCTGACGCGGGATTTGGCCCCATTCATTTCGTCTCGTTATAGTATTTGGGCAATCAGCAGGCGCGTGGGTAATCGGATCATTACTAGTAGCGGATGGTGGTCAAGCCGTCTCGAAGCTTAACCTTTTCCGCGCTGCCATCATGGAGAGCGGTGCACCACGAGGGCAAGTTCCGTTTCTGAGCACCTATCGTGGGCTAAGCACCTAATTTTCAATGCCTCATATTAGAGTGAACGTCCCTCTGCCGAATGCCACTGACTCTGTTTATGCGGCTTTCATAAATGCCGCAGGTTGCTCCTCTACACCGACATTGGACTGTCTCCGCGCCGCGTCATTTGATGCTATGTATACGGCGGCCCACCCAGCTGCAGCATCAGCGTCAAACCCTTATCCTCGCGTGATTGACGGGTACTTCCATGACAGGACGCCTTCGGAGAGCGTCAGCGCTGGGCGACTAGCGTTTGTCCCGATTATCGCTGGTAGGTCCGAGTATTATTGCATATGAGTGAGGTTTTCACGCAAATGTTGTAGGAAATGTGCTTGATGAAGGTCCCTCGGGCGCTCCAACGAACCTCGAAGATGATTCGGATTTAAAAGCATATCTTGCTCGTCTGTATTGTATCTAAGCCCATGATGTTATGGGACGCCATTCACCGAAACCCCTCACATAGAATATGTCAACCGAGGGGACTTCACAACATTCCTTCCCTCTTTAAGCGTTGTTCTATCGCTATATCCGGATGATCCGGCACAAGGAAGCCCTTACGACCCCATTGGTGCATCTCCAACTGATCGATTCTACGGCCCCACAAACCAATACAAGCGCATATCATCTCTTCTAGGTGACACTGTTTTTCAGAGTGGTACGTCTCACTATTTCTATTCGTCTACTTTGCTTGTCTACCATGAATCACTGATTGCACGATGAAGGCCGACGATCACTTCTCCAGGCGTACGTGCGTCATCGATCGGATATCCCGACTTATTCGTACTTGTTCGCGACCCATGTGCCGGGTACAAACCCGGCGTTGGGTGTGCCGCACGCAAGCGAGCTAGGTTTTGGTGAGTTCGCGGATATCACGAGAAATTAATACCAATCATGCCTCTCTTGTCCCGTGTCCTCAATCTCAGTGTACGGTTCCTACGCGGAAACAGACGTGACATCCGATTTGGGCAATACGTCCCTCACCATGATGAATGCGTGGATCAACTTTGCATGGACACTCAATCCGAGTGGGGCGAATGGTAAGCATTTAATCAGGCTCTTCTATGTGCCCCCTCGCCTGGTTATTAAGCAATTTTTGTTCATGGACTTATGTTACCTCTTTGTTTCTCTGATCAGTCCCCACATGGCCGAAATATGGTCCCAAGGGTCAAATGTTGCAAATAAATCTGACGGATTATACTGTCATCACTGACGACTACCGACATAACCCCATATCCTTCCTCAGTAGTGCGGCTTGGGCGGATCCCTTGGACCTCTGAGTTTGTGTTTCAACTCTTGTCGTATGATCATTTATCCGACGCTTGAATCAGAAATTCAGCTTGCTGTGGCCCTTCCTCCTTTTCGCGTGCGCATGCTACTTACGGCAGCATCGGAATTCTTAGAAAGTACCTCACGTTCCCTTTTTTCCTTGCCCGGCGTCGAGAATCAGTAATGGAGGACGTTCAGTTGCATCTCGGCATTTGTGCCAAGTTCCAACACGTGCACCATATTATCCGTGGAGACTAGGCCATAGACGCGGTCGGCCGGGCCGGGTGTCAGGACATTTATTCACTTTTTCTGCTTTGGGATACCTGGATTCGTATCAAAAGGCGATACATGCAAGGCTTCTCTTCTTTCCCGTCAGCACGCCCAAACGTCTCTTTGTAGCAGCCGCCGGTACAGGAAGTCTGGAACCTCCATCTTGCTCTATCAGAGGTATCACCGAACACGCTTCCAAGGAAGCCTGAAACCTGAGGTTATCGAGTCATAAACTTTCTGCCGCAAGGCGGCAAAGTAGAAGCACGCCTATCACGTGGTGGCGGAAGTGCGTCGGGTTTATGCTCGGGCTCATCAGTCATGAACTCGCCATTAATATTGCATGAGCGTGTTGTGGCGGAACTTCGCCACTTGCTCACTTGGGGAAGGAGATTGACAACACGTCTTCCTAAGAGTTCGGACTTCGAGTTTGCAGCGAGCCTCAGGACACCACAATATCGAGGTGAGTGTTGCATTAATCCGCGCGTGTGCGATATATTTATCACTCTGTTTGTGAGCCAGTTCAAACTCACTGACGCGACGACCTGTTGCAATAAGTCTCACGAAACATGAACTCAAAAGTCCTACAATTCGATCTAGCGGCCTTATGATTCACCAATGAAAGGACATTTATAAGACACTCAATTTGGTCGTGCCCTTGTTTCGATAGTGTGTCAAGTTGATCCTCAATCGATCTTGATTTAAGACTTGATAATGGCTGACAATGATAGCAGGGTGTTCGCAGCCGTGGTCCACGTCGTTTCGCCGATTCCTATTGCACCCAAAAACGCGGGGTGAAGGTCAGAGACAGCAAATGCATGCCTATAGAGTCGGAGAAATGAGTACGATGAGTTGAGAACTACGTAATTTGGCAGACATACATATCTCACGTAGCAAACCCCGCTCCCCTCAAATTACGCCTCTCCCTTCCCTCCCTTTCATCCCTCAACGCATCTCGTGCCCCTGACCTTATGTCTACCGCTGGAAGCGAAGAGAAAGACGTGGAAATCATCCCCCGCCAATTTGATTTGAAGGTGGAAGGTGGGGATGAGTCACTCGAACTCACCCCGCAAGAACTGCGCCGCCTCAGGAGGATTGTGGATTGGCGCATTCTACCATACATATCGCTTATTTCTCTTTTCAGTGAGTTCGGCGGCTGTACTCAATGCTTATTGTCTCATTCTCATGCTACGGTTGGCTTTGCTGGTCCCCAGGTTTCTTGGACCGAGTGAGCTTTACCGTTATTTTCTAAAAAAAATCTGATTTACTCTGGCCCAATGCGAATTCTAGGTAAACATTGGACAAGCACGTTTAGCGGGCCTTGAGAAGGACTTGGGACTCAAGGGCAATCAGTTTGATATCGCTTTAACTGTCTTCTTCGTGTCATACATCGTTGTAGATGTTCCATCAAGTTTGGCGTTCAAGTCGTTCAAACCGCATCGGTACGTGGAATTCGAAACACTGGATGACATTCTCTAGCTGAAAAAATCGCTTAATATAACTATCCTCGTGCCAGATGGGTTACATTCGTCATGGGTTCTTGGTCAATCATTACCAGTGAGTCGGGCGAGGCTCCTGTGGGTTTGGAACTCTGATCGTACCTTCTGCAGTATCCACGGGTGTGGTGGAGGGTTTTGGAGGTCTTGTCACCACCCGATTATTGCTCGGTGTCGCCGAAGGTCAGAAATGTTGACAGTGCAAATTGAATTCGTCTGTCTGATTCTTATGTTTCCGCCTTCATCTATCCTATAGGTGGTCTTGCCGCGGGTCTTGGCTTTATGTTGACGACCTGGTACAAACGTGACGAGCAAAATTGGGTCATCTCGTTGTTCATTTCTGGTACCACGCTCGCCGGTGCTTTTGGAGGTATGCGCGCTCTGATTGGCTCATGGAATGACGATGCAAGTATTGGCCTCGTCTTGACTAGGCATCCTTGCGTTTGGTATTCGACACATGGCTGGTATTGGAGGCAAAGATGGCTGGTCATGGATGTAAGACCGCCACATGTTCAGCGGTTGAACTTGGCTTCATTATTTATTTGTTTTCCTTTAGTTTTATCCTTGAAGGGCTTTTGACCTTTGTGGTTGCGATTCCCGCATGGTGGCTGATTCCCGACTTTCCCGAGGACGGTCGGGTTTTCCGTGGCATTGATCAGAAGCGATGGCTACACCGCCTCCGTCAGGATCAGGGTGTCACCAATGCTTCGATTCCCTTCTCCATGGAGCAGGTCCGTGCAGTATTCGTGAATTGGAAAAGCTACGTCTACTCGCTTATGTGAGTTATCTGTTGAATACCTTTCCTTTCATATCGTGGCGCTCAGTGTTTAGTGAACCAGGTGCATTGGTGTTGGGCAATCTTTATATTCGCTGGCCCTATTCACGCCGTCAATTATCAGGGGGCTCGGTTACACCAACGCTAATTCCAACCTGCTCAGTGTGCCTCCCTATGCATTCGGCTTCCTTGTCTCTTTGGGCATCGCTTGGTGGTCGGATAGAACACTCCAGCGTGGCATATTCATCATTGGGTGCATGTCGGTGTGCATAGTCGGCTACATTATACAGCTCACCAATGTCTCCCCCGTTGTGAAATACATTGGTATCTTTCTCTGTGTCGGTGGTGTCAGCCCGTGCGTCCCTACCACGGTCGCATGGGTTGGGAACAAGTAAGACCCTGATACCTTTTTGCGTGGGAGAGACTTTGTTCCTGACCCATTTCCCTCCGCTCTGTTATTAAAGTTATGGTCCCGCATACACACGCGCTGCAGCCATGGGTTTTGTGTTCGCCATGGCTACAACTGCTGGTATCATTTCTTCCAATGTTTATCCAGCGCGTACCGCACCTCGATACTTCCAAGGTCACGGTATTGCCATCGGGTTTGCATCCATGGCTATCATTTGTACCGCCGTCCTCACCATCGCTAATCGCATGGAGAACGCCCGTCGGGACACCTTGTATGGCCCTGCCCCAGCGGACGGCAACGATACTGACCCCAACGAAGTCTTAACCCCCGAACAGCTCCGAACCTGGGGTTTTGAAGGACTTTCGAAAACGCAGATCGTTGAATTGGGAGACAAGCATCCAGGTATTTTGTCTACCTGCCCAATTCTGTTGTTTTCAAACCGCTCAACGTTTTGCCTATTCTTCTTTGTTCATCTAGCGTTCCGATATGTCATCTGATTTTGGTTCTCACTTCCCATCATCTTCATGCTCTTGTGGCGGCGCTGCATCTTGCAATGTCCATCTATGTGGAATTTGTTGTCTTGTCTTTTTCTCCCGTAACACTGGAAGGTTGTACAATGTCTATTAGAATTATCAATATTGCAACGCTTGAATCGTCCACATAGATCCGGCCCGCCTAAATTGGTGCGGACGGGAAATTGTTGACTGAGGCATTGGCTGCATATAATTACGTAACGGGCTCACTTTCGGTCGTGCGCCGACATGCATAAGGCATTTCTGCACGTCTGCATATACCTCTGAGGCTTGCAGTGATGAGGGGTGAGTGAAGTCTGGCACCAACGGATTGAATTTGGAAATTTGAGTTTTGAGTTCTGAAATTTCAGCTTCATCGGTCTGAAAACTCAGACGTATTTCGCAATTTTCTCGCTTCCAACGAGTGCTCCAAGGAAACGAACTGCACGAGCACACTCCAGTAATGCCCCTCTACGTCCCTGCCAAGTTTCGTGTCCAGGCGCGACGAAAAGCGCGACGCGTTCGGACCGCGTAAACCGTGCTAAAAATTTGCACCATGCCCATGGAAAGTACGTGTCGCGCTTTTCGTGGAATATTCCACTATTTTTGGGTTGTATGTGTAGATATGCATCACCTCATGCGTATCTACGCATTTCTGAGAGGAAACTTGCATGCCTGCGACGTCAGGGAGCGACGCAGTGCGAAACTGGATGATGTGGCTGCACAGCCACCGTCCGACTTCGACGCGTTTCAACGAGGATTTGGTGCGTCAATTCGCCTTGATGTGTGCTCACGTTACTGCTGGCATGCCTATCTTGAAAATGCACAAGCACTCCTATCTCCCTGGCTGGGTTCCACCTTGAGGTGAAAACAGCGCACTTGCTTCTGCTCAGCAAGTCCATATTTGCCGCGCCTAATTGATATGAATAACGAGCACAATTGACCAAGCCATAGTCTCATTGAATTTTTATTATTTTCCCTCGCTGTTTCACATGCTGGTGGGTCGCACTCATGCACTCATTGGTTCCCTAGTTGTGCACTGGCACATAAATTGCATATAGATTGAACAACTGCTTGCTGGAACCAAACGTCTGTAAGTAAATTGCGCGAACTGCGGGTATTGCAAACGCAATAAACTAGGGCCGCGGGGGTTTGAAATAGGCAGAAGGCCTCGCCACGCAGTCGGCCGCTGCTGCATAGCTGATTACTCAACACCATAATCACGTTGATTTGGGGTGAAACCCATAAAAAACGACGGCCTTACGCCTTGTCACTGCTACGTTTAGAAATTAACCTCTTTGGACCATGCCTCACTCTCTAGGGAGGTGATTTGTTCCTCTCTGAAGTCCTCAACGATCACCTTCGTGAGTGTACCATCGGTGCCGTTTGTACCGATTTCCAGGGTCTCGCGGCGCTGACCGTATGTGGGCCATTGAGGGACTGTTCACGTTAATTTTCAGCAAGCAATGACATTTTGACGATAGTTTTGAAGGGAACAAGACTGTACTCACGGAATGGCCTATTCGGGTTCAGATTGTTTGTAAACGCGATCCAGGCGGAGGACATGTCAAGGGAGATAGCCCCCAAAGAGGTATTTGGAGCTAATGCCGCATACTTCCCATACACTGAAGATATGCGTCACATGCTTGCCTCAACCGAACGAAAAAGCTACATACCAAAGGCAATTTCACTAGAGTGGTAGACCCCGAAAGCGATGGGGAATGTAGAAGTGGCTTGAGTGAACAGATAATTATAGACAGGGTAGCAGGCATCTTTCCTAATGTAAGCTTTCAGCAGCAGGCGACGGCCTGATGGAAATAAGGTTGTGTAAATATTCATGCACATTTTGAGCTACTTCGACAAATGACACACCAGCGTTGAATAGTGCATCTCCCAGAATGGATGCGATTCGCTTGTATTGATTTGTAGGTCCGTAGAATCTATCTGACTTCGAGGCATTTACTGGATTGTAAGGGCTTCCGACGGTAGGGTCGTCTGGATAAAGTCGAAGCAATTCGGGGAGGATTTTTTCCTTGAAAGCGGGACTCGCATTTGCATCGTACAATCCGCCTATGCACAGATAGGAAATTATGAGCGATGGCGCCACATGAGGTGAAAGCGTCAAAAACCATTGTGTGTAAGGTCGTTGACCAACTCAGGAGTCGAGGTAATAGTCGTAAATGCGAAGATAGTACCTTCATCCAGATTGGTACCTATCAGGGGTAATCAGCGCACATAACTCGTTACGGGAGACCAGCAACCCACCGACCAGGAGAGGAACAGTTGCCAGTCTCCCTTCTCGCACTTGTTCAGAGGCGAGCGCATCGTGGAAATAGCCATCTTGGACTTGGTTGAAAGGGAAAGTCAGTCCAGGTTGAACGATCGCTATACTGATGTTGGTCAGTACATCCGCTGATACTCCACGGAGGCACTGTAAGGAGGTCCTGTCTGACAGTGCGGGTCCGCATCCCGCCAGTGAAGCGATCTTTCGATAGGAATCTTCGAAGTACGAAGGGGTCGGGACACCATTGCTAGGCGCCAATGATAATTCATCAGCGCTTGCCTTGAGAAACTCAGGACTGCATACCCGGAAGGTGCACCACTCTCCATAATCGCACCACGAAATAGGTTGAGGTGTTGGACTGCCTTACCACGACCGGCCACAAGAAAGGGTCCGATAGCTATTGCGCCAGCGGATTCTCCAGACACTGCATCATAATCTGAGATTTCGTAAATGACGAACGAATCAGGCTCTGAAATACCTGTGACCTGTAATGATATGGTTCGGTGTAAACTGCCTGCTTTACTACATGGAACACTTCAGGGTCCACATACCTTGGTAGGATCGCCGCCAAATTTGTCGATATACTTTTGTACCCATAACAATGCCTCTTGTATGTCGTGCAAGCCAGCGTTCAGCGTGCCGCTTCCATCCTTCTGTGCCGCCACAACTTCCTTGGAAGCCAAGAACCCAAACGGGCCGAGGCGATAATTCATTGAGACATAAATGATCGGTTCTCCCTGTTGCGCAGAGTCATTTGGTTTAATAGGTGTATTTGGCGATATCAGCGCAAATGTAGTACCATTTGGATGCTTCTTGAAATGAGGAAGGTCGGGTCAAACAGCTGGCTCGCGCCCACAAGGAATCCACCGCCATAAATCCACACAAGAACGGGGAGCTTAGCGTCGGCCTTCAACCCAGCGGGTCGGAAAACATTGATGAACAGGCAGTCTTCTGAGGTGGTGAAACTGTTGGGCGGGAACTACCCAATTGCGCAAAATAAGTCACCGAAGAAGTGCACACATTAAACGAAGACGTACGAGTGCTGGGCCAATGCCAAAAGGAACTTGTATGCAACCAGGGCCCCAAGTCGTAGCGTGAATAACGCGAGAAGGGTCACGCGTGAGAGGTACAGGCACACGCCACCGCAGTGGCCCAAGAGGCGGCTGGACATATGGGATGCCCAAGAAAGAGTCAAAACCAAGCGTCGCGTTCGTGTGCCAACAACTGCGCCGATGTCACCCAGCACGACCGTCGGACTCTCAGCGCTCGCGCAAGCACACGAAATGAGCGTTGCAACACCAAGCTGTAATGCCTTCAACAGCATGGTGGTGAGTCAGACAGAGAGGCATGACAATCCACGAACACCCCGTATTTATATGCTGTTGTGCATCGGGAATATCCAGATTACGGGTCTGGCTTTGATTCCCAAGGACGATATACATCAGGAAATCACACTTTGCTCGGCCAGAGGGCCTTTGGTTATGAGTAGGGCTCCGCACAAATCGGATTCCCACGGATTGGCGCCAATCCGAACCCCAATTTCAGTACAATAAATTGATGCTAGAGACTTGAATTTTTTGGAAGCCTGATGGATTCGTCTTATCTTTTCACTTCCCAACGTTCAAGTTTCTAGCCTTACTCATTGCCTGGGAATTGAGGTTCGGATTGACGCCAATCCGTAGGAATCCGATATGCGCGGAGCCCTAGTTATGAGCATGACCTTGCTCATGAGCAACCCGAGCATTCCAAGCAAACTGAGTTGCCGAGCAGGGGTTGCTCAGGATGCTCAGATTGCTCTGGTTGCTCAGTTGCGAAGAATCACCCTAGAAGGTGAGCAACAAGAGCAACAAGAGCACCCGAGCATGCTCGAGCCACTCTCGGAGCTCTCGGAGGGGGACTTTGGTTTGGTGCTCAGGTTGCTCAGGGTGCTCATGAGCTGACTGGAGCACAAAACACAAAACAGTTTCCTGATGTATTTTGAAGCCAGAAGAGCGTCAAACAAAGGGGCCTAGATAGCCCGTTACATCTACGGTTGGCTGGAGACCAGTACCCCGAAACCAAACCCCTCACGGTGAGGAAGTTGAACGAGCCCGCGTCTTAGTGCTTGGAATTGAAACTTGTTTTCATCTGTTTTCGCCAATGTCATCATGCGGTGAGTTTGCACACCCCGCGTCATTTATGGCTATAAAACTTTGCAAGGTCAGAACCTCGAGAACTCCCCGTGTTCGGAATGAAGTGCGTAATTTTTTGTGCAGGAACGCCTTCGTAGAAAGCAGGGTTCCATCTTCGCGCACCAATATCATACCTGTGAAGTTTCTGCACGCGTCGGTCCGCTAGGCCGGGAGGGCTGGAATGTATTCGTTTCTCGGTCCTGATTAATTGAGCGCGCATTGGGCCTTTCCATTGGTGCCGCTCACGATCAATCATATTATTTATCCAGGTCAACAACACGTCAGCAACCGCGGGGGAAAAGTCGAGCGTCTGATTTGGCGATGACTGGTGAGTGGCGAGCATAGACTCAGTTAAGGGAAACAAAAAAGCCAAGGAAGAGTTACGAACGTTCCTAACATCAAATAAACACCATGACTCATTTTGGCCGCCAATGACTCAACATGGGCATGTGTGATAGGAGCCAGAAGCAAGTTTTCAGCCCTCACAACATTTTGAGTTTGACAATACATCCGGATATTTTCCGGCAAATGCTAACAACTTCACGGCGCGCAGAGAGGCAAGGAGGCTTTAACTCAATGGAGGTGCAGGGGGAGGCCCGTATAACTTGCTAATAAAGCCCAATTAAGAAGTGATGAAAGGAGTTTTTTGAAAAAAGGAGATAAATTTCCACGAACCAGTCCATAAAAGCTTGAACGGGGCGCCGTCAAGCAAATCACGAGGCGTCATGGAGAGCTCACCTGGTCTGAACTGCGGTGTCGAATGGATTGCAGCGAGAGTCCAAGACGCCTCACAATGAGGGAAACATCCTCAGGATAGAATCACGGCAAAACCACGGAGATATCCGCAGCTCTACTGTAAACATGTGAGACATCGGCCTTCCTCACAGAGGAGGCTTGCATTGAAGCAGTTCGCTTCATAGCAAGCATATAATGATCAATCTCGGTGAATATTGCCGACTACTTGGAATCAGATTGTTCCATCAGAAAAGTCCATGCGAATCTGGCAAGCTGGGAGCAAGGCCAGGGCGCGTTCTCTCAAACTTCTATCTGGCTGGTCCAATCCGCACTTCGCAAGAAGAGCATTCCATCCTTCCTGTAATCGTCCTTGATTACTTTGGTAATTGCGCCACTCTCTGTTTGCGGGCCGATTTGGAGTGTGGCGCGACCTGTTCCATACATCGGCCACTCAGGGACTATGGTGTTGAACGGAATTATGAATCATTGAGGAAGGACACAGCGAATAAAGCGAAACGCACGATAAGGACGATTAGGGTGGAGAGTGTTTGCAAACGCAATCCAAGCGGACATCATGAAAAGTGATGTCTTGCCGAGAGGGCTCGTCGCGTTTTCCGACGCATATAGACCATACACTGTGCATTGACCGGTTCGTTAGCATGGGGAAACATTTACTCTCAAAAAAAGGGAATTTACCGAAGGAGATTTCACTTGAGTGGAATACTCCAAGTGCGGGATCCGCGCCGGGTGTGTCAGCCGTAAAGAGGTAATTATACGCTGGATACTCCCTACCCTCCGCGATAAATGCGTCCAACAACAGACGCCGGCCCGATTGAAAGAGCGCGTCACCACTCACCGAGGCTAGCCGCTTGTATTGACTCGTCGGACCATAGAACCGATCATCCTTCGAGACGTTTACGGGATCGTAAGGGCTTCCCAAAGCGGGGATATCAGGGTAAAGTTTAAGAAGTTCAGGAATCTGCTTGGTTATGAAAGATGGCGATGCCGCTCCGTCGTAGAGGTTTGCTGCAATCGTGTGGGGCAGGAACCCAATAAGGATGGTTTCTAGGTGGTATTGATCCGCAGCTTTAGCCTCATCACTCACCGATCACAAATGGCACAACATCGGCAGAATTGTTGATATTCGGGCTAGAGTATTCGGTGCCTTCATCCAGATTGTTTCCTTTCGATGAGACGTTACCGAGATCATCAAGAAGTTAGCTTGTGGTGAATTTGTAGCGAAATATCTAACGTGCCTATTATGACGGGGACAATGGCCACTTTCTTCGCTCTAACTTGAACAGACGGAGCCGCATTATGGAAATATCCATCCTGAACGCGATCAAATGGATATGCCTGAGTGCTTTGAGAAAGAATGTACAAGGTGGCATTCAGCAGGCTATCTGTTGGAGCACTTCTCAAACACGCCAGGGCCGCCCCATTTGCAAGCGAAGGTCCGCAACCAACGAGAGCTGCTAATGATTGATATGCCGGGTCAACATACCCAGGCGGAACGACGCCAAAACTGTGGCGACGACACAGATATTTTAGCAATCGCGAAAAATTCACGGCTCATATAGACAAACCCGGATGGCGCTCCGCTTTCCATGATGGCGCCTCGAAAGAGATTGAGCTTCTTCACAGCTGTGCCGCCATCCGCGACCAGGTGAGATCCAATACTTATAGCTCCTGCGGATTCTCCAAAGACTGTTTCGCTATTGAGCTAGGGTTTGTTCCTCTTCCAAACTTATTATGTCGAAACTAACCACAAATCTGAACGACAGAAACGAACGAGTCAGCGACGTATTTCTGGATTGGAAGCGGGTCATACTTTTGCATGGTCCCCACCAAAGTTGTCGATGTTCTGTTGAACCCACAACAACGCTGCTTGCTGGTCGTACAGACCTGCATTGAGGGTTGCAGTGCCGTTTTTTGCTGCCGCAGCCACCTCAGTCGAGGCGATGAACCCAAATACGTTTACGCGGTAGTTGAAAGACACATAGATCACCGGCTCGCCCTAAATACGGAAATTGCAATTCGTAAAAAAAGAGGCAAGCCTCGAGGACTCGAATTAAGTAACGACGGCCAACACACCATCCGCATGCTCTGGCCAACAAGGGTAGCGGGGATATAGATGGAGCTCCCTCCAGTGAGGAAAGAACCCCCATAGATCCATACTAAAACTGGCAGTTTGGCTGTCGAGTTCAAACCAGCGGGACGAACTATATTTATGGTCAGGCAATCTTCGGACATGCTCGCCATAGGAAAATACGTCTGGTTTGTTCCGAAGATGTGTCAGAACGCTGAATAATGTTGGTTTGTGGAGGAAACATTTACAGATGGTTGCTGGGGGCATACGTGGCCATACTGTGTGGCTCGAATGAGGCGTGCTGCGTCGTTTGACAAAGGCAGTGGTGCAGCGAACCTCAGAGGCCCGACAGGAGGCTGGGCATAGGGAATGCCTAGGAACTCGTCTAGCCCTGTGGTTGTATTTGTCACTCCGACCACCGTTCCGGTGCCATTCAACGTGACAGAGGGCGAAGCGCCATCCTGCGCGTTCGTGGGAGCGAGAAAGGCGATCAACACCAACCAGACAAAGCGAAGCATGATGGTAGGTTGGTGATAGGATGCAGGGGCAGGATCGGGTGCCCCTTTCCATTAATGCTATTCAGCAAAGGTTGGTTCGATCAACGTGATCCCCAAATAAATAAGTTGCGACTACATCTTAACCACCGTTGGCTCAATAAGGGTATCCACACAGCGCTTCGAGCTTAACTCGAGCCGGCATTTGTTGAGAGCAGGCCTGTCGTGTGTCGTGTTACTGTTAGGTGAAAGGTGAGCTTTCAGTTCCCACGGCCTTTTGAATTGACAACAGTTAAAAACATGAGGTCATGATAGTCGCGAACCACGGCCCGGTTCAGCTGAACACGAACCAAACCAAACGCAAAAGTGACATTTGCACTACGTACTCTTGCTGCCTCTTAGCGTGAGAACTAATGTTAGCGTTCAATCTATGGGGGGCAAGAATGGCTGTGTCCGAAACCAGTCAAAACACTGGACCCAATTTGTCCAATTGATATCGAGATGCCTTGCCCTGATGGTGCTAACGGCGGCAAGCGCCAAGTCCCCGACTTAAACAACTCAGAGATTACTTCATGTACATGAATATGGTTTTAACAAGGGGTTTTCCAACTGATTTCTAACTGCTACAGCAGTATCATTGACTTTTTTCTTTTTTTTCCCCCGTCGTTTCACGGATTCATGGTTCCGTAGTTGCGCACTGACATATAGATTGAACAACTGCTTGCTGGAACAAGACGTCTGCAAGTAAATTGCGCGGACCGCGGGTGCTGTAAACGCAAGAAACTCATTTCAGAAATGCTAGGGCCGCAGGGGTTTAAAATAGGCAGAAGGCTTCCTAAATATTCAACACAATAACGTTGATTTGGGGTGAAACCAACGACAGACTTACGCCTTGTCGCTGCTATGTTTAGAAATTAACCTCTTTGGACCACGCCTCACTCTCTAGGAAGGTGATTTGTTCCTCTCTGAAGTCATCAACGATCACCTTCGTGAGTGTACCATTGGTGCCGTTTGTACCGATTTCCAGGGTCTCGCGGCGCTGACCGTATGTAGGCCATCGAGGGACTATTCACGTTAATTTTCAGCAAGCGATGACATTTCGACGATACGTCAGAAGGGAACGAGACTGTACTCACGGAATGGCCTATTCGGGTTCAGGTTGTTTGTGAACGCGATCCATGCAGAGGACATGTCAAGGGAGATAGCCCCGAGAGTGGTATTTGGACCTAATGGCGCATACGCTCCATACACTTAAGATATGCGTCATTAGATGCCTGCGTGAACTAGGCTTGCCAAACGAAAAAAACTACTTACCAAAGGCAATTTCACTAGTGTGGTAGACCCCGTAAGCGATGGGGATTGTAGAAGTGGCTTGAGTGAACAGATAATTATAGAGAGGGTAGTAGGCGTTTTTCGCGATGTAAGCTTTCAGTAGCAGGCGACGGCCTTTGATGGAAATAAAGATGTATAAATATTCATTCACATGTTGAGCTACTGCGACAAATGACACACCAGCGTTGAATACTGCATCTCCAAAAATGGATGCAATTCGCTTGTATTGATTGTTAGGTCCGTAGAACCTATCCGACTTCGAGGTATTTACTGGATTGTAAGGGCTTCCGACGGTAGGATCGTCTGGATAAAGTCGAAGCAATTCGGGGAGGATCTTTTCCTTGAAAGCGGGACTCGCATTTGCATCGTACAACCCACCTATGCACAGATAGGAAATTATAAGCCGTGGCGCCTCATGAGGTGAAAACGCCAAAAACCATGGTGTGTAATCCAGTCGACCATCTCAGGAGTCGAGGTAATAGTCGTATTTGCGAAGAGAGTACCTTCATCCAGATTGGTACCTATCAGGGGTAGTCAGCGTACATAACTCGTCACGGGATAGTACCAACCCACCAATCAGGAGAGGAACAGTTGCCACTCTCCCTTCTCGCACTTGTTGAGAGGCGAGCGCATCGTGGAAATAGCCATCTTGGACTCGGTTGAAAGGGAGAGTCAGTCCAGGTTGAACGACCGCTATACTGACGTTGGTCAGCACATCCGCTGATATTCCGCGGAGGCACTGTAAGGAGGTCCTGTCTGACAGTGCGGGCCCGCATCCCGCCAGTGAAGCGAACTTTCGATAGGAATCTTCGAAGTACGAAGGGATCGGAACACCATCACTAGGCACCAATGATAGATAATTCATCAGCGCTTGCCTTGAGAAACTCAGAACTGCATACCCTGAAGGTGCACCACTCTCCATAATCGCACCACGAAATAGGTTGAGGCGTTGAACTGCCTTACCACGACCGGCCACAAGAAAGGATCCGATAGCTATTGCGCCAGCGGATTCTCCAGACACTGCATCATATTCTGAGATTTCGTAAACGACAAAATAATCAGACTCTGAAATACCTGTGACCTGTAATGATATGGTTCAGTGTAAACTGTCTGCATTACATGGAGCACTTCAGGGTCCACATACCTTGGTAGGATCGCCGCCAAATTTGTCGATATACTTCTGTACCCATAACAATGCCGCTTGCATGTCGTGCAAGCCAGCGTTCAGCGTGCCGCTTCCATTTTTCTGTGCTGCCGCAAGTTCCCCGGAAGCCAGGAACCCAAACGAGGCGAGGCGATAATTCATTGAGACGTAAATGATCGGTTCTCGCTGTTGCGCAGGGTCAGTTGGTTTAATAGGTGCATTTGGTGATATCAGCGCAAATGTAGTACCATTTGTTTGCTTCTCGCAATGAGGAAGGCTGGGTTATACAGCTGACTCGCGCCCGTAAAGAATGCACCACCGTGGATCCACACAAGAACGGGGAGCTTAGCGTCGGCCTTCAACCCAGCGGGTCGGAAGACATTGATGAACAGGCAGTCTTCGGAGGTGGCGAAACTGGTGAACGGGAACTACCCAATTGCACAAAATAAGTCACCGAAGAAGTGCGCACATTAAACGAAGACGTACGAGTTGTGGGCCGCCAACTCCAAAAGGAACTTGAATGCAAGCAGGGCCCCAAGCCGTAGCGTTGATAACGCGAGAAGGGTCACGCGTAAGAGGTACAGGCAAACGCCACCGCAGTGGCCCAACAGGCGGCTGGACATATGGGATGCCCGTGAAAGAGTCAAAACCAAGCGTCGTGTTAGTTGTGCCAACAACTGCGCCAATGTCGCCCAGCACGACCGTCGGGCTGTCAGCGCGAGCGCAAGCACACGAAATGAGCGTTGCAACACCAAGCTGTAATACCTTCAGCAGCATGGCGGTGGTTCAGACAGAGAGGCATGGTAATCCACCAGTACCCCGTATTTATATGCTGTTTTGCATCACCAATATACAGATTACGGGTCTGGCCTTGATTCCCGAGGACGATATATTTTGAAGCGAGAAAAGCGTCAAACAAAGGGGCCTAAATAGCCCGTTACATCGATGGTTAGCTGGAGGCCAAGTACCCCGAAACCAAACCCTTCACGGTGAGGATGTTGAACACGAGCCCGCGTCTTAGTGCACGAAAACTTGGAATGGAATCTTGTTGTCGTCTGTATGTCATCACGTCATCAAGCGGCGAGACGGCATATCCTATGTCATCCATGACTACACAACTTCGCAAGATCAGAACCCTCGAGAAATCTCCGTGTTCGGAATGCCGTGCGTAATTTTTTGTGCCGGGACGCCTTCATAGAAATAGGGTTTCATCTTCGCGAACCAATATCAGAACAAATATTATACCTGTGAAGTTTCTGCACGCGTCGGCCACGCTATGCCGGGAGGGCTGTACTGTATTCGTGTTTCGATGCCTGATTGATTGAGCGCGCATTGGACCTTTCCTTTGGTGCCCCTCAATCATATTGTTGACCATGTGGAAATACATGTATGCGCGACTGGAGATGATCAACTTACAAGGCAATTAGGATAGATCGTTGATCCGGTGTGCCTATGCACTACCCATATATGCCCAGAGTAATTTTTTCTCACCTATTGGATCCAGAGCGTTACGTTAACAGTGCGCCTGCAACAGTAGAGTACGAACATCGATTGAACCTCCATCCCAACAATCCCAATAGCTCATTAGACATCAAAAAATGTTTCAATAGATGGTTTCAACCACTGTTTACCGCTTCTCACCGAGTTGATGACCCAGGGCGTCGAAAATTGACCACAATGCTTCGGACGGTTTCGAGGGCTCGAGATGTGCGCCAATTTTCCCACAACGCGACTCCAGGCACCTTGTGCAGGGATGAATGCTTGATCAGAGGCTTGACGCGATTGTGTAAAAATTCTGTCGCTGAATTTTGTGTCGATTCACACCTAAACTGGAAATACCGAGTCGTCTTGGGTGCGAAGGAATTTATCCTCATAGAGGTGACCTATGACCACCGAGTCGCACATAAGAGGCTCTCTTGGCCTTGCGTAGCGGCACAGTCTTACATTCAGATTCCTAGTTTGACACAAGAGGAATGGCTCCGTAGTCGTCCCATTGATTGTTTCCGTGCGGTCCAATATCGTATGGACGCAAAGCGTGCAATGAGTGGCCTTGATAAGATAAATGGCCCTCATTCATCACAGAACTCGAGACATACCTGAAACTCACGGGGATCCACTGTCAATGACACCGTGGCGACGATGTTGACAGACTTTCAAGCTAACTCGCGGCGTCTTCAACCAATAGCTTCAAACAAACAAGTCGTGACTCATTTCAGCCGCCATTGGCTCAACAAGAATATCACACGGCGCTTGGAGCCTAAGTCGAGATGACGTTCATTGACAACGCCCAACATAGCGTTAATAGCCTTAAGTGGTATTGAAGGAGAGCGAGGATTTCACATGGGGAGTCAGAGGGCGAGTATTCCGTTCCCGCGGTCTTTCGAATCGACAACACATCAGCAACCGCGGGGGAAAAGTCAAGCGTCCGATTCGGCGATGACTGGTGAGCATAGACTCAGTTAGGGGAAACAAAAGAGCCAAGGAAGAGTTACGAATGTTCCCAACATCTTCACCATGACTCACTTTGGCCGCCAATGGCCCAACATGGGCGTCGACACTCCATGCAGGGTATGTGATGTGTAAGAGCCAGAAGCAAGTTTTCAGCCCCCACAACATTTTGAATTTGACAATGCATCCGAATATTTTCCGGCAAACCCTACCAACTTCACGGCGCGTGGCAGAGACGCAAGGGAGGCTTTAGCTCAATGTAGGTGCAGAGGTGCCCGTTTCCACAACTTACTATTAACGCTTAATTAATAAGAGTTTTTTGCAAAAGGAGATAATTTCCACGAACCAGTCCATAAAGCTGCCGTCAAGCAAATCATGAGGCGTCATGGAGAGCTGACCTGGTCTGAACTGCGGTGCCGAATGGATTGCAGCGAGAGTCCAAGACGCCTCGCAATGAGGGAAACATCCTTAGGATAGAATCACGGTAAAACCACGGAGAGATCTCTGCAGCTCTACCGGGACATCGGCCTTTGTTGCTAGGAGGCTTGCATTGAAGCAGTTCACTTCACAGCAAGTATATAATGACCAATCTCGGTGAACATTGATGACTACGTGGAATCGGATTGTCCCATCGGAAAAGCCCATGCGAGTCTGGCAAGCTGGGAGCAAAGCCAAGGCACGTTCTCTCAAACTTCTACCTGGCTGGTCCAATCCGCACTTTGCAAGAAGAGCATTCCATCCTTCCTGTAATCGTCCTTGATTACTTTGGTAATTGCGCCACTCTCTGTTTGCGGGCCGATTTGGAGCGTCGCGCGACCTGTTCCATACATCGGCCACTCAGGAACTATGGTGTTGAACGGAATTATGAATCGTTGAGGGAAGGACACAGTGAATAAGGCGAAACGCACGATAAGGACGATTAGGGTGGAGAGTGTTTGCAAACGCAATCCAGGCGGACATCATGAAAAGTGATGTCTTGCCGAGAGGGCTCGTCGCGTTTTCCAACGCATATAGACCATACACTGTGCGATGGTCGGTTCGTTAACATGGGGCAATATTTGCTCTCTCTCTCAAAAAAAAAGGATTTTACCGAAATAGATTTCACTTGAGTGAAATACTCCAAGTGCAGGGTCCGCACCAGGTGTGTCGGCCGTAAAGAGGTAATTATACGCTGGATACTCCCTATCCTCCGCGATAAATGCGTCCAACAACAGACGCCGGCCCGATTGGAAGAGCGCGTCACCACTCATTGAGGCCAGACGTTTGTATTGATCCGTGGGACCATAGAATCGATCATCCTTCGAGACGTTTACGGGAGCGTAAGGGCTACCCAAAGCGGGGATATCAGGGTAAAGTTTAAGAAGTTCAGGAATCTGCTTGGTTATGAAAGATGGCGATGCCGCTTTGTCGTAGAAGTTTGCTACAATCGTGTGGGCCGAAGCCCAATGAGGATGGTTTCCAGGTGGTATTGATTCGCAGCTTTAGCCTCAGCACTCACCAATCACATATGGCACAACGTCGGCAGAATTGTTGACAGTCGTGCTACCGAATTCGGTGCCTTCATCCAGATTGTTTCCTTGAGGTGAGACATTACCAGAGGTCATCAAGGAGTTAGCTTGTGGTGAATTTGTAGCCAAATATATAACGTGCCTATTATGACGGGGACAGTGGCCACTTTCTTCGATCTAACTTGAACAGACGGAGCCGCATTATGGAAATATCCATCCTGAACGCGATCGAATGGATATGCCCGAGTGCTTTGAGAAAGAATGTACAACGTGGCATTCAACAGGCTATCTGTTGGAGCACTTCTCAAACACGCCAGGGAGGTCCCATTTGCAAGCGAAGAACCGCAGCCAACGAGAGTTGCTAATGATTGATATGCTGGGTCAACATATTCGGGCGGAACGACGCCAAAACTGTGGCGATGACACAAATTTCAGCAATCACGAAAAATTTACGGCTCATATAGACAAACCCGGATGGCGCTCCGCTTTCCATGATGGCGCCTCGGAAGAGATTGAGCTTCTTCACAGCTGTGCCGCCATCCGCGACCAGGTGAGATCCAATACTCATTGCTCCTGCGGATTCTCCAAAGACTATTTCGTTATTGAGCTAAGGTTTGTTCTTGTTCCAAACTTATCATGTCGAAACTAACCACAAATCTGAACGATAGAAACGAATGAGTCAGCGTCGTACTTCTGGATTGGAAGCTGGTCATACTTTTGCATGATCCCCACCAAAGTTGTCGATGTTCTGTTGTACCCATAACAACGCTGCTTGCTGGTCGTGCAGACCTGCATTGAGGATTGCAATGCCGCTTTTTGCTGCCGTAGCCACCTCAGTCGAGGCGATGAACCCAAATACGTTTACGCGGTAGTTGAAAGACACATAGATCACCGGCTCGCCCTAAATACGGGGATTGCAAGTCGTAAAAAAGAAGCAAGCCTCGAGGACTCGAATTAAGTAATGACGGCCAACACACCATTCGCATGCTCTGGCCAACAAGGAGGTAGGGGGGGTAGATAGAACTTCCCCCAGTGAGAAAAGAACCCCCATAGATCCATACTAAAACTGGCAGTCTGGCCGTCGAGTTCAAACCAGCGGGACGAACAATATTTATGGTCAGGCAATCCTCGGACATGTTCGCCGTAGAAAAATACATCTAATTTGTTCCGAAGATGTGTCAGAATGCTGAATAATGTTAGTTTGTGGAGGGAACATTTACAGATGGTTTCTGGGGGCATACGTGGCCATACTGTGCGGCTCGAATGAGGCGTGTCGTGTCGTTTGACAAAGGCAGTGGTGCAGCGAACCTCAGAGGCCCGACAGGAGGCCGGGCATAGGGAATGCCGAGGAACTCGTCTAGCCCTGTGGTCGTATTTGTGACTCCGACCACCGTTCCGGTGCCACTCAGCGTGACGGAGAGCGCAGTGCCATTCTGCGCGTTCGTGGGGGCGAGAAAGGCGAGCAACAACAACCAGACATGGCAAAGCATGATGGTAGGTTGGTGGTAGGATCCAAGGGCAGGATCAACTTTCACCGTGTGCCCTCGGGTGCGTCCCTTTCATTAATGTTATTCAGCAAAGGTTGGTTCCATCAACATGATCCCCAAATAAACAAGTTGTGACTACGTCTTAGCCACCGGTGGCTCAATAAGGGTATCCACACAGCGCTTCGAGATCGAGATTAACTCGAGCCGACATTCATTGAGAGCAGGCCTGTCGTGTTAGGTGACAGTGAAAGGACGCCAGAAAGTGACCATTCAGTTCCCACGGCCTTTTGAATTGACGGCAGTTAAGAAATATGAAGTGATGTTAGCGTTCATTCCACGGGGGCAAGAATGGTTGTGTTTGCCCGAAGACGCTCAAGACAGTGGCCCCAATTTGTCAGATTGATGACATATCAAAGATAAGTTATGTATTTTTGGAACAGCTACGAGACATGTATAATGTATCATGCATGAACAGTATGAAATATTAGTCTAAAACCGTTCATATCCTCAGTTCTAGTCAAGGATCTCATCAGATTCGCACATGGATAACAGTACAATCTTGTGTTCCAAAGTCTCGATGGTGCAAAAAAATTTTGTCTGTTTTCAACCCACACCAGAAAAACACAATTTGATATTCATTGGACAGTTCACAATCTGTTTCTTTTGTCGATTTCCGATAAAATAAAATAAAAACAGCTGTTCTTGCCCCCTGTGTTATGGATAGCAAAAACAAACGTTCAACGCGCAATGTACGCGCAGATTCAATTTCCCAACAACCTTACCGATGTTCAACAGCACATTCACGGCGGATAGCCCAGTTCTTGTAAGGATGACTTGGAGGGTATTTTATAGACTTCTAAAAATTTGCAGAGTTTCACCCTTGTTTGAACAGGCGGTGCAACACTTGTGGCCGGGGCGCTGATTCAGAAGCTGAAACTGAACCATTTCTCATTCTCACAGGGTCAAGTCAAATCAGCGTCGAGCCGGGCCACTGGTTCGGTTCGTGTTCAGTTCACATCAGAGTTCGGAACCTCAAGGCTGATCGGGGGTGGCAACGCTTATTTACCCATGGCCATCTTCGAGGTGAAACGGACTATTTTTGGCTAGGATGGGAGTCAGGGATCCCCGAGGTGCTTCGGTGATTGGTGAGATGTCGGCCAATGCCACAGTAGCAGTCACTAGCAGGAGCCTTGTGTGAGGATCATACGAATCCAATCAAGTCAAATCGCAATGGCTGTACGAGTTACATCAAATCTCGCTTGCGGTCATGAGACAAGTCCCATCAACGGGGTGAGCGAGGTTAAATCGGGCTTAACGGTATTGGAGACCGCTATTGCAGGGAGCGCAAATTAAAGGGTGACACAAATTACCGTGATTTGCTCTCCAGCATAATCATTAATGACAAGGGTGAAGTGATCAATCTTGGCGGGTATCAACAACAACGTACCGGCCGTCTATCGCTTAGGAGCAGGCAAAGCCAACGGGCACATTCCCTCAGACATCGATCTCCTTCGTCCACTCTACACTTCGCAGGAAGAGCATTCCAGCCTTCCTGTAATCGTCCTTGATTACCAGCGTAACTGCATCACTCTTAGCTTGAGGGCCGATTTGAAGCGTGGCGCTATCTCTTCCATACTTCGGCCACTTAGGGACTATAATGTTGGAACGGAATAATCAAACATTCAGAATAGGACAGGCGATAAGAGAGGGAACGCACGGTAGGGGCGATTAGGATCAAGAGTGTTTGCAAACGCAATCCAAGCGGACATCATGAAAAGTGATGTCTTGCCGAGAGGGCTCGTCGCATTTTGCAACGCATAGTGACCATACACTGCGCGATGGTTGGTTCGTTAGCATGGGGCAACTTTTACTTTCAAAAAAAAGAATCTACCGAAAAAGAGTTCACTTGAGTGGTATACTCCAAGTGCGGGATCCGCGCCAGGTGTGTCGGCCGTAAAGAGGTAACTATACGCTGGATACTCCCTATCCTCCGCGAGGAATGCGTCCAACAACAGACGCCGGCCCGATTGGAAGATCCCGTCACCAACCATTGAGGCCAGTCGTTTATATTGATTCGTCGGACCATAGAATCGATCATCCTTCGAGACGTTTACGGGATTGTAAGGGCTTCCCAAAGCGGGGATATCAGGGTAAAGTTTAAGAAGTTCAGGAATCTGCTGGGTTATGAAAGATGGCGGTGCCGCTTCGTCGTAGAGGTTTGCTGCAATCGTGTGGGGCAGAAACCCAATGAGGAGGCATTGTTGATCTGCGGCTTTAGCCTCATCACTCACCGATCACATATGACGCAACATCGGCAGAATTGTTGGCCTCCGTGCCGGCATATTCGGTGCCTTCATCCAGATTGTTTCCTTGAGACGAGACATTACCAGAGGTCATCAAGGAGTTAGCTGGTGGTGAATTTGTAGTGAAATATCTAACGTGCCTATTATGACAGGGACAGTGGCCACTTTCTTCGCTCTAACTTGAACAGACGGAGCCGCATTATGGAAATATCCATCCTGAACACGATTGAACGGATTTGCCAGAGTGCTTTGAGAAAGAATGTACAAGGTGGCATTCAGCAGGCTATCTGTTGGAGCACTTCTCAAACACGCCAGGGAGGTCCCATTTGCAAGCGAAGGACCGCAACCAACGAGAGTTACCAATGATTGATATGCTGGGTCAACATACCCGGGCGGAACGACGCCAAAACTGTGGCAACGACACAAATTTTAGCAATCACGAAAAATTTACGGCTCATATAGACAAACCCGGATGGCGCTCCGCTTTCCATGATGGCGCCTCGGAAGAGATTGAGCTTGTTCACAGCTGTGCCGCCATCCGCGACCAGGTGAGATCCAATACTCATTGCTCCTGCAGATTGTCCAAAGACTGTTTCGTTATTGAGTTAAGGTTTGTTCTTCTTCCAAACTTATCATGTTGAAACTAACCACAAATCTGAACGATAGAAACGAATGAGTCAGCGTTGTATTTCTGGATTGGAAGCTGGTCATACTTTTGCATGATCCCCACCAAAGTTGTCGATGTTCTGTTGAACCCACAGCAACGCTGCTTGCTGGTCGTACAGACCTGCATTGAGGGTCGCAGTGCCGTTTTTTGCTGCCGCAGCCACCTCAGTCGAGGCGATGAACCCAAATGCGTTTACGCGGTAGTTGAAAGACACATAGATCACCGGCTCGCCCTAAATACGGAAATTTCAATTCGTAAAAGAAGCAAGCCTCGAGGACTCAAATTGAGTAACTGCGGCCAACGCACCATCCGCATGCTCTGGCCAACAAGGGGGGCGGGGGGATAGATGGGGCTCCCCCCAGTGAGGAAAGTACCCCCATAGATCCATACTAAAACTGGCAATTTGGCTGTAGAGTTCAAACCAGCGGGGCGAACGACATTTATGGTCAAGCAATCCTCGGACATGCTCGCCGTAGAAAAATCTGGTTTGTTCCGAAGATGTGTCAGAACGCTGAATAATGTGGGTTTGTGGAGGGAATATTTACAGATGGTTCCTGGGGGCATACGTAACCATACTGTGTGGCTCGAATGAGGCGTGTCGTGTCGTTTGACAAAGGCAGTGGTGCAGCGAACCTCAGAGGCCCGACAGGAGGCTGGGCGTAGGGGATGCCGAGGAACTCGTCTAATCCTGTGGTCGGATCGGTGACTCCGATCACGGTTCCGGTGCCACTCAGCGTGACGGAGGGCGCAGTGCCATTCTGCGCGTTCGCGGGAGCGAGAAAGGCGAGCAACAACAACCAGACAAGGCGAAGCATGATGGTAGGTTGGTGATAGGATGCAGGAGCCCCCACCGGGTGCCCTCGGGTGCACCCTCCCCACTAATGTTATTCAGCGAAGGCTCTGGTTCTTTCGATCAACACCCCCAAATAAGCAAGTTGTCTACATCTTAGCCACCGTTGGCTCAATAAGGGCATCCACACAGCGCTTCGGGCTCAACAAGAGCCGACATTTGTTGAGAGCAGGCCTGTCGTGTTGGGTGACAGCGAAGGGAACAAAGTGACAGCGGTTTTCACGTGAACTTTCAGTTCCCACGCCTGACGATATAGTCGCCGCCGAACCCTGAACCACGGCCCGATCCAGCGGCCCAAGTTGAACACAAATTCAACTGAACGCAAAAGGAATATCTGCACTATGTACTCTTGCTGCCTCTTAGCAGAGAACTGATTTGATGAGATGTTAGCGTACATTCCTACATTCCACGGGGGGCAAGAATGGCTGTGTTTGCCCGAAACCGGCCGGATTCAATGTGTCCGATTAATATCGAGGCGCTTTGCCCTGATGACGCGTACGCGTCAAATATAAGTACATCTGCGTTTTGGAACAGCTCCGAGACATGTATAATGTATCATACGTGAACATGATGAAAATCTCAGTCTAAAACCGTTGATATCCTCAGTTCTAGCCAAGGGTTTCATCAGATTCACATATGAATACAATACAACCTTTTGCGTTCCAAAGTGTCGATGGTGCAAAAATATTTTGTCTGTTTTCAACCCATACCAGACAAAAACAAATTGATATTCATTGGACAGTTTTGCGATCTGTTTCTTTGTTGATTCCCGATAAAAACAGCTGTTCTGTGTAGTAACAGCAAATGTTCAAGGTGGGGGCGGGAGGGGGGAGGTACGCGGTTTCAATTTCCCAACAACCTTACCGATTTCAGCATATTCACGGCGGATAGTCTGGTTCTGAATTCACCTTGTAAGGATGATTTGGAGCCTATTTCTGCGCTTCTAAAAATCTGCAAAGTTTCAGCCTTGTTTGAACCAGGTTCAACACTGTGGCCGGCGTGCTGAAGCTGAATTTCTCACAGGAATCAAGCCAAACCAGTGTCGAGTCGGACCACCGGTTCGGTTCGTATTCAGTTCACATCAGAGTTCTGAACCTCAGGCTGATCGGGGTTGATAACGCTATTTACCCATCTTTGAGATGAAACGGACTATTGTTGGCTAGGATCGGAATCAGGGATCCACGGGGTGTTTCGGTGATTGACGAGACGTCACCCAATGCCGCAGGAGCAGGAGCCTTGTGGAAGAATCATACGAATTTAATCAAGTCAAGGCGAAATGCAACCAGAAGTAAGCTTTATCAGTTCCAGTTCGGTTTCCCAGTTCTCGAGAAAAAAAAAAAGAATCAAATCTTTGCTGCCAAGCGAGGCATAGGGGATGGATATTTCAGAGAATTTCGCCAATTCAAAAGAATCAGTCGATGATGGCTTGAACTTGGCGTTTAGTTCGCACGCCAGTTTGCATCACCTTTCGCCTTTTTCTCGACCTTTGATATATTGCTGTACGAGCCAGATCAAATCTCGCTTGCGATCTTGAGACAAGTCCCATCAACCGAGCGAGCGAGAAAAACGAGGATTGAGCGGGCTAACGGTATTGGAGACCCGCTATTGCAGGGAGCGTGAATTAAAGGGTGACACTAATTTATCAATCTTGGTGGATATCAACAACGTACCGGCCGCCTGTCGTTTAGGAGCAAGCAGAGCCAACGGGCACATTCCCTCAGACATCGATCTCCTTCGTCCACTCTGCACTTTGCAGGAAGAGTATTCCAGCCTTTCTGTAATCGTCCTTGATTACCAGCGTAACTGCATCACTCTTAGCCTGAGGACCGATTTGAAGCGTGGCGCGATCTCTTCCATACTTCGGCCACTTAGGAACTATAACGTTGGAACGGAATAATCGAACATTCAGAATAGGACAGGTGATAAGAGAGGGAACGCACGGTAGGGGCGATTAGGATCAAGAGTGTTTGCAAACGCAATCCAAGCTGACGCCATGAAAACCGATGTCTTGCCAAGAGGGGTTGTCGCGTTTTGCAACGCATATTGACCATACACTACGCGAAGATCGAATCTTTTGGGTTGAGTAATGTGGCTTTCAAAAAGCGCGACTTACCGAAAGGAATTTCACTCGAGTGGAACACCCCAAGTGCAGGATTCGCGCCAGGCGTGTTGGCTGTAAATAGGTAATTATACGCCGAATAATGCCAATCCCTCGCGAGGTATGCGTCCAACAACAGACGTCGGCCGGATTGGAAGAGACCGTCACCATAAATCGAGGCCAGTCGCTTGTACTGATTCGTCGGGCCATAGAATCGATCGTTCTTGGAGACGTTGACGGGATTGTAAGGGCTTCCCACAGCGGGAATATCAGGGTAAAGTTTAAGAAGCCTAGGGATCAACTTGTTTTGAAAAGATGCCGATGCCGCTTTGTCGTAGAGGTTTGCTGCAAGCGTGGTGAGCGGAAACCCAATGAGGACGATCTATTAATAGGATAACCCGGGGGTTTAAAATAGCCACACACCGATCAAATATGGTGCAAGTTGGGCAGAATTGTTGACCTGCGTGCTGACGAATGCTGTGCCTTCGTCTAGGTTGTTTCCTTCAGATGAGAAATTACTAGATGCTACTAAGAGTCAGCTTGTAGTGAAATTTCCGACGCACCTATCATGACTGGGACGGTCGCCACTTTCTTCGCTCTAACTTGAACAGAGGGTGGCGCGACATGGAAATATCCATCTTGAACTCGATTGAACGGGAGTGCCTGAGTGCTTCGAGAAAGAATGTACAGCGTGGCATTCAACAGGGAACCTGTTGGAACACTTCTCAAACAAGCCAGGGCGGCCCCATTTGCAAGCGAAGGACCGCAACCAACAATAGTAGCTAATGACTGATACGCTGGGTCAACATACCCGGGCGGAGGCACGCCATCGCTGCAATGGATGAGGCAAATGTCAGCGATCACGAACGATTTACCGCTCTGTGGACGGACCCGGATGGTGCCCCGCTTTCCATGATGGCGCCTCGGAAGAGATTAAGCTTCTTCGCGGCTTTGCCGCTGCCAGCAACCAGGTGGGATCCAATACTCATCGCTCCGGCGGATTCTCCAAAGACTATTTCGTCATTGAGCGAGCATTCTTCTCAAGAACTTACTGTTAAAACTAACCGGTAACCTAGGCAGCCAAAATGAATGAGTTAGCGTCGCATTGCTGGGTTGGAAGCTGGTCACACCTTGTCAGAATCTCCACCAAAGTTATTAATGTTCTGTTGAACCCACAGCAATGCGGCTTGCTGGTCGTAGAGGCCCGCATTGAGAGTAGCAGTGCCGTTTTTCGCTGCCGCGGCCACTTCAGTGGAGGTGATGAACCCAAATACGTTTGTGCGATAGTTGAATGACACATAGATAATCGGCTCGCGCTAAATATAGGAATTGCAAATCAGAAAAAACGAGGCATGCCTCGAGGATCCGGATGAAGGCATAATAAACAACATACCATCAGCACGCTCTGGCCTATAAGCGCAGCAGGGTTGAAAACGGGGCTTCCCCCATCGAGGAAAGAGCCTCCATAGATCCAGACTAAAACTGGCAGTTTAGCAGTCGAGTTCAAGCCGGCGGGGCGAACGACGTTTATGGTCAAGCAATCCTTAGACATGCTCGAGATAGGGAAAGCCGTCTGATTCGATACAAAAACGTGTCAGGAATGTTGTTTAATTTTTGGGGGGAAACGTTTACAGATGGCTCTTGGGGGCACACAGGACCATACTTTGTGGCTCGAATGACGCGTGACGGCTCGTTTGACAAGGCCTTTGGTGCAGCGAACCTAAGATCCCCGACGGGAGGCTGAGCATAAGGAATGCCGAGGAACGTGTCGAGTCTTGTGGTTGGATCTGTGACTCCGACGACGGTTCCAGTGCCGTTCAGTGTGACAGAGGGCGCAGTGGCATTCTGTGCGCATATGGGAGCAGCGAGAAAGGCGAACAACACCAAGCAGCCACGGAGGAGCATTGCAGTGGGATGGCGGTAGGATGTAGGAGCAGAGCATGCACCTTTTATAGCGGTGCAATTAATCGTGACATCAAGCTAGCTAGATCTGGCGATGCCGCGATATGGGGTTGCCGGCATGCCTAGGATGTCGATTGTAATGAGTTTGACCCTGGAAAGGGCGTGATGCTCAATTCTAAAGTTTCGGCAGGCACTCAGAGATTTTGCCCCCGGGTAATCGCTATTTGAATGTTTCTGTCAAATTTGGTCAACCCGAGCGCGAGCCGAGCATCGTAAGATGTACATGTGCTTGAAGCAACGTGCGATGGACAGCTTGTACCGCGTTGACCGAGGCCGAGCCACTTCGGAGATAGAGCACCGAGGGATTTGCATAATCAGAAAGACTCGAAGTCCCCGTCTTCACGCACTCAAGTTGCAGGCTGGATCTTCTTCTTGTCCGACTCTGTCAGTGGAATGAGATCGTGAGGGGAGAACACGTGGCGATTTGATTACATAATCATTCCGGCTCCGAGGTGCCATTCCACGTTGTTCAAACCTTGGGCACCTGGCGCTCATTGCTGGCGAAATACTCCGCTCGCCGCCCGCCGCCTGCTAGTGCTGTCCCCAGGCGGGGCTCGCAGGATTGATCTGCCTTTCGAACTGAAGACATCCCTGTTTAGCAGGTGGCGTGGGAGTTATCATTTTTCGCCCCGCTGTTGTTGTTGCAAGTAGTCTCGTTTATACAGACTGTGCAGCCCTTGCGGGGTGCGCACAAAAACGGTCCAGTAACTACCTGGCTATATACAGAAGGGTGAAGGGTGACCGGGTAATAGAAGCGCCCCGCAATCTCGATTAGATCTTTCTCGTCACATTGGAAGCGATCGTCGAACTCCGTTCTTTGGTGCCAAACTACTAATACTATGGTTAGACCAGCGATCACTGCTATCCTCAGTGACGCCCGGGTCAGAGCGTCCAAACCGAGGGTCTTATTACAACGTAATGTTGCCCGTCGCAATGTCGCTACAAAGGTCTGTCCAACCTATGCAAGCTTGCGGGCAAAAACCCTCATACGATCTTGATGCGTATTCATTAATTAAGCCATCGACGCGCTATACAGCCACAACACATCCTGAAGGTCCCGAATATGTCCCTGCATCAGTTCAAGAAAAACTTGCGCGGTTTTCAAAATACACCTTGAACACGTATGCTCGTCCACAGCTCATTGTAACGCATGGAAAAGGGTGCTGGGTCTATGCATCTGCAACAGAAGCAACGTCTGCTCAACACCAAGGCATTGCGCCATTTACTTCAAAAGAACCTGTCCGCCAATATCTTGATTTTTCGGCCGGAATCGCCGTTAATGCTTTGGGTCACGGGGACGAGCAGGTAACAGCGATTATGCAGTCGCAAGCGTCTAAAATTTCTCATGCAAGTAATTTGTATCATAACGAATGGGCTGGGGAGCTCGCGCAACTGCTCGTTCAATTAACCCAACGCGACGGCGGTCTTGGCTGGGCACCAGGGTCATCGCAGGACGGTGGTGCAAAAGTCTTTTTCGCAAATACGGGGACGGAGGCAAATGAGGGCGCGCTCAAGTTTGTTCGCAAAATAGGGAAAGATCGATGGGCTGCGGCCAATCCGTCCGCCGACATTTCTCAGTGCCCTAAGACCGCACTGGTATGCTTTGAAAATGGCTTCCATGGACGATCCATGGGTGCCCTTAGTGTGACCACGAATCCCAAGTATCAGGCACCCTTTGCCCCGTTGATTCCCAATGTCAGGGTGGGGAATTTCAACGACGCCAACCCAGAGATTCTGCGGAGCCTGATCGACGAGGATACATGCGGCGTAATCGTTGAGCCCATCCAAGGCGAAGGAGGCGTTCAGGCCGCCGACGAGTCATTCTTGAGGGCTCTGCGGAAGAGATCTGACGAGGTGGGAGCAGTATTGGTATTTGACGAGATTCAGGTTAGCTGTACCTCGCAAATTTTAATCGGTCTATGCTCAGTATCCTCTCATCACAGTGCGGTCTTTACCGGAGCGGTACAATGTGGGCTCACGGTAGTCTACCGGTGGATTGCCATCCGGATATTGTAACGATGGCGAAGCCCCTTGCTAATGGCTACCCAATCGGTGCGATCTTACTCCGAGACCATATCGCCGAAGCTGTAACAATAGGTCAGTATACACTATGGTCATGATGCTCTGAATAGACCCAATTTGACATCTTATTTTGATACAGGATCCCACGGCACAACTTTTGGTGGCTCTCCGCTTGCCACTCGTATCGGTCACCACGTCCTTTCGCGCATTTCGGAACCGTCATTCGTCGCTTCGATGAAAGCTGTTTCTGCATATCTTCATTCGAGGCTAGCGCTTTTGCCATCGTTCTTCCCTGATATTATCGAAAAAGAAATTCGTGGACGTGGTCTTATCACTGGTATTGCATTCAAAAACCCCGAACACCCGACCAAAGTTGTCAAGTTTGCTAGAGAGCGTGGGGTGCTGCTGCTCACGGCGGGCAGTGACGCTGTGCGATTGGTGCCTAGTTTGAATGTTACGAAGGAAGAGGTTGACTTGGCTTTAGATGTCATAGAAAGTTCAATCGCTTTATTGTGAACAGCCTTGTTACTACTAGAAAATGCGGATCATGTTCGGGGATACAAAATATACATCGGGGGCTCGAGTGTCGAAGTCGAGGAAGAAACTATGGTAATAGTTGCTCCGAAATACTGGGAATTGAGGCCCTGGCGAATGCTTATATCGTCTAAACGCATGAGAGTGTGGTCGTCGCTTTTGTCACTCATCGTGGCCTGTGGGGAAAAGTCAATGGCAATCCCTGTCGCAAAAATATGCCTCCGCGGCATCAATCACCAACACAGCCTCATCCATCTAGGTTGACACGTCTTGCTTGTTCCTGACAACAGCACTGTCATTCTTCCACCTAAGCGTCATCAGTCTTCCCTTCTCTTTGCACCGCCCACCAAACACCAACACGCCAAGGCCGATGGGCGTCACGTTTTCGAGCATTTTTGACTCGCTGGGCTCATTAGTGTTTTGGAGTAAGAACCAAGATGTTAGGATATTAATGCTGGGCTTAGATAGTGCTGGCAAAACTACCATACTTTACCGACTACAAGTGAGTATTGAAGTTTACGTTCTCCTCAATGTCAAAACTTCATCAGGAATAAGGAGCGCTTACCAATAAAGTTTTGCGTCGCCCGGAATCTCTCGTGGAAAAATAGATTGGGGAGGTTGTTTCGACAATACCTAGTGCGTCAGGAACTTTTCTTAGTGATGTTCGGCTTTTGTTTAAGTGTGAGAGCCGGACATTCCAAGTCGGTGAATATTGACGTCGTTGTGCCTTAGCCATCGGCTTCAATGTGGAAACAGTACAGTATAAGACCATCAAGTTCCAAGTGTGGGATCTCGGTGGTAGGTCACTTTACTGTCGCTTTCAACCGTTGCATCGCCTTCACTAAGCCGCCGGACTATCGCTTTGCATACCCTGTCACCTGTGTTGCGCCACAACATTTCCTTGCTTTCCTTCGCACATGTCAACTACCATACAGGTCAAACCAGCATAAGACCATACTGGAGATGCTACTTCGCAAACACCAAAGCCATCATTTTCGTTATAGATAGCGCAGATCATGCCCGACTACAAACATCACGATCCGAACTCCTTACACTATTAGCAGAGGAAGAACTAAAAGGTGTTCCACTCCTCATATTCTCTAACAAACAGGTATGTTACGATTCTTCCTTACTGTTCTAGTGATCATATTCTATTGTTGGCCGCAACGGTTATTTTGGGGGTACGGTTTTGAATGTCCAGCTGACTTTCCTTTTTTTTATATTAGGATATTGAAGGTGCACTCTCACCTGGGAAAATGAGCGAGGCACTGGGCTTAGATGGCGAGAAAGGGCGGGAATGGAGCATACGTGGCGCCTGCGCTATAAAAGGTGAAGGCCTCGAAGAGGGTTTAGATTGGTGAGCGGGTTGACTCGTGGCTATTTCCGTTGTACTCATCTGGTCTTTCGCGGATTGTCAGGCTTGTAAATGTTATACAGAAGAAGTGATGCGAGCCATTACATCTCTATCCTCCGCCTCCACCTCCACCTCCGCCTCCGCCTCCGCCTCCGCCTCGTCGCTAACCCGTCACTCATTCACACCGCTTATCTATGCTCCCTCGCATGTCACGCTACATTGCATACTCAATCCTTTGTCCCGCATTTTATACTCATCAATTGGGTTTTCAGGGCAAAAGTAACACGACACTAAGTACATTCTTTGAGAGCACGAACTTCCAGCACGAGACCTAAGCGGGTTGGCGTGCTGCTGTGCCATTATCATATCCTTGTTCGAATCCATGACTGTATTCCCAGACATTTCCACTCGTGCCCTTCGCGGCTTCATGTTCTTTTGTCCTGTGCTGCATCCATCGATGCCTATAGCCGAGTTCGGACGAACCGCAAGTGATGAAGAGACCCGCATCCTCCCAGCCTTTGCGGAAGCCTTCCTCGAAGCGCCAGAGTTCATGGTGCTTACAGTCGTGCTTGGACCAGTAATCGAGATGTCGCTCTGTGTGAAGGCCACCAGAAAACAGTCACGGCGCTGATGAGTTCCGATGCGGAGCTTCATAGCCCAGGAGATAAACTTACCGATCGCTTCCTTTAACAAAGACTCCCTGCCGTCCTCGTCGACTCGATTGAATGGGCCACGCGGGCCACCCACCCATTCGGGCAAGATTGCAGCCGTGCTAGCATCGCGTGACGACCATCCTGCATCCCACCCACTCTCCTTCTTGTAGGTCCAAAAGAAGTGCCCCGCACAATTCTCGTTGTAAACCTCGCGTTGAGCCTGGACGAATACGCGGCGCTGACGATCCTGTTCCCCAGCATTCGCACCATGCGGCATGCCTTCAGGGCTCAAAGCAGCTGACCACTCGCCAATGATAAGATTTCCATGAGCGTTCGCATGATACTTCTTAAGTTCGTCTTTTGTACGTCCACGGATGTCAGCGGCTTGTTGTTCCCCAGACAGGCGTTTGTCTTGGTCCGTAAAGCAACGATAAAGATGGTGGTCCATCACCACAAAGTCATCTCGCTTGCCAACGATTTGGGAGTACCAGTTAGGATCCCAGGCAGAATCAATGAAGATCGGGAAATCGTCGGGTGGGGGACCACGTTCCGCGCGATCGGAGAGCGCGCCTCGCACGCTCGTTATGGTAGACTCGTACCATCCTTGAAGCTGATTGTTGTTGCTGGGCTCGTTCATAAGACTGAGACCGACGATGTTAACCTTGTTGTGGATCTCGAGTACAATCGTCCGTAGGATGCGCACAGCAGCCTCTCGGTTATTACCTTCCCAGAAATGGCACTCGTTGGCAGGCGTTCCGCTGTGATCATTCTTATTCTGCGCTCCAGGAGCAGCGTGAATGTCTACAGTCCAGGAACACTTAGAAGCCGTTGCTTCAATTGGAGATAATTTCACAGACCAACAAGGACGCCGATTCCGTGATGCTTGGCGGTGTCAATAGCATCAAGAATACGAGACCAGGCTCCGCGGTAAACATCGTAGTATGGCGCATACTCCGTTCCGTCCAGCAAAGAGCGATCGATGCCACAGGCATGATAGTATCCGATCTATGAATTGGGTTACCTGATTAAGAATCGCGAAAATGCCACAAAACATTGACAACTGACAGGAATTCGAACGGTGTTGAACCCCCGTTCTTTAATCCAACCCCAATCCTCCTCGCTCAGCCAAGAATCCCAGTGACGCTCAAGTCGTTCTTTAGCATTACGTGCTTGACGTACGACGTCGAGTTCGGAGGATCCCGATAGATCACGGAACGGACTTTCAGCGATCCAACGCTCCAGCGTGAACCTGGGATGTAAGCAACAATCGACACACTCTTCGAAATAACAGGCTAGAAGTGACCTACCAAGAGCCAAGGTTCAGCCCATACTGCCTGCGATATCGATAAACATCTCGTTCGCCCAAAGTATAGATGTGGGGTCCATCTGGAGCAGATCCTGCAGTAGCGGGCGGTTGGTCCGGTTGGGAGGCCGACTCATGATGATGATGTTGAATATCCTCAAGTGTGTCCTTGAGATCCTTGAGTTTGTCCAGGATTCCCATCTTGGTGCCGAGTGGGCTTGGCGGTACGGGTGTAACGTTTGTGTAGCAATTGTCACGAGGTAATGTCACAGGTCGATCACGGTGCAGCACCAGCGGCACTTGTAGATGCTATAGAAGAACCCCCTTCGCTGAGTGCCTTCGCTACCTCAACTTTATCCATTACAGCCCTTAATAACGTTGAATTGCGACCTTTCCGTTTCCCAGCGGAGGGAGTGGTTGGGGCCGGGGTGGAACTCCCAGAGAACGATGGTAAATCCGCGGATGCTGTGAGGTGGGAAGGAATTACGATAGTGCGGGGACCATGAGTCGAGGGATCCGTCTGACAATGGATGACAATTAGCTTCATCATTCCAAACAATGTTGCATGACCAACATACGGCGCGGTTCGGTTGATTGAAATGGACAGATGCCCACGGAGGATACTCTCTTTCAAGTTTCATGATGTGCTCCTCGATTGATTTGAGGCGCAACCGCAAGTCTTCCGGGGGACCAGGCACTAGTCATAAAAGCCGTTGCATTCAGAAACATCACAAACGCCTCACTTCACTGACTCACCCCAACGTATCCTGAGATGGTCTTCTATGTTATCAAATCGCTCCTGCAAACCTGGATGCCTCGGCATCGTAGGAGTCGCGTGTGTACTTAATGTATCTTTGAGCATACTTGATAATACCCCGCCGGACCCTTGGCCTTCCGCTTGACGAGGGTCCGGCTTTGTGAGCTTGCCGTGCATCGTGCGGCCAAGTGGTCCTTCCGGGTTCTTTGCAATATCGTACTTCATTTGAACATCTCGGTCCACATTGATTGTTGAAGTGCGTGCACTGGAACCATCGCCTTCCTCGTCATGTCCTTCGCTGGGTGCTCCCCCAGCGTCGTTGGGGTTCGTTCTGCGTCGCTTAGCGGGTCGTAAAAACTCCTGAGTATTGCTACGGCTCGACTTCGCTTTATTTACTGCCAGCATTCGAGATATTGAGTGGTTTAGCTTATGAGAAGGAAAACATAGATTGGTCTCCCATGAAAATCTCTGAACAAAATCGAAGACAAATACCGTCGTCGGAGTAACATGATGTGCAGCATCAGGCGTGTATTGTAGCCTGCGTTCGTCGGCTGAAATAGTTTCTTGGACCCCTAAGCTGTTATCAGAGGTGTCAATGACTTGCTGAAATTGATAGTTTGATATCAGAGAAATTTAGTCACTACGGGATTGTTGATTCGCTCACCAACCTGAAGTTGAGAAACTAGGTCTTTTAGTGCTTGGTGGAGCACGTCACGCTCAAATTCTTCATTCAAGACCATCATATCCAGTTGGAAACCCTTTGAAGTCTCTGACAGCCTCGCCTACGAAAGTGTGTCAGCTGAGGCGTCTACTGTGCTTCGAGCCAGGAGACCCACTTTGCCAAAGAAATCGAAGAGGGAGGTATCCCATCTTAGAGGCGCAGTGCGCCCAGGTGGGTCTGACGCACTGTTTTGGTTCGCCGCGGTGGTATTGGTCAACAGCATGTTTGTGTTTGTTTGGACCGTGCGGTGAACGACGGGAGCTAATTCACTTGATTGCCATATCTTGTTGATCCGTGCGGTACCACTCTTTCGTCGATGCGTCTGTTAGATTTGCCCAAAGATTGCATGTGAGAGCGTAGCCCACTTCAAACCTTCAAATCAATGAGGCATGAATTAGTTTCTATCTGATCAACTCTAACCCATTATGGGTGGCGAAGAGGCTGTCGCTTGTCAATAAGGAGCTGAGGTCTTATTCATTACCGGTCTTATGGAGGACTCAGTCCTTGACGGTGAAGACATCTCGCCAGCTTGTAGACAATCCTGCTCTAATCGCAATGATCAGGTCAGCAGCAGCAGCAGCCCCTGTTACCGTTGCTTTATCTTACATTTACTATGACGAAGAGTTTGCTCCTTTTATCCTTCCGAATTCTTTGGTACGGACGATGAGCCACCGCCCCTCGAGTTGCTGTCTATTCTTAGCCAACTTTTTGCGAGCTTCACTCATCTGAACGATCTCACCATTCCCTACCCGGACCACGCTTTGATCTTGCAGATGTTGAGCATGCCAACAAATTTGGTCTGCCTTCGTCTGACATTCGAACATCCGACGGTTTCCAAGATCCTTGAAATCGCCTATTTGTGCCCCCAACTACAGGAATTATTCTTCTCATTCTCCCATCTCGTGGTATGTGCTAGCTCAAGTCATGACACGATACCTCGATCTCATTCTGTTTATCATTCTGTTTAGCGACCCCTCTGGATCCTGAATGACAGGGCCCTGGTGAGCACGCAAGGTACTTCTGTCGTAGGTTGCAATGAATCACGCATCGGCCTAGGGGGATTTCGCCGTTGCCTTGTCGAGATTTCCACACTTGAGTACACTGGATCTCTGCGCCAGTGTCAACCACTTACGAGAAGGATCCGCCGAGGAGCCGCCTTCATTTATTTACCAAGACGAATTGTACGATCCTCCTCACGGAGAGGCCACCACCACCGAACTCTCTCTCAAGCACGAACATGCCACCTTGTTGTTTTCTCGCAAATGCTCCCGCCTGCGACGCGTGTACTGGAGCGCGGCATGGCCTACACTACAAGATGATATAATTATCTGGTTATGGCGTATCTTTGGCGAAGAAGACGTAAATACCCCAAACGTGGTTGGTTCTGCCGTTTGTGAGGGTGTTGGAGTACGTGACAATTCACCGAAACTAGCATACGACTTCATGAAGCCACTGAAGTCTTTCAACTATTTGTAATGATCAATCAAGAACCATTGCTGATGTTTTCTCCACAGTGTCTTTACGCTCGAAGAGTGCTAGACCCTGTTCTTCGTGCGATGTCCGTTCAGTCATGCATGCAGCTGAGAACGCCTCCTCGCCGGGAAATCGTCCCCAACTGAACACGCGGAATATTCTGCGGAATAATCAGCATGTGCCATGTGGACTCTTTCCTAGAATCGCCTTCTCAGGTGCTGGGCTACATAGTCGCTACAAACACGCCCTGAGCACTCTGGAGCTGCCCATGGACGACGACCTGCACGTTTCCCTGATGGAGGACCAGGCCCAACTCTGTGGAATACATTTTCGCTCTGACCTGTCTGAGCCCAGGAACACGATGGAAAAGCGCATTCATCGGGCTTTGAAATGATATTTGACCTTATTTGACCTAGAATTTGGAGCTTCATGTTGCGCAGCGTCAAAATTCAACTGCTGCGCGATTTTGATCAATGAGGGACGGGGCTCCATGCACCCGAATTAGTCCGGATAAAAAAAAACAAAGGAATGATAGTCCAAGTTGGGTGGCAAACGAGACTACTGGGGGGTATGAACATTCGAAAACTGTCCTGTCAACACTACGATAAAATACGGATGCTTCTGTGCGCCTCCTCGTGTGCACGACTCCTGCAATGGGGCATCATCAACAATCAAACATTCTGGAGGCTAGCCCTTGAGGTGACGTGTACGCACCTGCCCTCCAAGCTACCTCAGTTAGCTCCCAAGTAATACGCGACCGGGACGACGAGGCCCATCACTTGTAGTACCCCGACGCTCTGCATGTTGGCCAAGGCGGCACCCTTCTTGCTGGCAGTCGAAGAAGGAGCGGACGTCGTCGTCGTCAATGAGGAGGTCTTGTTGTAAACGGAGGTGGTTGGCACGGTCGAGTTGCGCACTCCCGAGCCGCTAATCGACACGCAACAGCGAGAGATAAATTTTTAGCACGAAATTTTTTTCTATTGGTGTTCGAGGAAGACTAGACGTACGTGGAAGTGGCCTTCGTAGTCGTCGTGGTCGTGTTTGTGGCAGCGAGCGCCATGGCGGGAGCAAGAACCAGCAGGAAGAAAGACGAGAAACGCATCGTTCAAAGGCTGACAGCGTTTGCGAGGTGATGGAGGGATGGAGAAAATCAGTGATCTGTTGTAGTATTTATAGACCACAATGTGCAATGGAACCCTTGACGACGCCCATTGTGTTGCCAGCTTCGGTTAATTCAATCATCCAGTTCGCCGCCGGGAAATACAGAACCTGAAACCTGCCCAAGATCATTATTGTCCCATGGGGCGCGGGCGCGGGCGCGCTCAGATTCATCTGCAGCCACCCGCGTTCAAGCGGACGCAGCGAATTGCTTCCCCTGCACAGGCGCCATTGATGTTGTTCTTAAGCCTTCCATTGCGAAAAAGCCAGGGTTATGGCGAATTCTCTACTGAATTACTGAATTGATATCACCAAGTACTATTCTTGGACGCCGAAGATACAGCAGTTTTCAGGTTGTTAGGGGTTTTTTTCCTAGTTGCTACAGTGTTCGCTATGGGTAGTGAGCGGGTTATTCGCAAATCGGCGAAACGGCTACGTGGAAAGGGGAGATTTGCAATTTCAGCGATTTCAAAGTCTCACAGCGCTTCGGCGATTTCAAAAACTACGGCCAGCGAAATCACCAGAAAAAATTTTCCAACAATCTGAAGACTGCTGTAACATGTATCATGTTCAATTCTTAATGATGTGGTGTGGTGTGATAAGTACAAGTCCATGACCGAACCGCAGGTCATAGTGGAAAGACAAGCCCCAAGAGAGCTCGGCAGCTACCAACGTTGCCTCCCTGTGCAGAAGCAACATGAGCCCTGCCGTGTGAATGCACCAACGACAGGGAAGGAGCACCGTTGCGAGATGATGAGCACTGGAAATAACTGTGCATTATGCATTCGAGCCTTTCGCCGCAGCGGCTTCGCCATTCAAAGTCAACTTGGCAATAAGTGCCAGAAGATCATCCACGTTCCTCTTCATGCCGTTACGCACGCCACCTGGGGAGGGTCCGAAATTACTGACGCCGACGTTTCCGGCGCCATTGCGGTCAGTGGTGCCTCCGTCGTCTTCCTGAAGCCACCTCTCTAGTTGGGCGGCAAGCGACTTCGCTTTGAGCCTGAAGTGCGTCCGTATTATGTCAGCGAAAGGCAGTAGAGGATCTTGCAGCGCGCCAAGCATCTGAAAGAGGATCAGTTTTTCAGACATTCAGTGTCAGAGAGATCGTTGACCTACTGCGGTGTGGACGACCATCCGGCGCACGTTTGCTGAATCTGTAAATAGGTCAAATCCACGATTCATCGCCATCAGAAACTGCACCTACATGCTTTGGACTGTGATGTGCCTCGCTGATTCGCCCAGCCAGGCTCGTTCAGGTATGGCTCTTCATTCAGGATCATCGACTGTATCGATATCAGGACCTACGATAGGTCAGAGCGCATGAAGGGGAACTCAAGAGCATGGCTTCAACACACCTGCAACAGCGTAGATTTACCGGCGATCCATCCAGGCCCTTGCCAAGTGCCGAGGAGCGACAGGCAAACTTTCCCTTCCTGCGTCACACCACATGAACACGCAATCTCCCGCCCAGAAGAGGAGTCTTACCGCATAAAGATTCGGATTGAATCGGTATTTTCCGCCATTGGTCTGTATGCGAAGCGTGAGCGAAAAGATAACGTTACAGGACCAGTGATGGCTCACGGTCATGTACTTGACGGTAGGTGGGCCCTGGTTGTAATTGGGGCCAAGGAAAATGTCGAAAATGAAGCTATGTGACGCAGTTAGGGGGCCGTTCGGTTCCCAATATCAAGAAACCTCATTACCAGCCATTTTGGTACCTAAGAACATAGCACGTTAAAGCGTACATGAACTCGCTCAAATTTCGACCAACTCACGGTGTTCCTTCAGGTCCAATGATCAGAGCCTTGATCACATCAACACGCACCTCATCGACACGTAAGAAGACTGAAGAGTCCCATGCGACGGGCAAGTTTGTCGTCAGAGTAGCGAGCTGTGGTGAAAGGCTCGTTACATTCAAAGTCCCTCCAGATGGGATTAATAACCACGAACTTCCTTAGCAATGGCCAAACTTCTTTTCGGGATGTCTGAATTTGCTAACATCCGAATGTCGGAATTGTAGGCATGACGATAATGCGGGGGACCGTCCTCATTCGGCTTCGCGATGTTCTTTGCAGGCTCCGCAGGAGGCAGGGTTAGATCGCAGTACTCAAAGCGTATCTGCTGTGCCCACTTCACGTAATTCGCTTCGGTCTCAGAATCTGTCGTGCCCACAGAGATGTGGTCGTATGCAGTCGTTAAATCAGATGGGTTTGTATGGTGAACAGAGGCGGAAGAGCTTGTCGATATCTTTGGAAGACTATCGTGAAGTCTTTTGACGAACTCATCTCCCTTTGTTTCTCGTAGGGATCGATCGACCGCTTGGGCCGTTGCAATGATGCGCTCACTGTGGTAAGGCGAATCGTGAGCATCTCACAGTGAGCAGGGAATGTGAATAGGAATACAAACCAGAAAGTACGTAATTTCGTGTTATCTTCTGAAAACGTGGCCTTGGTCTTGCCCTTAACGTCCTGAGGGTTAGGAGCTCCAACAATGCGTCGCTTCTCTTCCTCGGTGGGTTCCTTCGCCTTTTTGAGCTCAGCAGGGGATGGCCCTAGTCCTTTGATCGCCGCCTGAGCTTGTATGACGATGGACTCCATGAGCTCACGAGGTCCCGAGCTGCCTTCGTATACGATTGTACGTTCGCGCGGGGCAGGTTTGCGACCTTTCGAGGATGTCGACCCGCCCTGTGGCTTGAGGGCAGTCGTAGTTGAGCCGATCATAATGGGCATTCCCATCATGGATCCCAGCGCCTCGTGATTAGAAATGATCTGCGAAAGCATTGAGTGTATTCCTAACCCTTGTGGTTATGATAATCACCTCAAACCACTCAAAAAGCTCGAAGTAGAGAACATCGCGATCCGACATGTCGGCCAGCGAATCATTTCGAAGCAGCGAGCTCCCCACGAGATTGAAACGACGGCGAAGGTGAGCGAGGGCGGTGGGATGTACAAGGTAATCACTAGTTTGGGGGCCACCGGGCCGTTTGAAGTTGGGCAAGAAGACTCGAACTTGAGACATTAAGGTTCCGATTTCATTATCCCTTTGCTGCTGAGCCCGCAGAGCTTCCGCCTGCCCAGTCGTCTAAGAGGCAAAATGTGAGTCGGGCAGTCGGCGTGATAAGGTGAAAGAGATACATCTTCCTTCAAACTGCCAGCGTAGCCAGTTCCCCCCTTGGCTTTCTTTCCGCCGCGCCCGATAGGTGCATAGTCATCCTCGTCTTCTGTACCCGGCGAGGTGCTCGATGGAGTGGATTTGCGTTTCTTAGACGGTTTATCATCATCGGCGACAGTTTCCTGATTGTAGAGATGCTCTAACATGGCAAGTCCCATTCCAAGAATGACGCCTTGAAGATCCGGGCAATGAAGAAGAGGATCGTAATTAGCCCTTTCTGCCTTCTGAGGGTCTACACGTTCCCCACACGCCTGGCAAAATTTGGTGCGACATGCTGGACAGACATATTGAATCGAGCTCCGTAGATGTGCAACATAGTCTCGGAACTTGGGCTGCAAACACAGGATCAGCCACGAGAGCGAGATTAATCTGTGAGGGCCTACCCATGTAGCAAAGAATAAAGCTCTGTCCGTACTAATACTATGGCCGCAGCCGCTCGGGCATTTGAGCGGTTCTCCAGACAATCTACTGTAAAGCTGAAACAAGAGTCCTTGCTCGCCGCCCTCCGGGCAACCCTTCATCCACTCGCCTTGAGTCATCAGAGGGACAGTAAGGCCGGATCCCAGCTCGACATATTCTGGAGTCTCCTCGACTTCGATGACCTCCTCACGACGATCTTTAGAAAAGAAGATTCCTAAAAGGATAAATAATAAGCAAGGGAATTTTTGGCGCAAAGCGGTCAAGGCGTACCAGCGTAAGGGTCCACACCTGATCCTGCGCCATTTGCAGGTTGCGCTTGGAAGTTAGTGTCTGAATCATAGTCCGCGAAGTCCTCAAATTCTCCATCATCTTCAAGCCCTTCTACGCTTCCTTCTTCGCTGCCATCAGGCGGTGTCTACGACGGTTGGAAATTCATTGGGAGGTCACAAGACATAGCATTTGCCACAGCACCTCCAGTCCAGACGCCCGTCTGGAGGGTCGGACCGCACTGACATCCTCCATCTCATCATCATCATCCACAACGGAATCGTATTCGCCGTCGAATAATGTCTGCGCGGCCTCCATAACGTCATCATTCTGGCGCAGCGCCCGACGAGCTTGGACTCGCGATGCACCCTGAAGAGAGGATCGGTCAGCTCGATTGTGTGAACCCTCGGAATTCAGTTACTGGGGGAACGCCTAACCATCTCGATGAGCTGCTGAATCTTGTCCTCTATCGAGGACATCGTGAACGCGAACTGCTTTCCCGAGGGGAGTTGCCGTGTGCGCGGCAGTTTCGCCCAAACAAATATCAACACAGCAACATCTGGGCATGGCACGTCAGCTCAAGGTTAACGCCATAGCTATCATATCCGCCCTAAATCACCCAGTTATCGTCCGCTCTTTCATTCCCGAGGACATTTTAAAATACCATTACGTCGCGCACTGCAGCCTTGACGTTTTCGAAGAACGGGGTTAGCTTGACAGCTCCGATGACCTTCTCATCACCCCTTCTTGCACCTCATAAGACTGTTTGATCGCAGGCGCTCCGAGTGCTAAGTTCAATGAATGCTATTTCGGCTTCTTATATTGTTTGGAGGATACCGCTGTTTATGGCTACATGACGCCAACGCGTTTAAAAATCGTAGTTGCACTTGAATTGGCAGACGCTGTGGTTCGAGATGCGGACATTGTATCGGTGAGTGCAACTTCAGGCAGGACCCGAGGCATGACAGTGATGCTTGCGTGAAGATTTGTAAAGCTGTTCACACAGCTTACACAGAAACGCTCGCAAACCCGTTCCTTCGATTGGACGTGTCAAAAGATGGCGGCTCTGATCCCTCCTCTCTACTTCCAATGACAAGCAAGCACTGGCTCGGCTTGGCCAGGCGAATTGATGATCTTGGCCGCGTAATTGGTAGTCTCAAATCCGAAAATACATGACCGTCCGATGCATCTGAACGTAATGTCGAGCCCCAAAACGGTGACATCCGGTCCACAGTTGATGATGGTATGCGAGGATCGTTATCGTCAGCAACTGAACTTTCATATTACATGGGACCGCAGATCGATATACTTATACCCTTCAAAGACATGTTTGTGTATAGTTTTCCACACTCATGACAGATACAGGGTTAACATTCCACTTTTGCAATACATTTGATTTGCCCTATTGATCTGACGCAGGCGCGTGGGACTCCCAGTGTGACTTACCATAGGTTGCTGCTACCAACATGGGAAAGACTAAGGTAGCATCTGCAAATATCTGGCAGGGAGATCAATCGGGGTCATAAGGATTTATGATTAAACATGGTGATGTAGTGCAAATGGTTAGCATAATATACTCAAATGAACAAGTCAGAATTCCACAAATCCACACCTTAACCGATTGCGATCCCGCTTTAATCTTTCCCCACGACACCGCCTCATCTGGTCGTGCCCCAGAATCCGAGCCGTCAAACTCTTGCCCGGTGTTCTATCAGTCCAAATAAGTTTGCTGGTGGCTTGAAAAACACAAAAACGAGACGCACGATAAAAACAGAATAATCAGCCCCATTCCTCTGAAGTACAACAGTTAATCACGTTTCAAGTCTCGTCAAAGTCAACTAACCATGAGCATCGCATTTGCAATCTGGTGCTTGCACACTCCTCCACCAAGGACGACCATGCCAGCCTTCCTGGCATTCAGTGAAATGTCGTTGAGCCGCCGAATGTCTTGGACGATGTCGATTATGAGCCCGGGGTTTCGGAAGGAGTGGAAGTATATCATGTCCCCAAGAGAGCCGTCTGTCAAGGCTGGACAAAAAATGGGTATATCATTCTTCGGGAAAATGGTCTCAGCAAGGCGAATCGTGCGAGGTCCCTAAAACGCACTTTGTACGCCCAATAATAAATCGAATCCTCATGGTTGATCTCTTTGCCCAGTCTCCTGATTATGCTGCTCGGCGACCAGACAACTCCTTCCTCGTTCTGCTCTCGCAACGCCGCGTCAAGAATTGGGGTAACCCAGTCCTCAAACTTGCAATAGTTATCGTTGGGGATGATAAGATTGCCTATTCTGTTCATTCCTTTGCTTCGCAAGTCCGCGCCATTGAGATCGAAGTCGCCCAAGTAGGTATGCCCCAAGCATTTGATGAAATCCTCCTCGATTCCGCCCGCAGTAGTGACGATTGCTGAAACATGCCCATGTTTCACAAGAAATCGGATGACTTCACGCAAGCCTGATGATATCAAGTTGGATGTATATCCGAGCAACACCTTGCACCTTGTGTTCTCCCTAACTTCGGGATTGAGAAGTTCATCGGAATCGTTCTCGGAAGGGGGTTCATCAGAGAGGCGCCAGTTCCGCTGTATATAGGAAGAACAAGGGGCCAGGATTCGTGGCGAACACAGCATAGTCGGAATTCAGCATTTTCTATGCTCGTCGTCGAGGCAGGGAATTTTTCCTGCTGACCATGTTATTCACAATTTCGATAGCGCGTCCGAAGCTAGTGGCTTGGAATCCAATATTTTCGTAACTTTTCAGGAAGTTTTGAAGACTGATCTCCGACTCAAAATCAGGACCCCGCACTGGTACAGCGTCCGAGGGAACGGGCTCTGATCCTTTCAATATAGCTGCTTGCGCCGCTGAAGGAAGACTCATGTCCCCAGACAACGGGAATGGCGATGACGGACCCGTTTGGAAGTAAATAGCGACAAACAAAACTTTCCGAATCGGTGACGCGTTTTTTCGTCGTGCATGTCCTGGGTATCATTAGACTCGAGGTATCGTGACGTGCTACTCGGGGCTGCTTTGGGCGTCTCTCTTGTCGTCACCTCGGCTTCTCTGGCTGCTTACTTTAACTGCACACCTCGACCTTCGCATCGCAAAAAGGCTGGGCCTGAGTTCTCTGCTCGTCCGATCGAGCTTAGGAGCGATGAGATTGTAGATGGTGTCGCCGGTCTCATTGGTGAGCCCCGCTATTCTGACGTTCGAACCGCCTACTCAGTGCACCCTGCAGGGAATACGCCACTTATTCGAATAAATTCCTTGAGCAATGCTCTTGGAGTGGAGATACTCGTACGTTGACATATTAATGATGTCTCATGTCTCTGACTCCTGTTCGAAAGGGAAAAGCCGAGGTGCGCGGTGCTGTTCGAGTCAGTTCTTGGTGTTCTCAGCCCGTTCCAAGTTCTTGAATCCTGGCGGGAGTGTCAAGGACCGCGTAGCCCTCAAGAGTAAATCATTTTTCTTTCGTGCAAGGCAAATAATAATGATATTTCTGTCTAGTTATTAATGATGCGGAACAACAAGGCTTATTGCGCCCCAATACGGGTTCCATGATTTTCGAAGGCACAGTGGGCTCTACTGGTATATCTCTTGCGACTGTGGCAAGGGCACGGTATGTGCCGGTCTTTCCCGCAGCTATCGTCGTCACTGACAGTGCATGCTCAGGGGTTATCAAACTAGTATGTTATTGGAGTAACAATGCCGGCAATTAATTGTGACCCGGCGAGTCAGCCATAGTCATGCCCGACGATGTCGCCGCCGAGAAATCGCTCACTCTCAAGGCCCTTGGTGCTCGCGTTGAGAAAGTTCGGCCTGCCAGCATCGTTGACCAAAAGCAGGTGATTAATCTGTCATGGTCAATAGGTCTGCACAACGTAATGACGCGCACTCCTCCATTAGTTTGTTGTCAGCACATTTGTTTCCTGAAATTGACACACGATTCACCCGATGTGGACTAGAATTTGGCAAAGAGGCGTGCTTTGGAGTACGGGCAAACGACCATGCAAGATTCGGACGATATGTTCATCAGCACGTCCACCTCACGAGGGTCGATTCAAAAAGAGGACCGCACTCTCAGCGAAGACGCGCCACGAGGCTTCTTTGCAGACCAATTTGAGAATATAGCCAACTTTTCAGCACACTTCGAAGGCACTGGTCCTGAGATATGGCGTCAAACTAGTGGAAACATCGATGCCTTCGTCTCAGGAGCAGGTAGGACTCCTTTCCAATCCGGTACTGAAACTGCCGTCCTCATACATACTGCTGATTTGTAGGAACCGGAGGCACCATATCCGGATGTGGGAAGCGCCTCAAAAGTATAGATCCCAACATCAAGGTCGTTCTCGCGGACCCTGAAGGATCTGGCCTATACAACAAGGTCAAGTACGGTGTGATGTATGACAAAAAGGAGAGTGAGGGGACAAAACGGCGACACCAGGTGCGCATGTTGCAACGTTTGAATACCAGGCAGCTGACTCGGATCGCCTTCCGTTCCTGAAGGTTGACACTGTGGTAGAGGGAATGTGAGAAATGAAATAACTAGTTGCCCATTGACCCCAACTTACGTGCGATACTGTAATTTTCTAGAGGGATCAACAGGTTAACAAAGAATTTCGAATTAGGCTTATCCATCATTGACGATGCGTACCGGTGAGAACCATCACCCCATATATACCATTATGAATAGACATCACTCTAACCGTGGATATCGACTCTACAGGATAACGGATGCAGAAGCTGTCAGTATGTCCAGGTATCTCGTCCAGCACGATGGACTATTTCTGGGATCCAGTAGCGCATGCAACCTAGTAGCATGTATCAAGCTTGCAAAAGCCCTCGGAACCGGAAGTGGGAGAACGATCGTCACTATCCTGTGCGATTCGGGCTCGCGGCATTATTCTAAAGTTCGTTCTCTATGAGCCCGGCCTCCTCGCGAGTGCAATATTTCGAGCTAACGATTTTTGTCCTTGTCCACTTCCATTTCACACTCCGTTTACATTGATACTCAGTTCTGGTTAGTTTATCCTTACCTTTATGTCAGTTTCACTGTTGTTGACTTTTGACTCCTAACTTTGCAGGAACGATGAGTACTTACGCGAAGCGGAAATACCGATCGATGTGAAAATTGTCGAAGATTTACTACAGGTGTCCCGTCCATAGTCCTAGTACCAGTACTAATATCATGCATCTTCGGGGAGGAGAGGTTTGCCAAGCTCGCTCCAAAGGGAATTCTCCACGCCCAGTGCATTTACATGTACATACAATAACAGTCGCATCTCTGGTGTTTCGAAGCCCCAATTCTGTTTATTCCACGCTACTGCTGTTAGGCTAATATATGCGACGTGCGTGTAAGAAGCTGGAAGTAAGCGGGTGGATATTGTACAATAAAAAAAATACAGAATAACTCTTCTTCTTCTGGACCCCACGCCGACGCCGCCGCGTGCATGACACGATAAAGTGGAATTGGACCTCGTCTCGTACTCGAAGTGAGAGGGGAGGGGAGGGGAAAGATTAAAGGTATAGGAGGGTGGTTTGTCCAGTCAGATGTTGGCGAGGCGGGGTTGGTGGGGTTGTGGGATACGAGATGCGAGCAAGGAAGGAAAGGAAATGCCGGGCTGCGTTGTGGGTGGGTGAGTGCAACGTTGGAGGCAGTGGGTCTTTGTTGTCCGTGGTGGTAGTGGAGAGTCAGAGCGCCTTTGTGCGTGTACATTGCGCAACAAGCTGAGAGACGCAGATTAGTTTGACTAGGGTTGGTTGGTTGGTACAAACGAGGAGGGGGAAAGGAGAAAGTATCAAGTATCCGAAGAAATAAAAGAATCACCAAAAAGTGGTGTAGCCCCAAAATTCGCCACAGAAGAACACCATAATGGATAGGGGATAGGTGGAGCGGACAATGTAAATGTCTCTCGCCCGTCGTGTTTCGAATGTCGAATGTATGAATACGAAGAGTTCAAAACGCTTTGATCCCTAACACGTGTCGAACATCGCTGGTGAAGCGTAACGAATCTAGAACAGGAAGAAGGTCCAACAGCGCTTCATCCGATGGATCGGAGTACCAGCCCTCGATGGGAATGCCGTTCGCTGCCATATCCGTATAAACAAGGAGCATGAGGCATATGTGTGTACCTTGGCGTAAAAAAATGACAGACCTTGGTCGATACTATAACTGGCTGGTGAGTTATCCAGGAGGCAGACTCGACTGAGATCCAGATCGACCTGGGACAGGTCTTTGGCATAGCTTCCATTGGGCAATTGCGTGCAGGACTGGAACCGTCCAAAATCAATGCGGAGCAATGTTAAGGCACGGTCTTTGACGCACCTCGCGGAAGAACCGGCGACTGAGGATGCCCCGGCCGCCATCGAGCCAATCGATCACGGGATCAGCATACTCCTGCATAGATGCGGTGAACACCACAAGTGTGTACCATCCCGAAACCTGTCAAAAGTAAGGCATTGCGGCATTCTTAAGTATTCGTCGCCATAGGACAAAAATATGACTCCTCTTACCTTACGCAGAAAATAATCCACAAAAGGCCGCTTGTACACGGTGTAAAGTGTACTGCGCCCATTCAGGACAACCTCAATCATATGTCCTGCCCTTGTTCTATCCCCGCCTTTCCCAAGTAAAGCACCCGCCCCGGAGAGCAATCCAGAGCTGAATAAACCCATGCCACCGAATCCGCCTCCATTACCACCATTCAGAAAGAGACCTCCAAGCTCGTCAAGCAAACCTCCGCTGCCTCCGCCTGAAGATGGCGGTGCTCGCAAGGACGTGCTGTGAATGAGTGTTTCATCCAAATCGAGCACAAGAGTCTTGGGCCGGTGGAATGGTGTTTTGGAGCGTGTTGATTGTCGTGATGCAGGGGCCTCGGTGTGATCTGGGCTTGAACGGTGGGATTTGCGGGAAGACGATGGAGTGAGATATGAATCCCCTAAACGATTCGGGAGCAAAGTCTGGCAAGGTTTCATCCTCAAGCCAGACGCAGGGGCAGATGGAGGTGCAGGAGATGGTGAAGGGCCATCGGGGGGTACTTCTGTTGAAGGATGTGCCTCAGGCGGAAAGATGCGCTCTGACGAGGGAGGCGTTATGATTGTTCTCGGAGGGAACCCCCTATCCGCTTGTTTCCCTTTCTCCTCAGAATCGCGTGCATGAATCGACGGGATATTGAAGTCCAATGCAGAGAGAGACGGAGAGTTGGGAGTCGGGGTCGGCACTAGTGCCGCCGAGCGACGCTTCGGACGCCGCATCAAGACTTCGTCAACTTCTGCTTCTTCGTCCTCATCATCTGTAGATCTTATCCGTTCCACGCGTCCGGCTGGAGCCACAATACGCTCCTGGCTTGGCCATGGAGTCCTGCGCCGTGCTTGAGTTCTGGTGCCATCAGAACCATGTTCCGGGACGCTTGAGGGTGGGGGCAACGTGATATGAACGCGCTCGGTGGGCGAATGAGGTTGTCTAAGAATGGATGCCAGTTCATGGCTTAAAGGCGAGGATGAGGTTTCGAGAAGGATTTTGTCGGGCGACATAACAGAGGCCGGATCCTGCGGAACTTGAAAACTAGCGGGAGCATCGAGAGCCGGCCGGGATAGATGCGAGAAAACATCGGAATCACTTGATTCTACCAATGTCGAACGTTTACTCTCATTGCCGTCACCGTAGTCGACAAGCGTGGCATCGCTTTGTTCATCCGCATCCACGTCTTGGGATAAAGCCTTTTCTCGCAAAAATGCCGCGGCAGGTTTCTCAGTGCGTACGCGCTTGATCCTTCCTGCAGCTGGCGGAGATAATCGCCTGCCTTTCTCCTCGCCAATGAACCACAGCCATGTCGAGAGGAGTAAATGCCACATTGAAACGAATGCACGTAGTACGATGGCTGACACGGTTCTTCTCCGGCGTCGCTTCCTGCCCGCAGGGCTGGGAGACGAACGGTGGCTTAGACACTCGCCGGGCGCACTCCACGGAGGAGACGAAGTCTCAGATTGGGGTAAAGCAATGGGCGAAACAGAGGGTGAAGGGGGTAGTGGAACGTTTGCGGGGTCAATAGGCATGTTTGAGTCCATGCTTGTAGTTGTCAAGTGCCTGCGGCGGGGACCGTGTAGAAAAGCTTGTGCCTTGCTCCGCCCTCGCAACGATGACGATGGTTGCGACGCACGCCTCGTGCGGATCTCAGGAAGTGACCTACTCGGCGACTTGGCGGGTATTGATGAAGAAAGCGTGTTTTCATCGTGTATGCTGCAATGGCGATTCGGAGCTGGACTGGGTGGCGCAGAGCGTATAGCGGCCGCAGAGGTTGGTGCCAAGGCGTCAAACTGACGCGAGATGTATGTTAACGAGTTCATGACGTAGGAAACTGGTCATAAAACGTTAGAATCGAACTTGAATGAACAGAAACAGTGATCGGTAGTCAGCAAATCTTACACGATTGTTTGAACGCACGACAGGATACAGTAGTCGACGTGACGCAAGGGTCAAGATCTATAGACCGACAGCGTTGCACGAATAATTGTGTAATATGCAAAGGTAGTGGGCTGGCTCGGACGATCCGGGGTAATGGGACACGGTTGCAGCGAAGTTGGTGTTGTCGAATGCTGCCTTGCGACGATCTCGAAGTCTACGAAGCTGCCTACAAGATCCAGACCACTTTAATAGGTGCGGTTGACGGTGAGATGATCGTCAAGGTGGGCTGGACAGCTCGCAAAGGAGGTCGAACGTGCTTGGATGGTTGGCCGGTGTCACGTGAGGTCCTTATTTTGGTTGCTATCTATTCCCCAACACCCAACCGATCAAAACCTTGGGAGGTAATTCAAATTTCATCCTATTTCCGACAAGTACTGCTCCGCAAAGACTAGTATTTATGGCACTTGCCGGCCGCTCGGTCATGGCGCCGCTGACCTGCCTGTGCCTGCCGCCCTTGCTTACATCTGTCACAGTCTCGTCACAGGCATGTCCCTTAGCCGCTCGGACCGGCAGGCCGCGCGCTGTAATGAAGTTGCGGGAGTGCAACGTTCCATTTATACATAGCGATCAGTTATGAGAGTGGCATGGCTCGTTTAAAGTGGTCTGTGTTGGCGTGGCGCGGCGCGGGCGAATGATAACCTACTAGATCTTGCGATCATATCATGCGCTCCAGATCTCGCAGCGAATCTATCCGAGGCTCTCAGGGCTGCTGTTATCAGTTAACAATGAAATACACGCTCGCAAAATCATTGTTAGACTTTTGGTATTTACATGCTACTCGTGACCCCAACTCAATCCGGTGGTACCGAATCCATATGACCCCGCACCGCGGTGGAGGAGTTGGATGGCTAATTTCCCAACACCGCAGATTCCTTCACTATCTCCAACTTATTGTTCAGAATCATGAAACCGCTGTTCAGAAACACGACATGATACAGCTTTGGGATATCTTCACATAAATACTTGGTGTCAGTCTGGTGCCGAATGGTATAAAATGAGATCTTACGAGTATGCGCTTTGTTAGGTGGGGCACATCGGAAATCATGAATGATGTAATCCGTCATTTCGGATGACATTATCCATTCCCCATAAACACCGTGCGGGAGGAAGCGAGATCCATGCTCCTGGAATGAAAAAATCGATATGATCTTGCCAAGCTCCTTGCGCAGGAGGATACTCCGGAGAGAGGCGAACACAGCCATGAGTGACATTGAAGAGGGAACGGTAAAATTCATCTTGGTAGGCGGCCTCATTCGGTCGGGCAACACCTGCATCACCCACTCGACGTGACAGGTTGGACAACTGTGAAGGTTTAAAGCCTTGAATGACTTGGATGGATAGGTCCCAGAGAGATTCAAACAAGGAGGGGGTTGAGGATGGCAGTAGCTTCCACTCGAAGTACATACGATGAAGCGGCGACGGGAGAACGTAAACACGTTGGCCATCCTGATCGGTAGTAGCAAATATCCACCCATTCTTGTGGCATTGATTAATGGGATCGGGATCCGGGGCAGAAGACACGTGTGGTATAGAGCTGTATTGCACCAGATCCCGAAATACACCCACCAGTTCGGGCCTCTTGAGATCATCAGATGTTGGTAGGCCGCGCGTCCATCCACCGGGCCGAGCGAGCTCTTCGAAGAACGCATTGAAAGTAGCTGCCTTAAAGAAGCTCTCAAGGTCCAACAATGTTCCGTGGTGATCAACGTTCCGTGCCTAAGGGCGTAAAAAAAACATCGAGCAAAGAGACTCGGATAGGTCGAGGAGAACATACGCTAGTAGAGATAGTTCTCAACACATCTGCAACTACTCCTGGGTGTCCGCCAGTCCATGAGAAAATAAGGTCTTGTAAGTCTGTGCCCAACTCGTGCTCACACGTCAGTCCGAGGACTTCGTTGAATTCTTCTCGAGTGTATAGGAGTCCTATCGGCCCAAATTCGTCGTTCTGCTGGCTATTAGGCACTAATGAGACACGGGCTCGAGGGTCAAGGTCTAGGGGAGTGCCGATATTGTACTCCAGAGGCCGAATCCCTGCGCTTCCGTAACTGCAGAAGATAATGACTCGGTATTTGGTGTTGCTAGGGGAAGTTGTTTCCTTGAAGAACTCCTCCCAAAGACATTCATCCGAATAAGTAGTTTGGCCATTATCAAAGAGAATATATGTCATAGTCTCGGGTTTTGGATAGCCCGCAACTCCCTGGCACAACCGCAGATGAATGAATATCTTGTGGTTTTTCTCCGGACATCAGGGTCGGCCATTCAATGATAATTTGAACAGTGGCTTCACGGTTGTGTTCCTTGATATATACGTATAGGAGTTTCAAGAGGGTTGATTTGCCGCTGGCAGGGGTGCCTCGCACCTAAAACAGTCTTAGTGAGTGATGCGGAAATAGTTGACCAAGTTCACGGACCTGCATAAACCTGTACTGGTTTAACTTCTTATAAAGGATTTCGACGGTGTTTGTGCGACGACTCAGACGTTCTATAACGCCACATTATAGTTAGCCAAATCGCGACATGCTGGGACGGAACATACCCAACACGCGTGGCTCTGACTGATCGCTGCTCTGACTGGTTGACGGAGAAATCCCTGAGATGGAGCATGCATGTGTCAGTCGTGTTCGCAGCACGGTGTGAGTGGGTAGTCCTCACCGGGAAGGGGGTCTTGTACAACCAGATGAAGCGTCAGTCGTGCTGACACGATAGAGCGTATGGTAGGTACTCACCAGAAGGGCGAGCTTGCACAACCAGATGAACCATCTCTTCAGCCGGGAGATCAGGGAAACAGCGAGACAGCTTTTTTAGGCCCGGCAGCTCGACCGCGCCTGGGATTGTCTCAGCATCGACGGTTCCGCCAAGCGTCTCGACAATTTTATCATCCGGAAGGGGATCATTGAGCTGCAAACGTGTCGCTATACATTAGTTACGGCGGGTACGCTGTGCAGGGATCGTTCACCTTCCAGATTTCGAGTTGATCAACGTCGATGTGGTGGAGTGTCACTGGATTCCTCTTTTTGATGGCGTCCCTCAGGTGACCGACAGTTTGCGAAGACAGAATGTCAATTGGAAAGGGATTCAAATTGTCGAACCCGAGAATACAGCAATTGAGCGAGATTTCGGTGGCCATGCTCGCGGATGTGGACGGGAGTGTTTCGCTGCAATTGCAAATCACGTGACACGTATGCTCGAAATTTCTATCGTGAGCTAGCCAATACAGTGCATTACCGCTGAATGGGTCATTTTGAGATATTGCGTTCCTAAGGCCGCAACTGAGCACTAATGGTACTAAGTACTTAATAGACTAGTAGGCAATGTTCTTATGATAACTTCTGTGCA